>Ga0070732_10000163_pt1 | contig 55412 bp, 48 predicted proteins | sample Coa_R1_5_FD_66449 | JGI IMG/M metagenome (GOLD analysis project Ga0070732, IMG submission 66449) | Surface soil microbial communities from Centralia Pennsylvania, which are recovering from an underground coalmine fire - Coalmine... | ecosystem: Environmental > Terrestrial > Soil > Unclassified ... | reverse complement strand
TCTTGCCCAACGACGTGCGCTTTCCCTCGCCGGAGACGGCCTTGTGGATGCCGCTCCGCTTGAATCCGGCGCACACGGATTCGGCCACGTTCGACTATCAGGCGGTCGCTCGCCTGCGCGTCGGCGTGTCGATCGAGCACGCCGAGGCAGATCTGCAAGCGCTTCTGCCGCATCTGCCGGACGAAATCCCGGGGCGTCTGACCCGCCCGGCCATCGAGGCGACGCACATGCGCGTCTCCGTCCGGCCGTTGGCCGCCGTCATGGTCGACGGCTTCGCGACGCCGCTCTGGATTGTGCTCGGCGCCGCCGGGTTTGTGCTGGCCACCGCCTGCGCGAACGTCGCCAGCCTGTTCCTCGTGCGCGCCGAGAGCCGCCGAAAGATCTTCGCGATTCAACGCGTGCTCGGCGCCTCGCCGCGTACCGTCCTGTGGGAGTTCCTGAGCGAGGTCCTCGTGCTCGCAGGCGTGGCTGGCGTGTGCGGGCTCGGCATCGCCGCGGCTGCCATCCGGGCTCTTCGATCCGCGCCGATAGCCATCGACATTCCTCGGCTCACCGAAGCGACGATCGACCCGGCCGTGGTGGCAATGGCGGCACTCGCGACGGCCGGCACTATCCTCCTCGTCGGCGCGTTCGCGGCATGGCGATCACGCACGTCGGAATCGGGCGGCCTCGCCGCGTTGCACCCGGGGCCGACCGCCGGCCCGGCGCAGCATCTGGCCCGATATACGCTCGTCGCGCTGCAGGTCGCGCTCGCGATGGTCCTCGTCGTCGGGTCAGGGCTGATGGCCCGGAGCCTGTGGCACCTGCGGCGAGTCCCACCCGGCTTCGAGGTGACCGGAGCGCTCACGTTCCGCTTGGCGCTGCCGCCCATGGCGTATCCGGACTCGGATGAGGCCGTCCGTTTCTTCGATCGGGTGCTGGAGGGCGTGTCAGGCGTTCCGGGCGTGCAGGCGACGGGGATGGCGTCGAAGCTGCCCCTCGAGGATCGGGCCCGGACCACCACGGCCGCCTTCGTCGAGAGCGAGCCCATGTCTCCGGGAGCGCTGCCGCATCTCTACCCGGTCACCTACGTCACGCCGGATTACTTCGGCGCCATGGGCATCCCGATCATCGAGGGACAGCGCTTCACGCCACTCGACCCGCCGCGCGTGCACCTCGAGGCCGTCGTCAGCCGGGCGTTTGCGGCGCAGTACTGGCCGGAGCACTCGGCGATTGGCCAGCGCCTTCGCATCCTCGTCAATGGCCCGTGGTACACCGTCGTCGGCGTCGCGGGCAACGTCAGGGACACGGCGCTCGACCAGCCCGCTGATCCGATGATCTACTGTCCACTGCTGCCGCCCGCCGGCGATCAGCGCTGGATGCCACGCGACCTCGCGGTCGTGGTCCGGACCTCCGACGATCCTGGAGCGGCGGCCGGCGTCATTCGATCCGTGATTCGTCGCCTCGATCCGTCGCTGCCGCTGTACCGCACGCAGATCCTCTCGGATCTCGTCGCCCACGCATCAGCGCAACGCGCATTGGTGCTGCGGCTCCTATCGATCGCCTCCGCCATCACGCTCGTGCTCGGGGCGGTTGGTCTCTACGGCGCGATGGCGTACGTCGTCTCCCTTCGCACGCGAGAGATCGGCATCCGGATGGCGCTCGGCGAGCGTACGGCGGCTGTCGGGTGGCTCGTCGTCCGGCAGGGCATGGTGGTCGCCACGATCGGCATCGGCGTTGGCCTCGCGGGCGTGCTCGTGCTGGCCCGGGCGCTCCGCGCGTGGCTCTTCGACGTCGCCCCGTCGGATCCGCTGGTCGTGCTGCTGTCCGGCGCGCTTGTGCTCGCGCTGACCGTCGCGGCCAGCTGGATTCCGAGCCGGCGCGCTGCGGCAATCAATCCCGCGATCACTCTGAGAGGCGAATAGCGAACCAGTCGCTCAACGCGAGTCTTTCACGTCGCTCTGCCCCGGTTCTCACCAGCGACAATGTCCCCGCGCACTTCGAGGGGAACGCCGAATCGATCGCCGATGTAGTGCAGACTTTGTGACGTCCCGACCGAAATCGCTAGGCTTTGACCGAGGTGGCGACCCTGACGGCAGCCCATCGTGATGCGCGATTACGACTACGGTCACTAGTCACTTGGCTCGGCGTACCGCTAGACTGCCACGTCCTCATCCCCAGGAGCACACGCCCTTCGGGTCCTCGTTGGCGCCCGACACCGGATGATGACCGCCGGCAGATCACCGGCGTCCGGCGCGCCTCGTCCAAGAGAGGGTGCATGCTCAGAAAACTCGCGTCACTGGCTTTCCTCCTCGACAGCCTGGTCATCGGGCTTGGCGCGTTCGGTCACGGGTTACAGGCCGCGCACGTCCATGCCGCGCTTGACCGCTTTCCCCTCGAGGCCGATCTGCACTCGATGATTTTCGTGGTGTGGTATTTCGTCAGCGGGTGCATGCTCACGTTCGGCGTGACGTTGGTCTGGGTGTGGTGGCGCATGCGCCACGGAGACCGTGGGGGCTTCTTCGCGGCCATACTCATCGGCGTGCTGTACGTCGGCATCGGCGTGTTCGGGCTGATCTATCGGGCAGGGGATCCGTTTATGGCGTTCTTCGTGGGTCTCGGAGCCGTGCTGTTGTGGTCCGCATCCGTGCTCGCGCGCCACCCAATCGCCCACACGCGCTAAGCCACGGAAGGCCCGGAGCGACCCTGATGCTGCGCGACCTCAAATCGGCGTTCGCCATGCTGGCGTGTGCGTCCGCGTGTCTGCTGCCTTTTCGCGAGCCCACCGTGGTGGCGCACGCCACCGAGGTGATTCCGGCTGAGCGGCTCGCCGCGCGCGAATGGTACCGCGAGGCGCGATTCGGCCTGTTCGTGCACTGGGGTGTCTACAGCCAGCTCGGCCAGGGCGAGTGGGTCATGCAGAACCGCTCGCTGCCGATCGGCACGTACGAATGGCTCGCGTCCGCATTCAATCCCATCAGGTTCGACGCGCGGGAGTGGGTCGCGCTCGCCAAGGCGTCGGGCGTGCGCTACATCACGATCACCTCGCGCCACCACGACGGCTTCTCGATGTTCGCCACGAAAGCCACGCCCTACAACATCGTCGACTGGACGCCCTACGGGCGCGACCCGCTCAAGGCACTCGCCGACGAATGCCGCAAGCAGGGGCTCAAGCTCTTTTTCTATTACTCCCAGCTCGACTGGCACCATCCCGACTACTTTCCGCGAGGCAGCACGGGCAAGGCGAGCGGCCGGCCGGAAAGCGGCGACTGGACCCGGTATCTCGATTTCATGGACGCGCAACTCGCGGAGCTGCTTACCAACTACGGCCCGCTTGGCGGTATCTGGTTCGACGGCATGTGGGACAAGCCCGATGCCGAGTGGCGACTCGATCGGACGTACGCGCTCATCCACCGGCTGCAGCCCTCGGCGCTCATCGTCCCCAATCATCACCAGGCGCCGCGTCCGGGGGAAGACGTGCAGACCTTCGAGCAGGACCTGCCGGGCGCGAACACCGCCGGCTTCAACACGAAGGAGATCGGCGCGCTGCCGCTCGAGACGTCCCTCACGATGAACGGCGCCTGGGGCTTCAACATCACGGACCGCAACTTCAAGTCCGTCCACGACCTCATCGGCTACCTCGTCAAGGCTTCGGGCAACGACGCGAATCTGCTGCTGAACATCGGGCCGCGCCCGGACGGCACGATTCAACCGGAAGCCGTCGAGCGGTTGAAAGCCATCGGAGAGTGGCTCGCGGTCTACGGGCGCTCGATCTACGGCACGCGCGCCGGTCCTGTCGCGCCGCAGGGCTGGGGCGTCACCACACGCCGCGGCACGACGGTGTTCGTCCATGTGCTGGATGCTGCCGTGACGACCCTGACGTTGCCGCCGATTGGCGCGCGCGTGTCGACGGCCGCGATGCTCGCCACCGGCGTTCGCGTGCCGGTCGCCGACACGCCGGCCGGCCTGACGATCACGCTTCCGGCCGCATCGCCGACCGACTACGACCGCGTCGTCGTGCTCGAAACGGTTCGCTGACGCCACGCGCACGATGATCACCGCGATCACGCGCGTCGACGTCCTGGACATTCGGTTTCCGACATCCGCGGGCCGTCATGGCTCCGACGCTATGCACTCGGATCCCGACTACTCGGCGGCATACGTCATCCTGCACACGGACCGCCCGGACGGTCTCACGGGCCACGGGCTGACCTTTACGCTGGGCCGCGGCACGGAGCTGTGCGTCGCGGGTGTACGCGCGCTCGCGCCAATCGTGACCGGCGTGACGCTCCAATCGATCGTCGCCGACATGGCCGGGTTCTGGCGGCGCCTGACTTCGGATTCGCAGCTCCGATGGGTCGGGCCGGAAAAAGGCGTCATCCACCTGTCCACGGCGGCCCTCGTGAACGCCGTGTGGGATCTGTGGGCGAAGGTCGAGCGGAAGCCGCTCTGGAAGCTGCTCGCGGACATGACGCCCGAGGCCATCGTCGCGTGCATCGACTTTCGATATATCACCGACGCCATCACACCCGACGAGGGCCTGGCGATGTTGCGAGCCCAGGCGAGCGGCAAGGCGGCCCGCGAAGCGACGATCGTGAAGAGCGGCTATCCGGCGTACACGACATCGGTCGGCTGGCTCGGGTACCCGGACGCCGAGATCCGCGCGCGATGTCGCGAAGCCCTCGCGGCTGGCTGGTCACACGTCAAGATGAAGGTCGGCGCCGATCGCGCCGACGACCGGCGGCGCGCGGCGCTCGTGCGCGCGGAGATCGGGCCGGATCGCAGGCTGATGATGGACGCCAACGGGCGATGGGGCGTGGACGAGGCGATCGACTGGATGCGCGGCCTCGCGCCGTTCGAGCCGTGGTGGATCGAAGAGCCCACGAGCCCGGACGATGTCCTGGGGCATGCGGCGATTGCGAGGGCGATTGCGCCAATCGGCGTGGCGACCGGCGAACAATGCCAGAATCGCGTGCTGTTCAAGCAATTCCTGCAGGCGCGCGCGATGGCGTTCTGCCAGATCGACAGCTGCCGGCTGGGCGGCGTCAACGAGGTGCTCGCCGTGCTCCTCCTGGCCGCGAAGTTCGGCGTGCCCGTGTGCCCGCACGCCGGCGGCGTCGGCCTGTGCGAGTATGTGCAGCACCTGGCCGTGTTCGACTACATCGCCGTCAGCGGATCGCTGGAGAATCGCGTCGTGGAGTACGTGGACCACCTGCACGAACACTTCGTCGACCCCGTCGTCATCGATCGCGGCCGCTATTGCGTGCCGACCGCGCCGGGATACAGCGTCACGATGAAGGCCGACTCGCTGCGAGCCTACTCGTATCCCGGCGGCTCGGCGTGGCGGGTGACGCCGTGAGCGCCGGCACGCCTCGGCTCGCCGGGAAAGTCGCGCTCGTCACCGGCGGGTCGAGTGGCATCGGGCTCGCCATCGTCGAGCGTTTCGCGGCGAATGGCGCGACGGTCCACGTGCTCGACCTCCGGCCCTGCCCCGCCGTCGCCGCGACGAGTCATCGCGTTGACGTGTCGGTCGCCGCCGACGTCATGCGCGCCGTGGAGGAGGTGCCTGCGCGCAGTCCGGTCGACATCCTCGTCAACTGCGCCGGCGTGTCGCACATCGGCACGGTCGAAGAGACGACGACGGCCGACATGGATCGGCTCTTCGCGGTGAACGTGAAGGGCACCTACCATTGCATTCAGGCGGTCATCGGCGCGATGAAGGCGCGGCGCGCAGGCGTGATCGTGAACCTGGCGTCGGTCGCGGCGTCGGCCGGCCTGGCGAGCCGGTTCGCGTACTCGATGACCAAGGGCGCGATCGTCGCGATGACGTACTCGGTCGCGCGCGACTATGTGACCGATGGCATCCGGTGTGTGTCGATCTCGCCCGCGCGCATCCACACGCCGTTCGTGGACGGATACCTCGCGGCGCACTATCCGGGCCGCGAAGCCGAGATGTTCGCGACGCTGTCAGCGACGCAACCGGTGGGCCGGATGGGGACGCCGGGCGAGGTCGCGGACCTCGCGCTCTTTCTCGTGTCCGACGAGGCAGGGTTCGCGACCGGCACGGACTACCCGCTCGACGGCGGCTTCCTGCGCCTCCACGGCTGATGCGGATCGACGCGCACCAGCACTTCTGGCGGTACGACGCCACGCGCGACGGCTGGATCACCGACGACATGCAGGCCCTCCGGCGGGACTTTCTCCCGCCGGACCTCGAGCGCACGCTCGCCGCCCACGGCTTCGACGGCTGTGTGGCCGTGCAGGCGGATCAGTCGGACGCGGAAACTCGCTTCCTGCTGGATCTCGCTCGGCATCACCCTTTCATCAAGGGCGTCGTCGGCTGGGTGGACCTGCGATCGCCGCGCCTCGATGCGACGCTCGAGGCGCTCGCCGCCGAGCCACGGCTCCGCGGCGTCCGCCACGTGGCGCAGACCGAGGCCAACGACTTTCTCACCCGCGACGAGGTCGTCCGCGGGATCGGCCGCCTCAGCCGCGTTGGTTTGTCGTACGACATCCTCATCTTCGCCCGTCAGTTGCCGGCCGCGCTCGCGCTCACGAGTCGGCTGCCGGATCAGCGGTTCGTGCTCGACCACCTGGCGAAACCTGCGATCAAGGCTGGGGCACTCGAGCCGTGGGCCACGGACATGCGAGCGCTGGCGCGACGGCCGAACGTCTGGTGCAAGCTTTCGGGGCTGGTGACCGAGGCCGACCGCGCCGACTGGCGTCCGGAACACCTTCGGCCGTTTCTTGACGTCGCCGTCGAGGCCTTTGGCACGGAGCGCGTCATGTTCGGGTCGGACTGGCCGGTGTGTCTGGTGGCCGCCACGTACGAGCGCGTCGTCGGCGTTCTTGACGAGTGCGCCGTGGCGCTCTCGGCCGCGGAGCGCGCGGCGGTTTTCGGCGGAAACGCGGCGCGGTTTTACGGATTGACCTGATGGACCTCGAACTGGCGGACAAGATCGCGCTCGTGACCGGCGGCGCCAACGGCATCGGCGCCGCGATCGTCCGCGCCCTCGCTCGCGAGGGCGCCGTGCCGGTCGTAGTCGATCGTGACGAAGCGGCCGCGCGCGCCCTCCAGCGGGAGGTGGGGACCGCGGGCGGCCGCGCAGAAGTCGTCGTCGCCGAGCTCGCGGATCTCGCCCAGTGTCGGGCGGCTGTGGATGAGGCGCTCAGCCGCTGCGGCCGACTCGACGCCGTCGTGAACAACGCCGGCGTGAATGACCGCGTGGGGCTCGAGCGCGGCGATCCCGGCTCGTTCGTCGAGTCGCTGAGCCGAAACCTGGTCCACGTCTACGCGGTGACGCATCGCGCGCTGCCCGCGCTGAAGCAGACGCGCGGCGCCATCGTCAACATCGCGTCGAAGGTGGCTCTCACCGGCCAGGGCGGCACGTCCGGGTACGCCGCGGCGAAGGGCGGCCTTCTCGCGCTCACGCGCGAGTGGGCCGTGGAGCTCCTGCCGGCCGGCATCCGGGTCAATGCCGTCGTGCCCGCGGAAGTCATGACGCCCCTCTACCGCCAGTGGCTGGACAGCTTCCCCGATCCCGATCGCAAGCACGCGGACATCGTGGCGCGCATCCCGCTCGAGCAGCGCATGACGACGACCGAGGAGATTGCGGCGGCAGTAGTCTTCCTGCTGTCATCCCGATCGGCGCACACGACTGGGCAGCACGTCGTCGTCGACGGCGGCTACGTGCACCTCGACCGGGCCGCGACGTGAGCGCCGGCTTGAACACGCCCCGCGCCCCCTTCACCGAACGACGCTACGTCGTGCCGCTCGTGCTGGTCACAAGCCTGTTCCTGCTCTGGGCACTCGGCGTCAACCTCAACGACATCCTCATTCCGCATCTCAAGAAGCTGTTCGGCCTCTCGGACTTCCAGTCCTCGCTCATCCAGACGGCGTTCTTCGGCGGGTACTTCCTCGCGGCGCTGCCGGCTGGCTGGGTGATGCGCCGGTTGGGGTACCGCGGCGGCATCGTGACGGGGCTCGTCGTCTGCGCCGTGGGCGCCGCGCTCTTCATCCCCGCCGCGGCCGTGCGCGCCTACCCGCTGTTTCTCGGCGCGCTGTTCGTTCTCGCCTGCGGGCAGTGCTTCCTGGAGGTCGGCGCCAATCCGTACGTGACCACGCTCGGTCCGCCCGAAACGGCGCCGTGGCGGCTGAACACCGCGCAGGCTTTCAACTCGCTGGGCGCGGTGATCACGCCAATCATCGGCGCGACCTTCATCCTCAGCGGGATCGAGCACACGGCCGCGGACATCGCGGGGATGTCGCCCGCTCAGCTCGAGGCGTACCGGGCGATGGAAGCCGGCATGCTGCGCGGGCCGTACCTGGCGATTGCGGGCATCTTCGTGTTCATGGCGCTGGTGTTCTGGCGCGCACACCTGCCGGAAGTCGCGGAAGACGCGGGCGGCGGGGATGACCGTCGCGGACTCCCGCACATTTGGGCCCATCGGCACCTCGTCCTCGGTGTGGTCGCGCAGTTCCTGTATGTCGGCGCGCAGGTGGGCGTTGCGAGCTTCGTGATCCGATTCGTGCAGCGCGCCGTGCCTGGCACGCCCGAAAAGACCGCGGCGGAGTACCTGACGGCTCATCTCTTTGGCTTCATGCTGGGCCGCGTGCTCACCGCCGGCGCTCTGAAATACGTGCGCGCGCCGGCGCTGCTCGCCGCCTTCGCCGGCGGCGCGCTGGTCGCGTCGAGCGTGGCGGTGACCGCGTCCGGCGCGGCGGCGGTGTGGATGATTGTCGCCCTCGGCTTCTTCCACTCGCTGATGTTCCCGACGATCTTCGCGCTGAGCCTCGAGACGCTCGGGCGCGACACCAAGCTCGGCGCCTCGCTGCTCGTCATGTCGATCGTGGGGGGCGCCATCATTCCTGCGGCGATGGGGTGGATCTCGGATCGGTCCTCGATCCAGAGGGCGTTCGCCGTGCCACTCGTCTGCTACGCCTACGTCCTGCATTTCGCGTTGCGCGGGCACCGGCCGCGCCCGGCTGGAAGCGCGGCATGATGCGGCGTTACGCCTTCGCGCTCGATCTGGGCGACGATCCGCAGCTCATCGCCGAGTACGAGCGCCACCACGCGAACGTGTGGCCCACGATCGAAGCGACGTTTCGCGCGGCCGGGATCGAGCGCCTGGAGATCTATCGCACGGGGAACCGGCTGTTCCTCCTGATGGAGGTCTCGCCGACGTTCTCGGCGGCCGCCAAGGCCGCGGCCGACGCTGGCAATCCGGACGTGCAGGAATGGGAGCGATTGATGTGGACATACCAGCGCGCGCTGCCTTGGGCGAAGCCGGGCGAGAAATGGGTGAAGATGGACCGCATCTACGAGTGGCCCCGATGACGCAACTAGCCGCACGACCGTCGGGGTGCGCGATGGATGACGGGTGCAGATCGTGTTCACGCTATCGTGGAGTCGCTAACCGTCGGCCCAACCGGGTTCAGCCCGGGCGTGGCTCACAGAGGAGGGACGGCATGACGAGGCACCTTCGTCACCAGAAAACCGGAAGGGCCGCAGCGCTGATGCTGGCAGTCTGCGCCGGGCTGGGGGCTGCTCGCGTTCAGGCCGGCATGACGCCAAGCCAGGACGCACGGCCAGTCATGATCGTGGGTACGGCGCGCGCAGATCGCGGGCACGTCGCGACCGGACACCTGAACGTTGAGGCTGGCGCGGACGCGGCAACGACCATCGACGTCGCCGTGATTCACGGCGCGAAGCCGGGCAAGGTCGTTGCGTTCGTCGCCGGCAGCCACGGCACCGAGTACGCGTCGATCGTCGCGCTGACGCGACTCGTCTCGCAGATCGATCCCGGGGCCCTAGCCGGGACCGTCATTATCCTGCCGCTGCTGAACGTCGCGTCGTTCGAGCAGATGACGGTGCACCTGAACCCGATCGACCGGAAAGGCATGAACGCCGGCTATCCGGGCAACGCGAGCGGCACGCAGACAGATCGCGCACTCGCGCTGGTCGCCGATCAGGTCGTCAAGCCTGCCGACGTCGTCGTCGACCTGCACGGCGGTGATCTCGACGAGGATCTGCGGTCGTACAGCTACTGGACACGGACCGGAAACGCCGCAGAGGACGAGGCCGCGAAAACGCTCGTGCTCGCCTTTGGACTCGATCACATCATCGTGCGTGACATCGACACCGCCAACCCGGCGAGCACGCGGAGTCTCGGTGGTTACGCGCTCTCGCAGGGTAAGACGACGATCATCGCGGAAGCGGGCCGCAGCGGCCTGGTGTTGACTGAGGACGTTGATGGGCTCGTGCGCGGTTGCCTCAACGTGCTGGGGTCGCTCCAGATGATCGCCCGTCCGGTGACGCCAGTGGCGCGGCCGGTGTATGTCACCGGGGGCGATCGGGTGACGGCCGACAAGGCAGGCATGTTCTTCGCGACGGCGAAACGCGACGCCGTCGTGAAGGCCGGTGACGTCGTCGGCTACACGACCGACTATCTCGGCACCCACACCGGCGATGTCAGAGCGCCGTCGGCCGGTCTCGTCACGTTCATCCGCGGCGTGCCCTCCATGTGGAAGGGCGCGACGCTGGTCAACATCTCGGCGATCTTGCCGTCACCGCCACCGGCGTACAAGCGGCCCGGATAGCGACCTGCTGGGGTGGAACCGATCCTCAGTTTCAGGGCACGAGGAGCGACTTGCGATAGATCACGAAGCCGGGCCGCTCCGCGATCTGGTCATAGAGACGCATAGCCGTCGCGTTCGACTGGTGCGTCTGCCAATAGACGCGCGTCGAGCCGGCCGCGGTGCGCGAACCCAACAAGTCGGCCATCCTGGTCGGCCACGAGCGCGTGCATGGGCTCTTCTGAATCAAAGAAGCGCCGCCACGTCGTCTCGGTGATCTCCGTCGGCAAGGCCGTGTCGCCAGAACGACCGTAGAATGCATTGTACCCATCCCACAGCTCGTTCCACGGCTCACAGTCGTCGCGCTCAACCGGCCGAATCGTCAGCACGATATCTCCAGCGCGTGACTCATCGGTCGCCGGTGGGAACGATCCCGGCATTTTCGATCATGAGGATCACGCTTCGTTGTCGCGCCCGCGTCCGGTGACGCACGCCCTTCGACACAACAAAGGCCTGCCTGGGCGCGAGGGTGACTGTCCGGCCCTCGAGATCGATCTGCAACGCTCCTTCGACGACATAGAAGAACTCATCGTCGCGGTCGTGCGTGTGCCAGTGATACTCGCCTTCGATCACGCCGACCCGTACGACGGCCTGGTTCACCTGACAGAGGGTCTGGTTATACCAGGTGCCCGGCGCGGCCTCCGCGAGCGCTCCCTCGTCAATCACTTCCAAATGCTGATGCAGCACGTTGAGCCGCGTGTCATACGGATATTCTGACGGATCGCTCACTGGCTGTTCCTCTCCAGGGCAGACATGTCGTTTGGATCGCCGTGGGCTGCGGCCCCGAGTGGCGATCACCTGTCGGCAAGAGGTCCGCGCCCATTCTTCGACATTGTGTGCGCGAGCGTCCGACCGCGCACACCGTCGCGGGACGCAATCCCCTCGTCGTCCTTAACAATAGGAGAGAACGTCACTCCGCGAAGAGGCCAATCGCTCGTTGGTCTTAGTGTCGACTGGCTCGGGCAGATCGGGAGTTGGGGGGCTCATTATGGAAACGCGAGCGTCGATGCGTGTCACGGCGAATCGTTTGGCATGGGGACCGGATGGCTGGATGTGAGAGGAAGACCATTCGTGTCTAAACCAGCCTGGCATCTTCGACACCTGCGCGCCTTGATCTATGCCGGGCTGTTCGTCACTCTTGCCGGCATCGCGTACATGTCGCGGTCGAACGCCCCTGACGTTCCCCAGGCATGGGTCCAAGCGCGGGAGCTGTACGGACTGTGGGCGCTCGGGCTGCTCCTCTCGGCTATGCTGTGCGGCCCCCTCAGCTTCGTCGTGCCGTGGTTGCCCATCAGAGGCCATCTCATGCTCGGCCGCCGCGCTTTGGGAGTTTCCGCGGCTGTGCTGGCGACCTTGCACGTTGGGTCGTACCTCGGCCCAACGACGCTGCGCAATTGGCACGACCTCTACACGCCAGGCACGCTGTGGATTGCCGGTCTGCTGCTCGGGTTTCCTCTGTTCGCGGCGATGGCGATTCTGGCGTGGACCAGCCGGGACCGAGCCGTTCGACAACTGGGGCCGCGACGATGGAGGCGCTGGCATAGCGCCGTCTATCTCGTCTTGCCCGGGGTCTTGCTGCACGCGACCTTCCTTGGCGCGGACTTCGGCGTGAACAAGGGGCCGGACGTCCCGGGGCAGCCCGACGCCGGCAGCCTCGTGGTGATGCTGGCGGTGGGCGGGACGTGGTTGGCGCTGTTCGTGCTCAGAAAACGTGGGGTTCGCTGGACGTCGAGCCGGACGTCGCCTGATAGCCGGCGCGCGTCACGACGGTGAGCCGCTCCGGCGCATGCACCTGCACGTGGATGGACCGGTAGGAACCATCGAGGGCCTGGTTCGCCGGTGTGTACGCGATGGTGTATTGGCTTCGAATCTGGCGGGCGATTACTCGCGCTACGGCGCTCGTCTCGTCGGCGCCGGTCGGAAAATAGGCTTCCCCTCCCGTTCGCGCCGTGAGTTGCTCCAGAGTGTGACGTCCGCGATCCATCGCGTCCCGGTCCCGAAACAGACCGATGGCGTACAGGGCGGTCGCGCCGCCTGCGAGGGCGTCGTGCACGTGAGCGATCGTCGTCATACTCGCGTTGTCATTGCCGTCGCTGATGACCACAAGCGCTCTCCGGTCGCGCGACGCGCCCTCGTGCAGATGGGCCTGCGCCATGTCCAGGGCGTCGTACAGCGCCGTGCCCCCGATGGCATCGACGCGCCTGATACCGGCACGAACCGCCTCCCAGTCGTCCGTCCACGCCACGTCGAGGCGCGGTTTGTCGGCGAAATTGACGACGAACGCTTCATCTTGTGGGGTTGAGGCGCTGACGAGGGCCAGCGCCGCCTCTTCCGCGCGGCTTCGCACGAGTCGCATGCTGCCGCTGTTATCGATCACAAGTCCCAGCGAGACCGGCACCTCCTCCCGGCTGAACAGTGTGATCGGCTGGGGCTTGCCGTTCTCATAGACTGTGAAAGCGCTCTCATCCAGATCGGTCACGAGCGCGCCGTGGCTGTCTTTGACCGTCGCATGGAGCACGACCAACCCGACCGTCGCCCGAAAGTGCGGTGCCTCCTGCGCTGCCGGCGCGGCGGTTAGCCACGCCGCACCGAGCCACAGCGCGACCCAGGGCCGACACGTCATGGGTGGGGTGGCTTCCCTGGCGCCAATCGGACCTGAATAGCGGTGTTCGCGGGAAAGGACAGCTCGTGGCCTCGGCCGACGACGTTGCGAACGGTGGTGCGGACGGCACCAACGGCCGCAAACGCCACGCCGACCGGGCGGGAGACCAGGCTCAGTCCCACGCCGGCGAGTCCGAAGCCGAAGAATCCGCCCAGGCTGCGGCTGCCGAGGCCACCCGAAGGAGGGGGCGCTGGGCCGGTGCCGAGGTCGTACGGATCGCCATCGCTATCCTTGTGGTGGTCGTGGCCTCTTGCCCCTTGCAACGCCAAGACGGCCAGCGCGGGCGCCACAAAGCGGGTTTTCGAATTCGTGACGCGGGCGCCGCCCTCGTCATCGAGCGCCACGCGCTCGGACTGACTCACGTCGACGGCGTACAGGGACGCCAAAAGCGGTGCGGGACCTTCGGCCGGAGGCTCGGCCCGCTCCACGAGGAACCGGAGCTGGCCGTTGCGATGCCACCGCCGGGCGGGCTTCGCGAGGGTCACTTCGCCCTCGAGTTTCGTGCCCTCGGGCAAGATCAGCTCGTGGGCCGCGGAGAAGACGGGTTCCGTCAGGACGGCTTCGACGGCCGTCCCGCGCGGGGTTTTCGCCGAATCGAGCGCCGTGACCAGCCGCGCAGTCAGCACGCTGTCGGGCGCGGGGCTGGTCCCAGCCGCGGCCCGCGGCACCGGCGTCACCTGCCCGAATGAGAGCGGCGCCTGCAATTCAGCGGTGTAGACGGTGCCTTTGCGCAAAAACTGCGGATGATACGGCAAGCGACTGACGACCGCCGTCTTCAGGCGCTCCATCTTGTTCGGTCCTTCAATCTCTGCGAGCGCGTCGCGCGCCTGGGCTTTGGCGGCCGACATCGCCTCCCCGACCTTCTGCGTGCTGTCGCCGACAAAGCCGGAGGGCTTCGGTGCCGCGTCGCCCTGCGCCACTTGGCGCCGCAGGCCTTCGACCTCGCTCGTAACATCGGTACTGACGGGAATCGACCGGCCGTCGGCCGCGAAGACAGTGTCAAAGCGGAGCACGACGTGTCGGCTCGGAGAGAAGTTGCCGGTCATCATTGCGCGGATGCGGTTTCCGCGGGAGACCGCGTCGATCTGATTGATGTGGCCGACCACGTAGGAGCCCGCCGCAAGAACGATCCGGTCATACGCGTACACGTCGTCGACCAGTGTACCGCTGACCGGCTGGCCGAGATCCTTCACGGTCACGGTTCGGTCGAGCGCCACGCGGAGCGTTCGTCCGGCGGGAACGACGAGCTCCACGGTCGGCTCAACGGTTTGCGCGAGCGACGGCCGCCCGGCGACGAGCAGACCCGAGATGATCGACGTGACCACGAGCACGCGGACACGAATCATCGCGCTACCTCGAGCTGGAGAGCTCGATTATATTCCCGCTCACTCGCCCCCGAGAGCCGCAACAGTGTCCTCTGGTGAGGAAGACGATGTCGCCGAGTCACCCGAGGTTCATCTTCGTGGAGGGCAACCCCACCACGAACATGCATCCACCTGATGCGGCCTGTTCGACGGTCAGTGTTCCCTCATGCTGCTCGGCGATCCAACGGGCAATCGGGAGCCCGAGGCCCGCGCCCGACGTGGCCGATCGTGCAGGGTCGAGACGCACGAATCGCTCAAACACCCGCTCCCGATCGGCGGGCGCGATGCCAGGCCCCGTGTCGGACACGGTCAGGGTGACGGATGCCGCGCTGCTGTGAACGGCAACCGCGACGGAGCCACCCGACGGCGTGTACTGCACTGCGTTCTCGAGCAAGTTGGTCACCAATTGGCGAAGCAGGCGATCGTCGCCGTCGACGCACAGGTCGGGCTGCAGGTCGGTGGCGAGCTGAATGCCCCGCGTGACCGCAACCACCGAGACCGCTCTCACGCACTCCGCAACGAGCTCATCCACGTACAGCGGACGGCGGGTCAGCCGGTACCCCCCCGCGTCCGCCCTGGCCAGCACCAACATGTCCTCGACCAGTCGGCCGAGGCGCGTGCTCTGCTCGTTCACGATTGTCAGGGCTTCACGGTATTCCGCTTCTTCCCGCACAGGCTGTGCCAAGGTCACTTCCGCCGCGGTCTGGATGACGGACACCGGCGTTCGGAGCTCGTGCGAGGCATCGGCCATGAACTGACGCTGCATTTGCGACGCGCCGCCCAGTCGATCGAGCAGCCGGTTGAACGCACGCGCGAGTTGGCCGAGTTCATCTTGCGCCGTCGGCGCGTCCAGTCGCCACTCGGCGGACTGCGCGGTGATCGCCTCGGCCCGCGCGGCCATGATGGTCACGGGTTTGAGCGCCGACGAGGCCACCCACCAGGACACGCCGGCCGTCATGAGCACGATGAGGGGCGCCGCCACCAGCAGGGCGCGGGCGAGCAGATCCTGTCGCCTCCGGAGCTGGTCGAGGGGACCCGCGATGAGGATCACGTAGTCGCCGGCCGACGAGGATTCGCGTCGCAGGAGCGCGCGCCAGCTCGTGCCACGCTCGTTCAGGGTGGTGACGATCGACGGCGGTAGGGCGCCGGCCGGCCACATCGTCCGCTCGTACACGAACCCATGCCAATGAGCGGCTATCGGTGTGCCGCCGACATCGAGAATCGCGGTCGCCCGGTCGGGGACGTCCATCGCGGTGTGGGTTTCCCTGACCGCCTTTTGCAGGTTGCCACTCTCACCCAGCTCCTCCCGAATCACCCGGGAAGTCGCCGCGCCAAGATCAGCGAGTTCGGAATCGAATTGCGCAAGACCCCACCGCGCGTGCAGCCAGAGCACGCCGCCGCTGAGCGCCGCGAGCGCGAGCACCATCAGGGCACTCCACCACAGCGTCAGCCGCGCGCGAATCGACCAGCTCATCGCACGTCTCCCGCATCTCTCGCGTCGTCCGCGTCGTCGGCGTCCTCGGCATCCTTGGGGGGCTCTCCCGTGAGCTGGTACCCAGCGCCACGCCGTGTTCGGATGAAGGACGTCGATCCCTGATCGAGTTTGCGCCGCAGCCGTCGCACGTAGACGTCGATCACGTTGGAGCAGGGGTCATACCGGTTGTCCCAGACGTGCCCGGCGATGTCGTCACGCGAGACCACCGCGCCCTCCTTTCGGCACAGGTATTCCAGCAGCGCGTACTCACGCGCGGTGAGCGCGACCGACCGGCCATCGACCCAGGCCTCCTGAGTCCGAGTGTTGAGGGCCAGTCGTCCGCACACGAGGCGTTCTGGCAGCAACGGGAGCGCTCGACGACGTGTCAGCGCCCGGACCCGCGCGAGGAGCTCTCCAAAATGGAACGGCTTGATCAAGTAATCATCTGCGCCAGCGTCGAGGCCGACGATGCGATCGTCCACGGCGTCGCGAGCAGTGAGCATCAACACGGGCACCGTGTCACCTTTCGACCGCAGCTCACGGCACACGTCGAGGCCGCTCTTGATCGGCAGCAGGAGGTCGAGAACCACGACGTCGTACGTCGCCGTGGCGGCGTGCTGCATCGCGGAAACGCCATCGCCAACGACATCAACGGCATACCCGTGCTCCCGAAGGCCCTTCGCGGTCATCCGCGCGGCGGAGCGCTCATCTTCAACGAGGAGGATTCGCATGGCAGTGCCTCCTGTAGGATGCACTGCACGCGGCGAAAGCGATAGGAGGGACACCGCACAGCGCCTAGATGAACAGACGATGAATCGGGCGGGATCAAGCCGCACGCCCGTGCGCGACGTCCGAATGGAATAGTTTGTGCAGCTTACTCCTATTGACAAGGAGACCGGGATCCGATGATGGTGACGTCGTGGCTCGCGTGGTGGTCGGCGGCATACTCAGACTCCGCTGGACTTCGTACGGCAGTGGGGTTCGCCCACGTCGCCGGCCTTCTCGCCGGCGGCGGATGCGCTATCGCCGCTGACCGCATGACGATCCTGGCGAAGCGATGGGATGTCGGGGAGCGCCGCTCGCATTTGCGAACGCTCCGGCACACGCACGAGATGGTCATCGTCGGCTTGGTCGTCGTGATCGCGAGCGGCCTGCTGTTGTTTGCAGCCGACCCCGGCACGTTTCTGCACTCGCGGGTGTTCTGGATCAAGATGGCCCTTGTCGTGGCGCTGCTGGTGAACGGGTGGCGTGTGCGGTCAGCGGGTAACGCGGCCCTTGCGAGCGGCAGCAGCGATTGGCGCCGGCTGCACGCCGCGGCCTTCGCCAGCATGGTGTTGTGGCTGGTCACGACCCTCGCGGGCGCGGCGCTGCCGAACGTCGGATGACGAGCCGATGAGCGCATCGCGTCGAGAGTTCCTGGGCTGTGGTCGGTGCGTCGTGATGGGCCTGGCCGTGGCCGGCCTGCCGGCGATCGACCTCGCGGCCCTGCCAATCGGGTTCATCACCGGGCGCGGTGATCGGCCGGATCGCCGATATCCGATTCCTGCCTCCGACAGCGTCAACATCGATCGCACCGCCCAGGTCATCGTCGTTCGCGCGATGGGACACGGCTATGCGTTCAATTTGGCGTGCCCGCACGAGAACGCAGCCGTGAAGTGGGTGGCCAACGACCACCGGTTTCAGTGCACCAAGCACGACTCGCGATACCAAGCCGACGGCGTGCACATCTCAGGTCGGGCGACGAGAAACCTGGACCGCTTCTCGGTGCGGCGCGACGGTGAGGAGATGGTGGTCGACCAGAATCACTGGTTCAGGTCCGATCTGGATCCGGCCGGCTGGGCGGCGGCGATGATCGAGGTCTGAACGGCGCGACACTCGCGCGTCGATTCCCGGTAGGAGGCTGATGGACGCCCTCACGCTGCTCCCGCTCGTACTCATACTGACCGCTCCGGCCGACGCGCCCTCCGCGCCGGCGTTGAACCAGGCATGGGCCGGCGTCTCGTTCATGCGTGCCCCTGCCCTAGCAGCCTCACGCCGAGTAGATTTCCGTCCCTCGGCTGTCATCCAGTCCGGACCCCCTCCCCAAGTCGCGTTCGAGTACAGCGACGGCTACAAAGCGCGCCTCCGCGTCCACCGCGATGCCAGCTACGCCATGTGGCCGCTCTTCGCGGCCGAAGCTGTCGTTGGGGAAAAGTTGTTCAAGAACCCCAACGCACAAGGACTGAGAACCGCTCACGGATGGCTAAACGTCGGCATCCTGGGCCTGTTCGGGGTGGACACCATCACGGGACTCTGGAATCTGAGGGAAGGATGGCAGGATCCGCACGGACGCGTGCGGCGGCTCATTCACGGCCTCCTGATGCTGACGGCCGACGTGGGATTCGTCGCGACCGACAGATTGGCACCTAGCCGGAGGGCCGTCGCCGCAGGGAACACGAGCGGCGCCGTGACGCACCGCGACGTGGCGGTCGCCTCCATCAGCGCGGCGACCGTCGGGTACTTGATGATGGTCTTTCGATAGGCGCCGGTTGCAAGAGTCACAGTTGCCGATCGGGTTCGCCACTACCTACAAGTACGCCGCTTCACCGTCGGGCGGTCAGCCCCGGCACGGGATTGCCATCGGCGTCAACGACGGAGGCGTCGGACGCGAACCAGTTGGACTTTCGCGCGAAACGTCGGCTGCGGCGCCTAGCCGGTGGCCGCGGCCAGCACTCCGCTAGTCGCGAGGACCGCCGCGGACGCGACTGCTCGCATTCTGCCCACATGATAGCAACCGGGCAGCAGCGCCTTCGGGCGCCAACGCGGCCGAGCAACAAACGCGCTGGCCGGCGATCACGTTTGCTGGCATTGAGCTTGCACACTCGCATGTTGACCTCGTACTTTGACTCCCGCGTCCCCTCGTCCCTCGACGCCGGCTGACCTACAGACGTTTCGCCGCTTCTTTGCGGACCTCGGCCCCGGCCTCATCACAGGCGCTGCCGATGACGACCCGTCCGGTATCTCAACGTATTCGGTGGCGGGAGCCGCGTTCGGCTACGTGCCTCTTTGGACGGCGTTGTTCTCCTTTCCGCTCATGACGGTGATCCAGCTCATGTGCGCACGCTTGGGGCTCGTGACGGGTCTCGGCCTCGCCGGAGTCATCCGCCGGCGCTATCCGCGATGGGTGCTGTGGGGCGCCTGCACGCTGCTCATCGTCGCGAACGTGATCAACATTGCCGCGGACCTTGGCGGTATGGCGGCGGCCACGAGAATGGTCACCGGCGCGCCCGTGGCCCTCATGGTGCCGATCTTCGGCGTGGTGATCGTCTGGCTGCTCATGCGGTGGTCCTACCGCACGATTGCGCGCGTGTTCAAGTGGTTGACCCTGGTCCTGCTGGCCTACGTATTGACCGCATTCGTCGCACGAGTCGATTGGCGACTGGCCCTCCAGGTGACACTCCTTCCGCACATCGAGTGGTCGCGGTCCTTCTTTTCTGTCCTGGTTGCGATTCTGGGCACGACGATCTCTCCGTACCTCTTCTTCTGGCAGGCCGCGCAGGAAGTCGAGGAAGAGCGAGCGAAGGGCCGCCATCTGGCGCACCGGCGGGGCGCGACCGCCGAGGAACTCAGGGCCTGTCGCACGGACGTCACCGCGGGCATGTTCGCATCGAACGCGATCATGTACTTCATCATCTTGACCACGGCGGCGACGCTCCATGCGCACGGCCAGACGAACATCGCCACGGCGCAGCAGGCGGCCGCGGCGTTGCGGCCACTCGCGGGGCCGGGTGCGTACTGGCTGTTCACGCTGGGGATCATTGGCACGGGCATGCTCGCAGTGCCGGTGCTCGCGGGATCGTGCGCGTACGCGATCGCCGAGGCGGCGGCCTGGCGCGGCTCGCTCGATCGACGCCCACGCCGAGCGAAGAACTTCTACCTCGTCCTCGCCGTGGCGATGACGCTCGGGACCGCGTTGAACTACGCCGGGCTGGACGCGATCAAACTGCTGTTCACCACCGCGGTGATCAATGGCGTCCTGGCACCGCCCCTCATCTTGATCGTGCTGTTACTGACCGGAAGCCGCGCGGTCATGGGCGACGCCGTGAATTCACGGAGCGCCGCCTGCCTGGGCTGGTTGAGCTTCGTGGTCATGGTCGGGGCCGCGCTCGGGCTCCTGGTGACCTCCTGACGTAGGCGCCTCCGCGCGCCTCCTTGCGCCCCTAGGCGCGCCGTAAAACGCGCGTGATCGCAATCAAGATGACGGCACCAAAGAAGGCGATGACAATCGAGCCGATGAGACCGCCGCCAGGCCAGATCCCAAGCAGGCCGAAGCACCATCCGCCCACTACCCCGCCCAGTATTCCGAGGATGATGTCAGCCACCGCGCCGTAGCCGCCGCCCCTCATCACGAGGCCAGCGAGCCAGCCCGCAATGAGTCCCACGATGATCCATGCCAGTAAGCCCATGTACACCCTCCTTGGACGCAATCGCTGCACAAGTGCGTTCGACGAGCGATCGACCGAACGGTCCGCCTAGCGCGTCACGTCAGCCGGCCGCGGCGCGGCGGTCGCCTTCGCCTCCCGATCGCGGAACGCATCGACTTCCTTCTGCGCGCGCTCCCGGGCGTATCCGTAGCGTTCCTGGAGGACGCCCACGAGCCGCTCGAGATTGCCGTTGACCTGCTCCAGATCGTCGTTGGTGAGCTTGCCCCACTCCGTCTGCACCTTGCCCTTCATCTGATGCCACTTTCCCTGCAATTGGTCTTTGTTCATGGCGCACCTCCTCGGCACGGAATCTGACCGCTTCCGGTCTTTACAGCAAGGCGAGTGCCATTGCAGAATCCGAAATGCTGATGCGATCGCGCCCGCAGACGCTCTTTCACAGTAGCGGATGACCGATTTTCGGCAGGGCGGCGGTTGCCCCGGGGCTACGGCTTCGCTGAGCCGTTGCCACGTGCCGGCACGGATTTCGCATCGAGCACTCGCGGTGGCCTGCGCCCTCACATCGATTGGAAGCGCCCGCTTGATCGGGCGGATTTCAGATGCCCCTGGGACTGAACGCAGACGCGATGTATCTTCTGGCGGCGGTCGTCTCTTCGTCTGACGACGCCATCATCGGCAAGGATGCCCACGGCGTGATCACGTCGTGGAATCCCGCTGCTGAGCGGATCCTCGGGCACATCGCCGCGGAGGCGATCGGTCAGTCGATTCACCTGGTCATGCCGCCGGAGTTGCGCACGCGAGAGGATGCGATTGTCAGTCGCATTCGAAGCGGTGAACAGATCCACCGCTATGACGCCGAGCGACTCCACAAAGACGGACGTCGCATTCCCGTGGCGGTGACCGTCTCAGCGGTCATCGATGCGAACGGACAGATCATCGGCGGCTTGGAGATCGTCCACGATATCAGCCGGGGCCAGAAGCTGGAGCGCGACGCTCGCCATCTGGCCGCCATCGTCGACTCGAGCGACGATGCCATCGTTTCAAAGGACCTGAGCGGCATCGTTCTTTCCTGGAACCGCGCCGCGGAACGCATGTTCGGATTCTCGCCTGCCGAGATGGTGGGTCAATCGATCCGACTCCTGATCCCCGACGATCGTCAACCGGAGGAGGACGAGGTGCTGTCACGCATCCGCCGAGGCGAGCGCGTCGAGCACTATGAGACGGTCCGTCGGCGCAAGGACGGCAGCGCCATCCCAGTGTCACTGACCGTATCGCCGATTCGCAACGCGGACGGCACAATTGTCGGCGCATCGAAAATCGCCCGGGATATCAGCGATCGCAAACGCGCAGAAGCGGAGCGCCAGCGGCTGCTCAGCAGCGCGGATGACGCGAGCCGTTTGAAGGATGAATTCCTCGCGACGCTCTCGCATGAATTGCGGACGCCGTTGAACGTCATCGTCGGCTACACGCACATGCTGAAAGACGGCCTGCTGCAGACCGCCGACAAACAGACGCATGCGCTTGATGTCGTCAGTCGAAGCGCCACGTCTTTAACGCGGATCGTCGAGGATGTCCTGGACGTGTCGCGCATTGTCGCGGGAAAGATCCGACTGGAAGTTCAGGCCGTTGCCTTGCCACTTCGCATTGCCGAGGCCATTGACGCGATCCGGCCAGCAGCGGACGCCAAGGGTCTGCGCATCAGCACCACGCTCGATCCTGGCGCTCCCACCGTTTCCGGCGACCCGGAACGGATCCAACAGATCTTGTGGAATGTGTGCTCGAACGCCGTGAAGTTCACTGAACGAGGCGGCAGTGTCGACGTGCGGCTGGAACGCGCCAGGTCGCACGTCGCCGTCGTCGTCAGGGATACCGGCATCGGCATCGAGCCTGGCTTTCTGCCGCACGTCTTCGAGCGCTTCCGGCAGGCCGACGCCGGCGCCGCGCGGGTGCGCGGCGGCCTCGGCCTTGGCCTGGCCATCAGTCGCCATCTCGTCGAACTTCAGGGTGGTCGCATTTTTGTCGAGAGCGAGGGCCTCGGCAAGGGCTCAACCTTCAGGGTCGAGTTCCCGATCGAAAGCCATTCGACGCCGGCCGAGCCGGTCCATCCCCACACGCCGGAAGAGCGCGGGGAACTGCTGGTGGCGGACTTCGCGGGCGTGCACGTACTGGCGGTTGATGACGACCCCGACGCTCTTGCGCTCGTGCGAGAGATCATTGAATCAACGGGAGCGGAGGTCGTGACCGCCGATTCGGGGGCTGACGCCCTCAAGAAGCTGCAAGGCTACAGCCCGGATGTGCTGCTCGCGGATCTCAGCATGCCCCACATGGACGGGTTCGAGCTCATCGACCGGGTTCGCCGATCCGAGGACGCGAGGATCAAGCACGTGCCAGCGCTCGCCATCACCGCTTATGCGCGATCCGAGGATCGCGCCAAGGCCTTGCGGAACGGGTTCCAGCGGCATCTATCAAAACCCATTCAGCCTGACGACCTGGTAGCGGCTATCGGCGCACTCAGCGGACGAACGAACCGGGCGTCGGGCCGAGCGCTTCGGGCTCAGTAAAGCCGGCCACGTCGGTGAGAGACACAAACCGGCCACCCGGCGCTTCGACGAGGATCTGTGCTCGGACGAGCGAGTGCCGGAGGACGCTTGCCAGATCGAGTTCCGTGCAAGGCGTGCCGGTCGTGTTGGCGACGACGACCGTCACCTTGAAGACCTCGGGGTCGACGCCGACGGACTCGACGAGGAGCTCGACATCGCCGCGCAGGCTCTCTTGTGTCCGCTGCGCCGTCTGAAACCCGGGCCACCGAAACGACTCGCGGATGGGACTGACGCAGCCGTCGGCGAGACCCACCTGGAGCGCGACAACACGCTCTGACGCCTCGTCCCACTCGAGGACTTCCTGGTGCCGAGTGGCGAGGTGGAGGAACCGAACCTGCACGTCGAGGTTCGACGATCCGGGCGCGCGGACGAAGCACCTCGCTTCGACCTGCGCGCCGACGCCATCGCCCACGCTCGGTGGCACGACGAAGCCGCACGCGACCCGGTGCTGGTTCATCGCGCCTCCCGTTCCGCCGGATCGGCACTCCCGAGCAGCCGCTCGATTGTGTCCTCCCAGGTGGGCAGAGCCTGCCGGTCCTTGAAGTCGATCACCCGATCGAAGATGTCTCGCCGCAGGCAGATCCAGGCGGTCTTGGGGTAGTAGGTCTCCATGACCGCCCGCCACGCGTCGACCGGCCAGCAGTACGGGGCTTCTTTCCCCCAGGGAATTGGCATGACGCGGAGTCCCACCGAGGGGTCGTCATAGAAAACCGTGCCGCTGAAGAGAAACCGCAGCGGCAGATCGCCCTCGGTCATCGCGTGAAAGTACTTGGTCGCCGCGACGTTGAAATCGAAGGTGCAGGGCACCGACACGTCCACGGTCGTCTCGCCCTTGAAGGTGGGGATGACGACACTCACATGCGTCCAGAGCATGGTCCGCAGGGTCTGGCTCCAGTGGTCGGGTTCGCCAAACAGGTCCACGAGCCGGCGCTGCTGAGCCGCGGTGTATCGGCGGCGGGTGGACTCGATCTCGATCTGACAGCGGAGGGTGACAGCGTGTACGACCCGGTCGACCGGGCCGACCACCTGCAGGCTGAAATTCACCTGCGGCACGGCCGCAAAGCGCACCGGCGCAGCGCTCTCGACGCGAAATTCCAGATCAATCATGGGACAGCCCCGCGTGCTCCAGGAGATCGGCAAAAGGGGCGTCGACTCGCCGCCCAGCCTTGGTTCAGCCAGCCACGTCCGCCAGTGCCGACGAATCAGCGTCATGAGGCGATAGCTGCCGGCCATATGGCCACGAGCATGCTGGAGAAGACCAACGCCGAATCTCGTGGTTTCTTTTTGCCAGCAAGCCCAGTACCAGCGACGACCCGTCTGGCGACGTGGCCTCTCGAGCGAACCACACCTCGCGTGGGCAGGAACGTGCCGACGAGTGGCACTGCGTTATCTCCGCCGACCTCCGCTTCAAAGATTGGCACCGCGCTTGCTGCAGACAACGACGCGGTCGGAGTGCCCCAGTCTCAGTTCTCACTTTGTCCTCGAGGAGTTTCACAATGAGCAACGCGCACGGTCTTCACGCTTTGATGATTCACGAACTACGCGACCTCTACGACGCCGAACAGCAACTCGTGAAGGCCTTACCGAAACTGGCCAAGGGCGCGTCATCGTCCGACCTGCGCGAGGCGATCACCTCGCACCTGGCGGAAACCAAGGGCCACGTCGAGCGGCTGGAGCAGGTGTTCGGCTTGCTCGGCGAGCGGGCGACCGGCAAACACTGTGCGGGCATCGCCGGCATCATCGACGAAAGCGCGGACCTGCTGTCATCGGACTTCGAGGGCGCCGTGAGAGACGCCGGCATCGTCGCCGACGCCCAGCGCGCGGAGCACTACGAGATCGGCGCCTACGGAGCCGTCCTGACGTGGGCGAAGGTCATGGGCCACACTGATCTGGCAGGCTTGCTGCACGAGACGCTGGAGGAGGAGAAGGCCGCCGACGAGAAACTCTCGCAATTGGCCAAGGGCGGCATCAACCGGGAGGCGGCGGCCGAACCCAATCCCGAGATGTCCGACGCCGGGCCCAGCATCCCCAGGCCTGCCAACGGGGCCCGGAACCGGAAATCGACGGCGGGCGTCGCGCGCACTTCGCGTTGAGGTCCGCGACAGATCTGCCAAGCACCCGACTCTGAAAACAGTTATCGAGGGGGACCTATGCCGAGGTATGGGAAGAAAGCATCCGCCAAGGTCGAACGCGCCATGAAGGAAAGAAACGCCGGCACGCTCCGCAGCGGGCGATCTGGCAAGAGAGTTACGAGTCGCAAGCAGGCCATCGCGATTGGCCTTTCGGAGGCGAGACGGGAGGGCGGCAAAGTCCCCCCGGCCCCCCGGTCGGGCAGGCGAAGCCGGGCGAACAAGTAACGCGACGGACCCGCGCGCAAACAGCCCGCGGTGAAAGCTCCGCGTGGCACCGAGACTGACGATGCGCCCGACTGGCCAGGCGCGCGAGCGAGAATACCGCCTGTTTTTGAGCGAGGTGCAACGCCGGCAGCCAGGATCGTGGCGGAAACGCCGTCACAGGCATCGGACGCCGCGGCCCCGGCTGCCGAGAAGACGGACGTGCGCACCCGGCTGGCGGCGCTGGCGAATATTCCGCCCTCATTGCGACTGCTGGCCTCGGCGGCCCCAACCCTCATCAGCGCGCTCGTGGTGTGCTTCGAGCTCCAGGCGGCCAACTATCGGTAAGCTGGTCCGGCAGGCCGCTACATCCCTAGGTACTGCGCGTGGACATAGACGCCCGTATGCACGTTGTAGAGCAGGTACCAGCCGGAATGATCCGGATCGTCGTAGATGACGAAGTCATCGCCGCAATCCCAGCACCAATCCGCCGCGATCGGCCAATCCCACGCCGCGATCTCGAAGCCTCCCCGCCCGGCAAACCAGAATCGATGCTGGTCGCGATCGAAACGCTCGACGCCGTACCGATAGGACGGTCCGACGCGGTCAAACCGGCCATGTTGCCACGGCGTCGCCAGATGGAAACGGGCGTCGTTCGCTGCTTCATGGCCATACCAGGTGTCATGATTGACGTGCGGCACCTCATTGACGTGGCCCGTGGGCAGGCGCTCCGGCTGGCGCGCTTCCGCATGATTGGTGCGAGCCGGCGGCGGCGGCGGCACCCGCCCCTGATTGGCGCGCGGCCGTTCGGCGGGACGCTGTTGTGCGGCACGCTGCTCCGTGGGCCGCTGGTCGCCGCGCTGCGCCACGGCGGACCCGGCATGCACCAGCCCGATCGCTACGATCGCTCCTATCAACGTCGCTAAGCGCGAATGTCCTTGCATGGTTTGTCGACCTCCTCCCGAAAACACCCCTAGAAAGGGTGAAGGCTGCAAGAGCGGTACCGCGGCGGCCAACAAGAGGGTGGTCAGATCGCCTGCGGCGTCGAGAAGGCGGGGTCTCTAGATTCGCGGATGGCGCCCAAGGGAGCGGGCTATGCCCTTATTCGGTAGCCGGCGACCTACCATAGGAGCCGGCGGACCCCCCAAGTGCCGATTTCGCTGAGGATTCGGGCGCCGGTGAGGCGGCCCGGCGTGGCGTGTGCAGAGTTGCGAGGCGGCAGGCGGCACCCCTGCCGCCTGGGGCCACACCGTTGACAATCTTCACAATCGGGCACTCCACGCGCTCAATCGATGCCTTCGTCCGTCTGCTCAGAGCACACGGCGTGGAACGCGTCGTTGACGTGCGCACGATTCCCCGGTCGCGACACAATCCGCAGTTCAACCGCGATCAGTTGTCTCCAGCGCTGCACCGCGCGAAGATTCACTACAGGCACATGCCGGGTCTTGGGGGCTTGCGCCATGCGCGGCCTCAATCCACGAACACGGGGTGGCGCAACGCCAGCTTCCGTGGATATGCCGACTACATGCAGACCTCGGAGTTCGAGCACAGCCTCGCGCGCTGTATTGATTTGGCAAGACAGGAGCGCGTGGTCCTGATGTGCGCGGAGTCGGTGCCGTGGCGGTGTCACCGATCGCTCATTGCGGACGCGTTGCTCGCGAGAGGCATCGAAGCGCGTGAAATCACGAGCGGCATCAGCACGCGACCTCACACCCTCACGCCCTGGGCACGCGTGACAGGAACGCACGTGACCTATCCTGCCCCAACATAGACGCGCGGGCGATACGCACCTGGACGGCCCTGCCCGCGATCTACCCCGCCTGACCCCGCCAACGCCCAAGGAGCGTCACACGGGACGCGCACTACATGCCTTGAGCGACCGCGCCGCGGGCGGCGCGCCCGCGTGCCGGTGGGTCATCGTGGCATGTCCGTTGCAATTGTGAGCGTCGAAAGGACTTCGGAGTGACCCCCATGTCTCACACCACACTTCTTGTGATCGTGGTACTGGCCGTCGTCGCCGTCGTCGCCATTGGCGCGGCCGTTTATGAAGCCCGTCGCCGGGCGACTCTCCAGTCACGATTTGGTCCGGAGTACGGGCGCGTCGTCCAGACCACGGGTACCGCCCTCCGTGCGGAAGCCGAACTCGAGGCCCGCGCCAAGCGCGTGAGCCAGTACCAAATCAAGCCGCTCTCGGCCGAACAGAGCACACGGTTCGCGACGGCCTGGCGCCAGTTGCAGTCGCGATTTGTCGACCAGCCGTCGAAGGCCGTCGCCGAGGCCGACGTGCTCGTCACCGAGGTCATGACCACACGCGGGTACCCGATGGCGGAATTCGAGCAGCGGGCTGAAGACCTGTCGGTCGATCACGCCGCGGTTGTCAACCATTACCGCGAGGCCCATCAGATCGCAACGCGGCCGGCCGACGCGCCCCTCACTCCTTCGACCGAAGATCTGCGTCAGGCCTTCGTGCACTACCGCGCGTGCTTCGAGGATCTGCTTGCGGGCACCGGCCCTGGTTTGGACGTGCGGGACTTGTCGACATCGTGATAGGTGACCGGCCGTCCTGCTCGCGAAGTCCGACGGCCTTGCCGCGCGGTAGGACTCGCCACAAGGCGGGCCAAGAACTTCCGGCGCTAGTACTAGGCACGTGCCTTGCACCCCGTCTGTCATGCCAACTGCGCGCGTTCAGGCGATCCTTCTGACTCTGATGGCGCTTGCCGCCACCGGCGCGGTCAGCTGCCGCCGTCACACGCCCACACCGCAGGACTCCGCGCCGATTCTTGAACATGCGCTCGCCGGCCCGGGTCCCGGAGGCGTTGCGCCTGACGCCTGGAAAGACGTTCGCGCTTTCTACGCACGGGCTGGAGGCGGCGCCGTCTGGACGTCAGGCGCCAAACCGTCGAACCGGGCCGCTGACGCGTTGAACGTGCTGGGCAGTGCTCGATCGCACGGTCTTGTCTCCGCGGACTACGGCGATCAGGACCTTGCCGCTCAAATGGAGTCGCTTCTGGCGTCGTCCGGCAAGAACTCGAACGCGGACGCGCAGCTGCAGCAGGCTGTCGAGTTCGACGTTCGTCTGACCACCGCGCTTCTGTCGCTCGGCCGGGACGTCGCCGTGGGCCGAGGCGATCCGGCAAGTCTCGAGCCCACGTGGAAGAAGCGCCGACCGACGCCCGACCTTCCAGGCACACTCGCGCGCGCCCTCGATGGCGGTTTGGACCAGTGGCTCGACCAGGTGCGTCCGACGCATCCAGAGTACGCGGCGCTGCAGCAGGCCCTGGTGGCCACGTATGCCCTGAAGGATGCAGGCGGCTGGTCTGAAGTGCCCTTGAAGACGTTGAAGCCCAGCCGGAGTGACCCGGCCGTGGTGGCGCTGCGACGACGGTTGGCGGTCAGCGGCGAGCTGGCGGGCGGCTCCACCACGACCGAATCGCCGATCTACGACGACGAACTCACACGAGCGATCCGCACATTTCAAGATCATCACGCGCTCACCGCCACTGGCATCGCCGACGAACCGACGATCACGGCGATGAACGTCCCGATTGAGGCGCGCATCAAGCAAATGGCTGCGAGCCTCGAGCGGTGGCGATGGTTACCGGACGATTTCGGGCCGCGGTACCTGCTCGTCAATGTTCCGGCGTACCACGTGATTGCCCGTGAACATGGTCAGACCGTCAAGGACATCCGCGTGATTGTCGGCAAGCCCGACGATCGCACCCCCGTCTTCAGCGCCCAGATGACGACCGTGATCTTCAGTCCGTATTGGCGCATTCCCGACACCATCGCCAAGGGCGAAACCGTGCCGGCGATTGCCAGGAATCCCAATTATCTCGCGACCAACGGGATCGAGATCCTGCGCCTGTCAAAGAGCGGCGCGACGGTGGTCAATCCGTCCACGGTGCATTGGAATGATCCGAACGAGGTGAACCAGCTGGCCTTCCGGCAGAAACCCGGTCCCAAGAATGCCATGGGACACGTGACATTCCTGTTGCCGAATCCGTTTGAGGTCTACCTCCACGACACGCCCGCCGATGCGCTGTTCGCGCAGCCCGGCCGTGCGCTCAGCCACGGCTGCATCCGTGTGGAGGAGCCGTTCGAGCTCGCCAAGTATGTGCTGCAGGGCGATCCCGAATGGGACGACGCACGAATCGCGGCGGCGATGCACGCCGGCGTCGAGAAACGGGTCGCGCTCAAGGAAGAGATCCCCGTGCACATCGTCTATTTCACGGCGTGGGTCGACGACCAAGGCGGCCTGCGCCTCTATCCGGATATCTACGGCTACGACGGCACCTCACTCGAAACCGCCGGGCCCTCTAATGGCAAATGACGAATCGTATGAGTCGGCGCTACAATGAGAGAGCGGTCGCAAAGTTCAAGAGGGCGTCTTCATGAGAATCGGCCTCCCGTCAACAATCAGCGCCGGAGGTCTGCGACTGCTCGCCAGTGCAGCGTTCGTCGCCGGCGGCCTCGGCGTCGCCCAGGCAGCTTCAGGGACGTCACGGATTCCGGCGACTCCCGAGTGGAGCGCAGCGACGCTCGGCACGATCGATCCGAAAGTCTTTCACCTGGCGATCGACGCTGCCCAGTGCGCGGCCACGCTCGGCGCCGTCCACGATCCCTCAACCTTGACCGTCATCGATTACTCGAGGCCTTCGACGGCGCCACGGCTCTGGGTGTACGACTTGAAGGATCGAACGCGGTTGTTCGAGGAGCTCGTGGCGCACGGGCAAGGGAGCGGCGGCGACGTTCCGACGTATTTCTCAAACGAAGCCGACACACATGCCTCGAGTCTTGGTCTGTTCGTCACGGCCGGCACGTTCACGGGGCACGACGGTTATTCGCTGCTCTTGGACGGCCTCGAGACAGGCTTCAACGATCACGCCCGAGCGCGCGGAATCATCATGCATGGCGCCTGGTATGTGAGCGAAGTGTTTGCGAAAGCTCAAGGCTATCTCGGACGCAGTTGGGGCTGCCCTGCCGTCAGTCAAAGAGTCGCGAAGACGCTGATCGACCGAGTGAAGGGCGGCAGTCTGCTGTTCGCTTACTATCCGGATCAGAAGTGGCTGTCAACGTCGAAATATCTGGGCGGTTGCGCCGCCGCGCATTCGTAGAGCGTCCTCGAGCACCGCGAAGCGCGCTATTCGCCTCAACTCGCGCGGTGGAGGCGCCTTCCATCACCGCCCGCCGTCGCGATCCAACGAGCACGACGCCGCTGAATCGAACAGCGCGTCGGCGGGCGCCCGAGTGCAGCGGCGAGAGCCTGCGGTGACGGCGATCAAGAAGGGCGACGGCGTGCGGTTCGTCGTGGCGGATGTGGACGGGACCTTGGTGACACCGGACAAGGTCCTGACGCCGCGAGCTCGAGCCGCGGTACGAGCCGTCATGGAGGCGGGCATCGCGTTCACGATCACCAGCGGCCGCCCTCCGCTGGGTATGCAACCGTTGATCGACGAACTGCACGTCGTGGACCCGATCCCAGCGTTCAACGGTGGGTTGGTCGTGCGGCCAGATCTCACCGTCATTCACGAGCACCTCGTGCCCCGCACGGCTGTGCAATCGGTCATCGACATCTTGACGAAGAACACGCTCGACGTCTGGCTGTACAGCGAGAAGGATTGGTATGTCCACACGCGCCACGGGCCTCACGTCGATCGCGAGGAGTGGACGGTCAAGTTTCCCCCCACGGTCGTGCCCAGCTTCGAGGGCCTGCTGGATCGGGTCGTCAAGATCGTCGGGGTGAGTGATGACGGTGGCGCGATGGCCCGCGGCGCGGCGGACGTACACCAGCACGTCGGCCAGCACGTCTCTGCGGCCCTGTCGCAACCCTACTACCTGGACGTGACCCACCCCAAGGCCAACAAGGGCGAGGTAATTGGTGTCCTGTCAGCGCTGCTGACCATTCCCGCCTCACAGATCGCGACCATCGGCGACATGCCAAGCGACGTCCTCATGTTCCGGCGGAGCGGGGTGAGCATTGCCATGGGCAATGCCAGCGCGGACGTGCAGCACGCGGCCACATTCGTGACGACGTCGAACACGGAGGAGGGGTTCGCACTGGCCATGGAACGCTTCGTGCTTCGCCCATGATCGTCGGCGTCGCCGGATCGGGGAAAACGACCGTCGGCAGGATGCTGGCGGACGCGATGAAGTGCTCGTTCTTCGACGGTGATTCGCTGCACTCGCAGGAGAACATCGACAAGATGAGCCATGGGATTGCGTTAACTGACGCCGATCGCGCGCCATGGCTCGCGGCGATCCATGCCCGTATCGTCGAGGTCTTCGAGCGCGGCCAGAATCTTGTCGTCGGCTGCTCCGCACTCAAGAAAGAGTACCGGCGTCATCGACGTATCGAGACCACCGCCTGCGATCGTGAAGCAGATCTTGGCGGCGTTGCACCGACCGCATCCGCGCCGCACGAGGGGCTCTGGCGCGAGCGTCCGCGCGGGCGTCGTCACGCTGACGGGTCAAGTCAATTCAAGGGCCAAGCGCGCGCAGGCCGTGAAGCTCGCCTCGTCGGTGGCGAATGTGACGCAGGTCGTCAATGAAATCCAGGTGAAGGATCAAAGGGCCACGTCTCGAGGCGGCGGCGATCGCTAGGCACGCGCGTGCTCACCTTGAGCCGTCCTGGCCTCTTGCAGTCCGGGGGCGGCTCGCTTGCCGAGCCTCGCTCGGAGGGTGGCCCACGACATCGCGACAGGTATTCGATGCCTGACCGGCACGCATTTCGCATCGTGCTCTTCGAGAAGCGGATATGCGCGGTGAACTGCTCAGTGTGGAGCGACTCGAGGACCGTGCGAAGGAGCTCGCGTCGACGCTCATTGTCGTCCCCGGAAAGCGCCGGGGCGGCCGCGGTACCCTTCGACGCCTTGACGACAATGCGCTGGCGCTCCGCGATGCCTATCGGTTGCTGAGCGAGGACGCGCGGCACGGACTCGAGGTCACCGCCGCCGGTGATTGGCTGCTGGACAACTTCCATGTCCTGGCCTCGGAGATCCGTCAGGTGCGCGAGCACCTTCCACAGACCTACCACGACCAACTGCCGCGTGTCGCGTCGGGCGAGCACGCGGGCCACAGTCGCATCCATGTCCTCGCCGCGGACCTCACGGCACACAGCGACAATCGGCTGGATGGCGACCAGCTCAAACGCTTCCTGAATAGCTTTCAGACCGTCGCACCCCTCACGCTCGGCGAACTGTGGGCGTGGCCGAGCATGCTCAAGCTGTCGCTGGTCGAGAATGCGCGCGTGGTCGCCGATGAACTCCTCGACGCTCGTCAAGCACGTCAGGCGGCCGATGACCAGCTCTCGGGTATCGGTCCCGGCGTGCCGGCGCCAGCGAGGCTCCCGGCCACCCTGCACCTTGCCCACGTCGTCCAGCTCCTGCACCGCTTCCGGGAATATGGCCAGCCGTCGACCGCGCATCGGGCCGCCGTCGAGGAACACCTGGCGGCCCGGCAACTGACGGCAGAGGACGCCATCCGCAACGAGTTACAGCGGCAGGCAGCCGCCCAGGTGTCCATCGCAAATGCCATCACGAGCCTGCGGTTGTGCGCGGCGCTCGACTGGCAAGCACATGTCGAAGCGGTGAGCGTCGTCGAGCGGATCTTGCAACTCGACCCGGCGGACGCGTATCGGCGGATGGATTTTCCCAGCCGGAATCGGCTGCGTCAGGCCGTCGAGGAGATCGCCCGGCCCTCGGGCGCCGAGGAGGTGAAGGTCGCGACGGCCGCGGTCGAGCGCGCCCGTGAGGTGGCGACGAGCGACAGCCCCTCGGCGCGGGCGGCCCACGTGGGTTATCACTTAATCGACCGGGGACGAGCAGCGCTCGAGCGGGATCTCGGCCGCCCTGTGGCGGTGGGCCGCCGCCTGCGCCGGTTCGCGCGGGTGCACGCGACGGGTCTCTATCTGGGTTCGCTGGCGGTCGTCACGGGTGGACTTGCGGCCGCAGGCACGGCGTACGCAAGTATGGCGAGCGGCTCGTGGCGCCTGCTCATGGCCGTCGCGCTCGTGCTCCTGATTCCTGCCAGTGACGTGGCCACGGCGTTCATCCAGCGGCTCGTGGGATGGTTCATTCCGCCGCGCCTGCTGCCGCGTCTGGATTTCTCGGACGGCGTCCCGTCGGACGCGCGGACGATGGTCATCGTGCCCACCATGCTGACGTCGGTCGCGGGCGTGTCGACCTTGCTCGAACATCTCGAGATCCTCTCCTTGGGAAACGCCGACCCGCACATTCACTTTGCGTTGCTCAGCGATTTCGCCGACGCCCCCACGCGCGATATGCCGGACGACGCGCCCATTCTGGCGGCCGCGCGCGACGGACTGGCCGCGCTCGCCGCCCGTGCCGGCCCCGACCACGCCGATCGGTTCTTTCTGTTCCACCGCGATCGGCAGTGGAACCCGCATGAGCACTCATGGATGGGGTGGGAGCGCAAGCGCGGCAAGATCGAGGAGTTCAATCGGCTCCTGCGCGGGGCGACCGACACGAGCTTCAGCGTGCAGCTTGGGCCGGTCGGGCTGCTCTCGTCCGTGCGCTATTGCCTCACGCTCGACTCGGACACGGTGCTGCCGCGAGACGTGGCGAAGAAGCTGATCGGCACCCTCGCCCATCCCCTGAACCGCCCGCACTTCAATCCGACGGTCGGCCGTGTGACCGAAGGCTACGGCATTCTCCAGCCGCGCGTCAGCGTGACGATGACGAGCGCGCGCGGGTCGGCGTTCGCGCGGACGTACGCGGGCCATACCGGCGTCGATCCCTACACGACGGCGGTTTCGGACGCGTATCAAGATCTGTTCGGCGAAGGGATCTTCACGGGCAAGGGGCTCTACGACGTCGACGCCTTCCGCGCCGCTCTCGAGGGACGAGTCCCTGAGAACGCCGTGTTGTCGCACGACCTCTTCGAAGGGCTCTACGCGCGGACCGCGCTCGTCAGCGACGTCGAAGTCGTCGATGACTACCCGTCGAGCGTCCTGGCCCACGGCCGCCGACAGCATCGCTGGGTCCGGGGCGATTGGCAGATCGCGCAATGGATGTTCCCGTTCGTCCGCACCTCGCGCGGGACCACGCGCAACCAGTTGCCGTTGATCGCGCGGTGGAAGATCGCAGACAACCTGCGCCGCAGCGTCGCGGGCCCCGCCCTGCTCGCGCTGTTCGTGGTCGGGTGGACGATATTTCCGGGGAACCCGGCCGTGTGGACGGCGATCGGCCTTTCGCCCGTCGCCTTTTCGCTGTATGCGCGGCTGGTGGAAGGCCTCGCCGGACCTGCGCGCGGTGAGTCATGGGCGTCATTCGTGCGCGCCCTTCGTGAGGATCTCACCCAGGCGGGCGCCCAATGCCTCCTCCAGCTCACGTTTCTGGCAAATCAGTCATGGGAGATGCTGCACGCGATCGGCCTGACGCTGATTCGACTCGTGGTCACGCACACGGGGCTGCTCGAATGGGAAACGGCAGAGAGCGTCGCCCGGCAAGGACCGCCCAGCCGCACACAATTCCTGGTCCGCATGATCGCGAGTCCGGCCATTGCCATCGTCGTGACGATTCTCGTGCTGACCGTGCGCCCCCAAGCGTGGCCTTCTGCCCTGCCGATCGCGACGCTGTGGGTGTTGGCTCCGCTGATCGCGTTTGCTCTGAGCCAGCCGACCGTCCATCGGCATGCCGACGTCAGCGCCGCGGATCGCGAGTATCTGACGGGCGTCGCGCGCGCCACCTGGCAGTACTTCGACACGTTTGCTGGACCGGCGGACCACGGCCTGCCCCCGGACGGCGTGCAGATCCACTCGGCGCCGCGCGTGGCGCATCGCACATCGCCGACGAACATCGGCATGGGTCTGCTCGCGACGCTCGCGGCTCACGACTTTGGATTCATCGACATCGACGCGCTCGTCGCGAGAACGACGGCCGCCATGACGACTCTCGAGGCGCTCGAGCCGTTTGAAGGCCATCTGCTGAACTGGTATGACACCGAGACCCTGGCGCCTCTGCGGCCCGCGTACGTGTCAACGGTCGACAGCGGCAATCTCGCCGGTGCGTTGCTGACACTCGCCACGGGCCTGCGTGCCCTGGCGGCTACGCCAGCGGCCGACGCGCCGGCCCACTCACAGCGAGCCAGCCTCGCACACCTGGCGGATCGCGCAGACCAGCTCTTCGAGGGCATGAATTTCAAGTTTCTCTACGACCCCGCCAGGGGCCTGTTCGCCATCGGTTATCGGCTCGCCAACGCGGACGGTCCCGGTCGTCTCGACGCGTCCCGCTACGACCTCCTGGCGTCGGAGGCGCGGCTGGCCAGTTTCCTCGCGATCGCCAAAGGTGACGTGCCGGAGACTCACTGGTTCCGACTGGGCCGGCCGATCACCAGTGTCCACGGCGCGCCGGTGTTGCTGTCCTGGAGCGCGTCGCTGTTCGAGTACCTCATGCCGCTCTTGATGATGCGAACGTACCCGGACACGCTGCTCGATGCGTCATGTCGCTTGGCCATCCGCCGGCAGATCGACTACGCGGCCAGCTGCGGCGTGCCATGGGGCATTTCGGAATCCGCCTACAACGTCGTCGATCGCTATGGCAACTACCAATACAAGGCGTTCGGCGTTCCGGGGCTCGGGCTGAAACGTGGATTGGCCGACGAGCTTGTCGTGGCGCCGTACGCGACGGCGCTCGCCGCGATGATCGCGCCCGGGCCGAGTGCCGAGAACCTGCGCCGGCTGGCGCGAGAGCGGTTGAGGGGCACCTATGGCTTCTTCGATGCGATCGACTACACCGATCGCCGCGTCGACCCTCACGAAGAATCGGGTCCGTCGTACCCCGGCCGCGGCACTGTGGTGTCCGACTACCTCGCGCACCATCAGGGCATGACCGTGGTGGCGCTCGCCAACACCCTGCTCGGCAACCGCATGGTGGAGCGATTTCATGCGGAGCCGCGTGTCAAGGCCACGGAACTCCTCCTGCAGGAGCGCCTCCCCAGGCACGTCGCGACCACGGAACCTCGTCCAGTGGACGAGGTCCGCGCGCCGACGCCGCTGCCGGTCGTGACGAGCCGGCGATTTCGGTCGCCCCACACCGACGTGCCTCACACGCAATTCTTGTCGAACGGCAATTACGTGACCGCCGTGACGAATGCTGGCGGCGGCTGGAGCGCATGGAAGGGCCTCGCGGTCACGCGATGGCATCAGGACCCCACCTGCGACGCGGGTGGCCAGTTTCTCTATCTCCGCGACGTGCGGAGCGGCGCGGTCTGGTCGCCCACGTTCCATCCGACGCGCGTGGACGCCTCGGACTCCCTCGTCACGTTCCGCACGGATCGAGTCACGATCGCTCGACGCGACCACGACGTCTCGACGCAGCTCGACATCGTCGTGTCACCGGAGGACGACATCGAAGTGCGTCGATTGACGGTGACGAACCTCGACGATCGCGTCCGGGAACTCGAGATCACGAGCTATGTCGAGATCGTGTTGCTGGCCCCCGCCGACGACGTCGCTCATCCCGCGTTCGGGAAGCTCTTTCTGGAAACCGAGTATTTGTCGAGTTGCGCGGCGCTCGTCTGCCATCGCCGTCCACGAGACTCCCGCGAGCCGGGTTCCTGGGCCGTGCACGTGCTCGGCCAGGAGCAGCGGGCGCAGGGGCCGGTCGAATGGGAGACCAACCGGGCGGCGTTCCTGGGCCGCGGACGAAGCACCGCCGCGCCCGTGGCCCTCGACGGGCGCAGCCTCACCGGCACGACCGGCGTCGTTCTCGATCCGATTCTCAGTCTTCGCCGACGCGTCCGCATCTTGCCCGGTGCGTCGACGCGCCTTCACTTCGCAACCGGCGTGGCGGCCAGCCGGCCCGCGGCGGTCGCCCTGGCGGAGAGGTATCACGATCCTCGCGCGACGGCTCGCGCCTTCGCCCTTTCGTTCACTAACGCACAAACGACGCTCAGCCATCTCGAAATGGGCGGCGGCGAAGCCCTGCTCTTCGAGCGGCTGGCATCGCGCGTGCTGGGGGTCGACCGATCCCTGCGAGCCGAGCGTGACGTGCTGGCGTCGAACCGGCTCGGCCAAGCCGGACTCTGGCCCTACGGCATTTCTGGCGACTTGCCCCTCCTGGTCGTCCGCCTGGGGACGCACGAAGGCCTCGGACTCGCGCGGCAGGTGCTTCAGGCCCAGGAGTACTGGCGCCTCAAGGGCCTGCGAGCGGACGTCGTCATCCTCAACGAGGAGCTGGTCAGCTATCGCGATGAGGTCCAAACGCAGATCAACGCGCTCGTCGATGCCGGCCCCTGGTCGGCATGGAAACGTCAACCGGGCGGCGTGTTCTTGCTGCGCGGCGACCACCTCGGTGACACCGGACGGTCCGTGCTCCTTGCCGCGGCTCAGACCGTCCTCAGTGATGACCGCGGCGACCTGGCCGCGCAACTCGATCGGCCCCATCCGGCGCGTTCGCTTGGCCCGGAGGTCCGATTTTCTGACCGCCCCGCTCAATCCCCTCGGGAAGAGCCGTCCATCGTCGTGCCCCCCGTCCGGCTCGGCAACGGGCTTGGTGGATTCTCCCAAGACGGCCACGACTATGTCATCGCGCTCGAAGGCCAGCAGCAGACTCCGCTGCCGTGGGTGAACATCATCTCGAACCCCGGGTTCGGGACGCTCGTCACGGCTTCCGGCAGCGCGCATACGTGGTCAGGGAACAGTCGAGAGAACCGCCTGACGCCGTTCCGCAACGATCCGGTGACGGATCCGACGAGCGAGACGATCTTCATCCGCGACGATCAGTCCGGACGGTCCTGGTCGGTGACGCCAGGGCCGAAGCCCGTTGATGGCGGGACCGGCCGCGTGCTCGTCCGGCACGCGGCTGGCCACACACGCTTCTCCCGACTCAACGACGGCATCGAGCAGGACCTCGATGTCTTCGTCCATGCGAGCGAGCCCGTGAAGTTCTCGTTGGTCACCCTCGTGAACCGCACGGCGACGATCAAACGCCTCAGCGTGTTCGCCTATAACGACTGGTGGCTCGGGCCGCCGCGGGACGGTCAGCACCTGCACGTCGTGACTGACTACTCGGCCGACGCGCACGCCATCCTCGCAAGGAACTCCTTTGCGGTGGACTTCCGCGACCGGGTCGCCTTTCTCGCCGCGAGCCTGCCGCCGGCCTCGGCCACGGGTGACCGTCTGGCATTCGTCGGCCGCAACGGCTCCCCGGGCTCACCAGCCGCGCTGCGACGGGAGACCCTGTCTGGCGACTTCGGCGCCGGATGGGATCCGTGCGCGGCACTCCAGGTGCGACTCGCGCTCGAGCCCGGAGAGACACGGCAAATCGTGTTTCTGCTCGGTCAAGGCACGGACCCGATCCATGCGCGCCAACTGATCGAGCACTACGATCGCATTCCCGCGGCGATAGCGGCTCTGGATGCCGTCCAGCAGTCCTGGGACCAATCGCTCGGTGCCATCCAGATTCGGACGCCCGATGATTCGTTCGACGTGCTGATGAATCGCTGGTTGCTCTATCAGGACATCAGCTCTCGCCTCTGGGCTCGGACCGGATACTCCCAACCGAGCGGCGCGTTCGGGTTTCGGGATCAGCTCCAGGACGTCATGGCTCTCTGCTTCGCTCGGCCCGATCTGGCGCGCGAACATATTCTGCGGGCGGCCGGCCGGCAATTCATCGAGGGCGACGTGCAGCACTGGTGGCATGAGCCCGGAGGGCGCGGACTCCGGTCGCGCTGTTCCGACGACCTGTTGTGGTTGCCCTTCGTGGTCGCCCACTACGTGCGAGCGACGGCCGACACTGGCGTGCTCGACGAGCGCATTCCGTTCCTCGAAGGCGCGCTTCTCGCGCCGGAAGAGGTCGAAGCCTATGCGGACGCGGCCACGAGTCAAGAAACGGGGACACTCTTCGAACACTGCACGCGCGCGCTGGAGAAGGGATTGACGGCCGGCTCGCACGGACTTCCGCTCATGGGCACCGGCGATTGGAACGACGGCATGAACCGGGTCGGTCCGGCCGGCCGCGGCGAGAGCACGTGGCTCGGCTTCTTCCTCTGCCAGGCGCTCACCGACTGGGCTGGGGTCTGCGACCTTCGCCAGGACGACGAGGCCGGCCGCCGCTACCGAGACGAGGCCCGCGCCTTGGGCGGCCGGCTGGAACTGGCCTGGGATGGCGAGTGGTACCTTCGCGGGTACTACGACGACGGCACCCCGTTGGGTTCCGCCCATAACGAGGAGTGCCAGATCGATTCGATCGCGCAAACCTGGTCGGTGCTGTCCGGTGCCGTGCCCGAGCGGTTCGCCGAGCGCGCCATGGATTCGGTCCGCGCCACGCTCGTCCGCCGAGCGTCCCAACTCGTGCTGTTACTGAACCCACCGTTCGATCAGTCGGCACAGGATCCCGGATACATCAAGAGCTATCCCCCTGGCATCAGGGAAAACGGCGGCCAGTACACGCATGCCGCGCTGTGGGTCGTCATGGCGCTTGCGCGATTGGGCTGTGGCGATGAAGCCACGGAGATCTTCCATATGCTGAACCCCATCAACCACACGCGCACATCCGCGGATGTCGACCGCTACCAAGCCGAGCCGTACGTGGTGGCCGGCGACATCTACGCGCGGGAGCCCTGGGTCGGCCGGGGCGGCTGGACCTGGTATACGGGGTCAGCAGGCTGGATGTACCGGGCGGGGCTCGAGAGCATTCTTGGAGTCAGCCTTCATGGGCACACGGTCCAGCTCGACCCGTGCATTCCAGCCTCCTGGCCGTCGTTCACTCTCGTCTGGCGGTTTCGGTCGACGCGGTACGAGATCACGGTCGAGAATCCCACCCGGCGCTGCCGCGGCGTCGGATCAGCGGAACTCGATGGCGCGGCCGTGGATCCGTCGGCCATTCCGATCGTCGATGACGGTGGGGTCCACCGGCTGTCTGCGGTCCTGGGCGACCCACCACGACGCTAAGGCGTCACCAGTGGCCTCGAGTGGCCTGGACACGTGTCCAGGCCACGAATTCTTGGGCAGTGGACTCCGCCTGAGGGATCCGAGAATTGCGTTCCCGATCGGCATCCACACAGTCCACGAGCACAATCTCAGCGCCGCAACGCCCACAACAACAGCAGAGGGTCTCTTCAGACGTACTCGTCGCGCGAGGCGGACGCGTCACGTCCGCCTCGAAACCACATTCATCACAACGGTAATGGTCGTGCGATCTCACGCGCATGGGTCCGCTCACATGCCGTTGGGGTGCCCGCGTCGCAGGGCGGACATGAACGGCCGGGTCGACTCCGGAGCCTTGCGGCCATCGGTGAGAACCTCACGCGGCGACACCACGTGCCCGTACAGGTCACGATTGGCATCGGCGTCGGGTTTCAGCACGCCGCCCGAGACATCGATACCCGCGAAGAGGCCCTGGGCCCGCGAGTACGACAGAATCTCGGCGTTCAGCTTGGCGTCGGTCGCCGCCGACGCATTCCGCCCCACCGGACCGGCCGCCAACGACACGTCAGCGCCGAGCGTCGTCTTGTCTCCGAGCATCTTCTTCATGCCCGACTGGTTCATCACGAGGAGGACCAGGTCGATCGACTCACCGCCAATTTGAAAGCCCCAGCTCCCCTTTTCGAGTTCCATGAAGACCGGCGCACCAAACTCGCCGTTCGTCCGGCAACTCATCATGCCCTTGCCATATTCGCCACCGAACACGAAGGCGGCCTTCTTGAGTCCCGGGATCACCACGACGCATTGTGCTTTGTCCCACAGATCTTGAGGAATATCCTTGTCCGGTTCGCCGCGCACATCGGCGAGCGCGTCGGCCGACGCCCGAATGCGATTGTCTTGTCCATGCGACACCTCCTGGGCCCGCAGCATCATCGTTCCCGCCACGAGGAGCGTCATCGCGCTAATCACAGTTCGCTTCATTGCTAGCCTCCATAGATTCGCTAGATTTGCTGGCGTGCGAACGGGCCGAGCGCGGCCAAAGAGCGACCAATGGGGTAACGTCCGACACCGCCACCCTCCAGTCTGAGCAAGGGACGTGCCACCCCTGCGCGCTAGGAAGCAGGCCCCGTACCGGGCGTTTTCGAGGCGCGCGTCATGGGGCGAGGAAGTGTTTACTTAGCGAGGGTTTGCGGCGACAGATCGATGGGCTGGAGATCTGTCCAATGTGGACCGCCGGCTACCCACGGCTTCACGCCTCAGGCGCCTTCGGCGGAGATTCCGACGGCGCGCTGCGGGGCAGGAGGATTGCAACAGACTCTCGAGAGGTGCGTCATGACGATGATGACAACGCCCACTCCCAGCCCAGCCGTCGATCGGGTGACGCCCGCAGATGAACCGGAGGGGATCGCGATCCCGTCGGGGCGTCCCATCCCGAGCTCCAGTCAGGCTGAAGTCGCCACGGTGGCGTATGCCCTGTTTCTCGAACGCGGGGGCTCGCACGGCCACGATGTCGAGGATTGGCTTCGGGCCGAGCAGATCCTGCGGGAGCGTCGATCGATCGCATGCGATCTTGGCGCCGACCTCGACCTCTAGTCCGGGCATCTCCCTCACGCGGCAACCGCCCTTGGCGCGATTGGTCGCGTAACCATGACATCGGGAGGTGGCACCGTGAGGTCGTCGATGAAGTTCTGTTAGGAACCCGACCGACGGGGAGCGGCAGAAGCCTTAAGGTCGCGGTTAGCGGCCAATGGTTTCGAGTCCAGGCAGGTTTTCCTCGTACGGCGTTGCGCTGCTGGCGTCAGCGCTCGCCATCGTTGGAAATGGCGCGCTCTGGACCGGGCCAGGCTCGCGATACCCGCTCATCGTCTTCTTTGCGGCCATTGCCGTGAGCTCCTGGTTCGGCGGCTTGCGCGCGGGTCTCACCTCGGTTGCGATCGCGCTCCTCGTGGCGGTCTATCTCTGGACGACCGCCGGACTGAGGGGCAATTCCGCTCATCCCAGCGACGCAATCCTGCTCGTGATTTTCGTCGGCATTGGGCTCATGATCACCCTCCTCTTCGAGACGCTGAGACAGCGAACCGACCAGGCGCTGGCGGCCGAACGCCTCGCGAGGCGCTCGGCCGCCGATTTGATCGTGTCCCAAGAGCGCGTGCTCGAGGCCGAGCGCGCGGCCCGAGCGCACGCCGAACACGCGAGCCGGCTCAAGGACGAGTTGTTGGCCGTCGCCTCGCATGAACTGCGCACGCCCCTGAGCGCCATTTTGGGATGGACCGACATCTTGCGCCAGCTGCCGGCCACCGACGGTCGGCGCGATCGCGCGCTGCAAGCGATCCACCGGAACGCCGAAGAAGAGGTTCGGCTCTTGGGCGATCTCATGGATGTCGCACGACTCAGTTCTGGAACGGTGCGAGCGGAGCATGCCCCGATCGATCTCGGCATGCTGGTGAGAACCGCCTGGGAAATCGTGGAGCCGGCGGCCCAGTCGAAAGGCATTCGACCGACCATCGACTTCGCCCCCGACGTGATCGGACGGCCGTACTACGGCGACGGCGTCGGTCTGAAGCGAATCTTGACCAACCTGCTCTCGAATGCCGTGAAGTTCACGCCGCCCGGCGGCATCGTGCGAGCGCGGGTCTCCCGGCACGCGCACATCCTCCAATTCGAGGTGTCGGACAGTGGACCCGGGATTCCGCAGGACTTCCTGCCGCTCCTCTTTGAGCCGTTTCGTCAGACGGCACCATCTCGGCAGCTGTGCAACGGCGTTGGCTTGGGCTTGTCGATTGTGAAACACCTCGTCGAAGCGCAGGGCGGTCACGTCCAAGCGGTGACCGAGGGCGAGGACCGGGGTTCGACGTTCACGGTGCGACTGCCGGAGACGACTCCAACCGGCGATCAGCAGGGCCACTCGCTCATGGACGTGTGAAGACCCAGTCGTTTCGAACGTGAGCAAGCGCTGGCCACACAGGGTGGCGCCGGCCGCTGCTCGACTCGCCTACGCGGGCGCCCCCGCCGAATCGCGACCTGATCGGCATCGTCGCCGGCGTGATAGAAAGACTCGCATGAGCACTTCGAGGCCGTCGGTGCCTGGCTCAAGGGCCTCGATAAGAGCAACTATGCGGGTACGAACAATTGGGTCTTGCCGGAGCTGGCCGATTTGGAGACCTTGAACGCGCATCTCGGCCTCCCCTGACGGGAACGAGACGCCGACGTCGTCCTCATCACTGATTCAGATGCACCACCCGCGCCGGCGGAAAGCCATTGAAGTAGGTGCTGCTGGCCGCCGAATACGCACCGATGTTCTCGGAGTAGACGAACTCTCCCAGATCCATGTCCGGCAGTTCCTCGGCCAGGCTGATCGTGTCGAGGGCGTCGCATGTCGGCCCGAACACCGAACAGATCTGCGTGGGACCGTTCTTGAAACTCTTCACCGAGTACTGGCAGTGATCGAATATGACGCCGCTGTACGTCTGGTACACCCCGTCGTTGATGTAGAAACAGAGCTTGCCGTCCCGGACCGCCTTGCCGATGATCTGGGACACCGCCGTGGCGGCAGAGGCCACGAGGAACCGGCCTGGCTCAGCGAGAATCTCGATGGGCTGCGGAAACAGCCGGTCCAGCTCCTTGGTGATCGTCCGCGCCAGGATCCGGAACGCGGGCACCGTGTCGTCGTAGTGCGCGGGGAAGCCCCCGCCGATGTCGAGCAGCTTGAGCTCGAAGCCCTGCGCCTTGGCCTCCGCGAAGATGCTCGCGGCCAGCTGCAGGGCCTGGATGTAGTTCTGGATGTTCGTGCACTGGCTGCCGACGTGGAAGCTGATGCCCTCGACCTCGAGCTTGTTGTTGCGCGCGAACGTCATCAAGCCCACGGCCTCGCCCGGCGCCGCCCCGAACTTGCTCGAGAGCTCCACCATCGACCCCGTATTGGGCACCCGTAACCGCAGCACCAGGCCTGAGTGGGGCGCGTACCGGGCAATCTTGATGACCTCCTCGTGGTTGTCATAGGTCACGAGGGGCTTGTACTGATCGAGTTGCTGGAGCGTGTCGTTCGCCTTGATCGGATTGGCGTAGATGATGCGATCCCAGATGAACGCCTGTCGCGCTTCCTCCGGGAGGTCCTTCACGTTCTCGTGCACCGTCAGGAACTCGGCGACGCTTGCCACATCGAAACTCGCGCCCGCCTCGTAGAACGTCCGCACGATCTCGGGCGCAGCATTGGCCTTGACGGCGAAATACGCCTGCACGCGCGGCAGGTGCTTGCGGAACTGCGCGTAATTCTCGCGCAGCACTTTGTGATCGACGATGACGAGGGGCGTGCCGTGCGTCTTGGCCAGCCGGAGCAGGGTCTTCTCGTCCACTAGTCACCTTCGGTGATCAGAAAGTTCTTGAACTGCCACGGATCCGACAGGTCGAGGTGAGGCCGGTTGAAGCCGTGGAAGGCGTTGGCGTAGTGCTTCAGCGGCGTCCAGTCCTCCGCCACGGAGATGAATTGCCCGAGGTAGGGCTTGCTGATGCCCAGCACGTAGTCGTGCGGCAGGTCGTCGGGCACGCACACGCCTTGCCGCGGATGCTCGATCATCCACAGGCTGGCCGCGACGACGGAGATGGCGACCTGCATGGTGGTCGCGTTCTGGTGCGGCACCAGGCGACGGGATTCGTCGATGTCGAGATCGGTTCCGCACCACCACGACTGATAGGGATGGCCCATGACGAGGGCGCCGAGGATGTCCGCCCCGCCGGTAATCTCGTCATCGGTCAGAATCCGGATGCGGGGCTGCAGGACGTAGTCGCGGCCCCTCAGCTCGTAGAGCGAGACGATGGCCGAATCGCAGGGGCAATAGGCATAGTGCACCGTCGGCCGGTACACGGCCTTGCCCTCCTTCCAGACGGTCAGTTTCTCCGTAATCGTGAAGGCCTCGCCGTGGCGCACGACCATGCCGACGACGTGGTGATCGGGCGGCACCCAGGTGGCAACCAGAGTATTGATGCCCATCCGCGCCAGGCAGATCTGACTCTTCGGGCCGCCGGCATGCTCGAACGCGAGCGCGGGCAGTTCCTTTTCGTGGGTGCCCCAGCCCATCTCGGCCGTCGTCGTGCCCTCCTCGCGGAAACCCTCGACACTCCACGTGTTGACGAACTCGTTCACCTGTTTGGGGCGGTCGGTAATCTGCGTGTCACGCTCGCTGCAGTGAATCACCTTGACGCCGAGGTGCTGCGCCAGATGGTTGAACTCGAGGGCCTTCGCGTGGTGCGCGATCTGCTCCGCCGCGGCGCCGGCGAACTTCCGCTCGGCCAGCGCCCGCTCGGCGATGTCGAGCAGGGCTTGCTTCGTGAAATGGCTGATCAGGCCAGGATTGGCGCCGTGTTCGATGACGGCGGTCGGCCCCGGCTCTTTCCATGAGGCCACGAGCGCACGCAGTTTCATGTGCCGCCAGTAGAGGGTCCGCTCCGTCGGATGCTTGTGCTCGGCCCCGGCGTACGGATCCCAGAGCTCGACCGACGTGTTCACGTACAGCACGCCCCGGTCGTGGCACCACTGAAGAATCTCGCCGCAGTCGATGTTCCAGGCCAGATCGATGAGGAGGTCGCCGGCGGACAGGTGCGCGCCGAGCAACGGCCCCAGGTTGTCCTCAGCCACGCGGTCCTTGACGAGGGTCACCCCGCGTTCGATCCAGGGCCGTAGCACGGCCTCGTCGGGGTCGAACTCGATAATCGTGATGCGCTTCGGATCGACGTCGATCAGGCGCAGCAGAATCGGCAGCGTGCATCGCGCGACGGCCCCGAACCCCACGAACACGATGCGGTGAGCAAAAGTCAGCATTCGGCCTAGACCCCCTGGGTGAGCTGCTTCTTCAGCACTTTCGAGTGACGGCCGCTCTGCTCGTATTTCTCGAGCCGAGCGGGCGGCAAATCCTCCGGAGTGCCCTCGATAAAGCCGGCCTTCAACTGAAAATAGGTAAAGGCCTGAGTGGACAGCGCGAGCAGTTCGGCCAACTTCATTTCACGGGCCTTGGATTCGACGAACTGGATCAGTTTGCGGCCGATCCCCTGGTTCTCGTGCGACGCCGAGACGTACAGGAATGCCAGCTCCCCCTTGTTCGACTCGGGGTGCACGTGCAGCGCAACGCACGCGACCGGATTCTTGTCGATCTCGAAAATGTAGTAGTCGCCGAGGCTCTTCTCGATCGTCGCCCTCGTGCGTTTCACGAGTTCGTCGGCCTCGACGGCCTGCTTGGTCAGGAGTTGAATGGCCCGTACGTCTTTCTTCCTGGCGGGCCGGATGTTCTCGTACTCGTTGGCATAGATCAGCGTCCCGAGGCCGTGGTTCGAGAACACCTCGCCCAGCAGCCCCTCGTCGAGCGTCCCGTTGATCACGTGCGCGCGCGGCACGCCGGCCTGGCAAGCCGCCGCGGCGTGCTGGGCTTTCGAGAGCATGTCCGGCGCGAAGCCAGCGGCATCCGTTTGGACGAGCTTGATCAAGTCGGCGACGAGGATCTGTCGAATCACCTGCCCGCGGTGTACCAAGCCGTTCTGAGTCGTGACAAAGATCAACTTGACGGCCTTGAGCTGCTCGGCCACGGCCACGGCGACGCCATCGGAGTTCACGCGGTAGGTCCGGCCGTCACCGTCGAAACCGAGCGGCGGGATGACCGGGACGACCCCCTGATTGAGGAGCGACTGGAGTAAGTCGGTATCGACGCGCTCCACTTTGCCCGTAAACAACTGGTCCACCCCGTGAATGATGCCGACGGGATGGGCTGTGATGACGTTGGTGGTGGCGGCGCGAAGCGCGTTGGCCGACAGACCCTCCAGAACCTCGTGGGTCAGCCGGTTGGCGGCCGTCAGCGCCAGATCGAGCGTGGCGGCATCGGTGACCCCGGTGCCGTCAAAATCCGAGGCGTTCACCTGATGGTCGTCAGCGAGCGTGCGGATCTGCGCCGACGCGCCGTGCACCAGCACGACCCGGATGTTGAGCGACCAGAGGAGCGCCACATCGAGCAGCAGGGTGGCGAAGTTGTCGTCCGTGACAATGCCGCCGTCGATCGCCAGGATGAAGGTCTTCTCACGGAATTGCGGCACATATTGGAGGATGCCGCGCAGATCGGTCAGCTTCACGACTCAGTCTTTCGTCAACGGACGGTCGAGTATTCTTGCACGGGTCCGGGGTGTCAAGTAACGACGGTCTTTCGGCTCGCCTTACGGCTCGACCAGGAAGCTCGCGAACTGCCAGAGGTCGGTCTCATCCACCGCCGGCGCCCCCCATTTCGAGAAGAGACGCGAGCGGCTGTCAAGCGGCGTCCAGTTCGTCTGGACCGACGGGCACGTTCCGAGGTAGGGGCCGGCCACGTCGAGGATCTCCTGATGCGGCAACTCGTCGGGCACGAGGATGCCCCGGCGTGGATGGCCGATCATATAGACGAGCCCCGCCAGGGCGGCCGCCGCGACCTGGAGAGTCGTCGCGTTCTGGCCCGCGACGAGCCGGCGGGCTTCGTGGATGTCCAATTGCGATCCGGTCCACCAGCCTGTGAGGCCGTGTCCCATGAGCAGCACACCGAGCTCATCCATCCCGCCAGTAATTTCGGCGGTCATGATTCGAAGCGATGGCTGCAGCTCATACTTCCGCATCGTCAGTTCGTAGAGACTGAGGATGGCGTTGTCGCACGGCATGTAGGCGTAGTGCACGGTCGGACGATAGACGGGGCGACGCCCCTCGATTGTGTCCTCCCACACCGTCAGATGGTCGCTGATGGTGAACGACTCTGCGTGACGGACCACCATGCCAATGATCGGCCCCCCGGCAGGGACCCACGAGTGCACAAAGGTGCGGACCCCCGGCTGGGCCAGAAAGATCTGGTTGCCGGGACCGCTGTTCGGCACGTGCGCATGCTTGGGGAGGCGGCGCTCGTGGGTGCCCCACCCGAGTTCGGCTGGCGCTGTGCCCTCCTCGAAGAAGCCCTCGATCGACCACGTGTTGACGAACTCGTTCGGCGCCTTGGGCGTGGACGACACCTGCGTGTCGCGTTCGGAGATGTGAATCACCTTGGTGCCGGTCGCCTGACTGAGCCGGGCAAACGATCCCTCGGTTTCGCTCGCGGCCCCGGCAATGAGTTGCTCGAACGCCGTGCGGCTGATTCCGGTGGCTGCCGGAAGCCCCTTTTCGAGCATCGCCGTGGCGATTTCGAGCAGGGCGCGCTTTGTGAAGTGGTTCACGAGGCCGGGATTCGCCCCATGGTCCATGATGGCGGTTGGACTCGGCGTGCCCCGCGAATTGAGGCGCTGCTTGAGCAGGCGAATCCGCATCTGCCGGGAGTACAGGCTTCGTTCGTACGGCGACTTGTTCTCGATATCCCCGTAGGGATCCCACTCCTCGAGAGAAGTGTTGAGATAACGAACGTCCCGCTCGCCGCACCAGGCGAGCAGGTCGAATGTCTCGACGTTCCAGGAGAGGTCGATGATGATGTCGCCCGGGCCCACGAGCTCGCTGAGCAACGTGACGTAGTTCTCCTGCGTCAGCCGCGCCTGCCTGAATCGCACCCCGGCGTGCAGCGACTCCTGAATCATCGGGCGCACATCCTCGAAGTCCATCACGGTAATGCGGTCCGCCGGCATATCGATGTGGCGGCGCACGAGCTGCAGGGTGCACTGGCCGACCGATCCACAGCCGAGCATGAGGATGCGGCCGTTGAAGGGCGTCCGTTTGGCGTGGTGGGACAGGTGCTCTCGGTCGCCAGGCAAGCTCGCTTATTCTAGCGATTTCCGCCCCCTCGAGTACAGTCATTCGCGTGCGCGATGCGGGTCACAGGGTGCACCGGCCAGAGATGCCACCGCACGTGATGGTCGGTACGCCGCTCGTCGTACCGGTCTTCGGCACCATCTGAAGGAGCGTGGGCATGGACGCTGTCTGGTGGACACTCTTCGTGCTGGCGATCGTCTTCTATACCCTGTGGGCCGCGGGTGCCTTCAAGAAGGGGAAGAACAAGAAGAAGTAGGCCGCCGACCGATCAGGTGCGATGGACTGAGGTCATTTGAACCGTGGTATGAAGAAGGGACCGCGGCGGACGGGCCCACCACCACAAGAGCGCAGACATGGTCGACGACGCTGACGCCAGTGTCGATACCGGATCGAGGGACCGCCCCCCTGCGGCCCCGGCGGCATCTGAGCCGTGGAGGCCGACATTCAACCCGTGGGCGATCGCCGTGATCGTCGCGATGGCGGCGTTCATGGAGGTGCTCGACACCAGCATCGCCAATGTCGCCCTGCCGTACATGGCGGGCAATCTCGGCGCGAGCAACGACGAGAGCACCTGGGTCTTGACCTCCTACCTGGTCTCGAATGCCATCGTGCTGCCGATTAGCGGATGGCTTGCGGGTCTCGTCGGCCGCAAACGGTTCTTCATGGTCTGCCTGACGATCTTCACCGCCAGCTCGCTCTTGTGCGGATTGGCGCCGAGTCTCACGGCGATCATCCTGTGTCGGATCCTCCAGGGTGCGGGCGGTGGCGGACTCCAGCCCATGGCCCAGGCCATCCTCGCCGACACGGTGCCGCCCCGCCAGCGCGGGCTGGCGTTTGCGCTCTTCGGCGTGACGACGATCATCGCCCCGACGATCGGCCCGACCCTCGGCGGCTGGATCACGGACAACTACAGCTGGCGCTGGATCTTCTTCATCAACCTGCCCGTGGGCCTTCTGGCGCTCTTCCTGATCAATCGGTTCGTCGAAGACCCACCCTGGCTCCAGCGCACGAAGCGCGGCGGCGTGAGGGTCGACTACATCGGCATCGCGCTGCTCGTCGTCGGCGTGGGCGCGCTGCAGGTGCTGCTCGACAAAGGGCAGGAGGAGGATTGGTTCGGATCGCACCTCATCGTGACGCTGGCCTGCGTCGCCGTCGTCGGGCTCGTGGCCCTCGTCGTCTGGGAGTGGCGCCACCCGACGCCGATCGTCGAGGTCAAGCTCTTCAAGAACCTCAATTTCCTGGGCGCAAACCTCATGATGTTCGTGCTGGGCATCATGCTCTTCTCGAGTCTGGTCATGATGCCGCTGTTCCTGCAGACCCTGATGGGCTATACGGCGCAGTCGGCGGGCATGGTGCTCTCGGGCGGCGGGCTCCTGCTCCTGTCGCTGATGCCTGTGATCGGCGTGCTCTCGTCGAAGGTTCAGGCGCGCTACCTGATCGCCTTCGGCTGGCTCACGCTCTCGCTCGCCATGTTCTACTCCACCCGGGCGCTCGACCTCGAAATCAGCTTCAGATCGGCGAGCCTCCTGCGGATAGTGCAGGTGGGCGGCCTGGCCTTTCTCTTCGTCCCGATCAACCTGGTCTCCTACGTCGGGATGCCAGCCCAGAAGAGCAACAGCATCGCGGGGCTCGTGAACTTCATGCGCAACATGGGGGCGAGTGTCGGGACCTCGCTCGTCACGACGCTCATCGCGCGCCGGGCGCAGGTCCGTCAGGTGTACCTGGTGGCCCACACGAGCGTCGGCCAGTCGACGTTTGCCGGGACCGTCCCGCAGCTCTCGCACCGGCTGGCCGCGGCCGGTCTCGAGACGTCGCGGGCGACCGCGCAGGCCTACGCCCGCCTCTACGGGACCGTCATCCGTCAGGCGACCACGCTGGCCTACATCGACACGTTCGGCGTGCTCTGCGCGGGGGCGGGCCTCGCGTTCGTGTTGTCGTTTGCACTGAGACGGAACGACCCGACGGCGGCGGGCGCCGCGCGGCTCGAATAGACGGACCCGGGCGAGAAGGCGTGGGAGAGCTATGGCTATTCGCATCGTGACGCTCGAGCGGGAATACGGGAGCGGCGGCAACGTGATTGCCGCCAGGCTCGCGGCGCGGCTGGGCTGGACCCTGTGGGACCAGACGCTGACCGAGGAGATCGCGCGGCGGCTCGAGTGCGACTGCCGCGACGTGGAGGAGCACGAAGAGAAGCGGGACCCGGCCTACTATCGCCTGTTCAAGGCGTTCATGCGGGGCAGCTTCGAAGGCAGCCAGAATGCGCCGCGGCTGAAGATCGTGGACACGGAGTACGTCCGGGACGTCCTCAAGAGGCTCCTGCCGGAAATCGCGGATGCCGGTCAGGCGGTCATCGTGGGTCGCGGCTCGGCCTACTACCTCGCCGAGCGCACGGACGTGTTTCACGTCTTCGTCTACGCGTCCTTCGAGGAACGCGTCCGAAGGTTACAAGCGACGGGCCGGAGCGAAGCCGACGCGCTGGAGCTCGCCGAGACGGTGGACCGCGATCGGGCCATCTTCATCAAGCAGAACTTCCACGTCGACTGGCCCGCGCGCGATCGGTTTCACCTCATGGTGAACTCCGGCATGGGCGATGATCTCGCGTCCACACTCATATTCGAGGCCTTGACCCGATACTCGGCCGGCCACTGACGACAAGGCCGGCCTCCGTGAGGAGCTGCGATGTGGACTGATCGATTGATCTGGCGTCTTGTGGTGGGTCCGGCCGTCTTCCTGGCGCTGGTGCTCGGACCGCCCCGGCCGGTCGCCGCGCAGGCGCAGAACCCGTTTCTCGGCAGCGTGCCGGCTGGACCGGCGACGGGCACGACGCTCGATCTATCGCTTCCGGACGCGCTCGACCGCGCCCTCAAATCGAACCTCGGGGCCATCGAGGGCCGCGAGAACACACGGGCGGCCGAGGCGATTCGGCTGCGGAGCCTCAACGCACTCGTGACCGATCTCACGGCACGTGTGGGCGCTTCGTCGAACGAGATCAACCCCAAGGCTGAGGGCCTCAACATCACGATTCCGGGTGTGACCCTGCCCGCCGTCTTCGGGCCGTTTGGCGTGAACGACGCACGGGTGTCGGTGACGCAGGAGCTCTATAACCGGTCGGACCTCGAGGGACTGAAGGCGTCGACCGAGCTCACGAAAGCGGCGCGGTACGCGTACGCGAATGACCGCGAGACGGTCGTATTCACGGCCGGGGCGGCCTACCTCATCGTCATCGCGGACGCGGCGGCGGTCGACTCGATCCAGGCCCAGTTGGTCACCGCGCAGACGTTGTACCGTCAGGACCAGGACAAGAATGCCCAGGGCGTCATTGCGAAGATCGACGTGCTCCGCGCCCAGGTCGAGCTCCAGACCGAGCAGCAGCGGCTCATCGCCGCCCAGAACCAGCTCAGCATCGACAAGCTGGCGCTGGCGCGCGTCATCGGCCTGGCGAACGCGCAGGAGTTCCGCCTGACCGATACGGTGCCGTACAGTCCGCTGGCGGACCTTACGCTCGAGCAGGCGCTGTCCCAAGCCGGCGCGACGCGGCCCGACTATCTCGGCGCCAAACGCCAGGTCGCGGCCGCCGAACTCACGCTTCGCGCGAGTGCCGCGGAGGCCTATCCGTCGGCGTCGGCGGCGGCCGACTACGGGGAGATCGGCAGCCCGAACTTCGGATCGGCGCACGTCACCTTTTCCGCAGCCGTCGCGCTGGCCATCCCCATCTTTCAAGGGACCAAGGTTCGGGCCGACCGGCTCCAGGCGAGCGCGGCCCTCGAAGCGCGGAAGGCCGAGCTCGCCGATCTCGGTGCGCGCATTGACGACCAAGTGCGCACGACGTTCTACAACCTGAACTCGACGTCCGAGCTCGTGGCGGTCGCCAGGAGCAATGTCGAGTTGGCAGACCAGACCCTCACGCAGGCCCGGGATCGGAATGCCGCCGGGGTGGCCGACAACCTGGAGATCGTGCAGGCCCAGGAGTCGGTCGCCTCCGCCAATCAGTCCTATATCGCCAGCCTGTACGCATTCAACGTCGCCAAGCTCTCGCTCGCCCAGGTGTTGGGAGTTGCCGAGCAAGAGGCCGTGGCCTATCTGCTGGGGAGAAAGTAATGGCCAGTGAGTTACCTCAAGTGCCCGAGTCTCGGCCACCAGCGTCGTCCGGGCCGGCCGGTGCCTCCGGGGGGCGCCGACTGGTGCGACCCCGTCGCGCCCAGACGCGCACCCGACTCATCGTCGCGGGGGCGGTCGTCGCCGTGCTGGCGGCGGCGGTCCTCGTCTACCGGCACCTCGCGCAGTGGGAGTCGACCGACGACGCCCAGATTGACGGCTACCTCTATCCGGTCAGCTCGCGGGTGTCGGGATATGTCACGCGCGTCCTCGTCGACGAGAACCAGCAAGTCGAGGCGGGCACGGTCCTCGCCCAGCTCGACCCGCAGGACTTCGAGGTGGCGATCGCGAACGCCAGGGCCGCCCTGGCCAACGATCGAGCCTCCGCCGCAGCCCTCCAGACGAACGTGCCGATCACGTCGGTCAACACGTCGAGCCAGCTCACGAGCGCCCAGGCCGACCGTCGAAATGTCGAAGCGGGGCTCCTGGCCGCCCAACGAGCGTCAGAGGCGGCGCAGGCCTCGCTACGGCAGGCCGAAGCCAACGACCTCAAGGCTCAGGACGATGTGACCCGGTATGCGCCGCTGGCGGCCAAGGACGAGATTCCCCAGCAGCAATACACCCAGGCCGTGAATAGCCAGAAGGCCACGGCCGCCGCCGTCGAGGCGTCGCGGGCGGCCGCCGCCGGCGCCGAGCAGGCGGTGTCGCAGGCCCGGGCGCGTCTCGAGCAGGCCCAGGCCGAGCTCCAGTTCGCGGAGACGAAGCCCCAGCAGGAATCCGTGCAGCGCTCGCGGGCCGAGGCAGCGGAGGCCGAAAGCGAGCGGGCCGTCGCGGTGCTCGAGCAGGCCCGGCTCAACCTGCAGTATGCGACCATCGTCGCGCCCATCAGCGGCATCGTGGGCCAGCGATCCGTGCAGCCGGGCCAGAACGTCACGCCCGGCCAGCAGCTCATGACGATCGTGCCGCTCGACAGCGACAACATCTGGGTAACCGCCAACTTCAAGGAGACGCAGCTCACCGACGTCCGGCCCGGGCAGAGCGTCCGGGTGTATGTCGACACCTACGGCAAGACCTACGACGGCCACGTGCTCAGCATCGCTGGTGCCAGCGGCTCACGCTACAGCCTGCTGCCGCCGGAAAACGCCACCGGGAACTACGTGAAGGTCGTCCAGCGAATTCCCGTGAAGATCGTGTTCGACCACGGGCAGGATCTACAGCACCTGCTCCGGCCCGGGATGTCGGTCGAACCGCAAATCAAGGTGCGCTGAAGTCATCCACAGTCGGCTGAGTCGCGCCGGCATCAATTTGAAATCGGATGGGCATCGCGGAGACAATGAAGCCGCTCGGCGATCCGATCCACATGCGCCGCGAGTGCCTCACTCGAGGAGCCGTACTCACGTGAGCGACCAGCCCAGATCGCCTGCAGGCCGAACTCGTCAAGCTGCAGGATTGGGTCGTTCACTCACCACGCGGAGTATTCCCGGCGGCCCGTGCCCGGCGATCTGTACGTTCCCGCCGCATACTGAGGCCCGGCCCGCCAGCTAGGACTCGAATCCCAGGAGATCCTCGACATGCGTGTCTGCCGCCGGCTCCAGCGATTCGTGTCCTTGCCCAGCAGTGGACTCATTTTGCTCGCGGCGCTCGTGACCGGCGTCGCCGGACACCAGGACGCGGCGAGCGGACACCGAAACGTAATCCTTTTCGTCGCCGACGGGCTGCGGTATGGGTCGGTCAACGAGCAAGACACGCCGGCACTCTGGGCCATCCGGACCAATGGCGTGCATTTCGCGAACAGCCACGCCGTGTTTCCGACGTTCACCACCGCCAACGCGTCAGCGATCGCGACGGGGCACGGACTCGGCGACACCGGCGATTTCAGCAACACGATCTGGCCGGGCTTCGTGACCTTCGATACCGGCAACTTCGGATTGGCGCCGACCACGCCGGTGCCCTTCATCGAGAACGACAGCATCCTGGCCGACCTCGACGACCACTACGCGGGCAACTACCTGGGTGAGACCACGTTCTTGGCGTTGGCGCGCGCTCACGGCTACAACACGGCCGCCGTCGGCAAGCTCGGGCCAACTGCCATTCAAGACGCGCCGTCGATTGCGCCCATCAACAAGACGTTTCCGTTCACGCCGGCGACCATCATCGTCGACGACACCTCCGCCACGTCGTCGGCTCCGCCGCTCCCGGCGCCACTCGTTCGTCGATTGTCATCGCTTGGCATGCC
>Ga0070732_10000162_pt1 | contig 55580 bp, 52 predicted proteins | sample Coa_R1_5_FD_66449 | JGI IMG/M metagenome (GOLD analysis project Ga0070732, IMG submission 66449) | Surface soil microbial communities from Centralia Pennsylvania, which are recovering from an underground coalmine fire - Coalmine... | ecosystem: Environmental > Terrestrial > Soil > Unclassified ... | reverse complement strand
GGCGGCACGACGACGATGACCGTGGGCGAGTGCCTCGAGCGACTGGTCGCGCTGGCGCGCGTGCCGGTGCCGACGCGCCTGGATCCGGCGCTCGTCCGGCCGAAGGACGTCACCCTGCAGATTCCGTCCGTCGACAAATTCATCCAGGCGACCGGCTGGGCCCCGCGCATCACGTTCGACGAGAGTCTCCGGCACCTGCTCGACCACTGGCGCCGGGAGGCCCGGCAGGCGAGAGCGCGCGGAGCGGACGTGACCGTTCCGTCGCCGTGACGATGGAACGCACCGTGGGGCTGGAGGCGGCCGCCCCGGCGCGGACCCGGCCCGGCGCCGCGCCGGCGCGGCCGGAGAGCCGGCGCGTCGCGACGGTCACGCTGCTGATCCCCGTCCTCAACGAGATCCAGGGCGTGCGCGAGATCATGCCGCGGGTCAAGCGGGAGTGGTGCGACCAGATTCTGGTTGTGGACGGCGGCTCGACCGACGGCACGGCGGAGTACTTCACCGAGCGCGGATACCGGGTCGTGACCCAGCGGCGCCCCGGCATGCGCTTCGCCTTCCTCGACGTGCTACCTTACGTCACCGGGGACGTCATCATCGAGTTCAGCCCGGAGGGCAATTCCATCCCCGAAGTCATCCCGGCGCTCGTGGCCAAGATGAACGAGGGCCACGACATGGTGATCGTCTCGCGGTACTTGGCCGGCGCCCTCAGCGAGGACGACGACTTCGTGTCGGGCCTGGCCAACGTCGTGTTCACGCGGACTATCAATCTCCTCTTCCGGGCACGGTATACTGACGCCATGGTCATGTTCCGGGCGTACCGGCGCTCGCTGATCGAGGAACTGGATCTCGACAAGGACGCGTCGTACTGGCCGGAGGAGGCGGTGTTCCGGAAGCGCGTGGGCTGGGAGCCGCTCCTCAGCATCCGCGCCGCCAAGCGGCGCCTGCGGACGGCGGAGATCCCCGGGAGCGAGCCGGCCCGGATCGGAGGGGCCAGAAAGTTGCACGTGCTGTGGGGCTTCGCCTACATCCTCGAGATCGTGCGCGAGATCTTCTCGTGGCGGTAGCGCCGGCGGGCGGCGGCCCGCTCCGCGCCGGTGGGGAGCGCCGGCCCGTGGGGCCCGAGGGGCTCGACGCCCGGCTGTACCGATCGTTGTTCCGGATCCGGCGGGTCGAGGAAGCCATCGCGGACGTGTACACCACCGACAAGATCCAGAGTCCGGTGCACCTCAGCATCGGGCAGGAAGCCGCGTCGGTCGGTGTCTGTGAGGCGCTCGGGCCGGGCGACGTCGCGTTCGGGACTTACCGGAGCCACGCGCTCTACCTGGCCAAGGGCGGCGATTTGAAGCGCATGATCGCCGAGCTGTACGGGAAAGCGACCGGCTGCGCGGGCGGCAAAGGCGGATCGATGCATCTCATCGATCCCGCGGCGGGTGTCCTAGGCACCTCCGCGGTCGTGGGCTCGACCATCCCGCAGGCGGTGGGCTTCGCCTGGGGGCTGCGGCTTCAGGGAAAGCCCGGCGTGGTCGCGAGCTTCTTCGGGGACGGCGCCGTGGAAGAGGGGGCGTTCCACGAGAGCATGAACTTCGCCGCGCTCAAGCGGGCGCCGGTGCTCTTCGTCTGCGAGAACAACTTTTACGCGATCCACTCGACGCAGGCCGCGCGCCAGTCCTCAACCGATCTGCTGGAGCGGTCGCGCGCCTACGGCATCCCCGCGGCACGGATCGAAGATTCCGACGCGTCCAAGGTCTACGAGGCCGCGCGGGAGTCCGTCGACGCGATCCGGGCGGGCGGGTCCGGCCCGCGGTTGCTGGAGTGTCTCGGCTACCGGTGGCGTGAGCACGTCGGTCCCAATGAGGACTTCCGCGCCGGGTACCGGTCCCGCGAGGAGGCCGAGCCGTGGTTCCGCCGCGACCCCGTCGCGCGGGCGGCGGATCGTCTGGCGCCGGAGATCCGCCGGGCCATCGAGCGCGAGGTGCTCGCCGAGATTCGTGAGGCCTTCGAGTTCGCCGAGCGCAGCCCGTTCCCCGACGCGGAGGCCCTGTACACCGATCTCTACCAGGAGCCGAGGCATGGAGCGCCTGCTGACCTACGCTGAGGCCATTCGCGAAGCCACCGAGCAGGAGATGGATCGCGATCCGTCCGTCATCGTGATGGGCCTCGGCGTGGACGACTTTCGCGGGATCTACGGGACCACGCGCGGGCTGCAGCAGAAATTCGGCGCCGGCCGGGTCAGCGACACCCCGTTGTCAGAAGACGGGATGACGGGCGTGGCGATCGGCGCCGCCCTCGCCGGCCTGCGGCCCATCCACGTGCACATCCGAATGGACTTTCTGCTGCTGGCTATGAACCAGCTTGTCAACATCGCCGCGAAGAGCCGGTACATGTACGGCGGTGCGGTCGCAGTGCCCCTCGTCGTACGCTCAGTCATCGGCCGCAGCTGGGGCCAGGGCGCGCAGCACTCCCAAGGCCTCCACGCGCTCTTTGCGCACGTGCCGGGCCTCAAGGTCGTCGCGCCGAGTACGCCGTACGACGCGAAGGGCTGCCTGATCGAGAGCATCCGCGACGACGATCCGGTCATCTACGTGGAGCACCGGATGCTGCACGCGCAGAAGGGCCACGTGCCGCCGGAGCCCTACACGGTCCCATTCGGCAGGGCCCGGTTCCTCGCCCGCGGCGAGGACGTGACGCTGGTGGGCATCTCGTATATGGCGCTCGAGTGTCTCCGCGCGCAGCGCAGCCTCCAAGAGACCGGCATCCACGCCGACGTCATCGACCCCGTGTCCTTGAGTCCGCTCGACACCGAGACGATCGTCGACTCGGTCCGTCGCACCGGCCGCCTCGTGGTGGTGGACACGGCGTGGACGTCCTGCGGGGCGAGCGCGGAGATCGCCGCCCGGGTCGTCGAGCGCCTCGGCGGCGCGCGGCGCCTGCAGGTGCACCGGATGGGATACGCGCCCGTCTCCTGCCCGACCACCAAGAACCTGCAAGACCTCTTCTATCCCACCGTGGAGCAGATCGCGTCCGCCGCCTACCGGCTCGTGCGGGGCGAGACGGACGCCTGGACACCGGCGAGGCTGGAAGCGCCGGAACTCGTGGCGTTCAAAGGGCCATTCTAAGGGGGACTGCGAGAGCGTGCCTGCGTCAGGGGCCGGACGGCCCGCCGTAACCAAAAAGCCCGCCGCAACCAAGAAGCAGTATCTGCTGGCCGACCGCACGATCACGCGGGAGGATCTGCGCGATCTGATCGGGTGGCTGGAGAACGAGCCATGGCTGACCCAGGGGCCGCTCGTCCGCGACTTCGAGCGCCGGTGGGCGGAGTGGCTCGGCGTCGCGCACGCGACGTTCGTCAACTCCGGATCGTCCGCGAACCTCCTTATGTACTGCGGCCTCCTCTATTCGGGCCGCCTTCGGAACAGGAAGGTCGTGGTGCCCGCGATCAGTTGGGCGACGACGGTGATGCCGGCGATCCAGTTGGGCTTCGAGCCGGTGATGTGCGAGGCCGACTGGACGACGTTCGGGCTGGATCTCAATCACCTGGAAGACCTCGTGAAGCGCCACAAGGCCGCGTCCGTCATCATGGTGCATGTGCTCGGTGTGCCGAACGAGATGGAGGGACTCCTCCGGCTGAAGGAGCAGCACGGGTTCCTTTTGATGGAAGATGCCTGCGCGGCGACGGGCTCGCGCTACGACGGGCGGCGCGCCGGGACGTTCGGCGACCTGAGCGCGTTCTCATTTTACTACGGCCACCATATGTCGACGATCGAGGGCGGGATGGTTTGCACGAACGACGCGGGACTGCATGACATCGTGGTGCAGGCGCGTGCGCACGGCTGGCCCAAGGACCTGGCTCCGGAGCGGGAGGCGGCACAGGCGCGGACGCACGACGTGATCGAATTCAACCGGCCGTTTACGTTCTACTATCCCGGGTTCAACGTGCGCTCCACCGACCTGAATGCTCGGATCGGGCTGTCGCAGCTGGGCCGGATCGACGAGGTCGTGCGGCGGCGGACCGACAACCATCGGACCTACCAGGCGCGGTTCCTCGGGTCCCCGGACTTCCACTGCCAGCGATGCGACCGGGCGGCCATCTCCAGCATCTCGTTCGCGGCGGTCGCCAAGTCGGAGGACCACCGGGCGCGGGTCGCGGAGGCGCTGCGCGCGGGCGGCATCGAGACCCGGCCGCTCGGCGGCGGCAACATGTCCCGCCAGCCGTATTGGACGGAGCGCTACGGCTTCACCGTGTTCCCGGTCGCCGACAAGATTCACACCGGTGCCTTCCAGCTGCCGAACCATCCGCTGCTGACACCGGAGGACGTCAACCACATCTGCGACACCGTGTTGTCCGTACCGGCCAAGGCGTGATCCGGCCGGGACCGGCGGCGCGGGAGGGGGACGGTCATGACGGGTAGGACGCTCGACCTCGTGCTCGTGAACCCAGGGGCCCGCCGGCAGATCTACCAGGCGCTCGGCGGGACGCTGAGCGCGATTGAGACGCCAGTGTGGACGGCGCTGCTCGCCACATTTGCGCGCACGCGCGGCTTTTCGGTCGAGATCGTCGACGCCCACGCCGAAGACCTGACGCCCGACGAGACCGCGAAACGCGTGATCGACGCGGCGCCGCGCCTGGCCGCGGTCGTGGCATACGGCCATCAGCCGTCCGCCTCCACGCAGGTGATGCCGGCCGCCGGCGCCATCTGCACCGCACTGAAGCGGACGGCGCCGGACCTCAAGGTGCTACTGGTCGGCGGCCATGTCGCCGCGCTTCCGGAGCGCACGCTGCGCGAGGAGGCCGCGGATTTTGTCTGCGGCGGGGAAGGACCGTACACGCTCGTCGACCTTCTCGAGGCGCTCCAGACGCCCGGGGCGGATCTCAGCAAAGTCCGCGGCCTCTGGTACCGCGACGGATCCGCCGTCCGGACGACCCTGCCGGCGCCGCTCGTCGGCAACCTCGATCACGAGATGCCCGGGATGGCGTGGGACCTCCTGTCGATGGACCGGTACCGCGCGCACAACTGGCACTGTTTCGGCGATCTCAAGCGCCAGCCGTACGCCTCGCTGTACACGACACTCGGCTGCCCCTACCACTGCAGCTTCTGCTGCATTCAGGCGCCGTTCAAGAGCGGCGAGCAGGCGCTCGGGTACAAGGAAGCCGTCAACAGTTACCGCTTCTGGAACCCGCGGACGACGGTCGACCAGATCGGGCGGCTGGTGAACGAATACGGCGTCCGCAACATCAAGTTCGCGGACGAGATGTTCGTCCTCAACATGCGGCACGTGCACGGTATCTGCGACCTGCTCATCGAGCGGGGCTACGAGCTCAACATCTGGGCCTACGCCCGCATCGACACCGTGCGGGATGACGAGACGGTGCACAAACTGAAGCGGGCGGGGTTCAACTGGCTGTGCTTCGGCATCGAAGCGGGCAGCGAGCGCGTGCGCGCGGACGCGAACAAGCGCTTCGACGAAGACGAGATCTACCGGACCGTGGCGCGCGTGCGCGCCGCCGGCATCAACGTCCTCGGCAACTACATCTTCGGCCTGCCGGAAGACGACGTGGAGACCATGCAGGAAACCCTCGACATGGCGCTCGACCTCAACTGCGAGTTCGCTAACATGTACTCGGCAATGGCCTACCCCGGCTCCCCGCTGTACAATACCGCGCTCCAGAACGGCTGGTCGCTCCCCGCGTCCTGGTCGGGGTACTCGCAGCACGCCCGCGACACGCTGCCGCTGCCGACGAAGCACATCTCTGGGCTAGAGGTTCTTCGGTTTCGCGACCGCGCGTTCCAAGTCTACTTCTCCAGCCCGCGCTACCTCGAGATGGTGGAGCGTAGGTTCGGCCGGCCGACCGTCGAGCACCTCCGGGAGATGGCTTCGTTCACGCTGGAGCGGTCGTACACGGCCACACGTCCTGCATGATTGGCCGGACATTGTAGCGCAATCCCGTCAACAGCCTGGCGGCTGCGCACCACATCCTCCTGGCGGCGTCGGCTTTCCGTCCCATGGCGTTTTGAGCATATATATGTGATTATGTATACATGTCCAAATGTCTTGACGCAGGCCGGCTTGGGGATATTGAAGCCCGCCTTCGACACGAGGCACAGCGCGCGGCTTTGTTTCCGCGTCTCTGGTATCCTGAGCAATGAGGTACCTGCATTCCTGTTCCGTTTGGTACGCAAAGCAATTGGAGGTGCTGTTTTGTGGCCATCATTCTAACGATGACACGGCCCATCACAGATGAGGAGCTGCTGGAGTTGGCGCGACTCAACCCGGGTTACCAGTTTGAGCGTGATGCCCGGGGAGAGATGATCGTGACGCCAACCGGCGGTGAATCCGGGCGACACGAAGCGCAGCTCAATGGGCAGCTCTTCCCGTGGGCGGAACGCGAAGGCCGCGGTGTCACGTTCAGTCCTTCCACCATGTTCATCTTGCCGGACGGCTCGCGTTTCATGCCGGATGCTTCATGGGTGCAAAGCGAGCTCTACAACAGACTCACGGCCGAACAGCGCCGCGGTTGGGTCCCGCTGTGCCCGGACGCGGTCTTTGAGCTCGCATCACCGAGCAACCGGGCGGCGGAGCTGCGTGCCAAACTCCGTACCTATCTCGACAATGGTGCCCGCGTCGGCGTGTTGATTGATCCGGAGAGCCGGACCGTCGAAGTGTACCGGCCTGCACGAGAGCCGCAGCTGTTCACCGATCCCAAGACTGTTGCACTTGATCCGGAGCTTCCAGGATTTGTTCTTGACCTCCGACCGCTCTTCGATGCGTAGACACAAGGCGGCCCCGTAAATTCCCCACGTTGACGCATGAGTCCCGGGCCCCGTATAATGAACCCCTGCGTTGTTGTTCAGGGAGGCATGAATGCGCACTGACGTGGTGATCGCCGGGGTGCCGGCGAAGTGGTTTCTGGTCGACGCCAAGGGCCAGGTGCTCGGCCGGCTCGCGAGCCAGGTCGCCGCGGTGCTTAAGGGCAAGAACCGGCCGACGTACACGCCGTCTGCGACCGGCGACTACGTGGTCGTCGTCAACGCCGACAAGATCCGGCTTACCGGCCGCAAGGCGGAACAGAAGATGTACTACCGGCATTCCGGCTACCCGGGCGGGCTTCGCGCCACTGCCGCGGGCAAGATGCTGCAGCGGCGCCCGGAGTACGTGATTCGGGAAGCGGTGCGGGGCATGCTGCCGAAGAACGTGCTCGGCCGCGAGTGTCTGCGCAAGCTGCGGGTCTACCGCGGCGACGCTCACCGGCACGCCGGTCAGCAGCCGCAGCCGCTCGCGTTCGGCCGCGCAACGAAGGGACGTGACGCGTGATGAGTCAGGCAAGCCCAAGCATCGTGGCCTCCGGCGGACGGAAAGCATCGCAGGCCAGGGTGCGGCTCGTACCCGGCACCGGCACGATTACGGTCAACGAGCGGCCGGTGGAGCAGCACTTGCCGAAGGGCCCGCTGCTGATCACGGTCCGCCAGCCGCTCGCCGTCGCCAATGCCGAAGGCCGCTTCGACGTCATTGCCACCGTGACGGGCGGAGGTGTGGCCGGCCAGGCCGGCGCGATCCGACTCGGTATCGCGCGGGCGCTTGTCACCATCGATCCCGAACTGCGCTCGGCGATGCGCAAGGCCGGATTGCTCACGCGCGATCCGCGGCAGAAGGAACGGAAGAAGTACGGCCACAAGCGGGCGCGCAAGGGCTTCCAGTACTCGAAGCGATAAGGGCATCTCCCGCGCATCGCGCGGACGTACGCCGGTCCCCCACGGGGCCGGCGTAACTGTTTTCGGACGACCGGCGCGGGTGGCCGTCCGCGGCGGGGGGTTCATAATTGGCGCGCGGCACCGGTCTGAAGCGCCGTCGGGACGGGCATACACAAACCGTCCGGAGGGAATGCCGAGGAGGGGAGCGTGCCCGTCGTCGCATTTATCGTCGCTGCGTTATTTCTCGCGTTGGCCGTAGCCGAACCGGCCGTCGCGGCGAGCCGGTACACAGTAATGCCTTACGACACGCTCTTCAGCATAGCCCGTCGGTTCCATGTGCCGCTCCCCCTCCTCGAGCAAATCAATGGCATTCACGACCCCTCGCGGCTCCGCCCGGGCCAGGTGCTGATCATTCCCGACGCCGTTCCCGCGGTCGCCGCGCGGCGGGCTCCGACCGCCGGCGCGACGACGGCAGGTCTTCCATACACCGCGCATTCTCCGCGCGACTCGCGGCCGGCTTCGGCCCTCCGCGGCGCGTCCTACATCGTCCGGCCGGGCGATACGCTCTATCGCCTCGCGCTGAGGCACGGCACGACGGTGGGGGCCATCGAGGCGGTGAACGGTCTTCGCTCGCCGGCGATTCGCGTGGGACAAGTTATCGTACTGCCGCAGACCTGGGCGCCGCCGGCAACGGCCGCCGCCCTGCGGCCCGCCGTCGCCGCGTCCGCCGTGCTGAGACCGGTCGCGCTGAGAGCGGCCGCGGCGGCACCGGACGCCCGTCTGGCCCTCTCGGCGGATCCCGCGCCACGGCCATCCGCGGTCCCCGATACGCCGTTCCGGGAAGCGCCGGGCTTCACGGGATCGCGCCGCGAGGACGCGGTGCTTGCGCTCGCTCCCGCGGTGCAGGATCCCGCAGTTCCGGCCGGCGTTCGCACGCGCCATGAGCCGGCTCCGCACGCCGCGGCGGCCGCCCGCACGGCTCTGCGGGCGCGCGTGCGCGAGACGGCCCTCGGCTATCTGGGCGTTCCGTATCACTGGGGCGGAACGACCTCATCCGGCGTCGACTGCTCCGGCCTCGTGTACGCGGTCTACTCGCCCTACGTGGCGAACCTGCCCCGCACATCCTACGAGCAGTGGACGGCCGGCGTCGCGGTTGAGCGAGCGGACCTCGCCGTCGGCGACCTCGTCTTCTTCAATACCGACGGCCGCGGCGCGTCCCACGTCGGCATCTACGTCGGCGGCGGGCAATTCGTCCACCCGGCGGCGACCGCGCAGCGGGTCGTCGTCGACCGGCTCGACGCGCCGTATTATCTGACACACTACATGGGAGCCCGCCGGGTCCTGTAGCATGCGCCGGACGCCGGCCCGCGCGGGGGCCGCACGGCGTCTCGAATCGCGGACGCGCCGCCCGCGCGCGCGTCGACGAGGGGCCGGGCTGCCGGGCGCGAACCATGGTACGGCGATGGACCTTCGCGGACGCGACTACACGGCGGTACTGGATCTCACCGCGGACGAACTCCGGGCGCTGATCGAGTCGGCGCTGGACATGAAGAGACGATCCCGGGCGGGCGACCGTCCGCCGCTGCTGGCCGGCAAGGTGCTGGCCCTCGTCTTCGAAAAACCGTCGCTGCGCACCCACGTCACGTTCCAGACCGGAATGCTCCAACTCGGCGGGCACGGCGTCTTTCTCGGTCCGCGCGAGATCGAGATGGGCAGCCGCGAGTCGCCGTGGGATGTCGCCAAGAACCTCGAGCGGTGGGTGGATGCGATCGCGGCGCGGACGTTCACGCACGACACCATCTTGGAACTGGCCCGCGGCGCCCGCATCCCCGTCATCAACGCGCTGTCGGGCTGGGAGCATCCGTGCCAGACGCTCGCGACGCTGCTGACCATCCGCGAGCGCTTTGGGCGCCTCAGCGATGTGCGGATCGCCTGGATCGGCGACGGGAACAACGTCCTCCGGTCGCTCGCGTTCGCGTCCGGCAAGCTCGGCCTCTCGCTCACGATGGCCGCGCCGCAGGCCTACGGGCTCGACGCCGACAGCATCGCGCGGGCGCGGGCGGACGCCGCGCAGAGCCATGGGACGATCGAAGTGACGGACGATCCGCAGAAGGCCGTCGCGGCGGCGGATCTCATCCTCACCGACGTGTGGACCAGCATGGGGCAGGAACAGGAAGCGGTCGCGCGCCGGCGGGCGTTCGCTCCGTATCAGGTCAACGCGGCGCTCCTCGCCCGGGCGCCCCGCGAGGCGGTGGTGTCGCACTGTCTGCCCGCACACCGCGGCGAGGAAATTACCGACGAGGTCATGGACGGGGCGCGCTGCGTTGCGTTTGACGAGGCGGAGAACCGGCTCCATACCCAGAAGGCCCTGCTCGCGGCGATCCTGTAGGGGGGTCTTCCCGCTCGAGGTGGCACGTGGCCTGGCCGTTCCCGCTTAGAATCTGGGACCTCGTCGATATCGTCGTCGTCGCCTTCGTTGTCTATCAGATCCTCATGCTCATTCGGGGCACCCGGGCGGTGCAGCTCGTGACGGGCCTCGGCCTGCTCTTCCTCGCGTACGTCGCGAGCGTGCGGTTCGGCCTGTACACGCTGCACTGGATCCTGAGTTATATCGGGCTGGTCGTGCCGATCGCGCTCCTCGTGCTCTTTCAGCCGGAACTGCGGCGGATGCTGGAACAGTGGGGCCGCGGCAGCGTCTCGCTCGTCGGCTTCGCGCCGCACGGGCTCGACCGGGAGGCGGCGATCCGGCTGATCAACGACATCGCCCGCGCCGCCCGCATCCTCGGCTCACGGAAAATCGGCGCGTTGATCGTGCTCGAGCGGCGCACCGGCCTCGAAGACTTCATCGAGACCGGGATCCGCGTCGACGCGACGGTGTCGGTGCAGCTGCTCATCACCGTCTTCTTTCCGAACACACCGCTGCACGACGGCGCCGCCATCATCCGCGGCAACCGGCTCGTCGCCGCCGGGTGCCTCCTGCCGCTCAGCGAGCGGCCCGGCATCATCCGCCCGCTCGGGACGCGGCACCGCGCCGCGATCGGCCTGTCCGAACTGACGGACGCGGTCGCTGTCGTGGTGTCCGAGGAGACCGGAACGATCTCGCTCGCGGCGGAGGGGCACCTGGATCGCGCGCTCAGCGAAGAGGAGTTGAAGGTGCGGCTGCTCTCGCTTGCGGGCATTCAGACCGTTACCGGCCGCAGTCTGCGCGTCCACGTCCCCGCGATGCGGATGCCCATTCGCGTCCCGGGATGGATGCCGCTTCGGATCCCGGGATCCTGGCGCCGGCGGGAGACATGAACCCGCGCGAGCGTCTCCTCTACATTCTGCTCTCGCTCGGCGTCGCGACCGTCGCGTGGTACTACGTGGCGACGGCCCAGAACCCGCTCGTCGAGCGGGCGCTCACGGTCGATCTGCACGTCCGCGGGCTGAGTCCGAACGAGGTCCTGGTGCAGGCGCCGCCCCCGACCGTGCGCGTCCGTCTCTCGGGGTCGCGAACGGCCGTGTTCGGGCAGTTGAGCCCGGCGCAGGTGGACGCGTCGATCGACCTGGCCGGACAGCGGCCCGGCGAACACCGCGTCCAGGTCGTGCTGACGACCCCGCCCGAGGTGCGCGCGGTCGCCCAGACACCGGAAGAAGTGCTGGTCGTGCTCGACACGGTGGCGACGCGCCGCTTCCCCGTCGAGATCAGCCTGATCGGCAACCTGCCGCAGGGCGTCAACTTGGGGCCGCCCCGCGTCACCCCGGCGTTCGTGACGGTCACCGGCGCCGCGACGCAGATCGACGAGATCCGCCACGCGATCGTCACCGTGGACACGAGCAACCTCCCGCAACAGGCCGCGACGTCGCTTCAGGTGCGTCTCTTGGACGCGAACGACCAGGAGGTGCGCGGGCCCACCATTGATCCGCCGATCGTCACGGCGCAGCTCACCGTGAAGGAGAGCGTGATCGCGAAGGTCGTGCCGGTGGTGCCCGCCATCGCCGGTGCGCCGCCCGCGCCCCTGGCCGTGACCGCCATCTCGACCGATCCCGCGACCGTCACGCTGCAGGGTCCGAGCCTGCTGCTGCAGGGCGTAACCGCGGTGTCGACGGCGCCGGTCGACCTCCGCGCCGCCAAAGGGGACCTCCGGCAGCAGGTGCCGCTGCAGATCCCGTCCGGCGCCTCCGCGTCCGTCTCGCGCGTCACCGTGTCCGTCAAGCTCGGCGGCGGCTCGCTCAGCACGATCTTCCGCAGCGTCCCGGTGCAGGTCGTCGGCTTGCGGCGCGGCGTGCGGCCGCGCGTCGTGCCGTCGTCGATCGACGTCCAGGTGGAGGGCCCGACCAACGTGGTCGCGCGCCTGACTCCGGCGTCCATCCGCATCGTCGTCGACGCCGGCGGCCGCGGGGCCGGCCGGTACCAAGTCACGCCGCAGGCGCAGTTGCCGCAGGGCGTACGCGTGCTGAATCTCCGCCCGACGCAGGTGCTCGTGATCTTGACGGCGTCCTGACGGTGGGACGCCTCTTCGGCACCGACGGCATCCGCGGCGTCGCGAACGCGGACCTGTCGACCGAACTTGTAGACCGTGTCGCCCGCGCGGCCGTGCACGTGCTGGCGCCGCAGCGCCGCGGGCGCGTCGCGATCGGGCGCGATCCCCGGATCTCGGGGGACCTGCTCGAAGCGCAATTCGCGGCCGGGCTCTGCTCGGCCGGCGCCGATGCCGTCCGCCTGGGGGTACTGCCCACGCCGGGCGTGGCGCTGCTTACACGCCGGCTCAACGTGGATGCGGGCGTCGTCATCTCGGCGTCGCACAATCCCGTCGAGGACAACGGGATCAAGTTCTTCGCGCCGACCGGCTTCAAGCTTCCCGATGCCGTCGAAGACGAGATCGAGCGGCTCATCGAGACCGCCGCGGGCCTCGCGCGGCCGTCCGGCGCGGCCGTCGGGCGGATCACCGACGTCCCCGACGCCGCGGAGCAGTATCTTGCGTTTCTCACCGGGCTCGCGCGCGGGCGGTTTGGCGGCTGGCGCATCGTGGTGGACTGCGCGAACGGCGCGACGAGCGCCGTCGCGCCGCGGCTGTGGCGCGACCTCGGGGCCACGGTGATCCCGATTCACGCGGAGCCGGACGGGACCAACATCAACGCCGGTTGCGGCTCCACGCACCCCGAGGTAGTCGCGGACGCGGTCGTCCGCGCCGGCGCGGATCTCGGCTTCGCGCACGACGGGGACGGGGACCGCGTCATCGCCGCGGACCGGCGCGGCCGCGTGGTCGATGGGGATGCGATCATGGGCATCGCGGCGCTGCACCGCGACGCCCAGGGAACGCTGCCGCACCGCGCCATCGTCGCGACCGTGATGACGAATCTGGGGCTTGAAGTCGTCCTGCGCCGCGCCGGCATCCGCCTCGACCGCGTGCGCGTGGGCGACCGCTACGTGCTCGAACGCATGCTCGAGACCGGCATCGCCGTCGGCGGCGAGCAGAGCGGGCACGTCATCTTCCTCGACCACGCGACGACCGGCGACGGCATGCTCACCGCCGTGCAGATCGCGAACGTGATCCTCGAAAGCGGCCGCGGACTGGACGAATTGGCGTCGCGGTTCCACCGGTACCCGCAGGTCCTGCTGAATGTGCGCGTGCCGGCGCCCGACCGCTGGGTGGATGATCCGGAGATTCTGGCCGCGGTCGCCCACGCGGAGAAACACCTCGGAGAACGCGGCCGGGTGCTCGTGCGGGCGTCCGGCACAGAGCCGCTCGTGCGCGTGATGACGGAGTGTGAAGAGGCCGGCCAGGCAGATTCGTTGGCGCGCGAACTCGCGGACCTCGTGGCACGGCGTTTGGGCGGGACGGTCGTGACGCGGCCGAAGGAGCGGCAGGGGACCTAGAACGGGCCCGAATGCCTTATACTCAGATGGGTCCCGGCGGTAAGATACCGGGCAGGCCTGGACATAAGTGGATATAAAATGTGACAAGCGGACTCGGCAGAGCGGTGGACGTCTCGCGGCCTGCCGGTGCCGGATCTCGGGAGGTGACGGGGCACACACGGTTCCGCAAGCGCCGGAACTTGCCGTGTTACTGCATCGCGAACGGTGAGTTGACGAGGTAGGGGATCTCGAACAGCGGAGGCGCAGCGCGGCGGACGACGCATCGCCGCCCTCCTATTCGGCGGGTGACCCTAGGTCTGGTCCGGACCTCATGGACGCTGCCAAAACCCGGAGGCGACTCCGGGGACAAAAGGCGTTCAGGACGCAGGTCGCAGGCAGCGGGTGGTACGCGGGGCGCCCGCCTCCGTGCCACCGAGCCCGCGGGGCAAACCCGCCGCCGCCGAAATCCTGTCCCAAAGGGCCGCTGGGCATACATTGTGCGGGAGTGCCGTCCCGTGCGTGTCGGCCTGCACCGGCCCCGCCGGGACCGTGGAGGCGTGTATGTGCGGGATCATGGGGTACATCGGAGACCGGCCCGCGGTGCCGGTCCTCATGGACGGGTTGCGGCGGCTCGAGTATCGGGGCTACGACTCCGCGGGGCTCGCCGTCATGAACGGCGCGGGCATCGAGATCCGCAAGACCGCGGGCAAGATCGGGCGCCTCGCCGATTTGATCGACCGTTCGCCGGTGCACGGGTTCGTCGGCATCGGGCATACCCGGTGGGCGACGCACGGGCATCCCTCGGACGACAACGCGCATCCGCACGCGGACTGCCGCGGGCGGATCGTCGTCATTCACAACGGGATCATCGAGAACTTCCTCGAACTGCGGTCGGCGCTGGTGGCGCGCGGCCACACCTTCAAGTCCGACACCGACACCGAAGTCCTCGCGCATCTGATCGAGGAGGCCTATCAGGGCGATCTCCCGGCCGCGGTCGAGCGGGCCGTCTCGCAGGCGACGGGCGCGTACGCGCTCGTCGTGCTGGCCGCCGATGAGCCCGACAAGATCGTCGCCGTCCGGATGATCAGCCCCCTCGTCATCGGCCTGGGCCGGGGCGAGATGGTGCTCGCCTCGGACGCGACGGCGCTGCTCCCATACACGCGGGACGTCGTGATCGTCGAGGACGGCGAGATCGCCGTGATTACCCGCTACGAGGCGCGCCTGTCACGGATCGGCGGCGGCCCCGTCAGGCGCGAGCCGATGCGCATCACCTGGGATGCCGCCGCCGCCGAAAAGGGCGGGTACGCGCATTTCATGCTGAAAGAGATCCACGAGCAGCCGCGCGTGCTGCAGGAAACGATGATGGGGCGGCTGCCCGACGACGCGCGCATGTCCCTCGACGGCGTGCGGTGGACGCCCGAGGCCGCGCGCGAGATCGACAAGGTGTGGCTCATCGCCTGCGGCACGGCCTACCACGCCGGGCTCGTGGGGCGGCTGCTCATCGAGCAGCTTGCCCGCGTGCCCGCGGAAGCCGATCTCGCCAGCGAGTTCCGGTACCGCAATCCGCTGGCAGGGCCGCGGACGATCGCGCTCGCGATCAGTCAATCTGGCGAGACGGCCGACACCATCGCGGCGGCCCGGGAGGCGCGGGCGCGGGGGGCGCGCACGGTCGCCGTCGCGAACGTCGTGGGCAGCACGCTCGCCCGCGAGGCGTCGGACGTCCTGTACACCCGCGCGGGGCCGGAAATCGCGGTGTGCTCGACGAAGGCGTACGTCACGCAGTTGGCGGCGCTCGCGATGTTCGCGGGAGCCTTCGGGCAGGCGCGCGGTACCCTGCCGGCGCCCGCCGTCACGTCGCTCATCCGCGGGCTGCGCGCGCTGCCGTCGCAGTCGCAGGCGGTGCTGCGCCTCGAGCCGGAGATCGTCCGGCTCGCGGAGCGGCTGCACACAGTGGAGGACGCGTTCTTCGTCGGCCGGGGCTTCGACTTTCCCGTCGCGATGGAGGGATCCCTCAAATTCAAGGAGATCAGCTACATTCACTCGGAGGCACTCGCGGGAGGCGAGCTCAAGCACGGGACGCTGGCGCTTGTCGTGCCCGGTGTGCTCGTCGTGGCGCTGGCCACGCAGCCGGCGCTCGTGGACAAAATCGTCAACAACATTCAGCAGGTGCGGGCGCGCGGCGCCGAAGTCGTCGGGGTGGCCACGGCCGTGACCGCGGACGCGGTGCGGCCGCACGTCGACACGCTCCTCGAGATCCCGGCGACGGATCCGCTGCTCGCGCCCGTGCTGAGCGTGATTCCGCTCCAACTCTTCGCCTACCACGTGGCGCGCCTGCGGGGGAACGACGTCGATCAACCCCGGAACCTCGCGAAGAGCGTGACGGTGGAGTGAGTCCGGACCTTCGGCCGGGTCCGCGGGCCGCCGCGTGAAGATACTCGTCACCGGCGGCGCCGGTTTCGTCGGCTCGCACGTGGCCGATGCGTACCGCGCCGCGGGACACGAAGTCGCTGTGGTGGATATTGTGAGCGGCGCCGACCGCACGCCCCCGGGGGTGCGCTGTCACCGGGTGGACATCGCGGATGAGTCGCTGGGGGCGGTGTTCGAGCAGGAGCGGCCCGATGCCGTCTCCCACCACGCGGCCCAGGCCAACGTCCGCCGTTCGTTGGTTGATCCCGTCTCGGATGCCCGCACGAACGTGCTCGGGACGCTCCGGGTCCTGGATTTGGCCGTCCGGCACGGCGTGCGCCAGGTGATTTTCTCGTCCACCGCGGGCGCCCTGTACGGCGAACCGGAGTCCGTCCCGGTGCGGGAGGACGCTCCCGTGCTGCCGACCTCCCCGTACGGGCTGCACAAATACCTCGGCGAACACTACATGGGCTACTTCCGGCGGATGCACGGGCTCAACACGACGGTGCTCCGGTACGGCAACGTGTACGGCCCCCGCCAGGATCCGTCCACGGAGGCCGGCGTCGTGGCGATTTTCACCGAAGCGATGCTCGCGCGCCGCCGGCCGGTGATCTTCGGCGACGGCACCCAGGTCAGAGATTTCGTCTACGTGGGCGACGTCGCCGACGCCAATCTCAAAGTCCTCGGCCGCGAGATTCGGGAGCCGATGCACGTCGGGTCCGGAGAGGGCACGTCGGTGAACGAGATCGCCGCGCAGCTGCGGGCGCTCACCGGTGCCGCGGACGAACCCGCGCACGGACCCGCGATTCCCGGCGAGGTGTACCGGATATTTCTGGATGTGAGCCGCATTCGGAGCGTCCTCGGCTGGCAGGCGCGCGTCTCGCTGGAGGAGGGGCTTCGCCGCACGGTCGAATGGTTCGGCCGGAGGACGGACTGAGCGGACGGGAAGGAGCCGTGGCGATGGTGGCCATCGACAAGGAACTGCTCGACATTTTGGCGTGCCCCGTCTGCAAGACGCCGATCCGGCAGGACGGCGACCGGCTCGTATGCGACACCTGCGGCCGGCGCTATCCGATTCGGGACGGCATCCCGGTGATGTTGGTTGACGAGGCGGAACAACGCCCCGCCTAGTCCCGCCTAAGGGAAGCGGCGGCCGGAGGATGCGCGGCGCGATCATTCGCGGCATCGGCGTCGACATTATCGAAGTGGCCCGCATCCGCCGCGCCACGGTCCGTTGGGGCGACGGTTTTCTGTCGCGCGTGTTCACGCCCGGCGAGCGGCGGCACGCGGGGACGTCGCGGGTCTTCGCGGAACGGCTCGCCGGCCGCTTCGCCGCCAAGGAAGCGGTGATGAAGGCGCTCGGGCTCGGGTGGAACCGGATGGCGTGGCGGGAGATCGAAATCCAGGGGGATCCGCACGGCCGGCCCATGGTGCGCCTGAGCGGACGGGCCGCCCGCGCCGCGGCCAGGCTCGGCGTCCGGGCATGGTTTGTGTCGATCTCGCACACCCGGGATCTCGCCGTCGCGCACGCCGTCGCGGAGTGACTCCGCCCGCTTGAAACTGCCGACGCCGGAGGAAATGGCGCTGCTCGAACGGGCCGCCGAGGAGCACGGCGTCACCGTGGCGGCGCTGATGGAGCGCGCGGGGGCGTGCACGGCCCACGTGGCGCGACGGCTGCTGGAAGGCCGCGGCGGCCGGCGCGTCATGGTGCTGGCCGGCAAGGGCAACAACGGCGGGGACGGGCTTGTGGCGGCGCGCGACCTTGTGGGGGACGCGCGGGTCACGGTGATACTCGCCGGGCCCGCCGCGGACCTCGGCGGCGGGCCCGCGGCCCATCTCGCCGCCGTCCGCGAACGGCACATTCCGGTCCTCGACGCCGCCGGTCTGCCGCCGGCGGACCTTGACGCGGCGCTGCGCGACTGCGATCTCATCGTCGATGCGCTCTTCGGGACCGGCTTTCGCGGGCCCGCCCGCGGCGTGCCGGCCGCATTGATCGAGGCCGCCAACCGGTCGGGGATGCCGATCCTCGCGGTCGATGTCCCGTCCGGGGCTGATGCCGCCACGGGCCGTGCCGACCCGCCGGTGATCCAGGCGACGGCGACCGTGACGATGGGCCTGCCCAAACTCGGGCTCGTCCAGTACCCGGCCGCGGCCTGCGCAGGGCGCCTCTTCGTGGCGGACATCGGTGTGCCCCCGGCGGTGGTGGCCGCGGCGCCGATTCGCGCCGAGTTCATTGACGCCGCATGGGTCAACCGCACGTTCCCGCGGCGCCATCCGGACAGCCACAAGGGCACACACGGCCATGTGTTCATCGTTGCGGGCGCACGCGGATTCACCGGCGCCGCCGTGCTGGCGGCGCGCGGGGCCATTCGCGGCGGGGCGGGCCTCGTCACCGTGGCGATGCCTCAATCGCTCGTGACCGTTCCGACCACCTCGCTGCCCGAGGCGATGACGCTGCCGCTGCCGGAGACGGACGCGGGCACGCTCGCCGCCGCGGCCGAAGGCGTGATTCGCGAAGCGGTCGCCGCCGCGGGCGACGGCCGGCATCCGGCGGTGGTCGCGATGGGGCCGGGACTGACCACGCACCCCGACGTCGTCAAAGCAGTGCGGCGCCTGCTGGCGTCCTTGTCGGGTCCGATCGTCGCCGACGCCGACGCCCTCAACGCGCTCGCCAGCGACCCCGCGCCCCTGCGAGACGCGCCCGGCCCGGTGGTCATTACACCCCATCCGGGCGAACTGGCGCGCCTCACTGGGTCGTCGATCGCGGACATTCAGCGCGACCGGGTCGCGGCGGCGCGCTCGGCGGCGGCATCGCTGCGCGCGGTGACGGTCTTGAAGGGCGCGCGCACGGTCGTGGCCGCGCCGGACGGACGGACCGGCATTGTGCCGAACGGTAACGGCGCGATGGCCACGGGCGGGACGGGGGATGTGCTGACCGGCGTCGTGGCCGCCTGCCTCGGGCAGCGCCTGCCGGCCTGGGAGGCCGCGGTGTGCGCCGCGTATCTGCACGGGCTGGCGGGCGACCTCGCGGCGCCGGGTGAACTCGGCCTCCTGGCGCACGAGGTGGCCGACGCGGTGCCCCAGGCACTCGCGCGCGTCCGCGCGGGATCGGTCGATGACGGGATCACGCATGTCGCCTGAGGCGCTGCGCGCGGGATGGGCGGAGATCGATCTCGACGCGCTGCGGCACAACGTCCGCGCCCTCCAGGGCGTGCTCGCGCCGCCGGCGCGTTTGTGCGTGGTCGTCAAGGCCAACGCGTACGGCCACGGCGCGGTGGAAGTCGCCCGCGCGGCGGCCGATGCGGGAGCGTGGGGCTTTGGTGTCGCGACGGTCGATGAGGCGGAAGAACTCCGGCGCGCCGGCCTGCGCGATCCCGTGATCTTGCTCGATCTCACCACGCCGGAGGAAGCCGGCCGGATCGTCGCCCACGACATCGCGGCGGCCGTCGCGGATCTAGAAAGCGCCCGCGCGCTGAGCGAGGCCGCGGCGCTGCAGCGCCGCACAGCGCGCCTGCACCTCAAGGTGGATACCGGGATGGGGCGCGCGGGCTGCACGCCGGATGCGGCGCCGGCGCTGGCCGGGGCCATCGCGGCACTTCCCGCCGCGACCCTGGAAGGCTGCTTCACGCACTTTCCCGACGCGGACGCGCCCGACCTCACGCCGGTGCGCGGCCAGCTGACGATGTTCGCCGACGTCATGCGGGGCCTGCGGGCGGCGGGGCTCTCCCGTGTGCTCCGTCACGCGGCGAACAGCGCCGCGACGCTCGCGCTGCCGGAATCGCACTTCGACCTCGTGCGCTGCGGCATCGCCGCCTACGGGATCCTTCCGGCGCCCCACCTCGCCGCGCGCGTTCCGCTCCGGCCGGTCATGCGGTTGTGCGCCCGAGTGGTACAGGTGAAGCGCGTGCCCCCGGGCACGACCGTCGGCTACGGCCGCGAATACAGGACGCCGCGCGAGACGACGATCGCGACCGTGCCGCTCGGATACGCGGACGGCTACCCGCGTCTCGCCTGGCCCTCGGCCACGGTGGCGCTGGCCGCGCGACGCGGCGGCCGCCGCGTTCCGCTCGCGGGCCGGATCAGCATGGACCAGCTCACGGTGGATGCCGGCGACGGCGAGGTGCGCAAGGGCGACGAGGTCGAATTGTGGGGACCGGCCGTGCCGGTCGAGGAAGTGGCGGCGGCGGCGCAGACCATCCCGTGGGAACTGCTGGTCCGTGTCGCGCCGCGCGTCCCCCGCGTGTACACCGCCGGGGGCGCAGTCCGCTCGGTCCGGACGCTCATCGCCGCGTGGGACCTCTCCGCCGCGGCGGAAGGGAGCAGCCGTCGTGCGCGTCGCGTATCAGGGCGAGCCGGGCGCTAACAGCGAAGAGGCGGTCTTCAGGGTCTTCGGCGAGGAGGCCGAGCCGGTCCCGTGCCGTGACCTGGTCCAGACCTTCGAGACCGCGGTCTCCGGCCGGGCCGACCGCGCCGTGGTGCCGGTCGAAAACTCCCAGGCCGGCAGCATCAACGAGACCTACGACCTCCTGCTCCGGCACGAGTTGGTCATCATCGGCGAATACGATCTGCGCGTTCGGTTCAACCTGCTCGCGCTTCCCGGACAGCCGCTTGCCTCGATCCGGCGTGCCTACTCGCATCCCCAGGCGCTCGCCCAGTGCGACGCCTTTCTCCGCCGTCACGGGATCGAGCCGGTCGCGTACGGCGACACGGCCGGCAGCGCCCGGATGCTGGCCGAGCAGCGGCTCGAGGGCACGGCCGCGATCGCGCCGCCCCGCGCCGCCAAGATCTATCACCTCGCGGTCCTTGCGGAGGGCATCGAAACCAACCCCAACAACTACACGCGGTTCCTCGTCCTCGATCGCCGGCCCGCCCCGCGCGGTCCGCGGAGCAAGACGTCGATCGTGTTTGTCGTCGACAACCGGCCCGGCACGCTGTATCAGGCGCTCGGCGCGCTCGCGACGCGCGGCATCAACCTGAACAAGATCGAGTCGCGGCCGGGCCGGCAGCGTCCGTGGGAGTACGTGTTCTACGCGGACGTCGAAGGCCACGCCGACGACGACGCGATGCGCGCGGCGCTCGACGACCTGCGGCGGCACACAACGATGCTGCGCGTCCTGGGGTCGTATCCGAAAGCGGCGCCGCCGGCCGTCCGCTGAGGATGCCGCAGCCACGGCCGGGATGAGGTGGCCGTAACCGCGCCACAGCTGCGGCCGCTCGGGGACGGCGGCGTCGTCGCGGAATTCGGCGGCGACGAAATCTCCGACGCGGCGAACGCCGCGGTGCTGGCGCTGCGGCGGGTGCTGGAGGCCGATCACCCTCCCGGGATCGTGGAGACCTTGCCCACGTACCGGTCGCTCCTCGTCGTCTTCGATCCGCTGCGCACCACGGCCGCGGCCGTTCGCGCGGCCGTGCTGGCCGCGGTGCCCCGCGCCGATCCCGACTCACTGCCCGCCGGCCGCCTGGTCAAACTGCCCGTCGTGTACGGGGGCGTGCACGGCCCGGACCTCGCGCCGCTCGCGGCCGAAGTCGGGCTTGCGGAGCGGGCCGTGATCGCGGCGCACACCGGACAGGAATACCGGGTGTACATGCTGGGCTTCAGCCCCGGGTTTCCGTACATGGGGACGCTTCCGGAAGTCCTCCGCGTGCCGCGCCTGCCGTCGCCGCGCACGCACGTGCCGCAGCGGACGGTGGCGCTCGCCGGCCAGCAGACCGGGGTGTACCCGGTGCCGAGTCCGGGCGGATGGCGGTTGATCGGCCGGACGCCGCTGCGGATCTACGATCCGGGCCGGGAGTCGCCGTTTCTGTTGGACGCCGGGGACCGCGTGCGCTTCACGGCGATCAGCGAGCGGGAGTATGAGCGGCAGGCGCCGGCGGACGAGGGACCGCCCGTCACCCCCGTGCCGCCGGCACCCGGCCTGATCGTCGAACGCGCAGGCCTCTGGACCACCGTTCAAGACTTCGGCCGGCCCGGCTACCGGAGGTTCGGTCTGCCGCAGGGCGGGGCGATGGACGCTGTATCGCTGCGGATCGCCAACATGCTTCTGGGGAATGCGCAGGACGCGGCGGCACTCGAGTGCACCGCACCCGGGCCGCGCCTCGTCGCGGCGCGTCGAACCGCCGTCGCGATCACCGGCGCCGATCTCTCGCCGCTTCTGAATGGACGGCCGGTGCCGGGATGGACCGCCATCTCGATGCGGGAAGGGGACGTGCTGGAGTTTGGCCCGCCGCGGGCGGGGCAGTGGGCATACATCGGCGTCCATGGGGGAATCGACGTTCCCCTCGCGCTCGGCAGCCGTTCAACTTATGTGCGCGCGTCCCTCGGCGGGTACGGAGGCCGCCGGCTCGCGGACGGTGATCGCCTCGCCTGCGGCCACCACGCCGCGGGGACGCTGCTGCGGCTCCCGGCCGAATTCCGGCCGCAGGTCGGGGGCGCCTGCACGGCGCGGATCGTGCTCGGACCCCAGGAGAGTTACTTCACCGAAGCAGCGGTATCAACGCTCCTCGAGCAGGCGTACTCGCCGGGGATACAGGCCGACCGCGTCGGTTACCGGCTGGAGGGACCCCGGCTTGAGCATCGAACTCGCGCCGAACTCCTGTCGGACGGCCTGCTGCCCGGGGCGATTCAGGTGCCTTCGGGCGGCCAGACGATCGTCATCATGGCCGACGGTCCCACCACGGGCGGCTACCCCAAAATTGCCGCGGTGATACGGGCCGATCTCCGATTGGTGGCTCAGGCACGGCGCGGGGATCCGGTTCGGTTTCGTGCGGTCCGCTGGGACGAGGCGCACCCTGCGGCACGCCAGGTCGCGGCATCGCTGGCGCGGCTGCGGTTCGAGCGGGTTAACGACTAACGCCGCCGGGTACTATGGAATGATCGTGAAGGTTTCGCGGCGGCCGATCCGGTACACTTCGAAATCTCGCCGGTCCAACGTGAAGACTTGCCGGACGGCGTCCCGCTCGGCCACGCGCACCAGCGTCGCATCGGCCAGACCCAGTACTACAACGACGGCGCGAGGGCAATCGGTCACCGACGCTTGTGGGCAGGATGTGAGCGTTCTTGCGCCGATCCGCCGGTCGCTATAGGATGAGTCTTGTTGGAGAGGCCGGGACGGCAAACGAAGGAGTGATTTCGTGACCGAACATCGTCCCCGAATCGGCATCGTCGGCGCCACCCGTAAGGACACCGAACAAAAGGCGTTCCAGGCCTATGTCGAGGCGGTGGAGGACGCCGGAGGCTCGGCGTTGCCCATCCTGCCCGGCACCGGCGTGGAGGTGCTCAACCGCGTGGACGGCCTCGTGCTCACGGGCGGCCTCGACGTCGATCCGAAGGAGTACGGCCAGGACGCCGACCCCGGAAGCGACGTCGAAATCGACACCGAACGCGATGCGCTCGAACTGCCGCTCGTGCGAGAAGCCGTGCGGCGCGATCTACCGGTGCTGGCGATCTGCCGCGGCGTCCAGGTGCTCAACGTGGCGCTCGGCGGAACGCTGATTCAGGATATCGACGTGCGGCGCACCGGCCGCCAGTCGTGGAGCCACCAGCAGCGCAAATCGCAACCCGATACCCCGCTCGATGCGACGGTCCATGAGGTGGCGGTGGCCCCGGACAGCCGTCTTCACGAGATCGCGGGGACCGATCGGCTCGGCGTCAACACGTTCCATCATCAGGCGATCGACAGGGTCGCCCCCGGCCTCGTCGTGACGGCCCGCACGGCGGAATCGGAGTCCACGCCGCTCATCGAAGCGGTGGAAGCGCCGGACTGCCGGTGGGTGCTCGGGGTCCAGTGGCATCCCGAGCGGATGTGGCAGAGCGCCCCGGCCCACCGCCGGCTGTTCGCCGACCTGGTGCGGGCCGCCCGGCGCGCGCCGGTGGGAACGCCCGCTCGGAAGACTCGCCGGACCGCGGAGAAGTCTCGGGGATCGCGGGCCCTGTGACGGCGTCCCCGGCCGCTCAGGCCGCCGTTGTCCCGCTGGCCGCGGTCGAACGCGGCGGCCGCGTCGAGTCGGTGCACCGCGGGACCGTGGCGGTCGCCGATCGCGACGGGCGGCTGCGCTACCTCGCCGGTGATCAGACGCTTGCGCTGTATCTCCGGTCGGCCTGCAAGCCGCTGCAGGCGCTGCCGTTGGTCGAGGGCGGCGGTGTGGACAAGTTCGGTCTCACCGAGGCGGAACTCGCGGTCATCTGCGCGTCGCACGCGGCCGAGCCCGTGCATCTCGAGGCCGTCGCGTCGATCCTGACCAAGATCGGTCTCGACCCGTCTGCGCTGCGCTGCGGGCCGCACGCGCCGCATGACCCGGCGACCGCGGCGGCGCTGGCGCGCGAGGGCCGGAGCCCCGAGCCGATTCACAACAACTGCTCCGGCAAGCACGCCGGCATGCTCGCGTCATGCCGGCTCTACGGGTGGCCGACCGGCACGTACCTCGAGGCCGCTCATCCGCTGCAACAGCGCATCGCCGGTGTGATGGCCGAATTCTGCGGCGATGGAGCGCCGCTGGCCGTCGCGACGGACGGCTGCGGCGTTCCGACGTTTTATTCGACGGTCGGCGGTCTGGCCCGCGCCTTCGGCCGTCTCGCGGATCCCCGCGGCCTGGCCGCGCCGCGCGCCGCCGCGATCCGGCGGATCGGGGACGCCATGGCAGCCCACCCCGTGATGGTGTCGGGGACCGGCCGGCTCGCGACTTCCCTGATGGAGGTCCTGGGCGACCGGCTGTTCTGTAAAGGCGGCGCCGAGGGCGGCTTTGGGGTGGCGCTGCGCAGCCGCGGGTTCGGCATCGCGGTGAAGATCGAGGACGGGAACGCGCGGGCGATGGGCCCCATTCTCATCGAAGTACTGCGGCAGTTGGGCGTTGTCGGGTCGTCCGAGATCTCGGCGCTGGCCCCGCACGCGGAACCGGTCGTCGTGAATACCCGCGGCGAGACCGTCGGCGCGATCCGCTCTCTGGTCCGCCTGCAGGAACCCACACCGGTCTAGCCCAGCCCGCACCGAGCGCCGGCGGCTTCGCGGCGTGCCCGCCGGAGGGTCAACAGAGGAACTCTCCGCGCGCGGCACGTAATCGCCGTGTGCCCGAACGGCGCGGCGCAACGAGGGGGGAGCGCATGAAGGTTTTCATTTCCGCGGATATGGAAGGCACGGCCGGCGTCACCGATGCCGATCAGTGCCGGGAAGGCCGGCCCGATTACACGCGGTTTCGCCGGCTCATGACCGAAGAGGTGAACGCGTCGATCCTGGGAGCCCTCGAAGCCGGCGCCAAGGAAATCGTCGTGAACGACTCGCACGCCACCATGCGCAACCTGTTGATCGAGGAACTGCACCCGCAGGCGCAGCTGCTGAGCGGCCGGCCCAAGCCGTACAGCATGATGCAGGGCATCGACCCGACGTTCGACGCCGTCTTCTTCACGGGCTACCATGCCGCGGCCGGGACGCAGGACGCGATCCTCGACCACTCGTACAGCGGCGCGTGTGTCCGTCAGATCAAATTAGGGAACCTCGTGGTCGGGGAGGCGGGCCTGAACGCCGCGCTGGCCGGGCACTTCAAAGTCCCCGTCGCGTTGGTGACCGGCGATGCGACGGCGGTGGCACAGGTCAAAAGGTTCCTCCCGCACGTCGAGCCCGTCGCGGTCAAGCAGCCGATCGGCCGGCTGGCGGCAAGGTCGTTCCAGCCGGTCGAGGCGCGCCGGCGCATCAAAGAGGGCGCGGCCAAGGCGCTCCGGCGCGCGCGCGACCTCAAGCCCTTCACGGTTCCGAAGCCGGTGACGCTCGAGATCGATTGGATGGTCAGTTCCATGGCTGATGTGTGCATGTTGATTCCCGGAATGACGCGGGTCAGCCCCCGGGCGACGGCCTTCAAAGCCAAGGACGCGGAGCAGGCATTTACGATCACCATCGCCGGACTGGTGATGGCGCGTTCGCTCATGTAGGTGCCGAGCGGGCGCGCGCTCCGCACGCGCCGCCGCACGGTACAGGACCCTTTTCACTCGCGGAGAACAGCACCCCAATGACACGCTGCCGGCGTGATCGCGTCATGCGCGCGGGCGTCCGCCTCGCCCTCGCGGTGCTGCTCGCGCTGCCGCCGGCCGCCGGCCTCGCGGCCGGAACAGGCGCGCTGCGGGCGGCGTGGGGCGCCGCGGCGCCGGCCATGCCGTCGGATAAGCGGACCGTCGCGGCTGTCGACGTCGTCCAACTCGACGGCATTGTGGGGCCGGCGACGGCGCGGTACGTGCTGCGCGGCCTTCGCCAGGCCTCGGCCGATGGCGCCGAGGCCCTCGTCATCGAGATGGACACCCCGGGCGGTCTCATGACATCGATGGACCAGATCGCCAAGGCGCTGCTGGCCTCGCCCATCCCGTCGATCGTCTACGTCTGGCCGAGCGGCGCCCGCGCGGCGTCGGCCGGCGTCTTCATCACCTACGCCGCCAACGTGGCGGCGATGGCGCCGACGACCCATCTTGGGGCGGCGCATCCCGTGAACGTGGCCCCGGGTGGGGGCACGACCACTGAAGACAAGACGATGATCGCGAAGGTGACGAACGACGCGGTGGCGGAGATCCGGGGCTTCGCCGCCCGCCGGGGCCGCAACGCTGATTGGGCGGAACGCGCCGTCCGCGAGAGCGTGTCCATCACCGACCAGGACGCGCTCCGGCTCCACGTCATCGATCTCATCGCGGCGAACCCGCCGGCCATGCTGGCGGCCGTCGACGGCCGCCAGGTCGAGACGGGCGCCGGACGGCGCGCGCTGCACACCCGCGGCGCGCGGCTCGTCGAGATCCCGATGGACGTGACAGAGCGGCTCCTCCTGCTGCTCGGCGACCCGAACATCGGGTTCGTGCTGATGACGATGGCGATCTACGGGATCATTTTCGAACTCAGCAACCCGGGATCGGTGTTCCCGGGCGTGATCGGCGGGCTCGCGCTGATCCTCGCGCTCGCATCGTTCGCGGTCATCGAGGTGAACATCGCCGGTCTCCTGCTGATCGGATTTGCGCTCATCCTGTTCATCGCGGACATCAAGGTCCCGAGCCACGGCATCCTCACGGCCGGCGGGCTCGCGGCGTTCATCCTGGGCGCGCTCATGCTGACCGAGCGCCAGGCGCCGTTCCTCCGGATTTCGCTCACGCTCATTCTCACGATGGGCGCGCTCACGGCCGCGTTCTTCGCGTTCGCCGTCGGCGCCGGCATCCGGGCGCAGCACCGCAGGGTGTATACGGGCCGTGAAGCGCTGCTCGGCGCCGTCGGCGTGGCGCGCACCGATCTCGCGCCCTCCGGCACGGTCTTCGTGGAAGGGGAGCTGTGGAGCGCGGAGTCGGAAGACGGCGCCATCCCGGTGGGGCAGCGCGTCCGCGTCGTGCAGATCAAGGGCCTGCACCTCGTCGTGCGCAAGGAGGAGGTGACGCGATGACGGCGTTGCTCGCGCCGGTCCTCGTGGCCGTCATTCTCGTGGGGCTCTCGTTGATCGGATCGATCGTCAAGATCGCGCGGGAGTACGAGCGCGGGATCGTCTTCCGCCTCGGCCGGCTGATGGGGGCCCGGGGTCCCGGCGTGATCATCCTGATCCCGATCGTCGACCGGATGCTCAAGATCGACCTGCGGGTCGTGACCCTTGACATTCCGCGCCAGGAGATGATGACCCGCGACAACGTGCCCGTGACGGTCGACGCCGTCGTGTACTTCCGGGTCGTCAATCCCGAAGACGCCATCGTCAAGGTCGAGAACTTCAGCCGTGCGACCTATCTCGTCGCGCAGACGTCGCTGCGGAGCGCGATCGGCCAGCACGAACTCGACGACCTGCTGGCGCAGCGCCAGAAGATTAATGACCAGCTGCAGCAGGTTATCGACGAGGCGACCGAGCCGTGGGGCATCAAGGTCACGCTCGTCGAGGTGCGCGACGTCATTTTGCCCGAGGGCATGAAGCGGTCGATGGCCCGGCAGGCGGAGGTCGAGCGCGAGCGGCGGGCCAAGATCATCAACGCGGAAGGGGAGTACCAGGCCGCGGAAAAACTCGTCCAGGCGGCAGCGAAGATCTCGACGCAACCGGTGGCGCTCCAACTGCGCTATCTGCAGGCCCTCACGGAGGTCGCCTCGGAGCAGAATTCGACGACGATCTTTCCGCTGCCGATCGACCTGATCACGCCGTTCCTGCGGCGGGCCGGCGGCGACGGGGCGCCCAGCGGCCCCGGGTAACCCGGCCCACCCGCGCTCCGGCGCGCTGGAGGTTCGCACGAGCAGCGCGGACGACACGCGCGCGCTCGGCGAGTGCCTGGGCCGTGTCCTGCGCGCCCAGCAGGCCCGCGGGGAAGTCGCGGCGCTGTCGGGGCCGCTCGGGGCCGGCAAGACGTGCTTCGTGCAGGGCCTCGCGCGCGGGCTCGGCGCCGGGGGGTATGTGCGAAGTCCGACGTTTGTCCTCGTCCACCACTATCCCGGTCCGCTGCCGCTCTACCACGTCGACCTCTACCGGATCGGTCCCGCGGATGTCGAGACGCTCGGCCTCGAGGAAATAATGGAAGGAGACGGGATCACCGCGATCGAGTGGGCCCCCACCGCGGCGGCGATGCTTCCCCCCGATCACCTGGCGGTGGACCTGGCCTTCGGGACCGAGGAGACCGCGCGCATCATCCGCGTCTCCGCCGGGGGCGAGCGCTCGCGCAGGATTCTGGACGGTCTCGCCGCGTGCGTGTCCTCGCGATAGAGACCGCCAGCCCGATCGCGTCGGTGGCGCTGCTCGACGCGGGCGGCGTCCTCGCGTCGCGGGCGGTGCGCGCGCCGATGCGGCATCTCGAATGGGTCGCGGGCGCGATCGAGGGCCTGTTGCGCGACGTGGCGGCCGGCGCCGACAGCGTGGAGGCGGTGGCGGTCGGCCGCGGACCCGGCGGATTCACCGGACTGCGGATCGGCATCGCGACGGCGGCCGCGTGGGGCCGCGCGCGCGGCGTGCCGGTGCTGGGCGTGGGAACGCTGGAGACGCTGGCGTGCGCCGCCGGGAGCGCGGGACTCGTCCTGCCGCTGCTCGATGCGCACCGGGGAGAAGTTGCGGCCGCCCTGTACCGGCTCGGACCGCGGGCCGCGGATCTCGACGGCGGCGCCCGGCCGCCGGCGTCGAACGCGTCCGTACCGGAGCCGCGGTGTCTTGTGCCTCCGGTGGTGGCGGCGCCTGAGGTGGTCGTCGCGGAGATGCGGACCGCGCTAGACGCGGAGCGGGCCCCGCAGCGTCCCCTCGTCGTGGCCGGCGACGGGCTCGCCCGCCACGGCGGTGCGCTCATGGCGGCGTTGGCCGCGGCGGGGATCCCGGTCGTGATCGAACGTCCGGATGCGTATCCGCGCGCGGAGACGGCGGGCCTGCTCGCTCGGCCACGTCTCCTGCGCGGACTCCGCGATGATGCGTCGGGTCTTCTGCCGATCTACGGACGCCGCCTGGCGGTGCGGCCGTGGCAGGAAACCCCAACACGGCCGGGAAGCGAGGATTGACCATGGTCATCGCGAACGACCGGATTACCATTGGGCCGATGCGTGAAGAGGATGTGCCGCGCGTCTTGGAAATCGAGCACCAATCCTTTCCCTCGCCCTGGCCGCGCGACGCGTATCTGCGGGAACTGCGCGACAATCGGCTGGCGTGCTACCTCGTCGCCCGCGATATGGACGCCGTGGTGGGCTACACCGGGATGTGGATCATTCTCGATGAGGCGCACGTGACGACGATCGCGGTCGCGCCCGACTGCCGCCGGCGGCGACTCGGCGAGCGGCTGCTCGTCGCGCTCATCGCGGAAGCGATGCGCCGCGGCGCGCGGTGGATCACCCTCGAGGTGCGGCGGACCAACGGCGGGGCGCAGGCCTTGTACCGCAAGTACGGGTTCAAGGACATCGGCGTCCGCAAGGGCTATTACAGCGACAATCGCGAGGACGCGATCGTCATGTGGACCGGCAACGTGTACGAGCCGGCGTTTCAGGAACGGTTCGAGCGCAACCGCAGCAGCCTCGAAGGGGACACCGGACGCTCCACCCGGCCCGGCGCGTAAAGTCCGGCCGGTGAGCCGGCGGCCGGCCGCCACACGGATCGCCCAGAGCGTGCGCATCCTCGGCATCGAAACATCCTGCGACGAAACGGCGTCCGCGGTGCTCGATTGGCCGTCATCCGCGGGTGCCGCGGCGCTGCGTTCGAGTGTCGTCGCGTCTCAAGTCGACCTGCACGCGCGCTACGGCGGCGTCGTTCCGGAGCTGGCGTCGCGGCGCCACCTCGAGCGCCTCGGTCCGGTCATCGACGAAGCCCTCGACCGCGCCACGACATCCTTCACCGCGGTGGACGCGATCGCGGTGACGTGCGGTCCCGGACTGGTGGGCGCGCTCACGGTCGGCGTCGCGGCCGCGAAGAGCCTGGCGCTCGCGCTCGGCCGGCCCTTCATCGGCGTGAATCACCTCGAAGGCCACATCTATGCCAATTTTCTCGACGCGCCGGCACCCGTGCTGCCGGCGGTGGTGCTTATCGTCTCCGGCGCCCACAGCGATCTATTGCTCATGCGTGATCACGGCGTCTACGAGATGCTGGGGCGGACGCGTGACGACGCGGCGGGGGAGGCGTTTGACAAGGCCGCGCGCGCACTCGGTCTCGGCTACCCCGGCGGCCCGGCCATCGAGCAGGCGGCCCGGGCCGGGCGTCCGGACGCGGCGCCGCTGCCGCTGCCCTTTCCCGATGAGGCCACGTTCGATTTTTCCTTTAGCGGTCTGAAGACGGCGGTGTTGCGGGCCGTGGAACGGCGCACCGGCTCCCGGGAGGATATCGCCGCGGCCTTCCAGGATGCGGTGACCCGCGTGCTCGCCGACAAAACGAGGCGTGCGGCGCAGCGTCACGGGGCCAAGTCGATCGTCGTGGCGGGCGGGGTCGCCGCCAACGTGCTGCTCCGCACGCGGATGGGCCAGGCCGCCCACGCGCTTGGTTTGCCGCTGCACATCCCGCCGCTCGCCCTCTGTACCGACAACGCCGGCATGATCGCGGTCGCGGGTGCCTACCGACTGCGCCGCGGCGAGCGCTCGAGTCTCTACCTCGGTGCCTACGCCGACCTCGACCTGACGGCGGCCATGCCGGAGACAAGGCAGGTGTCTTGAAGGCGTAGCCTGAACTGCTGGTCCAAATCTATAGCAATAATGAGATATTTGGCGATTTATGACGGTTGAGTAAGCTGAGTGGCACTTTTCCGCCAGATTCGGTATTGATGGTATCGTGCCGTTTCCTTATAGTTTGAGTGGTGGTTAGCACTCGTTTCGATGGAGTGCTAAGTCCACCGAAACCTCCAGGGAGGGAGAGAGTCAATGAACCTCAAGCCGCTTGGGGATCGCATTGTCGTGAAGGTCGTCGAGGAACTCGAGCGCACCAAGGGCGGGATCGTGCTGCCCGACACCGCCAAGGAGAAGCCGCAGGAGGCCGAGGTCCTCGCGGTCGGACCGGGCGGCCGCAACGAGAAGGGCGAGCGCGTGCCGATGGAGGTCAAGGTCGGCGATCGGGTCGTGTTCCAGAAGTACTCCGGCACGGAATTCAAGATGGAAGACGAGGACTACCTGATCCTGCGCGAGAGCGACGTGCTGGCGATGGTGACGCGCGAGAAGGCCAAGGCGCGCGCGTAGCGGCGCGCAGAAGGGGAGCCCATGCCATCCAAGATGCTGCTGTACAACGAGGAGGCGCGGCGGGCGCTCGAGCGCGGGGTGAACCGGCTCGCCGACGTCGTCAAGATCACGCTCGGCCCCAAGGGCCGCAACGTGGTCCTGGAAAAGAAGTTCGGCTCGCCGACGATCACCCACGACGGCGTGACGGTCGCGAAGGAGATCGAGCTGTCGGATCCCTTCGAGAACGCCGGCGCGCAGTTGGTCCGAGAGGTCGCCACCAAGACGAACGACGTCGCGGGTGACGGCACGACGACGGCGACGGTGCTGGCGCAGGCGATCATCCGCGAAGGCCTCAGGAATGTGGCGGCCGGCGCGAACCCCATGGCGCTCAAGCGGGGCATCGACCGGGCGGTGGACGCCGCGGTCGAGGAACTAAAGAAGATCGCGAAGCCGGTCGAGACGAAGGCGGCGATCGCGCAGGTCGCGAGCATCTCGGCGCATGACGAGACGATCGGACAGTTGATCGCCGACGCGATGGAGAAGGTCGGCAAGGACGGCGTCATCACGGTCGAGGAGTCGAAGGGCATCGAGACGACCGTGGAGACCGTGGAAGGGATGCAGTTCGACAAGGGCTACATCTCGCCGTACATGGTCACCGACGCCGAGAAGATGGAAGCCATCCTCGAGGATCCCTACATCCTCATCACGGACAAGAAGATCAGCGCCGTCAAGGACCTCCTGCCGGCCCTCGAGCGGATCGTGCAGGTCAACCGGCCGCTTGTCGTCATCGCCGAGGATGTCGAGGGTGAGGCGCTCGCCACGCTCGTTGTCAACAAGCTCCGCGGCACGCTGCAGGCCGTGGCGGTGAAGGCGCCGGCGTTCGGCGACCGCCGCAAGGCGATGCTGCAGGACATCGCGATCCTCACCGGCGGCCAGGTCATCACCGACGAACTGGGCCTCAAGCTGGAGTCCGTTGAACTGCAGCAGCTCGGCCGCGCGCGCCAAATCAAGATCGGCAAGGAAGAGACGATCGTCGTCGGAGGCGCGGGCAAGCAGGCCGAGATCCAGAAGCGCATCGGCGAACTGCGCCGGCAGATCGAAGAGACCGAGAGCGACTACGATCGCGAGAAGCTGCAGGAACGGCTCGGCAAGATGGTGGGCGGCGTCGGCGTGATCAAGGTCGGCGCGGCCAGCGAGACCGAGCTCAAGGAGAAGAAGCACCGCGTGGAGGACGCGCTGTCCACGGCGCGGGCGGCGGTGGAAGAGGGGATCGTGCCGGGCGGCGGCACGGCGCTCATTGGCGCGCTCGCCGCGCTCGAGAAGCTGGAGCGCAACGGGGACGAGTCGATCGGCTACCAGATCGTTCGCCGGGCGCTCGAGGAACCGCTACGGCAGCTCGCGCGCAACGCCGGCCACGAGGGCTCGATTGTCGTCGAGAAGGTGAAGGGCCAGAAGGCGGGCCACGGATTCAACGTCCTGAGCGGTGAGTACACCGACATGTTCAAGGCCGGCATCGTCGATCCGTGCAAGGTGACGCGCTCGGCGCTCCAGAACGCCGCGAGCGTCGGCTCGATGGTGCTGACGACCGAGGTGCTAGTGGTGGAGAAGCCGGAGGAAGAGAAGGAACCGGCGATGCCACCCACGCCGCCGATGTAGCCGCGGCGGCCGTTCGCACGGCGTCCACGTAAGCGAGAGGGAGGCCCCATGGGCCTCCCTCTCCGTTTTGATCGGAGCGGCTATCGGAGCGGCTGCCGAGAGATCGTCAGGCCGCGGGTGCGCTCCCGCGCGGCCCGCCGCGCACAATGTCCGCACAGTATTGTGCCGTTCAACTCCGCGTCTATTTCTTGCCGCTCTCGGGCATCCAATAGGGGTGTGAACGTCACCGTCAGTCTGCCGCATCAGTCAATCTTCGCAGGAATCTCGGACAAATCAACGCGGAGGTGATCAGCGTGGTGCGTAGGCTCCGTGCGATCGCAATCCTCGTCATCCTGGCCTCCGGTCTGGCGCTGTGGCCGAGTCCCGCGCCGGCCGCCATTCAGGAATTGAAACTGGACCTCTGGCCGACTACCTGGACGGCCACGGCGACCAACGGCACCGGCAGCCACTCGGCGGCATTCATCGGGTTGGATTACCGTTATACGGGCGCGGCAAATTGGGGTCTTCATCTCAAGGGCGACATCGCCAGTGAGAGCGGCTGGTCCGGCGCCCTCTTCGCCGGCGCGACGTCGGGCACGGACTCGCTTTGGAGCGCCGACGCGTTCTACGCGTGGCAGCTCTCCGCGGCCACCATCCGCGGCTTTGTGGGATACGGCGGCATCCAATTTTCGACGACGTTCGGCGGGCTCACGCAAACTTTGACGAGCAACGGGTTCCGGGTCGGCGGGGATGCGGCGATACCGATTCCGGCCACGCCGGTATCCGTCAACGTCAGCGTTGCGTGGTATCCGTCCGACACCAGCACCTTCAACAACAACGGCGTCTTTACGAGCGCCAGCGGCAGCGCGACCGATTCCAGCCTGACGATCCAGTACAACTGGGGCACGGGGTGGCTGGCCGAGGGAGGCTACCGCTGGGTCAACCGGAGCTGGGGATCGCTCGCCGCGAACTGCCCGTGTTCGGACCAGTGGTCCGGGCCGATCTTCACGGTCGGGAAGCGCTGGTAGCGGCGGCGGCAGCGCCCAGTACCGCCAACGCGCAGTGTTTGAATGGGGAGGCCGCTCGGCCTCCCCATTTTTTATTGGCGCCCGACGAACCGTTCGGCGGCCGGCTACACTGCCGGAGTCGTCGTGGCCAACCGCGCCCGCGTGTCCGCGAGCGCTGTCTGCAACGTGTCCACGAACCGCGCTCTGACGGCCTGCACGGCTTGGCCGATCGCGGCCTGAATCGCGTGGCGGTCGGAGGCGCCGTGCGCCATGACGACGTTGCCGCGCACGCCGAGGAGCGGCAGACTTCCGTGGAGGTCGATCGGATTGGTCAGTTCGATGAGGCGGGTCGTGACGGCCTCGAGCCGCCGCGCCGGCACATCACCGGCCAGCTCGGCGGTCAGCCAGCGCGCGATCTCGCGGCCGAGGCCTTCGATAGTCTTGAGGACGGCGTTGCCGATGAAGCCGTCGCACACGACGACGTTGGCCTCGCCGGCGACGAAGTGGTGGCCCTCGACGAGGCCCGTGTAGTTGAGCCCGCTCCGCGCCAGCAGCTGCGCGGCCTGCTTGACGACGCGGTTGCCTTTGCCGGGCTCGCGGCCGTTGCTCAGCAGCGCGACCGACGGCTCGCGGATTCCCTCGAACACTCGCATGTAGGTCGTCCCAATCACGGCGAACTCGAGCAGGTGCTGCGCTTCGCAGTCCATCGTGGGCCCCAAATCGATCAGGAATGTTTTCGGGTGCAGGCCGACAATGGAACGGCCGACGGACGCGCGCCGCACGCCTTCGAGCATGCCGAGTTCGCGCACCGCCGCGAGAAGCGTGGGCCCCGTGCTCGCAGCGCTGACCGCGGCGTCGGCGCGGCCTTCGCGCACCTGCCGCATCGCGATTGTCATGGATGCGTTCGGCAGCGCGCGCAGCGAGGCGAGCGGCGGAGCGCCCTCCGGGACCGCGGGGCCGCTGGGGACGATCTCGGCGGTCCGGGGTCCCTCCGGCGCTTCGGCGGCGCCGGGCGGCAGCGCGGCTCTGAGGGCGTCGGGCACGCCGATGAGCAGGACGTGGACGCCCAACGCCTGCGCCGCGGCGAGGGCGCCTGCGACGGTTTCGGCGGGGGCGCGGTCGCCGCCCATGCAGTCGACCGCGATGCGGAGCCCGGCCGCGTTGAGGCCCGCGGCGCGGGCCGCGCGTCCGTCGCGGATACGCCGGTCGCCGCGGTCCGGCGCGTGCTGTGTCATACCATGGTCAGGCCGCCGGAGACGCTCAGCACCTGCCCCGTGATGTACCTCGATCCGTCGCCGCAGAAGAAGGCCACGGCCTCGGCGATTTCCTCGGGCTGCGCGACGCGCCGCATCGGGATCAGCCGGATCATCCGGTCAATCCGGGCGGCCTGGGCCGGATCGCCGCGGTTTTCGGCCAGCACCTCGGTCTCGGTGGGGCCGGGACTGACACAGTTCACGCGAACCTGGCGCGATGCCACCTCGCGTGCCAGCGAGCGCGTGAAGGCGATGATGCCGCCCTTGGCCGCGGCGTAGACGGTCTCGCCGGACGTGCCGACACGCCCGGCGTCGCTCGCGACATTGACGATCACCCCGCCGCCGTGCTCGGCCATCCACTCGAGCGCGGGGCGGCAGCAGTAGATCGTACTCCAGAGGTTGCTGTCGACGACACGGTGCCAGTAGGCGTCCGTCTCTTCGAGAAACGGCGAGGTCAGCGTCCAGCCCGCGTTGTTGACGAGGATCTCGAGGCCGCCGAGCGTCTGTTGAACGGTGTCGATCGCCCGGCGGCACGCCGGGTAGGTCGTGAGGTCGGCGGGCACCGCGAGGCCGCGGACACCGTGGTGCTCGATCTCACGCGCAACCGCGTCGAGCTGTGTTGTGGTCCGGGAGATCACGGCGACGTCGGCGCCGAGTTGAGCCAGCCGAAGCGCCGTCGCGCGCCCGATGCCGCGACCTCCGCCGGTGACCGCGGCGCGCCGGCCGGAGAGCGGCCCGCCGGGCGCCTCAGGCATCGTCGATCGTGGTCACCCCGCCGCGAACGCCTCGGATCAGGGCCGTCTAGTGCCGGCGCCGCGGCCACGCCGCGTGCAGGGCCTGCCGCTCGCGCTCGTAGATCGCCGCGAACTTCTCGGCCGACTCCGGTCCGGCCAGCGCCTCGAGCCGCCGGACTTCGAGCGGATCCGCGGCGCGGATGATCCGGACCTCCTCGTCGGTGGGCGGCTCGGTCGTCCGCACGCCGGCAGGGATCTCGACCGGAAAGCCCGTCTGCTCGCGGACCCGTTCGGGCGTCACGCCGGGATGCAGCGTCCGCGGCAGCATGCCGGCCTCGGCGTCGAATCCGAACACGCCGAGGTCGGTGACGAGCCGCGTCGGCGCGCCGGACGGGCCGAGGGTCTTACGGCGCTCGTCGGTCCAACCTGCGCCGCTCACAAAGTCAACCTTCGCGACGACGTTGCGCGGCGTGTGCTGCGTGAGATAGTAGAGGCCCTGCGAAAGATGGCTCGTGTCCTCCGGGATGCCGCGCGAGCCGACGAGGGCGACCTTGGGTTTCTCCCAAGGGCCAATCGAGGAAATGTTGACGCTGCCCTGCTGGTCGATCTGCGCCGGGTTGATCCAGATGCGGAACCGGTCCGTGAAGATGGCGTCGAAAATGTCTTCCATCGTGAGCGGGATGGCGCGCTGGTTGTCCGTGAGGAACTGTCCGAGCGTGAGCGTCGGCAGCGCGGCGACGTCCATGCCGGACTCCGGGGTCGACAGCACGGCCAGTTCCGGCGCGTGAGTGCTGCGGGCGAGGTGCGCGGCCAGCGCGCCGAAGGCGGTCACGGAGCTCACGAGCACTTCCCCGCGCAGTTCTCGAGCCATGCACGTGATGATCAGTTCATCGGTGGTATACGACATGCCGCCCTCCCGTGTATCCCGCTGGTGCCGAGCCGCTAGACCCGCAGCCGCTCGCCGAGCGTGTGCTCGCCACCGAGTTGATTCGTGTATTCGCGCTCGTCGACATACACGTACTTTTCGAGGTACTCGGACCACGAGGTCCGGTCCCGCGCCGCGGCCAGGTACTCGCGCACGTGGTTGAGATCGGCGCGGTAGTCGGGCGCGCACCCGGTGAAGTGCGCGCCCCATCGCGCCTCGACCACGCCGGTCACGACGGTGCGGAAGATGTGCACGTCGCGGCCGTAGGTCTGCAAACGCTCCGGCAGCAGAATCTGCTCGGCCGAGAGAAACGTCTGCGCGGCCGCTTTGGCGCACAGCGCGTCCATGTGGCCGTCGCCGAGCACGACGCCGTTGCCCTGCGGGTCGGCGAGGTTGACGTGCAGCAGCGCCACGTCGGGCCGGAGCGCCGGCACGGCGACGAGGGTCTCGCCGTTGAACGGGTCCTGAAAGGTCTTGAACGCGTGATTGACCTTGAGCAGATCCGTGCCGAGCCCCGACCGGGTCGGCAGGAACGGCACGTGCTTGATCGTCGCGTCGAGCCCGGCCATGATCGTGAACTCGGACCATTCCTGAAAGCGCACGGACCCGTCCTGCCGCGCGCGGCGGAAGTGCGGGGCGAGCCCCATCACCTCGAAGCCGACGAACGCGTAGAGGACCTCCGCGACCTTGCCCGTGCCGATCAGGAGGTCGACCTCGGGGCCGCCGACGTTGACGATGAGCCGCAGGTCCCGCCGGTCGCTGCGCGCGAGCGCCCGGACGAGCGCCATGGGTTTGCGGGACAGCGACGACCCGCCGATCGCCACGAGCGCCCCGTCCGGAATTCGCGCGACGACGTCGGCGGTGGTCAGTACTTTGCTCATGTGCGCGTCCCTCCGCGTCGAAACTGTTCAAACGGCGCCGCGACCAGTCCGAGGCCGCCGTCGACCACCAGCGTCTGCCCTGTGATGAAGCGCGCCGCGGGGCTGCAGAGAAACACGATCGCGGCCGCGACGTCCTCCGGCGCGCCCATCCGGCCCGCCGGCGTGGACTCCGAGACGAGCCGGTCGAACTCCGCGTAGCGGTCGCCGCCGTAGAAGCGCGCGGAGTCCGTCGCGATGACGCCGGGGCTCACGCAGTTCGCGGTGATCCCGCGGCCGGCCAGTTCATACGCGAGGTAGCGTGTCCACGTCTCCATGGCGCCCTTCGCCGACGCCAGGATCGCATAGTTGGGCAGGCACTCCACCGTCCCCTGCCCGCCGATCGTCACGATCGCGCCCGCGCGCGTCGCCATCAACGGGACCGCGCGCTGCGCGCAGAGCACCAGCGAGCGGACGATGAGGTCGAACGTGCGCTGGAGGTGATGCGGCTTGGCGTCGAGCGTCGATTTGAAGGCGGTGGCGGCGTGGTTCGCGACGAAGGCGTCGAGCGCCCCGAACCGCTTCGCGGTCTCATCGAAGAGCCGGGTGATATCGTCGGGTTTCTCGAGGTCGGCGCCGACCGCCGCGGCCTGCCGCCCGCGCGCGGCGATCGCCGAAGCGACCTTCTCCGCGGCGTCGTGGCTGCGGTTGTAGTGCACGACGACGTCCGCGCCCGCGTCCGCGAACAGGAGCGCTGTGGCGCGCCCGATGCCCCGCCCGGCGCCCGTGACGAGCGCGACTTTGCCCTCGAGCGCGCCTGTGAAGACCCCCACTATGTGGCCTCCCCCTGCGCCCGCACGGCCGCGACGCAGTTCTGGCCGCCGAAGCCGAAAGCATTCGCGAGCGCGAGCCGCACCGGCGCCTGCCGGGCGGCGCCCGGCACGTAGTCCAGGTCGCACGCCGGATCCGGCTGGTCCAGGTTGATCGTCGGCGGGATGACACCGTCCCGGATCGCCAGCACGCCGACCATCGCGGCGAGCGCGCCGGCCGCGCCGATGAGATGCCCGACCATGCTCTTCGGCGCCGTCACGGGGACGCGGCGGGCACGCGGGCCGAGGGCCGATTTGATCGCCGCGGTCTCCGCGATGTCGTTGAGCGGGGTGCCGGTCCCGTGGGCCACGACGAGATCGACCTCGTCCGGTTTCGCCTTCGCATCGCGGAGGCACAGCCGCATCGCCGCGGCCGCCATGCCTCCGTCGGGGTGCGGCGCGGTCTCGTGGTAGGCGTCGCTCGTGAGCGCCGCGCCAGCCAGTTCCGCGTAGATGCGGGCCTCGCGCGCCCGCGCCGCGTCCTCGCGCTCGACGACGAAGACGACCGCGCCTTCCCCGAACACAAACCCGTCACGGTCGCGGTCGAAGGGCCGGCTGGCCTGCTGCGGCGCGTCGTTGTGCGGGCTCAGCGCGCCGAGCGAGCAGAGCGCGGCCCACACCGCCGGCGTCAGCGCCGCGTCGGTGCCGCCGGCCAGCACGCAGTCCGCGTCGCCGTTCATGATCCAGCGCCGGGCTTCCATCAGCGCGATCGTGCCGGCGGCACAGGCGCCGACCGAGGTACTGGAAGGGCCGCGGGTGCCGAACCGGATTGTCACCGCCGATGCCGCCATGTTGCCGATCAACATCGGCAGCAGAAACGGAGTCACGCGATCCGGGCGTCCGCCGTATAGATGGGCGGCCTCCACGTCGATCATGTCGATGCCGCCGAGCGCGGTCGCGATCGCCACGCCGATGCGGTCGCGGTTCTCGGGGACCACGTCGAGGCGCGCGTCGAGCAGCGCCTCGTGCGACGCGGCGATGGCGAGTTGTGCGAATCGCGCGGTTCGGCGGGCCTGCTTGCGGCTCATGACGCGGGCCGGATCGAAGCCGGACACTTCCGCGGCGATGCGGACGGGGTAGGGGGAGGCGTCGAATCGAGTGACCGGCCCAACGCCGCTGCGGCCCGCGACGAGGGCGGCCCAGGTCTCGGGAACCGACAAGCCGACCGGGGTGAGCGCTCCGATTCCCGTGATTACCGGCTTTGTCACGAACCCTCCGGCCCAGAATATCCATCATCTTTCGCTTGAATTATACGGTATCCTTGGATTCCGGGAGGCGTGTGCAGCCAGAAATCCGAACATTTAGAACGGGCTTGGCAGATTCTTCCGGATGTGATACATTCATGCCGGAAGTAATCGCCGCTTTCTTCGCAGCAGCATCCGCAAAACCCGAACATTCCCGACTCGCCGCGCCACGATGCGCGGCGGTGGAGCGGTGGGATGGCCGTCCTCGTCGTCGGATCCGGTGGCAGGGAGCACGCGCTCGCGTGGGCCCTTGCTCAGGAAGACCGGACCACCGCATCGTTCTGCGCCCCGGGCAATCCTGGCATCGCTTCGGTCGCGACCTGCCTGCCCTGCTCGCCCATGGATTTCGACGCGCTGGCCGGCGAAGCCACCCGCCGCGGCGTCGACTTGACGATCGTCGGTCCCGAAGCCCCGCTCGCGGCGGGCCTTGCCGACGTGTTCGCGGCGCGCGGTCTCCGCGTCTTAGGTCCCACCCGCGATGCCGCCGCGATTGAGTCGAGCAAGATCTTCATGAAAGATCTGTGCCGGCGGTATGAGATTCCCACCGCCGAAGCGCGCGCGTTCGACGACGCCGGTGCGGCCCTCGAGTACGTGCGCCGGGCGGACCGCCCTCTGGTGGTCAAAGCCGACGGCCTCGCCGCGGGCAAGGGTGTGGTCGTCGCGTCATCGGCCGGCGAGGCCGCGGAGGCCGTTGAGGCAATGATGACCGGCCGGCGGTTCGGCGACGCCGGCACCCGCGTCGTCATCGAAGACCGGCTCGAGGGCCGTGAAGTCAGCGTCTTCGGCCTGAGCGACGGCTCGCATGTCGCGCCGCTTCTGCCCGCGCGCGACTACAAGCGGCTGCTCGACGGCGACCGCGGTCCCAATACCGGCGGGATGGGTGGATACGCGCCCGCCGAAGCGACCGGCGGCGAGGCGATCGGTCGCATCGTCGACCGCATCCTCGAGCCCGCGGTGTGGGCGATGGCCCAGGAAGGGCGGCCCTATCGCGGTGTGCTCTTCGCCGGCGTGATGCTGACCGCCGACGGGCCGCGCGTGCTCGAGTTCAACGCGCGCTTCGGCGATCCGGAAGCGCAGTTGCTGATGCCGCTCTTGGCGTCGGGACTTCGCGACGCCGCCGAGGCCGTGCTCGCGGGGCGGATCGGCCGGTGGGCGCCCTCGTGGACCGCCGGCCACACAGTGTGCGTGACGCTGTGCGCGGCCGGCTATCCCGAACAGCCGCGCACCGGCATGCCGATCGACGGCCTCGAGGAGGCGTCCGCGCTCCCAGGCGTGCTCGTGTTTCATGCTGGCACGGCGTATCGTGACGGACGGCTCGTCGTGTCGGGTGGCCGCGTGCTTAACGTCGTCGGCACCGGTTCGACGCCCGCGGAAGCGCGCGCCCGCGCGTACCGCGGGGCCGACGCGATCACCTTCGACGGCAAGACGTTCCGCCGCGACATCGGCGGCGGTACTGCGGACGGCGCCGGCGGCGTGCGCGCCGGGGAGACACTGCGCAAGGTGACACGGGCATGACGGCCGCCGCATCCGACGCCGGCGGGAGACCGCGCGTCCTGATTCTCATGGGCAGCGACTCCGATCTTCCCGTGATGCAGGAAGCGGGCCGGGTGCTGGCCGAGTTCGGTGTGCCCTTCGAGATGACGGTGGCCTCCGCGCACCGCTCCCCCGACCGGGCGGCGAAGTACGCGCGCGAGGCGGAAGGGCGCGGCGTGCGGGTCATCATCGCGGCGGCCGGCGGGGCCGCGCACCTCGCGGGCGCCACCGCCGCGCAGACGGTGCTGCCTGTGATCGGCGTGCCGCTCGCGGGCTCGGCCGTGAACGGGCTCGACGCGCTGCTGGCGACCGTGCAGATGCCGGCCGGGGTGCCGGTGGCCACCGTCGCGATCGGCGGCGCGCGCAACGCGGCGCTGCTCGCCGTGCAGATTCTCGCCGCCGCGGACGACCAGTTGCGTGATCGTTACCGGGCGTACAAGGACCGGCTGGCGCGCGAGGTCGAGGAAAAGGCCGCGCGCATCGTCGGGTCCGGTGGCGGCCTCGGAATGGCGCCGCCGCTCGCGCGGCCGGTGGCGGCATCGGCGCCGACCGTGCCGGGCGCGGAGCCCCCGGTGACGCCGAGTGCGACGCCGCCTGTTCCACCTCAGTCGCCCGACCCGGCTCCCCAGGCCCCGCAGCCCGCGCCGCAGCGGACGCCTCCGCCGGCGCTCCCGCGAAGCCCGCATCCGGCGCCGCGCAAGCCGGATCCCGGCCTGCCGCACAAGATCGATCCGCGGTCGGAGACGCGCTGACGATGCCGGTCACCGCGATCGTCGGCGCGCAGTGGGGCGACGAAGGCAAGGGCAAGGTCGTCGACACGCTCGCGAACCACGCCGACATCGTCATCCGCTACAACGGCGGCAACAACGCCGGGCACACGATCCAGAATCAGCACGGCACCTTCCGGCTGCACCTGCTGCCGTCCGGGATCTTTCATCCGGCCGCGCAGTGCCTGATCGGGCCGGGCGTCGTGGTCAACGCCGACGTGCTGCTCGCGGAGATCGCGGAGGTGGAGCGCGCGGGCGTCGCGACCGTCGGCCGGTTGTGGCTCGACGAGCGGGCCCACCTCATCCTGCCCCATCACATCGTGACCGACGAACTGGAAGAGGCCGCGCGGGACGGCCGGCCCCACGGGACGACGAAGCAGGGGATCTGGCCGGTCTACAGCGACAAGGCGGCGCGCATCGGCGTCCGCCTCGGCGACCTGATGGAAGAGGCGCACCTCTCGGAGCAACTGCAGTTCATCGCGTCGCGGAAAAGCGCCCTCCTGCGCGGCGTCTACCGCCACGAATCCGTCGACCCCGACACCCTCATCGCCGCGTGCGCGCGCTGGTCCGAGCGGCTGCGGCCCTACATCACGGACACGCACCCGCTCGTGCAGGAAGCGCTCCGCGCGGACCGGGCCGTCCTCCTCGAAGGCCAGCTCGGCGTGATGCGCGACCTCGACTGGGGCCTGTATCCGTTCGTGACGTCGTCGACCACGCTGCCCGGCGGGGCGAGCGCGGGCGCCGGGATTCCGCCGGCGCGGATCACACGCGTGCTCGGCGTCGCGAAGGCGTACACGACCGCCGTGGGCGCCGGTCCGATGCCGACGGAACTCACGGACGAAACGGGCGACCGGATCCGCGAGCTCGGCGCGGAGTACGGGGCCACCACCCGCCGGCCGCGGCGCTGCGGGTGGTTCGACGGCGTCGCGGCGCGCTTTGCCGCCGAGGTCGCCGGCTTTACACACCTCGCCGTCATGAAGCTCGACATCTTCGACACATTTGAGACGGTGCGGCTCGGCGTCGCCTACCGGCTCGGCGACCGCACGCTCCACACGGTGCCGCACACGGCGGCGATGCAGCGGGTCGCGCCGATCTACGAGGAGCTGCCCGGCTGGCGGTGTCCGACGCACGGCGCGCGGCGCCTCACCGACCTGCCGATCGAAGCGCGGACGTTCCTGCGCCGGATCGAAGAGATCGTGGGCGTGCCGATCGCGATGATCGGTGTGGGCCCGGAGCGCCAAGACGTCGTGTTCGGTCTGGAGGGCTTTCCGTGATTCCGCGCTACACGTCGGCCGAGATGGCCGCGCTGTGGAGTCCCGAGACGAAGTTCGCGACGTGGCTCGAGATCGAGCTGCTGGCGGCGGAGGCACAGGCCCGGCTCGGCGAGATTCCGGCCGACGTTCCGCCGCGGCTGCGCGCCCGGGCGCACGTCCCGAGCGTCGCGCGGATCGACGAGTTGGAAGAGAAGGTCACGCGGCACGATGTGGTGGCGTTTCTCCGGGTCGTCGGCGAGACGGTTGGAGACGACGCGCGGTACCTCCACCGGGGCCTCGGGTCTTCCGACGTGGTGGACACCGCGCAGTCGGTCCTCATGGTGCGCGCCGCGGACCTGATCCGCGCGGCCCTCGAGCGGCTGCACCACGCGCTCGCCGTGCTGGCGCGCACGCACAAGCGCACGGTCATGGCGGGCCGCACCCACGGCATCCAGGCGGAGCCCATCACCTTCGGCCTCAAGGCCGCGCTGTGGTACGCGGACGTCGGCCGGACGCTCGAGCGGATCTCGCGCGCGCGCGAGGTGATCGGCGTCGGCAAGCTGTCGGGCGAGGTCGGCACATTCGCGCACACGCCGCCGGCCGTGGAAGCGTACGTGTGCGAGCGGCTCGGGCTGCGGCCCGATCCCGTCTCGTCGCAGGTGGTGCAGCGCGACCGCCACGCCGAGTATCTCGCGCACCTCGCGGTCACGGCCGGCACGCTGGAGAAGATCGCCACCGAGATTCGCGCGCTGCAGCGCACCGAGATCCGGGAGGTCGAAGAGCCGTTCCGCGCGGGCCAGACCGGGTCGTCGGCGATGCCCCACAAGCGCAACCCCGTGGCGTGCGAGCAGATCACGGGTCTCGCGCGCGTCGTGAGGAGCTGCGCCGCCGCCGGGCTCGAGGACATCGCGCTGTGGGGCGAGCGCGACATCAGCCATTCGTCGGTGGAACGCGTGGTCGTGCCGGACGCCACGGCCGCGCTCGAGTACATGACCCGCAGGCTCGCCGGAGTGATCGAAGGGCTGCGCGTGTATCCCGAGCAGATGCGCGCCAACATGGAGCGGACCGGCGGCCTCGTGTTCTCGCACCGCGTCCTGCTGGCGCTGCTCGGCAAGGGGCTGGGCCGGGACGAGGCCTACAAGATCGTGCAGACCGCGGCGATGCAGGCGTGGGACGGCGGCGGGAATTTCCGGGACCTGATTCGCGCCTCGGGCGCGCTCACCGACGCGGAACTCGCCGCGTGTTTCGATCCCGCGCCGGCGCTGCGGCACATCGACGAGATTTTCGTGCGCGCGGGGCTCGAACCCCGCGCCGCGGACCCGGCGCCCGACGGCAGCCGCGCCGCGGATCCGGCGGGGAGAGGCCGGTGACGAAGGAGGCACAGAGGATGGATGGTACGGTGCGGGGCGGTGTGCGGGAAAGCGACGGCCGCGGAGGCACCGCGGTGACGGAGACGCGCCTGGCGCTGCCGCTGGTCGCCCGCGGCAAGGTCCGCGACATCTACGAAGCCGGCACGCGCCTCTTGATCGTGGCGACGGACCGGCTGTCGGCGTTCGACTGCGTGCTGCCGACCGGCATCCCCGACCGCGGGCGCGTGCTGACGGGCCTCTCCGCGTTCTGGTTCGAGCGGCTTCGCGGGATCGTGCCCAACCACTACATCACGATCGATCCGGCGGAATTTCCGGTGGAGGCACGGACGGAGCGCGATATGCTGGCCGGGCGGACCATGCTCGTGGAACGCTGCCGGCGGATCGATTTCGAGTGCGTCGTCCGCGGTTATCTCGCGGGCTCGGCCTGGAAGGAATACCGCGAGACCGGGCGGGCGTGCGGCGTGGCGCTTCCGGCGGGGCTGACGCTGGGGAGCCGGCTGCCGCGGCCGATGTTCACGCCGGCGACCAAAAACGATGCCGGCCACGACGAGAACATCACGATCGACGCGATGGCGGCCCGTCTCGGCGGTGCGCTCGCCGAGCGCCTCGAGGCGGCGAGCATCGCGCTGTACCGCGAGGCCGCGTCGGTCGCCGAGCAGGCCGGCTTCATCCTGGTCGATACCAAGTTCGAGTTCGGCCGGCGGGGCGACGACATCGTGCTGATCGACGAGGCCGTCACCCCCGACTCGTCGCGCTTTTGGGATGCCCGCACGTACGCCGCGACGGGCTCCACGGAGAGTTACGATAAGCAGGTCGTGCGCGATTACCTCGAGCGCACCGGGTGGAACAAGCAGCCTCCGGCGCCGGGGCTGCCGCCGGAGATCGTCGAGGCGGCGCGCGATCGCTACCTCGACGTGTACCGGCGCATTACCGGCCGGACGCTGGTGACGCACTGATGGCCGCCGCGGCGGGCGCGACCGCGGCCGGCGTGCGCACGGTGCGGGTGACCGTGGCGCTCAAACCCGGCGTGCTGGACGCCCAGGGGCAGGCGATTCAGAAGGGCCTGGACGCGCTCGGCCACGCGGGCGTCCGCGCGGTGCGGGCGGGCCGGTACTTTGAAATCGAAATGCAGGATACGCCCGACCTGGAGGCGCGGGTCCGCGCGATGTGCGACGGCTTCCTCGCGAACCCGCTGATCGAGGACTTCCGGTACGAGGTGCTCTGAGATGGTCCGGACGGCGCGTGCCGGCGCGCTGTATGGCGTTGGTGGGAGGCGGCCGTGACGATCGGCATCGTCGTGTTCCCGGGGAGCAACTGCGACGCGGACACATATCACGCCGTGCGCGACGTTCTCGGCTGCGAGGCGGTCTACGTGTGGCACCAGGAGACCGCACTCGACGGGCTCGACGCGGTCGTGCTGCCGGGCGGGTTCGCGTACGGGGACTACCTGCGCGCCGGCGCGATCGCCGCGACCTCGCCCGTGATGCGGGCGGTGCGCCGCTACGCGGCGGCCGGACGGCCCGTGCTCGGCATCTGCAACGGGTTCCAGGTCCTCGTCGAAACGCGCCTGCTGCCGGGGGCGCTGCTGCTGAACCGGCCCGGCGAATTCCGCTGCGAGCACGTGCGGATTCGCGTGGAACGCGCGGACACGCCGTTTACGTGCGCACTGCGCGAGGGCGATATCCTTCGCCTGCCGATTGCGCACGGCGAAGGCCGGTACTACGTGGATGCGGAGACGCTCGCCGCGCTCACCCGTGACCGGCAGATCGCGTTCCGGTACTGCGACGCGGCCGGGCACACCACCGAGTCCGCCAATCCGAACGGCGCGCTGGACAACATCGCCGGCGTCGCGACCGTCTCCGGTACGGTGCTCGGCCTGATGCCGCACCCCGAGCGCGCGAGCGAGGCGATCGTCGGCAGCGCGGACGGACTGCGGATTTTCGAATCCCTGGCGCGGTGGATCGCCGGCCGCGGGGTCGTCCCGGCGCCCGCCGGCGCGGGCGCCGGCGGCGGCGCGGCCCCGGCCGGTCGCGCGGAGGGCCGCTGACGATGGCGGCTGTTGGTCCCGCGCTGGAGGGGATCGCGGCGCGTCCGCTCGGCGCGCTGCGCCCCGACGAGTACGCCGAGGTGTGCCGGCGCCTGCGGCGCGATCCCACGCCGGCGGAACTCGGGATGTTCGGCGTGATGTGGAGCGAGCACTGCGCCTACAAACACTCGCGCGCGGCGCTGCGGCGGCTGCCCACGCGTGGCCCCGGTGTGCTGCGCGGGCCCGGCGAGAACGCGGGCGCGGTCGATGCCGGCGACGGATGGGCCGCGGTGTTCAAGATGGAAAGCCACAACCACCCGAGCGCGGTCGCGCCGTTCCACGGCGCGGCGACCGGCGTCGGCGGCATCATCCGCGACGTCCTCGCGATGGGCGCGCGGCCCGTCGCGCTGCTCGACTCGCTGCGGTTCGGCCCCCTCGATGACCCGGCGACCGCGCCGCAGGCGCGCGGTGTGATCGCCGGCATCGCGGCGTACGGCAACAGCATCGGCGTGCCGACGGTCGGCGGGGAACTCCGCTGCGCCCCGTGCTACCGTGCGAACCCGCTGGTCAACGTGGCATGCCTTGGGCTCGTGCGCGCCGACCGGATCGCGACCTCGCGCGCCGCGGGCCCGGGCAACGCCGTCGTCTATCTCGGGGCACGGACCGGCCGCGACGGGATGCAGGGCGCCGCGTTTGCATCCGTCGAACTGTCCGGCAATCCGTCGGACCGCTCCGCGGTGCAGATGGGCGATCCCTTCACCGGCAAGTTGCTGATCGAAGCAACGCTGGAAGCGCTGGCGACGGGCGCCGTCGTCGCGCTGCAGGACATGGGCGCCGCGGGGATCACCTGCGCGCTGTCCGAGATGTCCGCGCGCGGCGGCGTCGGCATGGACGTGGACATCCGGCTCGTGCCGCGCCGCGAAGACCGCATGACCCCCGAAGAAGTGCTGCTGTCGGAGTCCCAGGAGCGGATGCTGCTGGTCGTGGCGGCCGGACGGGAAGAGGAGGTCCTCCGCGTCGCGCGCCGCTGGGAGCTTCCCGCGGTCGTGATCGGCCGCGTCGTGGCGGACCCCGTGCTCAGCGTGCGCGACGGCGCGCGTACGATTGTGTCGCTGGATCCGCGGCACCTCACGGACGCGCCGGCGTACGCGCCCGCGGCCATGCCGCCCGCGTATCTCGACGAAGTCCGCCGCCTGGATGTGTCGGCGCTGCCGCTTCACGATCCCGCGCACGCGCTGCTGGCGCTGCTCCGCGGCCCGGGGACGCGGAGCGCGCGCTGGGTGTTCCGGCAGTACGATCACATGATTCAGACCAACACGGTCGTGCCGCCGGGCGCGGACGCCGCGGTGCTGAGGCTGAAGGACGCGCCGCCGAGCGGCGTGGCGCTGGCGGTCGACGGCAACGGCCGCGCGTGCTATCTCGATCCCTGCACCGGCGCCATGCTGGCCGTCCTCGAGGCCGCGCAAAACCTCGCCTGCGCCGGCGCCGTTCCGGCCGCCGTCACAGACTGCTTAAACTTCGCGAGTCCCGAGCGCCCGGACGTCTTTTGGACGTTCACGCAGGCCGTCGACGGCATCGCGCGCGCGTGCGACGCGCTGGACGTGCCCGTCGTCGGCGGCAACGTGAGCTTCTACAACGAGGCGGGCGACGCGATCTACCCGACGCCGGTCATCGCGATGCTCGGCCGCGTTGCCGATGTTCGGCGCCGCGCCGCGTCCGGATGGCTCGGCCGGGGCGACGTGATCGTGCTGTTCGGCGACGGGACCCCCGCGCTCGACGGTTCGGAGTACCTGGAACTGATCCACGGCCGCGTCGCCGGCCGCCTGCCAACGCCGGATTTGCCGGCGGTGGCCCGGACGATTCGATGCGTCCGCGACGCGGTGGCGGAAGGCCTCGTCGTGTCCGCTCACGACTGCGCGGAAGGCGGCATCGCGGTGGCGCTGGCGGAATGCTGCATGCCGTCCCGCATCGGCGCGCGAGTCGCGCTGCCCGCCGCCGGGAGGCACGACGCGGTGCTGTTCGGCGAGGCGATCGGCCGCGTGGTCGTCTCGGTTCGGCCCGACGGGATTACAAAACTCCTCGAGTTCGCGCGGCGGTTCGACGTCCCGGTGCAGGTCATCGGCACCGTGGGCGGCGGCCGCCTCGTGGTGGGAGCCGCGGACGTGTCCGGCGCCTCGACGTCGCCGGACGCAGCTCCATGGCTCGACGTACCGGTGGGGATACTCGCGCAGGCCTGGGACGCGGACGGGGAGGTGTCATGAGCCAGCTCATGAGCCGCATACCGTGGGACAAGCGCCGCGAGGAGTGCGGCGTCTTCGGCATCCAGACGCGCGGCGCGGCCGCGCCCTATGTCCACGTCGGCCTCTACGCGCTGCAGCACCGCGGACAGGAGAGCGCGGGCATCGCGACGTGGGACGGCTCGCGGACGCACCTGATCAAGGATATGGGCCTCGTGGCCCAGGTCTTCACGCCCGAGCGTCTCGCCCAATTGCCCGGCGCCGTGGGCATCGGCCACGTGCGGTATTCCACAATGGGCGGCGCGCGGCTGGAAAATGCCCAGCCGTTCATTGAAGAGACGCCGTGGGGGACGCTTGCGCTCGCGCACAACGGCAACCTCGTCAACGCCCCGATGCTGCGGGCGGAGCTCGAGGAAGCCGGCTGCCGGTTCCACGCGACGTCCGACACCGAGGTCATGACCAAGCTCATCGCGACGGCCCCGGCCCGGTCGCTCGAAGAGGCCGTCGCATACTGCATGGAGCGCATTCTCGGCGCGTACACCGCCGTGGCGCTCGTGGGCGGCACGCTGCTTGCCTTCCGCGACGCGCACGGAATTCGCCCGCTGGCCGTCGGACGGCTCGGCCGGGACGTCGTCGTCGCGTCGGAGACGTGCGCCTTCGATCACATCGGCGCGGAAGCGGCCGGCGACGTGGGCCCGGGCGAATTGCTGCTCGCCGGCCCCGACGGGCTACGGACGGTGCAGGTGCTGCCGCCCGACCGGCGCGCCTCGTGTGTCTTCGAGTACATCTACTTCGCGCGGCCCGACAGCGTGCTCGAGTCGCAGAACGTGCACCACGTGCGCCGGCGCATGGGCCGCGTGCTGGCGCGCGAACATCCGGCCACGGCGGACGCCGTGATCGCGGTGCCGGACTCCGGCACATCGGCGGCGATGGGCTTTGCCGAAACGGTCGGCGTGCCGCACGAAGTCGGCCTGATCAAGAACAAGTACATCGGCCGGACATTCATTCAGCCCGACCCCGCGATGCGGGACTTCGGCGTGCGGGTGAAGTTGAACGCCGTCCGCGAGGTCGTCGAAGGCCGGCGCATCGTGCTGGTCGACGACTCGATCGTCCGCGGCACGACCAGCCGCCAGATCGTGCGGCTGCTGCGGCATGTGGGCGCCCGCGAGGTGCACGTCCGGGTGTCCTCGCCGCCGATCCGCCACGCGTGCTTCTACGGCATCGACACGAGCAACCGCGGCGAGTTGGTGGCCTCCCGCCTGACCGTGGAGGAGATCCGCCGCGAAATCGACGCGGACAGCCTCGGCTACTTGAGCGTCGACGGACTGGTCGAGGCGCTCGACCTTCCGCGGCCCAAGCTGTGCCTCGCCTGCCTCACGGGAGCGTACCCGACCGAGACGCCGACGGAGGCGCTCGCGGGGCGTTTTGCGCTGGAGTCGCGCACGCCGGAGCCGCCGGTGCCAATTCCGTCCGCGCACCGCGGGCCCGCCGTCGGGACGCCGCGGCCGTAGGCGGGCCGTGCCGGCCGCGGCCCCGCGTCCGCTCACGTATCGTGAGACCGGCGTCGACATCGCCGCGAAAGAGGAGATCCTGGCCGGCGTGCGGGCCCGCATCCGCGCGACGCGAGGCGACGGCGCGCTCGGGACGGGGGGAGAGTTCGGCGGGCTCTTCCGCCTCGCGGGGTATCGCGATCCGGTGATCGTGAGTTCCATCGACGGGGTCGGCACGAAGACCCACGTCGCGCTGCTGGCCGGGCGGCCGCGGCAGGCCGGCGCCGACATCGTCGCCCACGGCGCGAACGACGTCTTGTGTCAGGGCGCCGCGCCGCTCTTCATGCTCGACTACATCGCCTCGTCCCGCCTCGAGCCGGCCGTCATTTCCGAGGCGATCGAGGGAATCGCCGACGCGTGCGCGGCGCAGGGCATCACGCTGCTCGGCGGCGAGACCGCGGAGATGCCGGATGTCTACGCGCGCGGCGAACTGGACGTCGTGGGCTGCACGGTCGGGGCGGTCGAACGGGACGCGGTCATCACCGGCGCGCAGATCCGGCCGCGGGACGCCGTTGTCGGGCTGGCGAGCGACGGTCTGCACACGAACGGATACACGCTCGCGCGCGCGGCGCTCCTGCCGCGGGGGCCGCGCGACGCGATCCGGCGGGCGTTGGACCGCCGGGTGCCGGGACTTGGGGAGACCGTGGGGGACGCGCTGCTGCGGCCGCACCGCGCCTACGCCCGGCCCGTGCTCGCGCTCCGCAGGCGGGTGCCGCTGCACGGCATCGCTCACATTACCGGCGGGGGGCTGCCCGGCAACCTCGTGCGAATCCTGCCCGACGGATGCCGCGCGGTGCTCGCGCGGGGCCGCTGGCCGGTCCCGCCGATCTTCACCGTGATCCAGCGGCGCGGGCGCGTCGCCGATGAAGAGATGTTCCGCACGTTCAACATGGGAGTGGGCATCGTGCTGGTCGTGCCCCCGGGCTCGTCGGACACGGCGATGCGGCTCTTGGAACGGGCGGGCGAGCGCGCGTGGGTGATCGGCGAGATCGTGTCCGGGCCGCGCGGCGTGGACATTCATGCCTGAGCGCGCCGGCCCGCTGCGCGTCGGGGTGCTCGTGTCGGGTACCGGCACCGTGCTGCAGGCGCTGATCGACGCGTGCGGCGCCGGCGGCGTCCCGGCGCAGATCGCGGTCGTGGTCAGCAACGTGTCCGGTGCGTTCGCGCTCGAACGGGCGCGGACCGCCGGCATTCCGGCCGTCACGCTGGACCATCGCGAGTTTCCGAACCGGGCGGCGTTCGAAGCCGCGCTGCGCGACACGCTGGACCGCGCGCGCGTCGAGTTGGTGTGCCTGGCCGGCTTTCTGCGGATCCTCACGCCCGGGTTCGTGGACGCGTTCGCGGGCCGGATCATGAATATCCATCCGGCGCTGCTTCCCGCGTTTGGCGGGAAGGGGATGTACGGCGGGCGGGTGCACGAGGCGGTGCTGGCGTCCGGCGCCCGTGTCAGCGGGTGCACGGTGCATTTCGTCACGCGCGATCCGGACGCCGGACCCATCATTGTACAGGCGTCCGTTCCGGTGGAAGACGGCGACACACCCGCCACCCTGTCGGCGCGCGTCCGCCGCGAGGAACTGCGCGCCTACCCGCTCGCCGTCCGTCTCTTTGCGGAGGGCCGTCTCCACGTGCACGGCAACCGCGTGCGCGTCCTTCCCGGCGGGGCGGGGGGCCGGGGCGGTGCCGGCTCGCCGTCCGGCGGGCGCGGTGTGCCGTTGCGCCCTGCGACGCCGTCGCCGAGACCCTCGTGATCCGGCGCGCACTGCTGAGCGTCGCCGACAAGACCGGCATCGTCGCGCTCGCGCGCGGACTTGCCGCCTCCGGCTGTGAAATCATTTCGACCGGCGGGACGGCCGGCGCCCTGCGTGAAGCCGGGGTCCCGGTCACGCCGCTGGAGACGGTCACCGGGTTCCCGGAAATTCTCGGCGGGCGGGTCAAGACGCTGCACCCCGCGGTGCATGGCGCGCTGCTCGCGGTACGTGCGAACGAGGCGCACATGTCGGAGCTGGAGCGCCGCGGGATCCGGCCGATTGATCTGGTGGCGGTGACGCTGTACCCGTTCGAGGCCGCGCTCGCGCACGGCTCGGACGAGCGTACGCTGATCGAAGAGATCGATATCGGCGGTGTTGCGCTGCTGCGCGCGGCGGCGAAAAACTTTCGCGACGTCGTCGTGCTCTCCGATCCCTCGCAGTACGCGGCGATCCTGGATGAGATTCGAAGCGCGCGCACGGTCACGCTCGAGACGCGGCGGCGGCTCGCCCGCGAGGCCTTTGCACGCACGACGGCCTACGATCGTGCGATCGCCGGCTGGCTCGGGACGGCCCCGGGCGCATCCGCGCCGGCCGTGACCGATGGGGCCGAATCGTTTCCAGCGCATTTCAGACTGGCGTTTGAGAAAGTGCGGGATCTCCGGTACGGTGAGAACCCGCACCAGCGGGGGGCGTTCTATCGCGATGCCGCGCCCGCCCCGGGCGGGGGACCCTCCGGGCAGGCCGAGGGCCCGGATCTCACGACGGCGCGCCAAATCGCCGGCAAAGACCTTTCCTACAATAATATCTACGATCTGGATGCCGCGCTCGAACTCGTACGCGAATTCGCGGACACCGCCGCCGTCGTCGTCAAACACGGGATCCCATGCGGCGCCGCGGTGGGCGCCACCGTCCGCGACGCGTACGTCCGCGCGCGAGACGGTGACCCCACGTCCGCGTTCGGCGGTATCGTGGCGCTCAACCAGCCCGTCGACGGCACGGCCGCCGAGGCGATCGGGGAGACCTTTCTCGAGGCCGTGATCGCGCCGGCGTTTCACGAGGACGCCGCGGCCGCCCTCGGCCGCAAGAAGGCCGTGCGCCTCCTTGAAACCGGACCGCTCGGTCCGGCCGGTCCCCGCGCGGGCGCCGATTGGCGGCGCGTCCGCGGCGGGCTGCTGCTGCAGGACCGTGACGCGGTCGACCTCGTCGAGGCGGATCTCAAGGTCGTGACGGCACGCACCCCGACCGGGCGCGAATGGGCCGATCTGCGATTTGCGTGGACGGTGTGCCGCCACGTCCGGTCAAACGCCATCGTCTTCGCGCGCGACCGGCAGGTCGTGGGCGTGGGCGCGGGACAGCCGAACCGTGTGGAATCGGTGCGCATCGCCGGCCGCGTGGCGGGTGAACGCGCGCGAGGCGCCTGCATGGCATCGGAGGCGTTCTTCCCGTTCGCCGACGGCGTGGAAGCGGCGGCCGCCGCTGGCATCACCGCCGTGATGCAGCCGGGCGGGTCCAAGCGCGATCCCGAGGTCATCGCGGCGGCGGACGCGGCGGGGATGGCGATGGTGACAACGGGCATCCGGCACTTCCGGCACTAACCCTCTGACGGGACGCGTCACGCTGCGTGACTGTGCCATCGGGTAGAATTCCTTTCGTGCAGACGTGTGATGGTAGTCCTTGCGCCGGTCGGCGCGGCATCCGGAAGGAGTGGACGGCCGCGTGAGGGCCATCGTCCTCGCCGCCGGCCGCGGCCGGCGGCTCGAGCCGCTGACGCTGAGCCGTCCGAAGCCGCTGATCTGGGTTGCCGGGCGTCCGATTCTGGCGCACGTATTGGACCCGATCACCGCGATCGGAATGGACGACATCGTCGTCGTGGCAGGCCATCTCGGGACCCAGATCGCGGACTATCTCGAGCGGCGGCCCGCTCCGAAACCGAAGGTCGTCGTGCAGTCGCCGCTCGGGGGCAATGGAGATGCCGTGCGGGCCGCGCGCGAGTACCTCGACGGCCCGCTGCTCGTTGCGTTCGGCGACACCATTGTCCGCGGCGATCTCGCCCCCGCGTGCCGAGGCGACACCGCTTCGATCGCGGTGGCCTGGGTCGAAGACGGGCGCAGTTACGGGATCGTTGAGATGGACCGCGACGGATGGGTGCGGCGCCTGTGGGAGAAGCCGGCGAACCCACCGAGTCACGACGCCGCGGCGGGGACGTTCTTCTTTCCCGACGGCCGGCGCCTCCGCCGGGCACTCGACGAGATCGCCGCGAGCGGCGTCACCGGTCGAGACGGCGAGGTCTGGCTGACGGACGTGGTGCAGCACATGATCGATCACGGCGAACGGGTGCGGACGTTTCGCATCGAGGCGTTTTACGACTGCGGCACACCGGAGCGGTTGGCCGAAGCCGACCGGGCGCTTCGGACGACGCCGGCCGCGCGGCCGGGCCGCGCGGTGTTTGTCGATCGCGACGGTGTCTTGATCAGGGATGTCAACCATCTCACCGCGGCGTCGCAGATCGAGGTCCTCGACGGCGTGCCGCAATCGCTGCGCCGGCTACGCGACGCGGGATGGGCGGTCGTCGTCGCGACAAACCAGTCGGTGGTGGCGCGCGGCTGGATTACCGAGGACGGCCTGCGTGAGATTCATCGGGCACTGACGGCGCAGCTCGGCGCCGGCGGCGCCGTGCTGGATGCGATTTATTACTGTCCTCACCATCCCGACGGCGCAATGGCCGCCTATCGCACGATGTGTGATTGCCGCAAGCCGCGGCCCGGAATGCTGGTGCGGGCCGCCGCGGATCTGAACCTCGATCTGCGCGCCTCGGTCATGGTGGGCGATGCGTCGTCCGACATCGAGGCCGGCCGGCAGGCGGGGTGCCGGACGGTGTTGATCCGCGATGGAGGAGGTACCGCCGCGCGTTCCGGCAACAACTCAGCCGCGGTGGCGGATTATGTGGCGTCGGACTTTGCGCACGCGGTGGACTGGATTCTTTCGAGCGGCGGGGCCCCGGCCGGTGTCTAGGTTCAGATAGATCCGACTACGCCTGAGACTCGGTGCCACGGCG
>Ga0070732_10000158_pt1 | contig 56271 bp, 68 predicted proteins | sample Coa_R1_5_FD_66449 | JGI IMG/M metagenome (GOLD analysis project Ga0070732, IMG submission 66449) | Surface soil microbial communities from Centralia Pennsylvania, which are recovering from an underground coalmine fire - Coalmine... | ecosystem: Environmental > Terrestrial > Soil > Unclassified ... | reverse complement strand
TCCTGAGGCGCTGCAGACGAAGCCCGAAGACCTTGTTTGTTATGGACCTTACGCCGGTAAAAATGTTGTTCTCAATGGGACAGAGTTTAGGCTGTTGCGCCAAGGGCAAATAGAGGCATACATCCGAAAGAGCCAGTAAAATGAACGACAAATCAACACGCCTGACATTAGCGCAGATCAAAGACACCCAGGAGTACAGCGTCCTGACGGGCAAGCAACAGCTTTTTGTTGAGACCTATGTTCAAAGTGGGCTCGACACAGGAGTCTATGATCCCATAATGGCTACGCTAACTGCGTATAAATGCAAGTCGCGGGAAGTCGCGCGCATCATGTCGTACTCTTTGATTGCAAATATTCGCATTGTTGCCATCCTGAACAGGCACTTTAACAAAGAACCTTTGGCGGAATTCGTCGAACAAATCGACCGTGCCATCCGCAATAAGAAACTCACTGTCGCCCAAATGCAAGCATTGAAGTTGAAGGGCGATGTTCTCGGGTATACTACCCGGCTCCCAAGCACAAACAACTTTCCGTTGGGAACGATTCCTGCCGATGTGGTTGCGGCGACAGAAGCCTCCCGCAAGGCGAAGCGCCAGAAGCCCGTGCGGGCTCTGAAGCCAGAGCCTATCTCCGAATTCGCCGACCATTAGAATTTAAGACTAAAGTCTCCATAAGTATGGACCCTTTCGTCATCCCCGGTCTCTCTATTCTCGGACAGCCGCGCTTGGGGTCTGTCTACGACGAAACAGGTACGCCTGCGTCTGGGTATGCCGAGAGCGGCCCCTACCACTGCTCGGATTGTGTGCATAAGACTAAGAACGACGAGCCTTTTTGCATCCACCCGAAAGTTTTGGCCGATCCCGAGATGCAGAGTCGCATCGTGTTGATCGACAATCGCCCCGCCGCGAAGATCGATATGGAACACGGCTGTTGTAAATATGTGCGGTACGCTCTAGGTTTTGTGGAAGAAGCGGAACACGAAGATAGCGACGAGGATGATGACCATGGTCGCTGAAATGAGTAAAGAACAAGCCTTCAAAGAAGTCTATGCCAAGACGCCCAAAACCGTCGTTGCTACTGGCAAGACAGGCGAAGCCAAACGAAAAATGTTGGTGGCCGTTGCCTTGAGTAAGGCCGGAATGTCTCGCCCCGGAAAGAACGCAAAAAAGTAAGAAGCGCGGAGGGACCCGATCATGCTAGCCGCGCTACTCGCCACACGCACACCACCAGTTATTATTTACGGCGATCAGTTTGTTGCCGCAACTACGACCTTCCTGTGTATTTCTTTAGCAAAACAGGCGGCATTTCTTTCTACAAATCCCGTGTTTTCTTATCAACTGCTTTTTTCGACGCAAGGTCATGAATCAATTGTTGATAGTTTAAATCGTCTGTACTATAACATCGTTGGCCCGCAAGGATCAGCAAGTCTAGGTGCTCACTTCACGGGGCTCTCGGGCCGCATAATTCGAATGCCGCGTCCGTTCACCCAGACGTATTTGAGCATTCAGATCGCGGCGGTCATCATCGTCGCAATTCAATTGAACGGGATCATTCAATCCCTGCCTGTGGCTTCGGTCAACGCAATTAAGCTGGTGGCCCTGCAGCGTCAGATGGGTATTGCTCTCAGACTTTTGCAGTCCTTGGCTATTCCGATCACCCTGAATTTCACGTAATCGAAACAAGACTTCTGCCGCTATAAGTAGAGACCTCTATGCCTCCTGTACAAGCTACGATTGCCATTACCCCGGGGAGTGGTCAGTTCCTCGACGCCGTCAGCCTGACCATCGGGCCGAACACCGTTGTCCGCGAAACGATGGTTCTTGCTGACCCAACTAACCCCACGAGTTTGGCGACCATCACAGCCAACAACGTGGCTCCTCCTGGCGCGAACAATATTGGCGTCTTACCCGCCATCGCAAACGCGGCGGCTCCAACCTACGTGGAAGGCAACCAAGTTCTTCTGTCGACGGATTTGACGGGCGCGCTGCGTGTTAATGTGGGCTCGGTCGTAGCGTCAAACAACATCACTGAGTGGAATTCAGTAGCTCTTGGTTCTCCGTCCGCGTATGGCACTGGCCCAGGCGCAGTCAATGTGATCGGCGTTAACGCGTTTGTGACCAACAGCGTTGCGGTCACAGGAACATTCTTCCAAGCCACTCAGCCTGTCTCTATCGCGGGCGACGTTGAAGTTGTTCAAGATACCGCAGCAGATTTCAACGCGACCGTCGTGGGCACAGGCACGTTCGTGGTCCAAGCCAGTATCACAACATTAGGGCAACAACTCGCCGCGGCGTCGGTTCCGGTTGTGCTGACCGCCGCACAAATTTCTACACTGACGCCCCTCACCACCGTGGCTGTAACGCAATCAACTTCTCCATGGGTGGTCAGCGGCACAATCACCGCAAATCAAGGAACATCACCTTGGGTGGTCTCGTTAGCATCAACTACTATCACAGGCACCGTAGCCGTTACGCAGTCTACTTCGCCGTGGATTGTCGCGGGCAGCGGGACCGCCGGAACTGCCGCGACCGGTGTTGTGACTGTGCAGGGAATTGCGTCTATGACGCCGCTGCTTGTAACAGCAACTTTTTCGGCCCCCCAACATGTGATTGTCGATTCAGGAACGCTTACCACAGTCTCCACCGTGACAGCGGTTACCAGCATCACAAATCCCGTGGCTGTCACGGGAACATTCTTCCAAGCCACTCAGCCTGTCTCGATTGCTTCGGGTCAGGTGGCCTCTGGGGCGTTTGCATCAGGCTCTATCGCATCTGGCGCAATCGCCAGTGGAGCTATAGCTTCAGGAGCCATCGCGGCGGGCGCAGCGGCGGCGGGCGCGTTTGCCGACGGCTCTGTCTTTGTTCGCAGCAATGCGGCGGCGACATTCCCTGTTACGGCGACAATCGCAGCCGCGCAGACCATCGCGGTCACAAATGCGGGCACATTCGCTGTTCAAGAAGCAACGCTCGATGCCGCGCTTATTTCTCAAGAGGCCACGACTTCGGGTATTAAAGGGCTGACTGCTTTTGGTGCAGTCACAACGGCTGCACCCACGTATACGACAGGAAAATCTGACGCTCTCTCGCTGGATGTGGCGGGAAATCTGCGAGTTATTTTGAACGCGGAAACAAGTAAAGTCATCGGAACTGTCAACCAAGGCACCAGTCCGTGGGTTGTCTCAGGGGCCGTCACAACTTCTGGAACAGCAACAGTGATTGGAACCTTGACCAATAACAACGCCGCCCCTTCAACAAACAACGTCGGTGCGCTAACCTTTTTAGCAAATGCTGCTGCCCCGACTTTTACGGAAGGCGACCTTGTTCTTGCATCTTGTGATTTATCTGGGCATCAGCGCGTTGTTGCTACGGGTGCTGCAGCATCGGGTGCTGCAGCGGCAGGAAATCCAGTTTTAGTTGGTGGAACCGCCATAAGTACGGGTCATGCCAAGACCATTGCTGTTAGTGAGACTCGGGGTATGCTTGTAGTTGTCTGTAATGATTCAGCGGCTATAGATGCGCTGGCTAACAATCAAGTCGGTTTTTTCTATAACGTCAACGATGCTCTTACGGCAGTCCTCACGGGCGGATTGGTATTTAATGGCGCATCTTGGGATCGCCAACGCAGTGCGACTATCGGCAACGCTGTAGCCGCAACAGGGATTGCAGCGCACGCATCTTACGGCGAGTATCTTTCTACCGCGCCTGCTCCCACTACAGGTCAGTATTCGGCCCTTCAAACAGATAATGCGGGAAGTTTATTTGTTAAGAATACGCGGCGTAGTCAAACGGCGGCACAAGGTACGACGATCACCACCACAACTACGGCGACTGCCGTAACAGCAACGCCTGCAGCGAGTACTTTTGCCGATCTGAGCCAATTGATTATCACTGTCACACCGATAGCCGGTACCGCTATTGCATTCACGGCCACTTTATCGGATGGCACAAACACTTATATTTATGACTTAGATACTGGGGTGATTGCTACAGGGGGCGGTGATCTCCTTGTAGCGAACTTTAATCCCCCTCTGCCTGCCACATCTGCGGCAACTGGGTGGACGGTAGCGCTCAGTGTCAACACCGTTGTGGCGCATATCACGACCGTCGTGGTTTTGCAAAAAGCCAGTTAGCGAGTTAAATCCTTTGTTTTCTTTGGTTTAAGTAAAGTTTTGAAAGTAAAAGTTGACTACGTTGGCAAAATGAGAATCGCTCAACAAGCACGACGAGCAGCAGAGAGGAATTAGGATGGCAAACACAACATCATATCCATTAAGTATCTCTATCGTCGGAGATGGTGTCTCCACCTCGTGTGTGGTTAATCTGGGGTATACCCCTGCAACCGCATCAGCCATCGCTGCATACGATTCTACTTATAACGGCGTTCTAGCAAATATCGCATCTGTCGTACCTGGGACTTCGAATGTCACGATTAATTTTGTTGCTGCATTCAGCGGGACGATTCAAGTTATTTTGACTCTCTCCAATGCGATGTACGTTAATTCGCAATTGCAGCCGGTCACCGGAACTATTACGGCGGTCACAGCAATCACAAACGCCCTGCCTGCCGGAACAAATGTCATTGGCCATATCATAGCCGATTCTGGCTCAGTTGTGGCGGCGACTCTGAATGCAGAGACAACCAAAGTCATCGGGACCATCAACATTGCGGCATCGCAAACTATTGCCGTGACGAATACGGGGACTTTTGCAGTTCAGGCGGCACTGAACGCCGAAACTACAAAGGTCATCGGCGTCGTTCGTAGTTCTGATGGCGCAGGAAATTTATGGACATCTAACTCCACTACTCCTGCTGCGCATTTTGCCCAAGACCACAATCTTACATCTATCCTCGGCACAGCCCCGACCACGGCGGGGTTTATTGATATCAAGGGTGCCGATGGTAACGTGTTTGTACGCAATGCAACCGCAGCGAATCTTCTATGCACTGCATCTATTGCTGCCGCTCAAACTCTTTCCACGGTTACGACGGTCGGAACTGTGACCACAGTATCTACGGTGAGCGCGGCGCGGATTGTCGGCAACGCGGGTGCGACTATGGATGCAGCGATTGGCGGCGCTGCCCCGACAAACGCTCAGTGGCATACAAATGCCCCAGCAACTGCATCTGCCGCGGCATGCACTACTGGCAATGCCGCCTCGCTAACCGTGCTAAATATCAAGGCGTCAGCAGGCAATGTGTATGGCGTGACCGTCGTCAACAAAACAGCATCCGTCATCTATTTGCAATTTTATAATACCGCGGGGACGCCTACGCTCGGGACTTCTGTGATTTCGTGGATACCGATTGCGGCGTCCGCCACTCTGGTGATTCCGCCCGGAACTTTGGCTTTGGCTAACTACGCGACGGGAATCGGGATTGGTGCATCTACAACGCCGACAAGTACAGGTACGCCTGCAACAGCGCCGGATGTCACAATTTGGTTCAAATAGGAGGGTTCAATGTCGCTCGTGATTACTGAGGCAGGTCCAGTTCAAGTTAGTTTTTCTGGCGGGGTCATCGCCTTCAACGACCCGGCTAACGCACAGGCCCCCATATACAAACTGATCCCGCTGCTGACGGCGAATCTGAATGCCTGCACGTTCGGTCAGGCGCTCCTTGCCGCGGGATCGACCCCTGTGACGCTCCCGGCCAGCCCGACGCAGTTGCTTTATGCGAAGCATTTAGGTGTCTCTGGGACAATCACTTTTACGTGGACTCCGGTCGGGTCCGGTTCGGTCCAAGTTATGGTTCTCCAGCCGGGCGCTGTGCTATTCTTTTTCAACCCAGCTAATGGAATCACGGCGCTTACCGTACAAGCCAGTCTGGCGAACATCCCTGTCGATTATGTGTTGGCGGGCTAATTTAAGACTTCTTGAATCATAAGTAGAGGGGTACTATCATGCCGGATGCCCTGAGTGACGCCAAAGCTGCGCTAGCCAACGCCAATAAAGCGTTTCCTAGCTCGCCCATCAAATCTGCAGGGACTGCAGCCCCCGCCCCAGCGGTTGCCCCTAAGACTGTGGCCCCATCTTTGGGTGCTGAACTGGCAGCCAAGAAGACCATGGTCGACAAAGCCCGGTCGGCTCTGCCGAAGATGCATAACGGCGGCACGGTTAAGGCGGACGGTGACTACAATTTGAAGGCGGGTGAGCACGTGCTCACTGCGCCCGAAGCAGCTAAGGCTCGGCAGCATGCGTTGATGGCCAGTGGGATGAAATCTCTCGCCAAACCCGCGCCCGCACGGAAGGGCACGGCGACAATGACGATTGAGGCTGCGCCGAAAACGTCTTTTACTGATAAGAACTTGGACCCGAAAGTGTCACCTGCGGGCGCAAACAAGATCGCGTCGGCTCCTGCGACATCGGGAGGATCGATTTCGGCGATGCCGAACGCTCCTCGTCAACTCAAAAGTATGCAGGGAACAACAAAAATTAGCGACATATCGAAGACCTAATCAGGGAGAATGACAATGAAATCGAACAGCGGTCGTGAAAAAGCACCAACGCCAAAATCCGTCCTGATGTTCAAGGGCATCAAGGGCCTTGTCGCATCTGGTCCTGGGATGACGAAGAAAGTCAACAATCAAAAGCTGCGCCCCGAAGGGGCGGTTAGCATTGATCCAGGCAATGTGAAATCTGCAACCGGCACTTCGAAAGCTGCCGCGGGATCACCAAAGAAAATTTCAGGCGGCGCGGTCAGCGTCCGGTCGAGCATTCGCCCCGAGCCCGCCGTTAAGCGTGACTCTGCGAGCGTCGTGAAGCCGCACTCGAACTAAGTTTTTTAGAGGAGATTTCTCATGGGAATGCTCAGAACAATTGGCGCAGTTGTAGCACCGAACACTGCCGGTTGGCGTACGCCTATCTATACGGGTTCCGTGGTCGCGGCAGTAACTTTTTCCATTACCAAGAATATCGCCACCATCGTGTTGGGCGCGGGAAACTTGCCCACAAATGGGTACAATGGTCCGAACGGTTTTATCCCAGTACCGGCGGCTACGCCTGCGAGCGCAACTCAGTCTTTCAATAAGTTGACCGGGCAACCGTTCGATATTCATGGCGGCGTTGCGCCGGGCCCAGTTGGAAAGGGACAGCAAGTTACGTTGTGGGGTTTCACAACGGCAACATATTTCAACGGGCTTACTGTTACGGTGATTGACAACGATCCGTCTACTGGCGCATTTCGATTCTATTTTAATCACGCGAATGTTGCTAGTACCGCAGACGCGGGCAATACCGCCCCGAGCCCTGTCGAGAGATTCCGCTCTGTTCGCCTTGAATGCTCGCAGGGAAATTTGACGAATATCGTGTATGTGGGGGATTTGAACGTCTCTTCCACACAGTACGCCGCCGCACTGACTTTAACTGGGCAATTGGCTTGGACAATCAGTGGCGATAATATCGATGCATCGCGCATCTTCATTTTCGGGAGTTCCGCCACAAACTGTTCGGTGCAAGTGTCGTTGATTTACTAACGCGGAGTTCGTATGTCTATCGAAATTACAGGTCAAACCACTTTAAGCGCCCCCAAAGGGGTTGTCGCGGGAAAACTCCCAGCACCGGCCACGACGCTCGCGTTGACTCCAGTTGCGGGCGGGAATTTCACTGTCGCCCACGGGCTTGGTGTGACCCCCGTAGCCGGAATCATCCAGATGACTTCGGGCGGCAGCATCTATTGGCAAGCGATCCCGTGGGATGCAACCAACGTGTACTTGACTGCAACGGACGCTGGGTTAACGGCGAATCTTTTACTATGGACAACGGCCTAAAATCATGAAAATCAAAAATCAAATTATAACACTTCTTGTGAGCGGGGTCCTCGCTTTTGGTCTAATGATTGGCCGAGGATTTTCTCAAAATCCGCAGACCACTACGGCTCCGCTTCAGCCCGCGAACAGTAAGTATACGCAGGGAACTGGACCTGGATATTGGCCGACTCCGGGCGCAGGCTTAGTTTTGAATTTGGCCGCAGGCACTGGACTATGTACTTCGACTCCGGTAACGTACTCGGGGGGGACGCTCTCTCTCACGGATAACGCGGCGAATAATATTTATCTCAATCCTGCCGCTGCTTGCGCGCCTGCGGCAAAAACGACCGCTTTCGCGGCGGGGGATGTTCCGATCGCGATTGTGACGACTGCAAGCGGCGTCATCACCACTATTCTTGATTTGAGGCAATCAAGCGAACCCATCATCGGTACGGGCACGATCGGCGGTTCAATTGCAACGGGACAAACGGCCTACGGGTCCGCAGCGAATACTATCGCAGGCACCAGTGTGACTATTAACATGCTTGCGAGCGTAGGCGCAGACCTCGGCGCAAAAATGAACGCGTGTGCCACGGCTCTTCCCGCCGCAGGCGGTATTTGCAACGGGGATGATCTTCCGGCGTCAACTCTTTCTACCGCGGTTACAACCGCCAAGCCGGTCATCTACACTTTTTGTGGTCAAGCTATTTCGCAATCAGGAGCAGTTACGCTCGGCGGCGCAAATTCCGGTATTATCGGGTGTCCTGGCGCAGCCACGACGTTTACGAAAGCTGCGAGCATCGATCAGTTCACGGTGACGGGCACGCGTGCGACGATCCAAAACATCACGCTGGCTGGGGTTAAAGCCTCGTTTACCGGGAACGGAATTTTGTTGAACGGGTCTTCATCTGCCGCAATTTATATCGCAGGGAATGTTATTAATGGGGAAGCGAATGATGATTTGAAAGACCAGTCCGCCTTCGCTTCAAACAATGTTGTTGAGCATAACACTTTCGGCACTTGGGGAACGCATGCATTTGAAACTACCAGCGCTCTCCCCGTGACCATCTTCACGCATAATCGAGTGGTCGGGGATGGCACGAGTACGGGCGTTGCTATTTTGAACCCGGGCATCGCTTTAATTCTTCAAAATTTTATTCAAGACAGTAACGGTACCATTTTGGTGGATACGTCCGGCTCGTCCAGCTACAACGCGGTGATCGGAAACACTCTTCGGCAAACGAACGGTTGGCCTGGAGTAAAAGGCGGCACTCCCAGTCTTATTGCACAGAATCTTGTGCAATCCGGTGGCGCGAACGGGGCAGCGATCACTGGACAAGGCACCATTGTGGGGAATTTCGTCAACGTCACAAATCAAGACGGAATCGACATTGTAAACGGCACCTCTGTAGTTGAGAATAATAATGTGAATATGAGTATGTCAGGCGTGTCTGGAAAATGCGCCATTAACTTGTCGGGGGACTTAATTAATACGCGAGTCGCGCATAATCAAATTTCTGTCGGTGACAACGCCGCGGACACAAACTACGGCGAATGCGATACTCCGACAAGCACTCACAATCTAAATATTCTTTTCGATGGAGATGTCATTTCGACTACGCTCAGCGTCGGGGCAACTGTCTACGCATTCTTTTTGAATAATGCCGCCAACGTGAATACGAATTGGATAGTGACGATTGAAAATATCGGAGCAATTCATGTGGCTGGGCTTTTGAAACGAACAGACACACAAAACAACAAAACGACATATAAAAATATTCAGATTGGGGATGGCGCGCTGGACGCGGGGACGGGAAGTACCGCAGATGTTTTCTCATTTGACAACCTCTCATTTACGTTTGCTACGATTCCAACTCCGATCGGAAACGGCTCTCATTTTTATTGCTCTGATTGCACGCAAGCGAAGCCTACAGCAAACGGTGGTCCTGGGGCATTTGTAGTGCGGGAGGGCGGGGCCAATAACGGGCTCTAGTTATGTTCGATTTTCTTAAACGAGCGTTATCCGAAGGGGCTCCCGAGTATGAGCCGAGCACCAGCCGTCTTTTGAGTGCAATATGCACTCTCGCGTCCATCGCGTGGATTACTGTGATTGTCCACCACTCTTACGCATTGCCGGATGTTGCGACCTTGGGTGGTCTTACCGCATTTAATACGGCACCATACGCCGCGAATAAACTCGCAGGCATGTTAGAAAAATAATTCGCACACCAACGTCGGGGAGCAGCCCGCATGTTTGAGATTGACCCCAACCTTTTTGAAAAGTACCGCAAGTCCGTCGACCTGACGAACTTTCCGCGGTCGTTTCTTCGATGGTATGAGGGCGCGTCAGAGGCAGAACGCCTTGATTGGTTTGAGGGGCGGTTCCGATGTCTGAAATACCATCTTTACCTCAGCGGTTTCGCCGAAGCCCCCAAACCCGGCGATCCCAATTTGCCGAAAGAGTACGTTCCGATTCTCGGAATGGATTTTCAGCCCGATCCCCACGAGCAACTATTTCGGTGCTTTGTGCAAAAGCAGCCCGGCACGAGTCTTGTGCTGTCTGACCTCGATCAACTTACCAAAAAGCGGATGATTCTTTGGCCTCGCGGCTTGTTTAAGACTTCGGCGGTCAGGGTCGACATCGTTCAGATGATCCTGAACTACCCGAACATCCGTATATGCTTCCTGACAGGCGGCGATAAACTCGCCAAGGCTCAACTCGCCGCCATCAAGCGATTCTTCGAGCGCCCAACCAAAAGATTCAAGTGGTTATTTCCAGAGTTCTGTTTGCGGGACGTGCGCAATCGTCGGGTAGCAGAATTCTTAGAGGACGGCACACCAAACCCCAATGCATGGGAAACTCAACCCGCCAAACTAGGAACAGCCCACGAGTTCACAGTGCCTTGTCGCACGAACGATATCTTTGCGCAGCCGACATTTTGTATTTCTACGGCACGGTCAGTTAAGGCCGGGTCGCACTTCGATGTTATCTACATCGACGACTTGGTGAATGAAACGAACTATAAAAAAGTCGAAGCGCTGCAAAAGTGTTACGAAGACTACATTGATATCTGCCCGCTGCTTGAACCGTCAGGTTTCATCATCATGACTGGCACGCGGTACTCCTTTGGCGATACGTACGAGCGCATCCAAGACGACGCCAAAAAGGAAATGAAAGAGATGGGGCAGACTATCTGGAAGTTTTATATCCGAGATTGCTGGAGCCACGGGTGCCAGAATTGCAGTCACACCAGCGTGTACCATGATTACGAAAAAAATATCCTGCAACCCCCTTGCGAAATTCAGGGTTGCATGTGTCCAGGTTACAAAGACCGCGGAAATATTGACGTGTTGTTCCCCCAGACTCGTACCCATGATGGGCGAGAGGTCGGGCATACGCTGAAGATGCTCGAAACGAAAAAGATTGAGTTGGGGTCGGAGTTTTTTGCGAATCAGTACGAGAACAAACCGATCGCAACGGGAGCGCAGACGTTCGATGAGACTCTGATCGGTCGTCAAACGCTGCACAGTATCACTCAAATCCCTCCGTTTGGGTCGGGACTCACTTTTATTGTTGGGGACCTTGCGTATGTGGGCCAGAGCGGGCGCGATTACTCTGTACTTTTCGCTTGCCGCCTGTTTCAAGGACAGATTTTTATCTATGCGTGTGAGTTCGGAACCTGGGATGCGGGTCAAGTGGCGGAACAAACGGTCAATATGCTGCTCACCCATCGCCCAGATATCATGTACTACGAGAAGTTCAATGGTTGGGAAGCCTACAACAACGTCATTACGGCTCATGCGAACTCTCGCAACATCCTCAAAGTGCCGCTGCAGTGGGAAAAAGGGTCCCAGGTGGAGAATGCGAAGCTGATTCGCATCGGCTCGGTCAAAGGCCCGCTCTCTGCGAGACGACTTTGGCTCTTTGCGGGCATGAAGGGGTATGACCAGCTTGTCAAACAGTTGGTGAAATGGCCGAAATTGGGACGACATGACGATTTTGCCGATACTGCGGGCATGGTTGTGGCTGCTCCGACCGGGTATCAGCTTGAAAATCCCCCAACCCCCGTTTCGGTAGGGCATTGGTTGAACCGGCTGCACCAGGGCGGCGTCTCGGACGACTCGTATTATGATAATGGTATGGGGAGCGGCTTCTGTTGTTGAAAACAAGACTTCTGGCCCCATAAGTGAGGGATATGAGCGTCCAATTCTACGCCTATTTGTGGCTTCGGGAAGACCGAACACCCTACTACGCGGGTAAAGGATGCGGTAATCGGGCATTTATTAAGGGTGTAGGGCATCGTCAATACCCGCCTTTAGATCGTCTGCGGGTGATTCTGTTTCCGCAAGCCAGCGAAGCGAAAGCTTTTGAATTAGAGCGAGCGCTGATTCGATTTTTTGGGCGCAAAGACCTTGGTACTGGGTGCTTGCGTAATGTGACCGAAGGCGGCGAGGGAATTAGCGGCTATCGTCATACGTCTGCCGCTAAACAGAGCATGGCCCGCAAGCGTCTCGGCAATAAAAACGGCGTCGGAGCAGTTCGAACACCCGAGTTCAAAGCCCGTCTTTCCAAAATGCATCAAGGAAAGAAGTGGTCGGCAGCATCAATTGCAAAAGGTGTTGCAACACGACGTGCTCGACAGAGTTATAAGATGTCGGCGGAATCCAGAGCAAAAGAATCTTTAACGAAATTTTTGAAAACTGTAGCTTGGGGCTAAAATGGCGGACGAATCCACAATCAAGATTACGGCGACATCGCACTTTGAAGATAAAGGGCAGATGTCGATTCAAGATTTGCCGGGCGCGGTTCCGTATGGGCAAACAGCATTGCCTATCGGACCTACTGAAGTCGCGTTCGTCGATCAACAGCGCTCCGATCTAAGTCTTATGAAAGAGGCGAATTTGAACCGCGAGGAGTCGGAATCATTTATCGCTACCCGAGGTTTAATTGGTCGTTGGAACATCGCAGAACTGATGTTGCGTGCGTGGGTTGAGCCGATTAAGTGGAAGGGCAGCGAACAATTTCGGTCTCACCTCGGCGTACCGCTCGTCGCCGAGCAATTTTACAGTATTCACAGTGTCGTCAATCAAACTTTGTTTGGCGGATACCAAGTTTTCAAAATTGATCCCACCTCTAGCACACCGTTAGCGTGCGCCGAAGCCACGCAGGCGATCCTCAATGCACAATTGAAGACCTGCGGCTACAAAGGTGTGTCAGCCAAAACGGAGATGCGAGAAATCACATACGACGGGCTCTTCTACGGGTTCGGTGTAGCGCATTACGGCTGGCAAACAATCAAACAGAACATCATCAAGAAAGTTCAGAAGTCCCATCCAGTCACCACAGTCGTAAACGGCATGTCAGTCACGATTCCGGTCGAAAGCGAAGATGATATCGAAGACAGAGTGGTCGGGATTCGCGAAGTTAACATGCCGAAACTCGAACATGTGCCGATCCGGCGCTTTCGGTATGCTCCTGACCTACGCCGCGGCGATCCCCGCGTGGCCGAATGGTGCGGACGCATTATTTACTTGACTGGGTACGACATCGATGCGATGCGGAACACTAAAGGTTGGACTATTCCGACTCGTGAACAGATCGTTGCGCTCACAACGCCGCAAATGCAGAGTCAGTCAGCGACAAACCCGCTTGAAACACTCGGTTCGAATACAGGTAACCCAGTTTTTCAACAAACAACTACTCCGCAGAAGGCATATCCCGAAAATTACACCGAGCGCACCGCGCATGATCCGCTGATGCGCAAATTTGAGGCATTTGACTACTGGACGGGCGCTCGACACGCGATTATTTTGCAAAAAGAGTACTGTTTGCTGAACGAGGAGCACAAATTTGGGCGTCCTCCGTTTTTGGGCTTCTGTTTTCGCAATGCGCCCGACTCCGCGCACGGATATGGCATTGCGTACTGGCTGACGGACTTCCAACGTGTCTGCCAAGGCGTAATTAACGCGTTTTTGGATGATATGAACTTGAATTTGATGGGCACATACACCTCGCCAGCAGGCGCGAATAATTCTGCGCAGGCGCAATGGATTTTTCCTGGAAAAGTCTTTAAATCGGACGCGACGGGGAAGATCGAGCCGCTTACTCGGAACTCTGTCAATGCACAAGAACCTTTGGCGGTCATCGCGCAGATGAAATCGTGGGCTGCATCTATCTCAGGGGCAGGTCCGAGCACTTTGGGTTCAAACCCGGGGTCCGCGGGCGATATGCGGACTCCTGGCGGCGTGGCGGCGGTTACCGGCGGCGAAACCGTCAAGATGCAGGACCTGATCGATGTAATTTCCGAACAAATTTTCATTCCGTTCCTCGAATTCTGTATCGCTGAAAACCAGAAGCTGAAGCCGTCGCAAATCCGCATGCTTTTGTCCGATGCGCTCGGTGCGGCCTTCCAGGCGACTCCGCTGAATATCATTAACGGCACCTACAAGGTCGACATTTCCGCGGGCACAAAACTGGCGGCTCGCGAGGCCCTGAATAAGTACATGAGCATTCTGGAAACATTTATTCAATCGCCGGGCACGGTTGAGAACCTTGCGACCCAGGCAATGAAGATCGATTTCAACGCGATGTTCTCCGCGATGTTCGATACCTACGGCGTCCCCTACAAGGAAAAGATTATCGTGCCGATGGACGACGAAGACAAGGCGCGAATGGCGGCGAAGACCCAGGCCGCGGCCATGCAAGGAAAGCTGGCGGCGATTCAGGCGCAAGGCGAAGTGAAGAAAGAAGTGGATAACAATCAAGCCGAAAATCGGATGCTGATTGAAACCGGCAAGCATACCCTCAAACAACAAGGCGAGGCGGCTGGCCACCAGAATGATTTGGAATTGCAGGCACGCGAAAAAGCGTACGCGGCTACGCCCGAAGCAGAGGGCCTGAGCCGAGCGGCCAAAGGCGCATTTGCGACGGCGGACAAAGCCGCATTCTAAAGTTAGACGGAGCACTCCAACATGAGCGAATCAACTGTACAGACAATCTTGCCTGTAATCGAGCGCGCTAATCGCCTTATGGGCTTGCGCGCCAACCCTGGCTTTGCCGATGCGTGGCGCATATCGAAAGATATGGCTGATGAAGCAGGTCGGATTTCGATCACATACCCTGGCTGGGACCCTCAACAAATTATGGTGTTGAAGGCTCGTGCGCAGGCGGCGCTTGAACACCATGAACTCTTCTTCGCCAAAATCAAAGAGGCTATCGCCGAAGGCATCCAAGCACAGGCGGCGCAATCGAACTTGACAGAAAAGACTCCCGCAGAGATTCTTGAGCAGGGAGATTACGTTCGCCAAGAGGTTCTGGCCCGCTTCAGTGATCTGGATAGTGAAAACCGCCCTGCAGGCAGCTACTGACAACTTGTTACGAAGTTTTAGACTTGTTCCTCCATAAGTGTATGATGATTTTTCGAGGAGACTTTCAATGAGCGCTGATCCAAACATTCTGCCCGCAGTTGCCATGAACGACGAACTGTCTGCTGCCGTTAAAGCGGCTGTCAACCCTGCGGATATTCGGACGTTGTTGATTGCCGAAGCACAGAAACAGTCTGATACTGCGGCTCAACTTGCTGCCGATCAAGCTGCGGCTGAAAAAGCGACAGCGGATAAGGCTGCTGCCGATCAGGCGGCGGCAGAAGCAGCCGCTGCGGCTCAGGGTCTGACTCGAACGGTCGAAATCGGCGGTCGGTCTTTTACGTTTGAAGGGGCGTCCGAAGCCGAATTGGATCGTCTCGAATTGAACGCTATCAAAGTTGCCTACGCAGTGCGGGAGCCCGAAGCGGCGGCTGCAACCGTGATTGATCCCGCAGAGGCTACTCGGGTAGCCGAGGCCGAGATTGCGGCGAAGGCAGAACTGGACCGCAAGTTCCGTGCAGGCGAGATTACGCCCGCTGATTATATTCAACAGTCAGGGGCAATGAAAGCCTATCTGGAGAGCGAAGGCGTTTCTCTTGAATCTTTGAAGGCAGTTGTGGACTCCAACAAAGATACCCAGTTCGAACAGTCTTGGGCGCAGGCAGGCGAAGCATTTCGAAACTCCGCGGCGGGCGCTGACTGGCCGGGCGGATTAAAAAATCAAGAACTGATTGGGCTCAAGATCGCTGCGTTGGGCTTGACCGATGCGACGGATAAAGTTGCCGCACTTGCCCAAGCATACGCGGCTATGAAACAGACCGGTTTATATTTTCCAAACGGAGACAATGACACAGCTTCTATGGCGTCTGTGGCGGCAGTGGCCAAAACGGTTACTGACACGGCTACGGCGGAAGCCGCGGCAGCCACAGCCCGAGCGGCGGATGCTGCGGCAGCGTCGGCGCGAGCCGCAGCGGCTGCGAAAGTTCAATCGATGTCGTCTTCGATCTTTGGCGCGAGTTCCGGTACAAGCGGTGCGCCTGTATTATCTCCTGCCGTGATTGACGCAAAGAAACTTGTTCCGGCTGATGCTTCGCCTGCCGAAATTATGCAGGCTTGGAAAGAAGAACAACTCAAGCAGGGAAAAGATGTCAACGAAGCATTTCTTTCTGCGCATCGCTCGAACGCTCGGTAATAAGGTTTTGTGGTAGTCTAACTTCATGAAGCGACCTTCAAGGTCGCGAGGAGAAAAACGATGTCTACTGAAACACTAAATCAGACAAATCAAGTTCCTGGAAGTTTTGTGCCTCCAATCTCAACCGTTCTTCCTGTTCCCACGCATAATCAGAACGGCGTGCTTCGCAGGCTTGTCATCTCGTTTGACCCGGGGAATCTCAACGGACCAAAGACTCTCAAATTTCTTGAATGGTCCTCTACCGCTGTCGTGACCAATCTAACGACCTCGGGGAACTTCCAAGGTTTCCCGACCGGCTACCACATGGACTTCCACGGCACCGGCAACATTACCGGAAACGGCAACGACGATGCCTACACCGGCTCACTCGATGGCACTCTCAACTATTCCACGGTCGAGGGAAAGTTGGAGTGCTTGTTTCACACGCTCACGGCGTCGATTAGTTACACGGACTAATCGATCACTCACGATTTTGGGTGCAGGCCACGCCCACTTAGGCGAGTCACGGGGACGTTCCAAAGCGTCCCCACTCAGCCCCCGCCTCAAAGTTTTAGACTTGTTCCTCCATAAGTGTAGACGTGCAGTACCGAATTTCGAGCCCTACACTGGGCAAAGGAAACTCCAATGATTCTGCCTCCTGGCGTACAGAGCACCACCCTAGCGGCGTTCCCGCAGATTGCCTATGATCGCACCGCGATTATGGAATGGCAGTTCAATACCCCCTTTCTTGAGGAATTGTGCGACTTCCGTCCTCTGCCCCGGCGTTCAGGTCGGACGCTCCAGTTCTACGGACAAACTCCGTTCGCTGCCGCGACCTACGATCTGTCCGAAGGAATCCCAGGGCCGTCGCTCCAACTGAACCAAGTGTTCAGCGATTCTTTCGCCGACGAATTCGGCGACTGGATTGGTATTTCGAACGTCGCTCAGCAAATGTTCCTGGCGGACATTACGCTGGACGCGAGCCGCAACCTGTCTTACCGCGGCGCGCTGACCAGCAACCTGATCGCGATCAATGGATTCGAAACCGCCGCAGCGGCGCAGGCTTCGGCCCGCATCGACTTGCTCGATAACGAGTTCATGCTGTCCAACACGATTCGCAAGAGCGAATCCCAGTTGATGGGTAACGCTGTTCCGGGACGCGACGGCGGAATGTATACCTCGGCCATGCACCCGTACGTTGTGTACGACTTCATGTCGGACAACAGCGCCGGGTCGGCTGTTGACACACTCAAGCGTTCGGAAGCGGGCGCTGGCGTGCTGAAGGCAGACATGACTCGCGGCTACACCGTTCTCGAATGGGCGGGCGTTCGCATCATCCGCACGCAGACCGTGCCGACGTATGTCAATTACCCCTCAGCCGGGAAGACTGGCTACGCGACGTATATCGTTGGCCGTGAAGCCATGATGGCCTCCGAGTTGCTGGGCAACCGCGTTCCGCGCAATCCCAGCTTCAAGGTAAACGTCAAGACCTTCGGCGATAACGACATCGATCTTTCGAACCCAATGTTGCAGACACGAGCGATCGTGAGCTACGACTGGTTCTTGGGAGTCGTTGCCCGTCCGAACACGAACAACACTGCGGGCTTCCGGCGCATCCGTTCCGAAGTTTCGGCTGTGTAATTGATGTTGACTTTTGGTTGGGTGATGCAGTAAACTAAGGCTGGAGACAGCCATGCATCTTAAAGACCCAATCAAAGACAAACGGCGTCACGAAAAGCAAAAAATTGGTGCCCGGGAATATCGGAAAACTTCTGGGTATCGCGCAACACAGATTAAGTATCGCAAAACCGCCAAGTACTTGGCGACTGTTCGCAAAGCGCATCTAAAACGACAGTATGGATTGACGCCAGAACAATATGATGCGATGTTAGCGAGTCAAAACGGGCTCTGTGCTATTTGTAGTAGGCCAGAAACCAGCGCGCGTTGGACTCGGTTGAGTGTGGATCACAACCACACAACAAAGGTATTGCGTGGACTTCTTTGTCACGCTTGCAACAAATCTTTAGGACTGATGCAAGACAGTCAGGCACGACTGCAAAGTGCTATCGCGTACCTGAATAGGTACCAACAGGAGAAGTAAAATGTCGAACGCCAGCACGGTAAGACGGCAGGTTTCAGGAACTCAGCAACTGACGATTGCTCCGCTCAGCGGAACAGTCATCACCACAACCGAGACGCCATTCTCGTTGAACAATAACGGTCTGACTCTGACGGGTGGGGGAATCATTCCTCTGTCCGCGGGTAACACTGGGCTGTATCAGGGCACCGGTCAGGTTCTGTGGCTTCACGCAGCGGGTTCGCTTACGGGCGGCGCGGCTGCTTCAACCACGCTGATTATCACCTTGTATCAAGTTCCGGCTGCTTCTCTTCCTCTCGCTTCGACTGTCGTCACCGCAGCCAATCTTGTCACCGCTGGCGGCGTTCTGATTGCGACCGGCGCGACAGGCACCCTGGGCGCAACCGAAACAGCGGGCGCGTTCTCGCTCGACGCTTATCTCCAGTTGGATGCGCAGGGCAATCTGCAGGGCTGGTTCCAGTCGCAGACATTCAACTCCACGACCGGCGCGAAGACCGCCACAACCGTGGTTACTGGACTCACGGGCGAAGCGGACCTGAACTTTGTTGTTGCCGCGAAATTGGGCGGAACCGAAGTCGGCGTCATCGTGAACCTGAACGAGTTCGAACTCAGCCTCGTGTAATCGAGGGCTCGATAAACTAGATTCGGGCGCAAGCCCACAGCACCCTCTGGGACTTGTAATCCCAGAGGGTTTTTTTATGGAAGAGGTAACGAGATGTCTTACAACGCGCTGCAGTACACAACTTTATTTATCGATAATTTTCATCGGCCTGACGAGCAGCCTCTCGATCCAACTAAATGGACAGTCTCAACTGTTCCGGGAGATGATGATGATCTAGCCGTCGTAAATAATGTTTGTGTATCTGTTGCACCCGCGTTTGATGGCGTCGAAGCAGTGACGGGAATCGCGGTCCCCGCAGATCAGTTTCTAGTTGTAACAATCGGTCAATTTTTGTATAACGGGGGAAGCGCCATCAATCTATTTGCCCGCTCCACTCTCGACGTGCAAACTGCGTACTATGCGGCTTTGTTCAATAAACAGGTGGAATTAAGTGTCTTTGTAGCGGGTGTAGAAACATCGCTGGGAACAGTTGCTTTGGCTGCTATAAATCCTGGCGATATTCTCCGCTTAGAAGCCTTCGGCTCTTTGATTTCCGTCCTGTATAATGATGTTGTGCTCATATCTGTTACGGACACGACAATCGCCTCGGGATTGCCGGTATTAGAAGTTGCCGCCGACACGGTTGCATCGGATACGACCGCTCGAATGTTTGCGACAGGCAGTATCGTGCGGCCTACGAATGTCGTTCCGATTCTTGAACCTGCTTTGATAACTCCGGGCTGGCCTCTGGCGGCAGCGCCTGCAGCAAACCCGATCGCGTCAGGGCCGAATTTTCCTGCGCAAACTCCTGATCCGAGCGATGCAGGACAGGTCGCGCGACAAACTCGCGCGCTCGCGCAAGCAAGCGAAACGAACAGTCGGTTGGAGTAAAAGTTCTGGCGGGTAGCTCAGTTGGTAGAGCAAGCGGATGATAACCGCTCGGTCGGTGGTTCGAGCCTATCCCCGCCAACCATATTTTTATGCGAGGCTGGCCTATTGGCAGGGCATCTGGCTTCCACCCAGAACAGCCGAGTTCGATTCTCGGGCTTCGCTCCATATTTTGCTTGACGCAGCGCACGGCACGCGGTATGATAATCTCTGCCGGGGACGAGGATAGACGTAAGGAACCCTGTGAAATCCCTCGCCGCCTTTACTGGCTACCCGGCTCCAGTTTTGCACGAGTAGCTCAGATGGTAGAGCGGCTCTTTTGTAAAGAGCGGGTCGGTGGTTCGATTCCATCCTCGTGCTCTCTTTGAGGATACAATGTTCAACATGGACCCGTCTCGCCAACTAATCGGCTGGTTAATTCGCCACGGCGAGTTGAAGAATATGCGTGTTTGGGATGGATGGGGTGACTTCGACCTATCCGAAGAGGGTCGGCAGCAAGCCGAAGCCGCCGCGCGCTGGCTCTCATTTGAAAGAATCGGGCGTGTTGTTTCCTCCGATGTCCCGCGCACGATCCATACTGCCCAATATCTCATGGACTCAGGCGCGGTCCAGTGCCCGTTCATGTCCTGCGATCCGAATCTGCGCCCGTGGATGGTAGCAGATTTCACGGGTAAGGAAAAAACCCCCGAACGCATTGCCGAGTTTCAGAAATATATCACGGACCCATCGTTGCCGATTCCGGGCGGCGAGAGTCGCAATCAGCTTCATGACCGCGTTCAGGTTGTCTTTCAGTATCTGTGCTCGCCATACAAGGCTCTGCCGACCGCCGTGTTCATTCACAACTCTGTCATTAAATCGCTGATGGGTTTGGATGGCATCAAAGACGCAGTGTCGCCGGGCGGGATTATCGCAGTGTACATGGATGAAAAAGGCGAAATTTCGTTTCAAGTTGTGCTCGGAGAAGTTGACGAAGAGAAAGGTGTGAGCTAAAATGTCGTCACCAACATCACCATTTATGGACCATGCGGCCCCGATTTTGCAGGGCGAGCCGAGCATTACTGACCAGCAACGCTCCGATTTGTGGGACGCTTTTCATTCTAAAAACTCAGATGAACTGGTACAGCACCTCGCGCCTCTCGCGATCCCTGATGACCTAAAGCACAAGCTGTGGCAGGCCAAGCAGGCGTCCATACCGGCTGTTGAGCCTGTGGACAAGATCACCGCAGCGATCAATAAGATGGTCGCCCTGCCGCCCGAGGTACTGGATAAGGCCGAGCAACACCCGAATGTCCTTAAAGCTATCACGACAGCCGCTACGACCCCTGAAAAACCCGCCCAGGAAGCCGCCAGCGCGACATCTGCCGCTTCGAAGGGGAAGACGGCATCCGCAGCTTCGGAAGCGCCCGCAGCGCCCCTTGATGTGCCCGCGACCCCTGCAGGTCATGCCCTGGTTCATGCCAGCAACGGGGGGCATTACCACGTTCCGACCGCCAACCTCGACAAAGCGCGGGCTGTTGATCCAAATTTGACTGTTCTGCATGTTGAGCCCTAATCATGGCCGACGAGACTCCAGGTACTCCAGTAGCTCCCGCGCCCCAGGCCGAGCCCAACGAAGGGTTCTTGCATTCCCTCGCCACTTCGGTTGGCATTGACCCCGAGGCAGTGAAATCTGCTGCCAAAGCCATTTGGGCAAACCCGGTCGAGGCTGCGAAAACTGTTGGCGGCGCGCAGGTCGACGAGTTTGTCGACGCAGCAAAACACCCTATCAAAACCGCTCGACTGGCGCTAAACGGCGTTATCTCTTCAATCACCAATCCCGAAGCACAGGCGGCAGCGAAAGCCCGATTCAACGAGCCCGGATTTATAAACAAGCTTCAAGGCGCAGAAGAATATGTAACCAGCGGTCTCCCGACTGTAGGCGGCGGGCTCGTTAAATCCGAAGAGCAAGCCGGTGCAGGAAATATTCCAGGCTCGATGGGCACCCTGACGGGTGTGGTTGCGCCTATTTTAACCGGCGCGGCAGAAGCCGGGGCCGAAGCCCTACCTGAAAAAATTCATGCCGCGGGCGAGCAAGCGCGTGCGAATATGGCGGCGCGTCAAGAAGCCCGGGTTGCGGAAGCCAAAACGGGCAAGGTGATTACACTTGAGCCCCAGAAAGCGCTTCCAGAAGCCCCCAAACAACTCGGTCCTGCGCCGGATATGTTCGCCGAGGCTGGCGGCAAGCTGGTGGGACCCCGAGCCCTTGCTGAAGCGCCCGCCGTAGTCGACCCCATCGAAAACCTTATCACGTCCGATAAAATTGGCGGCAAGAAAGTACGTGGCGCAACTCCGAAAGCGGTCGTTGATTCTTTTCCTGAAGAGGAAGGCGACCTTGAAGAACTACAAATGCGGGCTTTCGACCATCCGCAAATGAAAAACCCGCGACCCGGAAAAGATACAATTGACGCCATTCAACAGCGTCCAACTTTGCTATTAAAAGATGGGTCTACTCTTCATGGCCGAGGAATGGCGCATTTTGAGATAGCAGAAAATCTCGGAGGGCGTAATTTACTGAGCACCCACGCTGTGCGAATTGCTGGTCCTAGTGGTTATGAGTTTTTTGGTCGGCCTAGTGAAGAACAGATGGCTCAAATCGCGAAGTGGCATAACCAAAATTCCCTCCAGACAGGAGACAACACACTCGCTTGGGATTTTCATTCTACCGATACCGGAAAGAAAACTCCCCTCCAAGTGCTGGGGGGAACGCCAGAAAAATCGGGTGAAGGAAGTATTGGTGATCTACAACGAGCGATAGACCAATATTATCCATCCCCTGCAACTAAAGCACCCGAGCCCGAAAAATTCGCATCCGTAGGCGGGAAGTTTGTAGGGAAGATGCCCGAGCCTGCAACACAGAATGCGGCGGCGGGTTTTATTCGTAATGATGGCTCGTTTCATGAACTTCAGTATGGTTCACATCCAGATGACGCCCACGAAATGGGAGAAACTGTTTCTTCACTTTTGAAGGATGGTTGGGTTCGCAAAGCTGGACAGGGATCGTATGAGACTGCGAAATTAAATCCGCAAACAACTGCGGCAATCGAAAAAGATATCTTAGCAGATTACCACGATTTGAAACACGGCAATGAATATGGTCAACCTGTTGACTCTATCGTCGTTTCAATCGGTAAAAAAGATTTTGAAATTCCGGTTGACGACTTCATTGATAAATACAACGGCGATTTGACCAAAGCAATGCGAGTAAATAAAATTGCATCTGCGGCACCCGCTGCGCCATATCACCCCGACCTGCAGAAAGTGGTCGACAAATACGGCACACATGCAGACCCGTCTAAGGCCGCCATACCGGGGCGCGCGACGTTCGTAGCGCCTGACGGAAAATTTATTACTTTACCTGCAGGCGTCGACCATCCAGATGCAATTATCGCCGCGGGCGCGAAACACGAATCTACAGGGTTGGTACAAGACGCTTTTACCGTCCCTCCATTTTTGAATGACACTGAAACGATTCGTATTCGGCCCACTCTCGATAAGGGCGGCCCCACTCTTCATGTGTCTGTTCCGAAAGATGGCGTGACACCTGAGCAAGTTGATGCTCTTAAGCAAGCTGTTGGTCAAGGTCTGGGACGTAACGGTAACATGATGCTGGAGACCGCCGACAACCCGCGCGATATCAAGACCGCCTATAAAGAATTCGTGAGTCCAACACATGTTGACGACATGCTCAAAGAAATTGGCGCGCACCCCGAGCAACCCAAAGACTTCGTCACAGGCGAACAGCAATCTGCTTTAAAAGAGCCGTATTCGATCGAGATAACCGATTTGAACGGTACGCAGCACACAGAAGCGATTGAAGCACACTCTCCCAAAAAAGCTATGGCCGAGGCACAAAAGAAATTTCCGAACGCCGTGCAATGGAGCATAGAGCATTTTGAGGCTCGCACGCCGTCCACCGAATATTCCGTGCCCAAAGGTAAGCTGGCGAAGATGCCTGCGTCTATGGGGCGTCCCGAAGTTGACACCGTTCGTCATGAATTAGGGCATGCGCTGGTCGGACAGAACGAAGGGTTGACCGTTAAAGGCATGATTAGTGCGAGCCATCCTGATGCGGGCGAGGATATGCGCGCGGGGGTGCAGTGGAATGGGGCGGATTTGTATGAGCGGGGGCCGAAAGGGTTGCAAATCCGAGCCGATAAACGTGCCGCAGTCCTAAAAAATATGATGGGCGGAATTGCAGCAGACGAAGCCTTCAACGATATACCCCGCGCCGCAAATCACAACTTTAGCGTGTTGTCGGGCGGCGATGGAACACAAGCGTATAATATTCTCAAGGCTGCAGGTTTTACTGACCGAGAAGCCTTCGAGCAGATGCACAAATATATTGACGAAGCCAAAGAATATTTGACGCATCCTGCGGTTTCTGGTATCATTAGTGAGAACGAAAACTTCCGAGAGTCGGGGTTGTCTCGGCATTTCCATTATAGCCCCGAGAGACTTCAGAACATGCACGCTGAAGTGCAGAGGAGAATCAATGCCGCAACCCAAGAACAGCCAGCCGCAAAACCCGACGACCGAACAGTTGGGGGAGCAACTGCTGAAGCAGGTGGAGCAAATGTCGCCCGCGGAGAAGGCGGAATTTCGCAAACAACTGCAGCAGTCTCACCAGAAAAAGGGATAGTTACCGCAGAAATACGGAAACCCGAAGACTATCCGGCAGTTTATAAGAGAATTGAAGAAACGGCAACACCGTTGGATGAAGTGAAGTCGAGCGGGTATGTTTTCAAGCCCGAAAATATGCAGGCGCGAGGACAAGCAGGCGTGATTCTCCCAGATGGCGCAGTTGCAGATATCGGAGATGCCACTGAACATGATCCATTTTTTCAAGAATTGGGGATTGAAGACTATCGCGCTTTTCTTAAAGACACCAAAGCTGCGCGTTATGATTTAACTGGCGATTTTGGAAACGAGGAGTATCATCATTTGGCCGCGGAGTTTTTCGATAAACCATCCCGAGCACAGTTAGAAGCGACGGCGGCAATTGCTCGGCATTCAGGGGTTGGCCAAGTTACAATTGAATGGCCAGGTTTTTCAAAAGAAATCCAATTCCCAACCCCCGCTAAAATTATGGCGTTAGGTGCAGAGCCTGACCTAACCATCGCCGAGAAGACCAAAAAGACGGCTCCCGAAGTCGCGCCGAACACAAAACTCCAAGCCTCGGCGCAGAAGTATGTCGCCGCGCATGACATGCCCGAAATCAACCATGAGCCTGTGAAGGCTGACCCCGAGCGCGCGACAGAAATCGCCAAGATTTACGACGAAGCTAAGCACGACCCGAGCGACCCGCGGGTCAAGGCTGCGTACGATGCTCTGAAATCCGAAACACTTGCTCAGTTCCATCACTTGCGTGACGACCTTGGACTAAAATTCAAGCCGCAGGCCGAAGACCCCTACAAATCCGCAGGCGAGATGATGGACGACATCAAGAAAAATAATCAACTGAAAGTTTATTCTACCGCCGACGAGTTGCCCAAGGATCATCCACTTTCTGAAGTTGCGCCAGGAACTGGCGGACAAACATACAACACCGTGTTCCGTTGGGTGCATGACGCCATGGGCCATGCTGCGGGCGGGAATGATTTCAGCGAGAACGGCGAGAAGAGCGCCACTGAGGCGCATGCGCAAATGTACAGCGATACCGCGCGCCCCGCAATGCGCGCCGAGACCGAAGGGCAAACCTCTTGGTTTTTCCACAATCCCAAAGTCGTGGCGGGAGAAGCCCATCCCGGCGAATTCGCGCCTCAGAAGGCTACAATCTTGCCCGATGTCTCGGCTGATTGGCATAAAGCTGCAGGAAAAATGGCCGCGACCGACGAAGCGGGCGGCATCAACCCGCGCACAGGCAAATCGGATACAAAGGGGTTCGGGACGGAAATCCTACCGGAATTGCGCCAGCCTTTGGACCATGCGCCGACCGCGGAAGATTTCAAAAAGTTCTATACCAAGCATCAAGATATTTTCGACCAGCACCCGGAACTGCGTGTCGGCTGGGATAACCAATCGGCGGTCAAGGGTGGTCATGAAATCAATATCGGAGCGGTGGGTCCGAACGCTGCGAAGGTTGCGGCTAACCTAGATCAGAAATCCGCATTTGACATCGCCAAGGGCGAAGTTATCCCAACCGGCGGCACTGGGCTGCAGACCAAGTTTCCAAACTATCCGCTTGAACAGCGCATCAAAGATTTGAATGAATCGAACCATACGGTCAGCACTCGTGTTCCCACAAAAACCGTGAAGGGTGAGACTGTCGAAGATCACACCGATCAGTCGCGGATGTCTGACCTGGAAGCCGCCAAGAGTGCGCCGGGCTACATGCAGAAGATGGTCAATCGCACGAACGAGACGCCGGGATTCACCGCGCCTGACGCTACTGCCCAGGAGCAGGCCGACGCCTATATTCGGCATGCCGCAGACAACATCAAATTCGTTGCCGGAAAAGTTACGCCGGAAGAGTTCAAACGAGACGAACAGTGGTATCCTGTCGGCGCGCATAATCGTGGTATCGAAGTCGCCAAGCAGCATGGTGTGACCCCACATCAAGTTTATGCGGTGACCGCTGTCGAATCGCCGATGACTGATTGGGATCAGAATACTTCGCTTGCCGAGCGTACCGTGAATATCTGGAAGAACCAGCAGAACACCAAATTCACACCTGCGATGCAGAAAGCCGCGGACAAGATTACATCTCTTCCGGCGAACAAAGCTTTCAAGCCGTTTTATAAAAAGCTGGAGGGAAAGACACTGGCCGAACTTCCGACGACGACCTTGCAGGCGCACTGGCTGCGGCTGTATGATGAAGCGCACAATCCTCGCGAGTATGAAAAGTGGGGGCCTGACGGCAAATCGCTCGGGCTCGCAACGAATACGGACGGGTCCAATGCTTCTGTTGGTTGGAGTTTCCAGCGACATATCGAAAAAGCCATCGATATTTTGAAAGATGGCTCGGACGAAAACATCAGCAAACAACTTGGGTACGGTCACAAGGTGCGCAACTTCTATAACAACCAGCTTGCGCCGGATGACCCACGCTTCTTGACTATGGATACACACGCGATTAACGTCGCGCAGTTGCGCCCGATGTCGGGCAAGACGAAAGCTGTCCGCGAGAATTTCGGCACCATCAAGAACGGCGCATACGGGCTTAAGGGCACCTATCCTGTGCATGACGCGGCTTATCGACTTGCCGCGAAAGAACTTGACATTCCGATCCCAGGTAGGTTACAATCTCCTACGTGGGTTAAAATTCGTGAGGTTTTCACGGATGACTTCGAGACGCCTGAAAATCAGGCAGCGGTAGATGCGATCTGGAAGGAACACGAAGATGGAAAAATCACAGCCGACCAAGCCCGAAACAATATCTGGGACTATGCAACCCGATGGAACAGAGAAAATGCTAGTCGAATTGGGGCTGCCAGTAACCAGGGACAACTATTTGAGACTGGCGTTCGCGGGGAATCCCCCACAGGAGCCGCTGGACGGGGAACTGGAAGCGGAACTCCCGGAGAAATTTCAGCGTCTGGAGTAGACGAAGGCGATACTTCCTTCGAATTCGGTGCAAACGTGAAGCCCGTAGTGGCGCGATCCCGAGTCAGTAAAGTTTCAGCCGCACAGAAAGCCAAGAATGACGCTATGATCCGAGGTTTGGCCAGTCTTACCCGCCCGGGCAAAAAATAAGGTGGCGATATGTTCGACCACATCATGTCCGTCTTAGACGTTCTGTTGTTGGTGGTCATTGTAGCGCAGGGGGAGTATGTGCGCTACTACGAGCGCGAGGTTCACAGAATGACGCGCGAACGGTTTGAGGAGCGGGCGAGATGGCGCGAGCAAAAAAGACAGCAACAGTTGAAGAAAGAAGCCGCATTAAAGACCTCCGACTCCAGCGCAAGTTTGGAATTACTCTCGCCGAGCGAGACGCTCGTGCCGCCGAGCAAAACCACAAATGTAAAATCTGCGGCGGCCCTCTCGACGCCCACGGCTACCCCTGTGTGGATCATTTTCATTTCTATATTAAAGCGTTTCGTGAAACTGATGCTGGGCTACTTGCCATGAAGTTGAAATGGCATGCCCATGCCTATGACGAACGGCGTCAAGAAGTGTTTGTGCGCCACGCTAAAACAAAAGCTGCTGCAATTACTGCCGTCAAAGCCGCAGCCATGCCGTGGTCGATTCGCGGTTTGCTGGACGGAAAGTGTAACTACGGTCTAGGCTGCATTGAGAGATTTTTCGACGCCGCACGTCATCCTGAAAATCTCCTCCCAGTCATCGAATATTTGCAGGCGCGCTTGAAAAAAGCTTGACACTCGGCTGGTACTTTGGTACTATGAGCCATATCGGAGGCTTCATGTCAGAAACCCCTTCGGCAACCATCGAACGGGATATCACCTGGGTTCGCGGTCACGTGCTCGTGGTCTTGTTCGCAGTCGCGCTAATCGCCGGAAGTATCATCGGCGGAATTTCCTTGTTTGAAAACATGGTCGAGCGCCACGACGCCCGTGTCGCGGCGGCGCAGCTACAGAAGGAAGGCGTCGACACCGCCACCCAAGCATCATTTGCCGCCGCGCTGGCCCAGGATCGGGCTGCTAACGCTGCTCGGGACGCTGCTCAGCAGGCCCTGATTCAAACTCTCGTCACACAGATGGCCCAACAGCGCGCGCAGACGGCGCAGCAGATTAAGACTGACGCCACCCTCGACGCGAAGGCTGCCGCCGCGCGGCTTGTCGGCCAGATGAAGGCGAGCCCGGCGGACGTAATGGTCAGTAATGACCTCGTCACAATGACGTTGCCGCTCACTAGAAACGTCGTCGCCAGCCTCGATTTATTGCCCCAGGCGCAGAGCGATGTCATCAATCTTCAGGGACAACTGATGGCGCAACAAATTCTGACTTCCGATGCAAAAGTAGAGGCTGAAGACGCGCAGAAAGTCATCGCCGCAGACAAGGTCGAACTTATCCAAACCATCAAAGCAGACAACGCGGCGTGCAAAGTCGAAGTCGACGCGCAAGCCAAGAAAGACCGCAAGAGAGGGTTCTGGGCGACTATCGGCGGCATCCTTGGTGGCGTCATCATTCGGAGCGTGCTTTGATGCCACTACCTCTGGGGTTCAAAGTGAACGGCGCTAAAACCACAAGTCAGGTTCTTATGCCTCCGAGAGTCCAAAAAATTATCGCCGCGCTAGGCAAACTCCCTGTCGGGGACTTGTTGACATCCCTCGAATTAAGTCAACAAGTGGGGCTTTCTACGGGTGGGTCCTGGACAAATCATCCCGCCTTGGTTGACTATCGTGAAAAAGTCGACAACAAATTTTTTTGGGGTAGTCGTAAGAGCATCGCACAATTGCGCAAGCAGTTAGCGGAACCCGAGGAAATCCAAAATGAAAATCAGTGATGTGGTGAAGAAGTCCAAACCAATTTCTGAGAAGGCAAAAGTCGACATTGAACTACAGAAGTTGCGGGATAAACAAGATGGCAAAGAAATTCGCATCAGCGCGCTGCAAGAGAAAGTGATTACGCTCGAAAAAGAATTGAATGCGCTGGCCAGCTATAAGGAATTGACCGTTCAGGCATCTGCGATTCAACCAAAATTGTCGATCGGCGCAAGCGAATCTGCGGCGGTCGTGGTTTGGTCCGATCACCATTGTGAAGAGGAAATCACGGCGGGCCAGGTTTCGGGTAAGAATGAATTCAATCTCGAAGTCTATGATCGCCGGTTCTCGCAATTGGTTCACGGTACGTTATCGTGGTTGAATATTGAGCAACAAAAAACCAGCATCAAGACGCTGGTGATCGCATTGCTCGGCGATTACTTCAGTAACAATATCCACGAAGATTTGGCGGAAGCAAACCTTCTTCCGCCTATGGACGCCGCATACCTTGCTCAGAGTCACCTGATTGGTGGCATTAACTATCTTCTTGAGCATACGCCTAAGGATTTGGAACTGTTGATTGTCTGCCATAGCGGGAACCATGCTCGCACCACAAAGAAACAGCGTATCGCCACCGAGGCAGGCAACTCGCTGGAGCATTACATGTACTACGTGATGCGTGACCACTACAAAGATAATCCTCGTGTGAAGTTTCAAATTGCGACGGGCTACCATTCGTACGTCACGTTCTTCGGCGGGTATGTGATTCGATTCCACCACGGCCACCAGATTAATTACCAAGGCGGTGTCGGCGGCATCACGATTCCCGTGAACAAGGCCATCGCCCAATGGAACAAGGCCCGGGTCGCCAACCTGGACGTGTTCGGGCACTTTCACACAAAATTCGACGGCGGAAATTTCATCTGTAACGGCAGCTTAATCGGCTACAATGCCTATGCCGTGTCCATCAAAGCTTCTTTTGAGAAGCCTAGTCAGACAATTTTCCTTGTGAACAAGAAGTTCATGGAGAAGACGATGACGGCACCTATCTTCTTAGAATAAAATGACTAATTTCACACCAAATTCGGAAGTGGCGCACGGCAACGCCCGCAGTCACCCAAAAGTAGCATCTCTTCAGGGGCTGTTTCGACGAGCACAAAACAACGCTAAACACCGCGGGTTGCGATGGGACCTCTCGTTCGCTGATTTTATCGCTGTAGTTAATTGCGGTTGTTTTTGGTGTGATGCCCCGCCCACCGAAAGGTATAATGTAGCCATCTCTTTAAATGGGTACACACAAAGAAAGTTCGAATCCCATCGAACTAAATACGGCTGGATTACGTATAGCGGTTTAGATCGTATTGACAACACTGGTGGGTACGAACTCAAAAACGTGGTCCCTGCATGCAAATATTGCAATTTCGCCCGGAATGACCGTACCGTGTTGGAGTTCCGAGCGTGGCTGGACCGAATTACATCTTTTCAAAAATCATTGAATTTCCCAGCGGTCGTCGCCTAAATTTGTTCGGAGGAGCAGTGAGTAACCAAGAGCAAGAGCCTGACGTTTGTTTTTATTGCGGAACTCGGGCCCCACATCCCTCTAGCTCAAATAATCTTGTCTGTTGTGCGTTATGCGCACATGCTGTCGCTATGTTGTCTGACTCGGAGTTTGAAGTCTGGGCGAATCGGGTTGCTCGGCGTTTTCGTGAGAGGAACTTACAGTGAAAAAAGAAGACGAAGTTTCCATCAGTCTCAGCGATGTGGTCGCCCAGATTGAAAAAGATCATGGCAAGGGCTCCATTATGATGCTGGGGAGCAAGACCTTCGTGCCGATCGATGTGATTCCTACATCATCGTTGGCACTCGACAACGCTCTGTGCGTCGGCGGGATGCCGCGCGGGCGCGTGGTTGAAATTTATGGCCCAGAATCGGGCGGTAAGACCACACTGTGTCTGCACATTATCGCGGAAGCGCAGAAACTTGGTGGCAAAGCTGCTTATATCGACGCGGAGCATGCCCTGGACCCCGAGTACGCGCGCAAATTGGGTGTTGACGTAGACCACATGCTCGTTTCCCAGCCGGACAACGGCGAACAAGCGCTGGAAATCACACAATCTCTCATTCGGTCAGGTAAGATCGCTATTATTGTGGTCGATTCCGTCGCCGCGTTGGTTCCAAAAGCCGAACTTGAAGGGGATATGGGTGATCCACAGATGGGTCTCCAGGCCCGGCTGATGTCCCAGGCGCTACGCAAGCTGACGGGCACGACAAATCAGACGAAAACGGTTCTGATTTTTATCAACCAGATTCGCGAAAAAATCGGCGTGATGTTCGGCAGCCCGGAAACTACCACTGGTGGGCGCGCGCTGAAATTTTTTGCCTCTGTTCGTTTGGACATTCGCAAGACCGGGCTCATAAAAGATGGGGATTTGGTGGTTGGAGCCGAAACTCGCATCAAGGTCGTCAAGAACAAGGTCGGGACTCCATATCGTGAAGCCGAAGTTCGGATGATTTACGGCCAGGGCATTTCCCGGGAGTGGGACCTGCTGAAACTCGGCGAGGCGCACCAAGTCTTGGAGAAGACTGGGTCATGGTTCTCCTATAAAGGGGAGCGAGTAGGCCAGGGCGCTGAGCAGGTGCGTATTTTTCTGTTGAAAAATCCAGAAATTGCGAGTAAGATCGAAACAGATTTGCGCGCAATACTTTTCAAAAAGGGGTAAGTCATGGACCAGATAACCATAGTGAAAACCGCACTTCCTTCCGACGCGAAGGAACGCAAGAGCATTCCGGTCGCCAGCGGTGTGCTGGATTATTTTCCCAGCGCATTGATTGAAGTGGCCCGAGTGTCGTTTGTTGGCAACCAGCAGCACAACCCCGGTCAGCCACTGCATTGGGCGCGCGGAAAGTCCACCGACCAGGATGACACAATCATCCGCCACTTTTTGGAGCGCGGAAAATTCGATACCGATGGTCTGAGGCACTCCGCAAAATTGGCGTGGCGCGCACTGGCGCTGCTGCAACTCGAATGCGAAGCAGAGGGCGCACCGCTCGCTCGCGGAGCGCGGTTACCCGAGGAGGGCAAGTGAACAACTCCGAAACAGAATTGAAAGCGATGACCTTCATTCAGGCGTTCACCGAATTGCAGGCGGACGCCGCAGCCATTAACAAGAAGAATGGGTTCAGCGCCGATGACCTGCTCTTCGATGAGTTTGAGCAATATCTTCAAGGTTTTCTCACTCTTGACCGTTTGAAACAATTCGGTCCTGTTTTTTCTTCGTTTCGCCACGCTCGTATCGGCTTGAAGCTGGCTCTTAGTATGGGCGAACTGGGCGAGACACTGGAAGCGGTCAGGAAGAACCTGGGCCCCGACTCGCATATCCCCGAATTCACTTCTGAGGAAGCCGAGGTCGCTGACGCTGTCATCCGACTGATGAATTATGCCACCGACCGGGAGTTGCGGCTGGCCGAAGCCATCTTCGCAAAAAACGAATTTAATCGTAATCGTCAAGACCACTCCGCAGAAGGGCGAGCAGCAGAGCATGGCAAAAAGTTTTAACCTGGAGGAGCACCATGAAAGTTTACTTGGCCGCACCGTACGTTCGGAAAGATGAAATCACAGCTTGCGCGGAAGAACTCCGAGCGGGCGGGGTTGAAGTTACTTCGACATGGCTGAATGAGCCGCACAAGCCCACCACGCAGATGCACGAACTTACGCACGAGGAGCACCAAGTCTATGCCATCCAAGACGTAAAGGATGTGCGCGCGGCGAAACTGATGGTGTTTTTTGCTGACCCTACCGGCACGATCGTGCGAGGCGGGCGACATGTGGAGTTCGGCATCGCACTTGAACGTCGCATGCCCATCTTTGTGATAGGCCAACAGCATGAGAATATCTTCCATCACATGCCCGGCGTTATGCATTTCGATTCATGGGAAAAAGTCCGAGACCTCTTGATTGCTATGGCAGAACCAAATTGCCCTCGAACGGACCTGTGATTGTGATATACTAGGACCTATGAGAAGACGAGCATGGGCATGCAAACATCGTACTCGACCCCATTGCGCCAAAGGTTTGTGTCGCCGATGCTACCACATTGGTCGCAAAGATTGGATACAGACCTATTATCGCCGCAAACAAAAGATGGGTCTAACAAAATGGCGAGAGTATCGACATGAAATGCGCTTGCGGCGACGATATCATTTAACGTGGGAGCAGTATCAAATCAAACTGCGCAAACAAAATAATACTTGTATCTGCGGGCGTTCATTCAATCGGGATGGGGGCAAACAAGCGGCCCCTCATGTAGACCATAACCACAAGTGCTGCTCTGGTGAAACGTCATGCGGAAAATGCGTCAGAGGAATTCTTTGTTTTCGATGCAACTGTGTGCTCGGTTTTCTTGAGAATGAGCCGCATTTACTTCCTAAGTATTTAAAGGTGTATCTTGCCAAATACCCTCTTCCTTGATTTTGAGACAGCGAGTCTTGCAGACCTGAGCGAAGTCGGGATTGATAACTACGCCCAAAATCCTTCGACTCACGTAAGCATGTTGGCGTGGGCGCTGAATGATGAAGACGTGCATATTTGGCTGCCGCATCTTGAGCCTCTTCCAGAGCCATTGCTTACGATGCTACAAAATCCTGCTATACTCCTCATTGCGTGGAATGCCTCGTTTGAGTGGAACATCTTCAGATATGTTCTCAAAATTAATCTTCCCATAGCTCGTTTCCGAGACCCAATGGTACTTTCTCACAATTTGTCTCTGCCCGGTAAGTTGGAGAAGGTCGCGATTATCCTCAAGATGGCCGAACAAAAAGACCCGCGCGGCGACGAACTGAAAAAAATGTTCTGCCAACCTGTCAGCAAGGGTGGTGACATGACGCTGTTCGGCATCGCGCCCCCGCTCTTCCGCGACCACAACAGCCATCCCCGCGAGTTCGCAGAGTATGTTGAATATTGCAAACAGGACGTGCGCGCGGAGCGGGCGCTGTGGCACCGCCTGCGCAAAATCGGGTTTCCGGAAACCGAATGGCAAGGCTGGTTGTTGAATCATAAAATCAATGAGTTCGGCATTCCCGTGCGCCGTGATCTCGCGGAGAAGGGACTTCGGCTGGCGCAACGGTATATCAAAGAGCAGCGCGACATCTGTAAAAAGCTGACCGGTCTGGAGAACCCGAACTCAGACACGCAAATGAAAGCCTGGGCACGTGAGCGTGGCTACACATTAAATTCTCTGCTTGCGGGCACGGTGGATACTGAACTAAAGAATCCTGCATCTACCGTGACGGCGGAATGCCGAACGGCTTTGGTGGCGCGCGGTAAGGCTCGCAAATCGTCCTGGACAAAAATTGAAAAGTTACTGAGCATTCTATCAGAGGATAATCGCCTGCGGTATCAATTGCGGTTTATGGGCGCGCCTCGCACGGGACGCTGGGCAAGCGGTGGGGGTGAGGATGCCGCCATCCAAGTGCAGAACATGGCTCGTGGCGCGAAAGCGGTCAAGAAAAAACTGATGCTGGCGCTGAAGTTGCTGGAAGCCGAGGATTACGACGGGATCATTCGCGAGTTCACGGATACCAAAGACCCGAAGGACTCAATCACCGTAGTCGATTTCGTCATCACGCTGCTTCGGTCGCTTTTTCAAGCGGGTCCTGGCAAGAAGTTTCTGGTGGGAGACAAGAACGCAATTGAAAATCGCATGCTCGGGTGGGCTTCGGGCTGTGAAGCAATTCTGGATGTTTTTCGCAAAGGCCGCGACCCCTATATGGCGTTTGGGGTATACCTCTACAATATCCCGTATGAAGAATGGTACAAGGTTGACGAGCAGGGGAATCATAAGCCCAAGAATGCGGAATTTGAGGAGAAGAGGCAAAACTCAAAGCCTCCCGTGCTCGGCGGTGGCTACTGCTTGGGCGGTGGCGAACTTTATATTGATGAGCATGGCGATGAAAAGCGCGGCGGCTTGTGGGGATACGCGCTGAATGTATGCGGCGTCGATATGCCAAAAGACCTCGCTCATAAGGCCATCAAAGTTCTTCGGGATGCGTGGCCGGAAGTTGTCCAGTTTTGGACTGACCTAGAGGAAGCCTTCAAACAGGTGTTCAAATATGGCGGGGTCATTAAAGTCGGCGAAGTCACTTGGGGATACCCGCCGCTGGATGGCACTTATGACCCCCACCCTCAGAAAGAGTGGATAGAGCACCCAACCAAAGGCAAAGGTTGTGTCATCACTTTTCGGCGCATCAAGATGGAAGACGGCGGATACACAATCCGAATGGAATTGCCTTCGGGCCGCGCCCTCCATTATCTCAACGTGTCGATCGAGGAAGAGCAAAAGACGGGCAAAAAGACCGGCAAGCCATACACAGCTTACACGATTTTTTATGACGGCATCGAGCACAGTTCTACCCAGGCCGCGGATGGCTCGCGCGCCAAGAAACAGCACAAGTGGGGCCGGGTCAAGACGTACGGCGGTAAGATTTGCGAGAACGCGATTCAGGCGATGTCGCGTGATGATTTGCTGAACTCCATGTTCTTGGTCGACGAGATGGGTCTCTCCATATGGGGCTTGTTCCATGACGAAATCGCAGTCGAAGTGGACGACGATCCGTTCGGATTTCGGTTGGATGACCTGCTCTGGTGCATGAAGAGCGTTCCCGAATGGGCTCCTGGGCTGATGCTGGGGGCGGAAGGGTATGAAAGTCCCGTGTATAAAAAAGGCTAAAATTCTCTTGACAGCCGCAATAGTACTTTGGTACTATCATGAAAGTGAGCAGCGATGGACCTGATAACCCAACACAGAGTGGAACTGTTTGCGAGGCTGGTAGTAGCCGCGGGCTGGGAATGGTGCGGCGTGCAGGAAGCGATTCATCCCTGCCTTCCTTTGTTGGTTATCCAGCGGGGAACTAATACGCGCCGGATTCCCTTCGACCCAAACAACTTTGAACCTATCAAGACAGCATCATTGTTTTTAGCTCCCGAGGAGAAGAACATGACCGACACCCCGAAGTTGAATTTGCGCCAGAAGCTGATTCAGATTTACAACGAACTCGACCACGTCGACAAGGCGGGAACCAATAAGAAGCAGGGTTATAAATTCGTCCGGGCAGCGGATGTGATGCGCCCGATTCGAGAGATGTTTGCGAAGTATGGCATCTACGCCGAGACGAGTTTTGAATACCTCGGCTCTTACGACATCAAAACCAATAGCGGCGGCAACATGCATACCGCTATTGTGAAAGCGACGGTTGTTTTGTTCGACGCCGACTCTGACGAAACCAAGACCATTAGCGGGCTGGGCGACGGCGCAGATAGCGGCGACAAAGGCATCTTCAAAGCTCAAACAGGCGCGCTCAAGAACGCGCTGCGCAACGGCACTCTTCTGCCCGATGAAGGTGACCCGAACGGCGGTGATCCAGAAGCCGATGAAAATGTCGATGATCGGACGACCGGTGCGTATGTGCATCCAGCATCCACAACGGAAATGCCGGATTTCCAAGATGCTAATCGTGAATATCGGAAACCTGCTCAGGAACTGCCCGATTTCCAAGAAGCCCAGCATGCGGCTCCGCGCCCAGTACGGCCTGTTGAAGTTCCCCTGCCGCCCACAAACGAGCCTACAACCCCTCGCCCTACGCCAGCCCCGGCCCCCAAGACCGAGGGCAAATCTGGTGCAACAAATGCGGCTGGCAGCCCTGCACCTGTTTCCGCTCCACGCCCGGCACAGCCTGTTGACGCTCCTCTGCCGCCCACGATTGCGGAATGTCTTCCTACGCCTGCCCCAGCAGCGGCTCCTGAACGCGGCGATGCCTATGAAGAGCCTGAAGTCCAGGCTCTGCCGACTGAAGCGGAGATGGAGGGTTTCCGGCAGCGGTTCACCGCGCTCGCGAACGACCTCTCGACTCACGGAAAGTTGACGGCCAGCAAGGGCCTCAAGCTGAACACGAAGTTGCTGGTATTTTTCCTGAGCATCACCAAAGCGGATGCGGCCAAGAACGCCACCAAAGCGCAATGGGAGAACTTCTTCGATCGTGTTGATGCGGCTGTCGCAAATCCCGAAGTCGGATTGGTTGGGCTCACCAAGCTGGTGAACAAGGCCAACGGAATTGAACCAAAGAAGTAGTTGATTTTTGCCACTATCTTTGCTATATTTGGGCCATGAAACGATGCTCTAAATGCAAGCAAGAGAAGCCCGACGAAGAGTTTTATCCAAGCCCGATATTAAAATCTGGCCTTACTTCATCATGTCGCCAATGCAATCACGATTGGTACCAAGCGAACGCAGGCAAGCGACGAGATTATGATCGCCAGAGAAAATACGGAGTCTCTCCAGAAGATATTGAATTCACTTTTGGGTCACAGGGACGCTCCTGCGGTATTTGCGGGTCGGATACCCCAAACGGTCGATCTGCGCAATGGCATATAGACCACGACCACACAACAGACAAGTTTCGTGGAGTACTGTGCGTGTATTGTAACTGGCTGCTTGGAAACGCCCGAGATCAGATTTGGATTCTGCAAAGCGCGATAAACTACTTAGGAGGAAAGAACAATGTCATCCCTGAACAAAGTGATACTAATAGGTCGCCTCGGAAAAGACCCCGAAGTGCGAACCACGCAAGGCGGAAAGTCAGTGGCAAACGTAGGACTGGCGACTGACGAATCCTACAAAAACAAAGACGGAGAGAAGGTCAAAAAGACAGAGTGGCATAATTTAGTTATCTGGGGTCCGTCCGTTGAGAATTTTGTCCAGCCATATCTACATCGCGGCGACCTCGTATATGTCGAAGGAAAGCTGCAGACCCGCTCGTGGGATGACAAAGACGGCAACAAGAAGTACACGACCGAAATCAATGTCACCGACATCAAGGGTTTGGTCACAACCCCTGTTGGTGATGGCCAGCCTGCGCAACAGCAACGGCCAGCGGCAGGTCGCCCCGCGCAACGCGGGACGGCTCCCGCGCCGCGCCCAGCTCAGCAGGAAATAGATGACTCTGACATCCCCTTCTGATACCTTTTTAGTTGACAGGGTTTGCCGAAGGGCGTATGCTTGAGACATGAAAACATGCTTCAAGTGCGATATTCCCAAAGAACTGGACGAGTTTTACAAACATCCACAGATGGCGGATGGGCACCTGAACAAGTGCATTGAATGCACTAAAGCGGATGTCCATCGCCATCGAGACGCCAACATTGACGCAGTCCAAGCCTATGACCGTGAACGAGGAAAACTTCCACATCGTTTGGCGAATGTGCGAGCATATCACAAAGCGCATCCTGCCGTTGTGGCGCAAGCGCATCAAAAGTACGCAGAGAAATACCCAGAACGAGTGGCGGCGTCTATTGCAGTTAACAACGCCGTTCGAGACGGGCGACTGACGAAGCAACCCTGCGAAGTCTGCGGGGCAGTAAACGCAGAAGCCCATCACGACGATTACACCAAGCCCTTGGAGGTTCGATGGCTTTGCAACCGGCACCACAAAGTAGCAGATGCCGCGCGGAGGCAGAGAGATGGCTCCTCGACTTTTGATTCCTGACTCCCCCAATACGGAAATAAAACGAAACAAGTGGGGAACTCGTATTTGTGACCACGGCAGACAACGTAGCCAATGCAGGCCCTGCGGCGGGGCGGGTTTCTGTGAACACGACAGACGCCGCGAGGCATGTAAAGAATGCAACCCTGCAGGGGCCTATAATACATACATCCATAGCGCCAAGAGACGATGCGCTCGGTTCGAAATATCTTTTGGTGAATATCAAGCGATCGTCAGCCAGGCATGTTTTTACTGTGGTGCGCATGACGAAACAAATGGGATAGATCAAATTCAACCGGGCGAAGGATACACTCTCGCTAACTGCGTTCCATGTTGCTCCATCTGCAACTTCATGAAACGTGACTACTCAGCGGAGAAGTTCCTACAACAGGTGAAACGCATCACGACGTTTCAGGAGAACAAACATGACTGATCTGTGCGCGACTAAAATTCATCCAGAGGATTTTGAAAAACTAATTCGATCAAAACAGAACGTAACTTTTATTGACCGAGGCAATAACTATAGAGAGTTAGATGGCATCCTCTATCACATCAACGAACAATGGCCGCAGCAAATTGAGGATAACGCATTCTGAGGTGTCGCATGCTTCGCAGGATTTTTGACCTCGTCTGGGCTGGTCTCTGGACGGGGTTCGGTGTAGAATTGTCTTTCTTCGTGCTTTGGATTGGCTGGCACTTTCTGCATCGGAAGGTGGCGCATAAGTTTGACCCGGAGCACTTCTTTCATCGCGTCCACGATTATTTCACCAAGTGAGGCTGCCGTGTTCGAAATGAATCACGACCAACTGGCTGTCATCTGTGAATACGATGGCGCTCGGTCGGTCGTCGCCGGTCCTGGCTCGGGCAAGACAACAACGATGGTGGAATTGATTCGTGAATTGATAGATGTGCATGGTATCTCCCCCTCCGAAATTCGGGCGGTGACCTTCAGCAAAGAAATGGCTGCCGTTCTAGAAAAGAAAATTCGAATCAAAGGGGTGGCCTCGACATTCCACAGTCTTGGCTACCTGATCTGTTCCGAGACCGAGCGCAAACCGGTCGAGCCCGAACTGCGGCACCGGCTGATGTGCAAACTAATTCGTAAGCGGGGCCTCGACTATAAGGAACTGGACCGTTTCATCGCCCGGATGCGGCGCTCAAATATCTCCCCTACGGCAGCCCTGGACGGCGCGCACGATTACGACTACAGTTTTGCTTCTGCCTACGCCGAATACGAGAAAGTCCGCGCAGAAGAGGGCTGGATGGACTTTGATTCAATGCTGGCAGATGCAGTCCAATCGCTGGAGAAACCCTCCGTACGGGCTCGCTGGCAGCCCCGCTATCTAATCGTGGACGAGGCCCAGGATACTGATGACTGCCAATGGCGAATGATGCAGTTGATGGCCGAGCGGCATGGCAACATCACGGTTGTTGGGGACCCGAATCAGGCAATTTACGGGTTCCGCGGCGCAAGACCTGACAACATCACGCACTTCGAGCAATGGTTCCCGACAGGCAGGAAGTATTACCTCGGCAAGAACTATCGCTCGACTCAGAACATCGTGCAATTCGTGCGCGAGAATGCGCCCGAAGACACGCCAAAGGAACTTCTGGCGCGAATGGTGGCAGCGCGCGACGTAAAGGGACCACCGATTGGCTTGAAAATGTACTGGTCGGACGACGCAGAGGCTGAGTCCGCACTGGCGCTGGCGACCAAGGACCCGCTCAACTCCATTATTCTCGCCCGCACAAACCGTACGGTGGGGCTACTGGAGCGACTGTGCAACAAACATAATGTCCGCTACCACCTGATGGGCAAGACAGGCTTCTGGAAGCAGAATGAAATCCGGAAGGCCGTCGACGCTTTGAAAAATTATCCAACTAGTCCCATCGAAGCGGCAATGAGTATCGCTATTCCCGAGATTGAGCGAAAGTACGCGGTCGACGATCGGACAGAAAAAGACAACGACGCCTTGGAAAATCTGAAAGTGCTGCGCCTGATTGGTAAGGACTTCAAATCGGCGAAAGAATTCTGCGTGTACGCCAACAAAATGATGCATCGCCGCAATGACCCGAAAGGTGTGTCGATTTCAACGGTTCACCAAGCCAAGGGTGGTGAGTGGAAGAATGTCTTCGTGATTGGCGCAAACGCTAAAGGATTTCCGCACACAAAAGGCGACCCGAAGGAAGAGAAGCGCATCTACTTTGTTGCCATCAGTCGGGCTATCGACAATCTGCGTATTTCGTTCGCCGGGACGCCGTCACCATACCTGCGGAGGTACCTGACGGAAGATATTCTGGACAGGTTGCGCGAGCACGCCGAGGAAGTTGACCATCTGCAGACACAGCACAAACTATTCTCTTGACTATTTTGAAGCGGAGGTTTAGACTTTTCGTATCATAAGTAGAGGACCGAAACGATGAAGATTTGCTCCAAATGCAAGACCCCCAAACCTGCGGCGCAGTTTCCGAAGGCAAAACGCTATGCGGGCGGACTATACTGTTGGTGCCAGAAATGTGTTCATGAATATAACTGTAGTCCTGAGCGGGTAGCACATGACCGAGCGAGGCGCAAGACGAAATTTGCAGACCCAGAAACACGAAAAGCATATAACACGTACCGCCGAAATCGCTATAACAGTAACCCGCAAGAAAGACGGCGGCACAAAGACGAGATGTACCAACGAAAATATGACATTACTCTTGAATTTTTTGAGTCGGAAATAAAAAAGCAGCACGGGCGCTGCAAACTGTGCGGAAAACGGCGCAGGCTCGTAGCAGACCACAATCACAAAACCAAGAAATATCGAGGAGCAATTTGCGGACTCTGTAACGTGGCGGTTGGACGAATTGAATTAGTTCCAAATTTTATTTTGAAAGTCCAGGAGTACATCCAATGAGCATAGTTAAAGCACACCTCTATATCAATAGCCGCGGCCAGTACGTGACAAGACATAGCTATAGCGGCGGGGACACTTTTGCATTTTGCGCGCAGAAATATTACCTTGAACGAGTGCAGGGTTGGTCAGACAAGCAAGATCGGGTGGCTCGGCATTTCGGCATCGCCCTCGAAGCGGGCGTCACGTTTTGGCACCAGCACCGCCAGGATACCACAGCCGCCGTTGCCGAATTCAAGCGGCTGTGGCTGGAGCATAAAGACAAAGAGTACATCTACTCCAAGCCCGAAAAAGATTGGGAGAACTTGGGCCGCACCGGCGAAGAACTCCTCCGACTTTATACTCTGCGCTATCCGACGTTCCCGTACATCGTGAATAACCCCAAGGAGGCGTTCCAGGTGCAAACGAATTTCGAAGTTTTCCCTGGAACGAAGCTGGCAGGCATCGAGTTCACATCCTACATCGACCTGATGGCGAACATCAAGAAAACGCAGCCGCAACCCACCCCGCTTTTTCCGATTCTTCCCGAAGCTGGCGAGGAAATCATCATCGATATGAAAACGTCGGCTAAAGATGTGCCGGAATTGACCGTGCTCGACCCACAACTTCGCAGCTATGCCTGGGTGAAATCATTGAGGCTCGTCGCATTTCTATGGTTTCGCAAGATGGGCCGAGAACTATCCAAAGGCGACAAAGTGACACTTTTGGAGTCATACGCGGGCTTTGAACCCGGACTCAGCGCTGTTGTTCTGGGCACGGATGACTTTGGTATTTGGGTCACTACTGATCCTAAAATCGAAGAGGAAATGAACAAGCTGTTCGTCGGGTCCAGCAAGGCAGTCGTAGCTGCGAAGCAGGCATATATCGCAGCCAACGGTAAACACGTTACAGAAACCGCAGTTACCAAGCAGCGCGTGCAATTCAAGATGGCGACCATCACGAAGGAAAGCGCCGAGGATATCGGGCGGTCCATCAAGCGGGATATCATCAACATCGCCGCGGCGAACGAGAAAGATTTCTGGCCGATGCAGTCGGGTGTCAGATTTCCAAATGAAAAGTGCCCGAATTGCGCGATGCGCGGTATCTGTTCGAACAATCCTGAACTCCAGGATGCTCTGGTTACACGGAAACAGATGGAAGAATTTGACTTTGGCAACGAAACAGAGTAAACTGGGGGAATCGTGCTAACCGATATTCCTGTCGCGCTGCGACAACGTCCAAACTGGGTTTGTTGGAAGTCTGAAGTGCGGGATGGCCGGGCCACAAAAATTCCGTACGACCCTAACAGGCCGGGCGACAAAGCCAAAGCCAACGACCCAGCAACGTGGACGACCTACGAGCGAGCCGTCGCAGCGGCAGATGTGCTCAATGGCAGCGATTACGACGGGGTCGGGTTTGAACTCGGGGGTACGAATCTCGTCGGTATTGATTTCGATAACGCCATCACGAACAAAGGTATCATTGACCCTTACGCTTTAGCCATTTTGAAACTGCTCGGCAGCCCCTATACCGAAATTTCACCAAGCGGTAAAGGACTCCACGCTTTTGTGGAATGCGACGTTTTGCCCGAGGGTGGACGGAAACTTTCTCAAGACCACATCGGCATCGAGATATATCACGGGCGCGAAGGCGGACGATATTTCACGATGACTGGAAATAAAGCGCTCGGGCATGATGTACTACCCATTCCCGACATGACGCTACCTTATCTTTTAATCACAAAAAACAAAGATAAGAAATTCAAAGCGTTGTGGCTGGGAGACACATCTGCGTTCTTGGGCGATGATTCCAGTGCCGACCATGCGATGTTGTGTGAGTTGGCTCGTTTGACGAAAAACAATCCAGCCCAAATGGAAAAGTTTTTCGGGTTCTCGGGGCTCGGCCAGCGGGACAAATGGACAGACCGTCAAGATTATCGTCAGCGCAGCGTGAACGCCGCCCTCGAAGCCGTGCGTACCGGCAAGCCTGTCGTCGCCTCTTCACAGATTGAATTCCATACCCCCGCGGTCCTATACCGCCGAGGATTATGTTGTTGCCCCGCTCGATGGTCAACGAGATGGATGGTTTCCGCTCGGCGATATCAGCCTTATTGGTGGGTCCAGCGGTACGGGGAAAACGACCTGGATTTTCGACATGCTCCACAAACAGAAGCAGGGCTATCCCGTGCTCGAACATAAGACATTCAAGCGTACATTTCACGTTTTGGCGTACGATCGCGGTCAGAATGCGTTCGCGCGCACGATGATACGGCTGAATCTGCTTTCGTCTGATATTCCCACTACTCCGCTCCCGCTGGCATTCGGTACAGATGCCGTCCAAAATATCATCAATGAAATCGAAAAGATGAATCCGATTCCTCAAATCATTTTCGTTGAAGGGTTGGACATGTTGATCGATGATGCCAACAAGAAATCCACAGTGTCGCCGTTCATGCGTCAACTTCAGGAGACTGCGGCGCACTTCCACCTCGCTTTGATTTGCAGCGTCGGCGCTCCGAAGGCAAAGCGCGGCGAGGATTACGCCGCCAAGCGAGACAAGATATCCGGCAGCGAAGCCTGGGGCCGAAACTGCGAGACCGTCTGCGTGCTGGAATTCGCCGAGGAAGACGACGGTACGACACCGCAGCGGTCGCTGACGATTCTGCCTCGAAACGCGCAAGCTGAGAAATTCACGCTGGAATTCCAAGGCGGGCGACTCGTGCCTGTTCAACCGACCGCCGAGGCTGAAGTGGACCCAGGCGGTCGCCCACCAGAAGCCCGCCAAAAAGTCATGAACGCCATCGAAGCGGCTTTGCAAGGCGGGCCACTCGGAGAGATGCATGTGCGCAATCGGCTCAAAAGTTTCAATCGAAACACAGTTAAATCGGCGATTGATGATATGCTGTCCCACGGAAGTTTGCAGGTTGTCAAGCAGCGAGGGATTGAGTTATGGGCCTTAACTCCGATGGATGAAACCGCAGACACGGTGAGTGAAGCGCGCTCGTCCAAACAGGAAATAGTTTTTGACATAGGGGATAAATAGTAATGAAATCATATATATACATTGTCAAAAACCCCTTTTTGACAGTTTCTGACTTCTTGACCGATTTGTGTCAAATTAGACACTTTTTGGTCAATAAGTCAAGAACTGTCAATAACCCCTTTTTGACAGCGTATTTGTATGATATAATTCAGGTTAGATGCGCGTCAGAAACTATAGGAGGATTTTCATGTCGCTGATGAAAGAGATGCCACGGATCGCGGCCAAGGTCTTGAAGAATACTTTTGGCACCCAACCGTGGATGAAAGAGAAGTTTGGGTTATTGGAAGATGCTCACGGCGAAGCCGAGGTCATCGAAAATTTTACAGCGTGGTGCAAAGAACAACGCGCTGCCTCATTGAACCCGCGATATCCGATTTCGGACTATCTCAAGGTTGTGGATGTCCGATTTGGAACGGTCTTCGTGGACCCCGACGATGTTGTCCAAGTCGACGTGAATGACCCACAGGTGCGCCAAGTTTCTTCGGCGTCGTACGAGCAGACAGGGTATGTGCCGCCTGACGGGGCTGTGGCGAAACTACTGCGCGCGCACACTGCAGAAGAGATTCTTGCGGCAATGCTTGAATATGCCTCGACATTGGACGAAAAACACATGCAGGCGGGAATGAACAAGTTTTTTACTGAGGGCGCGGCGACAACTGTTATTTACACCCAGAAGCAGAGGAAAACTAACGCCCATTAAAGTTGTGAAGGTTCGGGCATGGGAATTCCGGTATCATCCCGAGATTCGCTATTGCGGGCGTGCGTGGGCGGGGTGGCCCGAATCGGATTTTTATAATCCGTTTTATGTCGGCAAGGATGGTACTCGCGCAGAAGTTCTCGCGAAATTCATCGAGTACTGGTACGCGCCCGAGCAAAAAGAATTACGCAGGCAGGCTTTGTATCGGTTTGACGAGCATGAAATCCTCGGCTGTTGGTGTCATCCATTAGATTGCCACTGTGACATCATCGCAGCTTACGTCCACTGGAAGAGACAGGAGAATCCCCTATGCCTCTTAATCCCATAATCGAACCTGGGTGTGAATGGACTTCGCCAGATAATCGCGGCGTTTGCGGTTTTTGCGGCGGGGAAGAAGGCGGCTATGCCAAGAAAGACCAAGACGGCAATTGGCAGCCAGCATGTTGGAATTGCGTGAAACCGGCGCAGCAACTGAAACCGGAAAAACGAAAACCTGTTGGCACGGTGTTCACGGAGGATTTGGACACCGAAGAAATCATCAAGAAGAAAAAGAATCCCGGACTCGCGCCGAGCACCTATCGGCCAAAGGTAAACTAAGATGTCGATTGTGAATGGGGATGAAAAACTCGATGCAGTGAATCAGAAAGCGGCGGCATTGGCTACTACCGAAGGTCAGTGCGAAAGCGGGTATGCACAACTCGGCTGGATGTTGCTTGAAGTCGCTACGTTGCAACTCTGGCGAGTGCGGTATGAAACTTTTCGTGAATACCTTCGCGCGGTTGCGATGGTCTCAAAGAAGACAGATGGGCAGTTGCATCAGTATTTTCTGACTGTCCGCGATTTGAGTGATACATTCACTGCAGCGCAACTCGAAGCGATGGGTATCACCAAAGCGATTCGGTTGCGCGCCGCTAAAGATTACGCCATTGTGCTTCCCCAGGCGGTTGTAGAGGCAGCCCTCGACTCGAAGGTTACCGTCAAGGAATTGCAGAAGGTGATTTCGACGACGCTCAAGATGCCTGAGGAAGAGGGCGACTGGATGGACCTAGAGATGGAGTTTATGGTTACCCCAGAGCAGCGCGCTTTGTTCGAGCAATGTGTCGATGTGGCGATGCATACGGACCCGGTAACCAAAAGCACTATCTCAAAATCTGCCCAGATGCTGGATGTGATGCAAAAATTGGCGCAGGAGTTCTTGGGCGCGCACTCGGGAGACGGAAATTGAGAGATATGGTTTTGGTGGAGAAGAATGTCGCGGGTTTGGCTATTCGGATTTTTCGAGGCAGTCACGCAGCTTTTGTGCCTGGGATGATAGTCGATACGATGGAATATCGGCAGGCCGTCAAAGAGATTCGGCATCAGCTTTTTATTCGGTCGGGTGGCTATTGTGAACTATGCGGCGATATCGTCCTGGAATCTTCAGGTCACATGCATGAGCAGACACACCGCGGCCAACCGGGCGGCGAGATAAGTTTGGAGAATTCAGTGTTCGTTTGCGCCAAGACCCACAAGCTTGAGCATGCTGACCGTAACCCAAGGTTCACAAAAAAACCCTTGACATCGGAATAGATTTCTGGCACTCTGGTGTCTGACAGTAGCACCCCACGACAGTGGGTTTCCGTTCTGTTCCGTTAGGCGGCGAGCCCTTGAGCAAGGCTCGCCAGCCCCCTTAAAATTCAATGCTCAGGAGATGATATGGCGCATTCAGTTGGCGAACAGGCCGCACGAGCGGTCAAGAACTCCGAACGTAAGAAGATTCTCGAAACCCGCACCCCCGACGAAATCATCAAAGGGATTCGCGGGAATCTCGCGGCGCACCTCGCCGTGACGCCCAGCGATACCGCTCTCTTGCTGGCGCAGTACGATCTTCGCGTGTCTCTGATCGGCGATATGTTGGCGGAAGATCGTCAACGCCAAGCCGAGACCGTCGCACTTCAATCGAAACTGATAGCTGCCGTTGAACAGATTGAGACCTTGCAGGCTCAGGTCGACCGGTTTCGAGAGGTTTATGAGCAGGAGAACCGCAGCACGACCGTCACCTTCGAACAGGTTCAAGATGAAACGATTGTGGAGTTACCCGCGCAAGTTTATGACGCTCTCACCTCGCTTGTAGACCACGAACATGGCGGCGAGGCATAGATGGCGCGGGACCTTAATTGCGGGGTTTGTACTGCGCCCCGCGGTTTGTGCGGCATCTGCACTGATTGTGATGGCTGTATGAGCGAGCACTGCCAATGCGATCCATGCCAGCATGGGAAAGCGCGCTCCGGGGAGTGCGTGTTTTGTGGGCGTTGCTATGCGCCGCCACTGAGTGAGATGATGGTGCTGCGAGATAACATGGCGGACGATATTGCGTGGCTGATGGGAGGCTCGAATGTTTGAAGTATATATCGAAATGCCTCTCGGTAACCGATCTCACCCGCATGAATTTTTTGAGGTCGCGGATGCCCGCAAATTATTTGAGAGTTTCGTTCAGCAGATGTTGCCCTGGAAGAAGTTTCGAGCCGCGGTGGTCTTGACCGAGAACGGAAAAGAAATCGACCGCACAGGGATTGAAAACAATGCTTAAGGATAAGGCAGGCAACAGGCTCTTTCGCAAGATGACCGTGAAGGTTCTTTTCCCGGACAATATTTTTCCCGAGCGCACCCAGGTACAACATGCAGGGCCGAAGCAGGGATTCGGGCCCGAGGGTGTGCAGGCGATGTTGGAACAAATCGCTGACCAGCTTGACACGCTCTACCCGTGGTGGGATTTCACGCCGATCGAATTGAAACCGGAGGGGCGTACGACACGATGGATTTTCAAATTTGCGGGGTATAGAGCGACACCTCCCGCATCAACACAACCCATAGAAGACAGCACTACACTTGAACCTGAGACGCCGCAAAGCGATAGCACGACGGAGGCCATAGAAGCCGCTGTCGGAACCACACTGCAAGACGTGGCGTCTCAGGCAAAGGTGCTAGGAGAAGAACATGCCTGAATTTGTGGAAATGCAAAAGATAGCTCGGCTGTCTCGTCTCTGCACAATCACAGAGAAGATTGACGGCACGAACGGAAGCATTTATATCAGCGACGACGCCTCAGAATTTCTTGTGGGGAGTCGCACTCGCTGGATTACGCCCGAACATGACAATCACGGCTTTGCTCGATGGGCACAGGCGCATCGAGACGAACTCTTGACTCTTGGGCCGGGTCATCACTTCGGAGAATGGTGGGGGTTCGGGATTCAGCGAGGATACGGGCTCAAGGAAAAGCGATTCTCACTCTTCAATACGTTTCGATGGAGTGATGCCGCAGGGGTTCGCCCGGCATGTTGTGGAGTTGTGCCCGTGTTGTACGAGGGTTTGTTCGAGACCTCGGAAATAGTTGCCGCCTTGGCGACTCTGCGGATGGCCGGAAGTGTAGCGGCTCCGGGGTTTCTGAATCCCGAAGGCGTGGTGATTTACCACCAAGCCGCAAAACAGTATTTCAAAAAGACGATTCTCAACGACGAAAAGCCGAAAGGCTCTAAAGAGGAATAACATGATTCAGCCAACAACAAGCGTAGCAGAGAGCATCGAAGCCCGGATGACGCGGGAGTTGCACAAAGGTATTACAGAGCGCTTCGAGCAAATTCGCGAGCAGATCGTGGCCGATGCAAAGCAGAAGTTCGAGAATGAACTGCGCGCAGCGCTCGGAAACGTCGCAATCAATCTCGCCAGCTATTATTCAGTGGAGCGAATCGGCGGGGACCTGCGTATCACCGTGAAGCTTGAGGATAAGCGATGAAACGCCCGCTATTTGACATCTGGGAAGACGCAAGCAACTCTTCGGGGTCCTATCATTGGCGCGTGCAGTTAGTGAACTATGTTGGGAGTTTCCCGAGCCGCGAGAAGGCTGAGAGTTTTGTGGAGACCACGAAGAAATTGCGAGAGCAGGCGGCGAAGTCGGTTACGAAGTAAAGGCGACAGTGCCATTAATTGAGTGTATGAATGGCGGAGGTCTATATGAAAACTTTTGTAGGCATAGTTGGGATATTGTTAGTAGTATTAGGAGTTTTAGCACATAGCGCAGGTTACGCCTTATACGGTGCTTTATTGTGTTTCGGAGCGTTGACACTAGACGATTAAACGCCATTAATCAAGCAAATGACTGGCGGGGTTTAAGATGTAAGTTCGAATGGCTCTTTATATCCGCAGGTCATAGGGCCGCACTTGCATTCTGCACACGTAGTTAGATAGGGTTCCCAGCAGAGGGTCAGGATACAGTCCCAACGCGCGTGGCAGATGCGACATTCATGGGGTTGGCTCCAGCCATCACCTTCGGCTTCGATTGGTTTGGTCATAGAAAGAGGGTATCACAATGGCAGATGCAAAACTAGCAATTTCTATTACGCTGGACCTCGCGCATGAAGGCGGCTTCCAAAAGAATTCGAAAGACCGTGCGAACTGGACCGGCGGGCAGGTCGGGGTCGGCATGCTGGTTGGCACGAAGTACGGTATCACGACGTTGGACATGCCCGGGGTGGATATTGAAAACTTGACCATCGCGCAGGCGACCGAGTATTACCTAGAGCACTATTGGAAACCGCTGTACTCGGAAATTTCTTCGCAGGCGATCGCCAATAAATTGTTCGACCTCGGGGTACTGTTCGGCGTTGGTACTGCGGTTAGGAATTTACAAATGGCGCTCGATATGCCAGACCAGGACGGCGTGTTTGGGCTGCACACTCTCGCGGCAGTAAACGTGACGAATCCGCAAAATCTTTTGCAGAAATTTCAGCAGGAAATGACTGCGCATGCCAAGGCTATCGCTGCGGCGAATCCGAACGAGGCTCCTGATTTGGGCGGCTGGACTCGAAGAATAAATTCTTAACGGAGGGTATTATGAGCATGGCAACTCTCGAACGAGCAATCTGTACCGGCGCAAAGGTCGTATTTCATAATTCGAAACTACGCTTGAAGGATATCCAGGAGTGGTCTTCGGGCGAGATAACGCCGCAGGCTGGCGAAGTCGCCGCTTTTGTGCCCAATCCTGGGGTCTATGTGGCGGTGAAGATTGAATGCGACAGGCGAGTCACATCGTAATCAGACTTCTTCCTCCATAAGTGAGAGAACAAATTTGACCGTTCGGCGCGGGACAAGGCTCATCTGGAAATAGGAGCTAATCAAATAAATACGCCGACAACTTTTTTTGAGGTGAGCAAACGGGCGGTGGGGCTATGGGGGCGACAAAGCGAAGATTCATCTTCAAATGCGCCAAGGGCCACCTCACGCAGAAATTTTTTATGCTAGGCACACGGATCGATGATTACGACGAGACAACCTGTGCTGAGTGTTTGAAGAGTTTGGAAGTGCGACCAGCGTATATCGTTTTTGCGGATTTCACCTCGACCGGAGCCAAGAGCGATGGCGGATTACATTCATAAGTATTACTGTACTCGCTGCGAGCGTTTTATCTACGGCGAGACCCTAGCCATCTTGGCGAACGCTCTCAATTACCACGCTACCGCATTTCATCCCTCAGATTTTGCGAACTGGACCGCTGATAATATCGCCGGATCGAATCACTACACCGCTGCAGCAGGCCCGCTTCCTCAGTACTTGGCGGTTCACGGAACCACATCAAAACGTCTTCCAGACCTTACTGAAGCCGATCGCGCTATGTTGGCGGCGGGACATGTCCGATGGGATTAACTGCGACCGAAGAAAAATTGCTTGAAGTCGGAAATGCGCTGGCGCGCAGCATCGGCCATAAAATTTCCCGCGGGTGCCCGAAGCTGTCGCCCGCCGTGCCATGTACCTGCGGGGCGAGCGCCGAGCAGGCCCAGGCATTGGCGGATTGGGAGCATCTGGTCGACCAAATAAAAAGGCTTGACAAGCTTTTCAAGGTTTGATAATCTGGTCGTGGTTGACCCCGTACCAGCAAAGCGAACATGGGGCCGAATAGACGACAAGTACGACAAAACATAGAAAGCAGTCCAGCGGTCCCGCCGAGGGGAAACCCATAGAAGCGGGACCGCTTTTGTTTGGAGGTAATCATGGAAGCATACCAAGCACGCGTTGTGATTGAGCAGGAAGAGTTATCCGAAAAACTCACCAAACTTCGGGCTTTTTGTAATGGGCAAATATTCGAGGCGCTGCCTTCTCAAGAGCGTGGCCGACTGACTCGTCAATTGATGGCGATGTCAAGCTACCTTAATATTTTGAATGAGCGGATCGCTGCTTGGGGGCTCTGATGATCGATTTGTGGTCCGCCGAATATTACAATCAGAAAGCTTGGGCGCGCGTCAAGAGCGCGAAGCCTGCCGATTTCGAACCCTGGGAGGAAGCGCGCGAGCGGTACATCGCCGAGAAAATCGAGCCGGTGTTGCAGACGTATCGCCAGTCTGACCACGATTGGTTCAAGGATTTTTCGCGGCGCAGGGGTGAGATGATGCATTCCTCGGATTTGATTTACAGGCTGCAGCAATTGAATCCGCATATCAAAGTGCAGGCGCAAGTGAATTTTCCGGGCGATTGGGGGCTCTATTCTTCTGCGATGGGCCGGGTGCAATTCTTGACGGGCATGCCGAAAGGTTGGATGACAGAATTTTCTTACGCGATCGTAGACGCCCGCGACTTGCCGCTGGAAGAGCGCCGCGGCTGGCGGACAGTGCTAGTCTACTGCTTAATGAAGGGTGCTATCACTTGGGATCAAGTGATCGCGGAATTTGGTGAGCCCCAGGACGGATTTAACGAGCAAAGATGGTGCGACGTGACGGCGGATTATCGCCACGGCGGCGATCAACTCGCGCAGCGGAACATTGCAAACGCTCTCAGTTAATCGGAACCAACTCCTGACAACTTGTTACAGTTTTAGACTTGCTCCTCCATAAGTGTAGGAGCATTCAGCACCGAGCCTTTTGAGGAGTAATGCAATGGGACACGAGAACGAAAACAATCGCAGCAGCGCCCTGACCCCTGAAATTTTGGCGCTTATCAATGCCTCGATCGCCGCTGCCGTTAAAGAAGCTATTGCGGGCACGGGGACGCTGGTATCGGAAGCCCTCCGCGAAGCGAATAAGCCATACGTGGACGAAGCCAAGCAGCGCCGCGAACTCCGCGAGAAATTGAAATTCAAGCAGGAAGAGGCGGATAACGCCAAAACGCAGCGCTTGCAGAAGGAAGCTTGCAGCCATCACTACAAGAACGGATTGCTTGCCGTGGCGCTCGTGAATAACTTCCATGATCGTCAGACCCGCGGCATTTGTATGCGATGCCATGAGTGGTTTTTCCCCCGCGAGTGGCGGATCGATAATCCGACTGAAGAGAATCCGCGCGGGGTCGCTCACATCGTCGAAGCGCATCCCAAGTACCACCTCGTGGTCGAGGCGGCTGCCCAGCAGCAAGAGTAAGATAATCCTTGACATCCTGAGTCCTTCAGTGCAGAATGGTGCTGGAGGACTTTTTCATGAGCAGACTTCTTTCCGTTGTTTTTGCATTCCTGATGTTGTTTTCGTTTGCGCCTGCAAGCAAGGCACAAACTGCAGGTGATTGGGCATTGTGGGCGCAAGTCGGGCCAGCTATCCCATCTTCCTCAGTAATCTATCCGGCCCAGACACAATCTTACGAAGCTACCCCCCGAGTAATTCTCGGCGGCACAGGTGGCACCGAATTCGGCAATTCCTATATTGGTGCCTTGACCGCCGTTGAAATTCCCATCAAGCATTTCGAATTGGATTTTTCAAATACGTTCTCACCATACGAAAGCCACGTCGCGCTCGGTAAAGGTTATGCGGACCAGTTCAGTGGGCGCGGAATTCTTTGGACGCCGCGCGTCGGATTTTTTGGCGGGGCAACATACTCCATGTACCATGTCAACATTTCCAAAGCCTTGGAGTATGCTCATGGCGGGGTTGTGTTGCGAAGCGATGTTGCGGGAGTGCCCGCGCGGTTTTTCTTCACATATACGCACGAACTGAATAATGGGCTGTTTCCGCACAACGCCTCGGGTACCGAGACATCGCGGTTGCAGTCAGGGGCCGTGCAGCTAGAAGCCCGGCTTCAGTGCAACCGTGACGGCAATAGTTGTTTGCGCTTGTCGGCGTCTTTTGATGTTGGCGTTGTCAAGAATCAATCGAACCCGGTCTGTGATGGGTCTCTGGGCATCAGAGGCGGTCATGATGGCGGTCCCTGCTACCGTAAATTTACGCTGTCGGGCGGCGCGTCCTTTGGTCTGTCGTGGGAAATTCGGCACAAGACATACGACACTACGGAACTATTCTAGTGCATCGCAAATCCGCACGGTCAAAGGTAGGGCGTCCGCGGCAGTCCCAAAGCTGCCCCCGATGTCATACCTTTGATCGTGCGTCATTTGCGAAGAACAAATCCCGTCGAACCGGGCTGCAGGTTTACTGCCGAAACTGCGAACGAGAGCGCCGTTTCTTGAAATCCCTTAATTTTGACTGAACAGAAATTGACTCTGGGTTCCATAAGTAGAGAGGCTGAAAATACGCCTTCACAAAGGAATCCAAGACAATGTCTGACAATACTAGCAAATTCGGGGCAGCAAACTTTCGTCCCCTCCATGTTCGGGACGTGCTGTTGTTTGAACGCGGCAACGTCAAAGGTTTTGCTACTCAAGGCAGCGAAACTGGCGTGAACTCCCCCATCGGCGCGAATAGCAATCCGGGCGGATATCCTGACACGCCATTTGTGATCGGCGTGTATTCGTGCTTCGGTGAAGCGACTCAGCCTGGAAATATTCGGGCAATCGATTCAGAATTGCTATTTAACTTCGCGGGGGAAACGACAATCGCAGGAAGTATTGCGGCGATTCGCGGTAATTCCTCTGTTGCCTTGGGCTGCGAACTGAGTGGTTCCAGCTTTTTGTATGGAGTTCAGGGCAAACTCACGATTCAGGGAGAGTTGGATACCTCTGCCGGTTGGCAGACGGCGGTGTTGGGTCAACTCGACATCTCTTCTGCAACTTTAACAAGTCAAAATTTGTCGGCGGGCTGGTTTGATATGGGGGCCAGTTCAGGTCCGGGAGCGGTTAGTGGCACAGGCGTGGATGTTCTTCGCGTCACCAACCCGACGAACCTCATTGTGAATTCGTTGGGTTATTTCGAAGGGATCGCCTCCCAGCTATTTTGGGTCAGCGATGTGGACGGGACGCACTTTGCGAAGACGGCAGGTACTCCCACGACCTCGGCAGGTCAGTTGCGAGTCATGGTGAACGGCACAGTTCGGTACATTCAGTTGTTTTCGACCTCTGCCTAAAAAGTTCTCGGCACGGGCTCACAGACCTTGATAGGGATTGTGGGCCCCTCGCCAACAAGTGTGAAGTAGAAGTAGAAGTCAAATCTGAATTCGGAGGCACTACCAATGAGCACAGATACACCGGTTGTACTGGACGCGGCGACAGTCGCCCCAGCCAAGAAGTTGAACGCGATCGAAATGGTCGAGCAAGAACTCGGCAATTTCATCAAGCAGCGTGAAGCAGCAGCAAAACAGGCCGAACAGGCTATTGCCAATGTTCATGCTGTTGACGGCGCGATACAGGGCACGCGGTATTTGCTGGACAAGTTGAAGGCCGAAGCGGCCAAGGCTGCTTTGGAAGTCGCAAAGGTTGCCGATGCCGTCGAAGGCGAAGTGAGCAAGGGCATTCACGTCGTCGAAGCCGAAATCAAGAAACTGTAAACACAATCTTCCAGCCTTTCCCCGGTGCTGCTCACACTGGAGACAAAAACCGCGCTGGATGCTCCGAACACGCCCTGCTTCTCCAATGGAGCAGGGCGTCTTTATTTGTGGTATAATAGGGGCATGGAATTCTACTCCTATTTGTGGTTGCGAGAAGACGGGTCCCCATATTACGCGGGGAAGGGCTCGGGCAAGCGAGCGTTTGTGCGGCATGGGCGAATTTATCCTCCGCTGCAGCGTTCTCGAATCGTGCTCTTTTCGCAGGAGTCTGAAGCGGATGCTCTGGCGTCTGAGCGGGCGTTGATTTGGTTGTTTGGGAGGAAAGATTGCGGTACTGGGATTTTGCGTAATCTGACAGATGGCGGTGAGGGAGTTTCGGGAATGAGGCATTCCGAAACAGCGAAGCAACAAATTAGTCGAGCCTTGGCGGGGCATAAAACAAAAGGGATGACTGGACAGCATCATTCTGAAGTAACAAAACAAAAAATGCGCCAGTCTAGTCGAGGGCAAGTACCTTGGAGTAAAGGACTCACCCTTTCAGATGAACATAAACGAAAGCTTAGTCTTGCTGCAACAGGAAGAAAAATGTCGGTAGCAGCAGTCGAAAAAATGGCGGCTGCTAAACGAGGAAAACCTTGGTCAGCTACGAGAAGAAAAGCACACGAGGCAAAGTACAATGGCAAATTTTAATCTCGTCCCGAACGTGAACGCCACCACCACGATTCAGGAAATGGCGTCACAACTTTCTATTCATAGCAAGCTTCAGAATTTCTTTAACGTGGGAGGAGTTTCGGGACAGCCCATGCTGCGAATTGCCGAAAATGTGCAGCAAATGCTTTTGACTAGAAGGATGCCGTGGAAGTTTAATAGAGTGAATTTAGGGTCCAATAACCCCGCAGTTAATCCTCACTTTTTTATTTCACAAATGGGATTTCAGGATTATCACTTCGCGGGCGCAACCTGCTTCGCTCTGATTAACAGCACCACGCCGGGCGGGCAGCTTCCCGCGGGCGGCGCGAGCGTCGACCTGAACCCGGGCGTCTACGCGAATGGAAACGCGCAAGTGCGGTACGGCACGTTCAACGGAGGAAACTCCTATGGACCGATTGCGAACTGGCAAACGGCGGGGATTATCTTTAATCCTGCTACTGGCAATTTTACTGTACAGTTT
>Ga0070732_10000154_pt1 | contig 57241 bp, 43 predicted proteins | sample Coa_R1_5_FD_66449 | JGI IMG/M metagenome (GOLD analysis project Ga0070732, IMG submission 66449) | Surface soil microbial communities from Centralia Pennsylvania, which are recovering from an underground coalmine fire - Coalmine... | ecosystem: Environmental > Terrestrial > Soil > Unclassified ... | reverse complement strand
ACGAGCACGACGTCGATCTGCCATCGGCCGCCGACCGCCACGCGGGCCACTGCGACTTGGAGGACGACGGCCACGAGCACCGTCAGGAGGACGGACGTCAGCTTCACAGGCCGCCTCGACCCCGCCCCCGGCCGGCCGGGGGTGCCGGCGCGGGAATCGCCTCCGGCGCGACGGGCGGCGGCGCCGGCCGCTCGAGCGAGACGAGCACGACGTCGATGTGCGAGAAGTCCACGGCGGGCCTGATCATCGTCGTGCGATAAAGCCCGGCTCCCCGCTCCGTCCGGTCGACCGTGCCGATCAGAAACCCCCTCGGGAACAGGCTGTCCTGGCCCGATGTGAGCACACGGTCGCCCACCTCGACGTCTGCCGAGCTCGGCAGATAGAGCATCTGCAGAGGCGGATTGGCATAGCCGCCTGCGACGACGCCGCCGATGCCGGAGCGCTCGAGGTACGCGCCCGCCGCGGCGGTTCGGCCGATGAGCAACTGGACCTGTGCGAGATGGGGCGCCGGGTCGCCGACCACACGACCGACGACACCCGTCGGCGCGAGCACCGCCATGCTATCGGCGAGGCCGTCGGCCGAGCCCCGATCGATCGTCAGCGTGAGTGACTCCGGCGCGGGGCTGCCCGCGATGACTCGAGCCGCCACCGTGCGCGTCCCGACGGTCTGCTGGAGGTGGAGCAGGCCTTCGAGGGCCCGCGCCTGCCCGGCGACCGCCCGCTCGCTCGCCAAGGCGCCTTCGAGCTCGACGACCTCGGCCTGGAGCGCCTCGTTCTGGCGCGCGACGCCACCAAGAGCCAGGTAGCGTCGCCAGATCGACGCCAGGACATCGACCAGGCTGGTGGAGCCGTGCTGCACTTCGGAGAACACACCGAAGGAGGCCGACTCGAGGAGCGGCAGTCCGCTCTTCGACTGTACCTGAACGGAGATGAGCAGGACGTGGCCCACGCTGATCACGAGCAGCAGGGAGAGGGTCCGGCGGTGGATGGCGAGCATGGCGATCAGGGCCCTGACAGGGGGACGGGCCTCGCGCGCGCTCGTCGGGCCGGCATAGCCGGGACCAGCCTCGAGCGTGCTGGCAAGGCCCGTCCCCTCAGTCCAGGGAGATCTTACGCAGAAGTTCGAAGTTCGCGAGCATCTTTCCGGCGCCGAGCACGACGGTCGACAGCGGATCCTCGGCCATGGCGACCGGCAGACCGGTTTCCTCGCGCAACCGCTTGTCGAGGTTCTTCAGGAGCGCACCGCCGCCGGTCAGCACGATGCCGCGATCGACGATGTCGGCCGAAAGCTCCGGCGGCGTTCGCTCGAGGGCGACCCGCACGGCGTCGACGATGACGTTGACGGTCTCGGCCAGCGCCTCACGGATCTCCTCGTCGGTGATGGTGATGGTCTTCGGGACGCCTTCGATCAGATGGCGGCCCTTGATCTCCATCGACAGGCGGTCGTCCAGCGGGAACGCCGACCCGAGTTCCATCTTGATCTGCTCGGCCGTCCGCTCGCCGATGAGCAGGTTGTACGTCTTCTTGATGTACTGAATGATGGCGTCGTCCATCTCGTTGCCAGCGACGCGAATCGCTTTGCTATAGACGATGCCGGCGAGCGAGATGACGGCAATGTCGGTCGTGCCACCGCCGATGTCGACGACCATGTTGCCCGAGGCCTCTTCGATCGGCATGCCGGCGCCGATCGCGGCAGCCATCGCTTCCTCGACGAGGTAGACTTCGCTCGCCTTGGCGCGATAGGCGCTGTCCTTGACGGCGCGCTTCTCCACTTGGGTGATTTCGGACGGCACGCCGATCACGATGCGCGGCCGGACCAGCATCGTCCGGTTGTGGGCCTTCTTGATGAAATGCGCCAGCATCTTCTCGGTGACTTCGAAGTCGGCGATGACGCCGTCCTTCATCGGCTTGATGGCGACGATGTTGCCGGGCGTGCGCCCGAGCATTTCCTTGGCTTCCTTCCCGACGGCTTCGATGCGGCCGGTGACCTTGTTGATGGCGACGATCGACGGCTCGTTCACGACAATGCCCCGGCCGCGGGCGTACACGCAGGTGTTGGCGGTGCCAAGGTCAATGGCGAGGTCGCTGGAGAACAGCGAAAAGAGCGAGCGAAAGATCAACGCAGTTCCTGTTCCTCTTCCTCTTCCTCGTGGCCGGGGCGGCCGGCCTGCAGGGGTTCCGCACCGCGGCTCGCCACCTGGATGCCGTTCTTGCCGTGCACCTTCACGCGGTACATCGCGGCGTCAGCCGCGTTGATGAGGCTCTCCACAGTATCGGCGACATCCGGCATCGTCGCCACCCCAATCGAGGCCGTCAGGCGGTCGCCGGGCCCCTGGTCGGACAGGAACACGTAGCGGGCAATCCGGTCGCGCAGACGGCGGGCCAGGGCCCGGGCGCCATCGGCGCCGGTCTCGGGGAGCACGACCGCAAATTCGTCGCCGCCATATCGGGCGACGATATCCGTCTCCCGGGCGCCACCCCGGATGACCGAGGCCGCCTCGATGAGCGCCCGGCTGCCCCTCAAGTGGCCATGGGCGTCGTTGATGGCCTTGAACCCGTCGAGGTCGACGAACAGAAGGGACAGCGGCGACCCGCTCCGGAGGGCCCGCTTGGCCTCCTTGCGAAGGGCGTCGTGGAGGAATCTGGAGTTGAAGAGTTGCGTCAGGTCGTCGGTGACCGACAGGGCCTCGGCGCGGGCCACCCGCAACGCGTGCGCCAAGGCGTAGGCCGCCGGCTCGACCAGGCGCCCAAAAGCGTCGACGAGCTCGGTGGAAAGCTCGGGTAGGCGCCGCGCCCGGCCGTAGTCGACGCCGACCAGCACCCCGACGATGCTGCCCGCTGCGACGAGCGGCCAGCCGAGAATCGAGACGTCCACGGGACGGGGCGTCGCCGTCTCGCCGGCGAGCGGTTCGGCCACGAGGGTGGTCACGCGAACGGCCGCCTGTCCATTCTTGACGACGACATCGGCGATCGATTCGGCCGGTCCCTTCACGCTCGCGTCCACGTTCTTCCCGCCCAGCCAGCGGGTAATGCCGTCCGGCTCCACGGCCACGACCGCCCATGAGCTCACGGGCAGCCACTGTCCCACGCGCGAGACGACCGCTGCTGAAACCGCGTCTGGATCGATCGACGCGTTGACCGCTCGCACGAGGTCACCAATGACCTCGGTCCGAGACGCGAGCCTGGCGAAGCGCGCCGCGGCTGCGTCGAGACGGTCCGCCAAGTCGACGATGGCCGGAAGGCCCAAGCCGCGTTCGATGTCTTCGAGGCGGATCGGCGGCGTCAGGTGCTGATGGAAGCCGAGGGCGCGCGACGTCTCGATGAGCTCGGGCGTCGCGGCGGCGCCGTACGACAACGACGGCGTCCCCTTCGCAATGGCTGCGATGCGGCGGTCGGCGCCGTCCTCAGGCGCGAGCTCCCACAAAACAACCGACGTGCGGGGCGGCACGGACCATGTCGCGCCCTGCCATATCACGTCGAGGCGAATGGCCTCGACGGGACGGAGAGCCGCGACATGACGTTCGACGTCATCGCTCCGATGGAAAACGACGACTCCAAATTTCGTTTGTGACGCACCAGGCTCCGCAGCCGAGGGGGGTCGCTGGGGATCGGACATCTTTCGGAGTCTCGTGCGACAGGTTGGCGAACCGCGCCACTATAGCATGTGGGGCGGGCCAATCCGGCCGTTTTCCGCGCTTCCAACGCTGTAATCGCGGGCCAAACGAGACGCCGTGGCATAATTGTCGTTTTGGACGGGGCGCTCGGAACTGTAAGTCTTTCAGGTTTGCCGGCGAGTGGCGCGCCAAGGGAGAATTGTTCGCGATGACGATGCTCGATCGGATGCGCCGGCACAAGGCTTGGCTGAAATGGAGCCTCGGCATCGTCGTGGTGACGTTCGTGTTGCTCTATGTGCCCGCGTTCCTCCGCGGGACGGGCGGCGATGGCTCGTCGCTCTCCGACTCGATCGCGGCCATCGACGGGCACAGCGTGCTCGTCGGCGACTACCGGCGCGCCTATCAGCAGCAAGTCGACGCGATGCGCGCGAACACCGGCAGCGACGTCGACGAAAACATGCTGAAGCAACTCGGCGTGCCTCAGCGCGTGGTCCAGCAGCTCCTCGACCAGCAGGCCATCCTCGCGCAGGCCGACCGACTCGGCCTCCGGGTGTCGGACAGCGAACTGCGGTCGCGGATTCTCAGGATGCCCGGCTTCCAGGAGAACGGGCAGTTCATCGGCGAGGCGCGGTATCGGCAACTCCTCGAGATGCAGCGGCCGCCGCTCAGCGAGTCGGAGTTCGAGGCGGAGATGCGGACGACGCTCCTTGCCGAGAAGCTGCAAGCCGCCGTCACCGGGTGGATGCGCGTCACCGACGCGGACGCCGATCAGGCCTATCGGAAGGCCAACGAGAAGGTCAAACTGGACCTCGCGCTCTTCACCGCGAACCAGTATCGCGCCGGCATCCAGCCGACCGACGCCGAGCTGGCGGCTCAGTTCTCGGCTCACACCGACACATACAAGATGCCCGAGAAGCGCCGCGTGCGGTACCTCGCGGTCGACGCCGAGGCGCTCAAGGCCAAGGAGCCGGTCACGGCCGACGAAGTGCAGCAGCGATATCAGGCGAACCTGCCCACCTACTCCACCCCGGAGCAGGTGCGTGCGAGCCACATCCTGTTCAAGACGGACGGCAAGAACGACGAGGCTCAGAAGAAGAAGGCGCAGGACGTGCTCGCCAAGGTCAAGGCCGGCGGCGACTTCGCGGCGTTGGCCAAGCAGTACTCTGAGGACGACGGCAGCAAGGCCAAGGGCGGTGACCTCGACTACTTCGGCAAGGGCACGATGTACAAGGAATTCGAGGACGCGGCCTGGGCGCTCGCGCCGGGCCAGGTCAGCGACATCGTGAAGAGCCCTGCAGGATTCCACATCATCAAGATGGTGGACAAGAAGGCGGCGACGACGAGGACACTGGCCGAGGTCACGCCGCAGATTCAGGATCAGATCCGCACGGAAAAGGCGCAGGCCGAGGCGCAGAAGCTGGCCGACGACATCTCGAAAGATATCTCGACGCCGGCCGACCTCGACAAAGTGGCGCGCGCCCGCGGCCTGGCGGTCGGGGATTCGGGCTTGTTCAGCCGCGACGAACCACTCGCCGGCCTCGGCTTCGTACCGGCCGTCGCGGCCTCGGCCTTCACGCTCGAGCAAGGCAAGGTGAGCGGTCTCCTTCGGACCAACACCGGCTTCGCGTTCATCGCACTCGTCGAGGTCAAGCCGTCTTACGTCCCGGCCCTCAGCGAGGTCAAAGACAAGGTTCGGGAAGACGTCATCCGGCTCAAGGCGCTCGACATCGCGAAAGCCAAGGCCGCGTCGATGTCGAAGGCCGGCGGCGACTTTTCGGCAGCGGCCAAGGCGGCCGGCGGCGACGTCAAGACCACCGACTTCGTCACGCGCGACTCGGCGTATCCCGAGATCGGCGTGAACACCAGCGTCGATGCCGTGGCCTTCAACCTCAAGGTCGGCGAGACGAGCGCGCCCATCCCCACCGACACGGCCATCGTCGTCGTGCACGTGAAGGAAAAGCAGGCCATCGACGAGGCCAAGATGCTGGCGGGTCGCGACACGACGCGCGACCAACTTCTCTCCGAGCGCCGCCAGGAGTTCTTCGCGGCCTACATGGCAAAGGCCCGTCAGTCGATGAAAGTGACGGTCAACGAAGCTGCAATCAAGACCGTGCTCGGCGGGGGATAGGAAAGACTTGAAGCCTGCAACCCGGAAGGCTGAGAGGCGGGAAGGCCGAGAGGCCGCTCTTACCTCCAGAAGACGTCAGGCATCAGCGTCAGCATTTCGCCGGGACGAACGAGCCTCGCCATGGCGGCGGCAGTCTCGAACACGCGCGCACCGGTCGTCCCGAGCGATGAGGCCAGGTGCGTTTCTGACGAGGAGTTCGACAGACTCGCGAGCAAGTCCAGCAGACCGCGCCGGGGCGGATACACCACGAGGCTGACGCTCGTCCGCGGGTCGATGTGGGCCCGGGTCTTCGCGATCTGAATCGCCTGATCGAGCCCGCCCAACTCGTCGATCAGGCCATGGGCCTTGCCCTGGCTGCCGGTCCAGACGCGTCCCCGGCCAACGGCATCGACCTCGGCCGGGCTTAAGCGGCGGCCCTGGGCCACGCGCGAGACGAACAACTCGTAAGTCGACTGCATCTCGGACTCGACGCGCGCCCGCTCCTCGTTCGAGAAGGCCTTGAACGGCGAATCGAGCTCGGCCATCTTGCCGTTGCTCACCGAATCGCTGCCGATACCCAACTTGTCGAGCGCGCCCTTCACGACGTACTTGCCCGTGACGACGCCGATGGAACCCGTGAGCGTTCCCGGCTCGGCGACGATGACGTGCGCCGGCACGGCGATGTAGTAGCCGCCGGAGGCGGCGACGTCGCCCATGGACACCACGACGGGTTTGACGTCGTGCGCGAGCATCATTTCGTGCCACATGACGTCGGAAGCAATCGCCGACCCACCGGGGCTGTCGATGCGGACGACGATCGCCCGCACGTCGGGATCGACGCGCGCCTTCCGCACCCACTCGACGAAGGTCTCCGAGCCGAGTAGGCCGCCCGGCGAATCGAGCGCGGACTTGCCGCTGACGATTTCGCCGACCGCGTAGATCAGGGCGATGCGCGGCCCCGTACCGTAGCCTGGCGTCAGGCCGCCGACGCGCGCGTAGTCGTCCCCGTCGAACGGGCGGGTGCCCTTGATCGGTGCGGCGCTCGAGAGCTGGTCTTCGTAACTCAAATCGTCGATCAGGCCAACGCGCTTGGCGTCAGCCGCGAGGTACGGCCCGCCGTCAATCGCCTGCCGCGCGGCGGCGTCGCTGATCTTGCGGCCTTCCGCGATGGCGCGGACGAGCTGGTCGAACCACTCTTTGTTGAGGGACGCCGACATCTCGCGGTGAGCCGGCGTGAAGCCAGTTTCGGTGAACGTATTCGACGCGGTCTTGTAGTCACCGATGTGCAGCAGGTCCGGGAACACGCCAATCTTGTCGAGGGCGCCGCGGAAGAACAGCTCATAGGTCGCGAGCCCGGACAGGTCGAGCCCCCCGGCAGGCATCATCACGACCCGGTCCGCGGCCGAGGCCAGGTAATACTCCTGAGCCGACGCCGATTCGAGGTACGCGGTGACGTGCTTGCCCGTCGATCGGAAATCGACCAAGGCATCGCGCACCTCCTGGACTTGCGCCCACAACGCGCCGGCGACGGAGGGCTCCACCACGAGTGTCCGCACGCGGTTATCGGCCTTTGCGCGATGAATCTCGTCGATGACGCTGCGCAGTGTTGTCGGGGGCGTGTCAGAGAGCCCCCCGAACAGATCCAGGCGGGCGACCTCATCGAATGGCGCGCGCACCTTCAGGTAGAGCGCCGCGTCGGCCGGGACGACCGGCGGAGCCGCCGACGCCCCGAACGCCGCGCCAAGCAACAGCAGTCCGGCCGCCGACGCCGTCACGGCGAGCAGGATCAGGACGAGCACAACCGTCAACGCACGCCTGGACGAGGACACGAGACCCCCCGAGCAGTATAGAACCCCTCGCATGAACCTGCCGGGCAGGTTTACGAGAGGGTTCTAGACCTCGGCGCCGCGTCGCGGGCACGGCCTCGCCGCGGCTGCGATAGGCTGGAATCAGATGACCGGCCCACCGTGGCTTCCATTTCGCGTCGCGATCGCCGTCGCCGCAGTGGTGATTTCGGCGTTCGACGCTTCGGCGCTTGCCGAGGCCGCCGTGCCGGCTCCGGCCGACGATGCCCTGCGTGCGGCCTACGAGGCGTACTACCGGGGCGACAAGGCCGGCGCCGATGCTGCGTTCCACAAGATTGTGGCTCAGCGACCGGATGACCTCGGAGGCGCGTTTGGCCGCCTCGTCGTTGCCTACTCCCGCTTGGGACCGCACTCGGCGGCGTCGCCGGCGTTCGAGCAGTCCATCAACGCGTTCATCGGGCGCGCGGCCGATCGATACGACCGCAATCGTACCGACGAGGACGCCCTGTTCCATCTCGCGTTCGCCTACACCCTTCGGAGCGCGTACCGATTCGAACATCAGACCGGCATCATCGGCGCCGCGCGAGACGGCGGCCGGGCGCGCGGGTACATCGACACATACCTGAAGGCGCACCCGGACAACGGCGACGCGCACCTCGTGCGCGGGGCCTACAACTACTTCGTCGATCTGGCGCCGTCGTTCGTTCACATCTTTCGCTTCCTGATGTTCCTGCCGGCGGGCGACCGCGCCGGCGGCCTGGCGGACATCGAGTACGCCTCAGCGCACGGCGTGCTCTTCGGCCGCATGGCTCAATTGCAGCTCGTGCCAATCTACGGGGCTCTCGAAGGGCGCCCGACCGAGGCCATCGCGCTCGGCGAGCGGCTCGAGCGCGCGCTGCCCGCCAACGACGAGGTCGCCTTTGCCCTTGCGGACGTGTACATCAGCCCGGCCGTCGAGGCGCGCGATCAGGCCGGCCGGGTGTACCAACAGGTCATCGATCGGCACCGGACGGATGACTCCAGCGACGGCGTGATGGCCCGCTCGCGCGCGCTCTATGGCCTGGCGGGGGCGCGCTTCGATGCCTGGCGGTGCGATGAGGCACTCGGCATTCTGTCGAGGACCATCGACGCCCCGGGCGCGGCGCCTACGTGGGTGCTGCCCCGCTTTCTGCTTCGGCGGTCGGGCTACCGCATGCTCCTCAACGATCGGCACGCCGGTGACGACGCCGAGCGCGTGCTCCGCGATCCAGCGATGGCGCGGTGGCACGACGATGCGCGCGATGTGCTGAAGCGTCTGGCGGATTACGAGTCGAAGGGCGATCCGGCGTTGTATGCCGCCCTCGTACCTGCGAACCGGCTCGTCGTCGAGGGTCGGTACGCCGAGGCACGGGAGCGGTACGAATCCCTCGCTCGGGGCCGCATGACCGATCCTCAAGTGCGGTATCGGCTGGCCTATCTGGATTTCGCGCAGGGGATGAACGACGAGGCGAGACCCGTGTTCGAGGCGTTGGCGACCACGCGGGGCGCGCCCGACTGGGTGCGTGCGTCGTCGTGGCTGTATGTCGGCCGCATTGACGATCTCGGCGGCCGTCGAGCCGCGGCGGTCAAGGCGTATCAGCGGGTGGTCGACGACTATTCGGACGAGCGGGCGTCCTTAGCGGCGCAGGTCGGGGTGATCACGCCGTATCAGCGGCCACCGCGTTGATATACTGCCAAGGCCCACTTGCGGAAGTGGCGGAATTGGCAGACGCGCAAGCCTCAGGAGCTTGTTGGAGCAATCCAGTGGGGGTTCGACTCCCCCCTTCCGCACCAGTAAGCCATTCCTGCCGAGCGGCGCCGCCCGTTCAACGGTTTCCCCTGATCGACCTGGCCCATTCTGCGCCGCGTGCGAGCGGTGTGCGAATCGGGACCGAAAGTGCTTTCACTCCCACGATGTAGAGTGGGCGGGTCCTCCACGTCCCGGATCGGGTGTGGTTCGGACCGCGGCCGGCGGACGGCGAAAACCGCGACCAGACCGGCAGTATTCATCCAGTGAACGACGGGCCGCGCATCCCGCCAGACGTGCAGCAGGTCGTCGATCGGATGTCCGATCGCGACTGGGACTCGCTGTCGGTGCAGCTCGGCCGGTATGCGCTCCACCGAAGCCGGCGCTTCTACTGGCGAACGGGCCGGAGCGGCGAGCTGCCGGCCGGCGAAGTCACGGAGTCGCTCGTCTCGAAGGCCTATCTCCTGTGGCTGACGGGCCGCCGCCGGTGGGACCACGGCGAGTACGACGGCCTGCAGAAGTTCCTGGAGGGCGTGATCGACAGCCTGCTATCGCACTCGGCCAACGGCTTTGACAACCGCGGTGTCGCCTCGGACGACGAGGTACAGGGTGTGGCGCATGCGACGCCGGAGAGCGAACTCCTCGAACGGGAGCGGCAGGCACGGGCCGACGAGACGCTCGCACTGGTGGTCCGTCAGGCGCAAGCGGATCCGGTCGCGCTTGCCGTCGTCGCGGCGATGCGGAACGGCGCCGCGACCCGGCGTGACATCGCGCGTGCGACGGGCCAGCCCGTGATCGCGGTAGACAACGCGCTCAAGCGCCTCCGGCGGATCGCCGCGAACGTCGCACGAGGCAAGGAGGACCGGTCATGACGACGCCAACCCGCGACACTTCTTCGGGCGACGACGTGCTGGGGCGTATCGGGTCGCTCAGTGGCGAAGCCGAGTACACGGACGCCGAGGCGCGCGAGGCGCTGGCCGACGACGGTGTCGAGCCGCAGATCCTGACGCGCGCGTTACGGGAGCGCGTGCGATCGATCGTCACGCCTCCGAGATGGGGATTCTCCTGGGAGGCCGTCCGCGCGTGCGCACTGGGACTGACGGCCGTCAGCGCGGCGGCGTTGGTCGTCGTGCTCGCGCTCGACGCGCACGCAAGCGTCGTGGCGCAGCGCGAGCTGGCACGAGCCCAGCTCATGAGCCCGCTCCTGCCGGGGCTCGCCAGCGACGATCCCGAGCGGCGATCGCTCGCGCTCGTCATCGCGCAGGAGGTCGACCCGGCTTTCGCCGCCGAAACATCAAGGCAGCTCGCCCGGTGGGACGTGAATGCCCGCGCCCAAGCGCGCACGAGCCAGAACGCCGTCTACGAAACGCGCTTCATGTCGGGTCTCGAGAAGCTCGAGCTGAGCCGCGATCCGAACGACCGCAAGGCCGCGATTTGGAACGATCTCCTGCCGGTGCTGCTCGACGCGCGCAAGAACCGCGACGACTTCGTCGACGTCGCGATCGACTACCAGCGCGTGCTGCCGCTCCTGCGCGTGCGGGACCCCGAGGTGTTCCTCGACAGCTACTGGGGCGAGCTGTGGATTCTGAACATCCTGCTCGAGTCGAAGATCGGGCCCGTGGTTGAGGCGGCACGGCGACAGGCGCCCGAGGCCGCCGTGGTCGAGCACATCTATCAGCAGCATGCCGCCAGCCTCGACGAGCGCGACCGCAAGGCGTTCGAGGAAGCCGTCGCCGTCTACGAGGACACCCTGAAGGGACTTCGCTAGCCGCGCCGGCGCGAAAGGTCACGCATGTCCATCGGCTTCGATCCCATCGTCTCGAGCTTTCTCTTCTCGGCCAGCCTGATCCCGCACGCAGCACGGCCCAGGGCCCGCCTTGAGCTGCCGAAGGACGAGGTCACCGGCCGGCCGTTCGTCACGGTCATCGTGGCCCTGTACCGGGAGCGATGGGATGACGTGGAGATGACGATCGCGTCGTTGATTCGGCAGACGTACGGCCGGGAGCACTTCGAGGTGCTGCTCGCGATCGAGGCGCGAGACCCGAACATGCGACCCTGCGCCGAGATGGGCATCCGCCGTCTGCACGCTGCGGGCATCTCGAGCGACGTCGTCGTGAGCGACGGGGGCCGGCGGCTGAAGGCGTACGCGCTCAACCGCTCGATTGAGCGAGCCCGCGGAGACATCTGCGCATTTTACGACGCGAGCGACGACATCGATCCGCGGCAAATCGAGCACGCCGCGCGGCTGATGCACGAGCGCGCCTACGACGCGGTGCAGGCCACCGTGCTCCGCAAGGGCCGGTCGATCCTCAGCGAGTTCCTGCTCATCGACACGGCGTTCTGGTTTCGCCGGTACATCCCGTTCGTCCTCGGCCTGGCGCACGGCATGCCGCTCAGCGGCGAAGGCCTGTTCGTCCGGCGATCAGTGCTGAACGAGGTCGGCGGTTTCCCCGAAGTGCTGACGGAGGACGCGTATCTCGGCATCCTCCTCACCGAGCGGGGCAAGCGGTTCGGTCTCGTGTCATCGGTGATCACGGAGAAGGCGCCGCGGAACGTCCGCGCGCACTTCGTCCAGCGGCTGCGGTGGAACCGCGGCTACCTCACGTGTCTCTCGCGCCTGCTGCGATCGACCCTGCCGTGGAAGCGCAAGTGCGTGATGGCGCTGCCGTTTCTCACGCCGCTCAGTTGCTCGCTGGCGTTCGTCGGGTGGATGCTGATTCTCGGGCAGTGGGCCATCTCCGCCGCGAGCGGCATCGTGTTGCCCCAGGCGACGTGGTCGCTGGTGTCGCATCCGGCCTACGCGACCGTCATGTCCTACTGGGCGGTGTTGCTCTTCTGCGCCGGCATTCCACTCTGCGTCGCGTCGTACGTGCGGACGGTGTGGACGCTCGACATGCGACGGTCGCTGCCGCTCGTGATCCTGCTGCCCTATTACTGGACCTTCATTGGACTTGCGGCCACCTGCTCGTTCTTCAAGGACACCACGACGTGGGGAAGAACCGAGCGGTGACCGCACCTCTGGCCGGTGTCAGACCCGGCGCCATTCGGTCGAGCGTGGTGCTCCTCCCCGCATCGCCCTGCGTCGTGCTTCTCACCGGTTACAATCGGGGCTGCGCGGGCTCCGAGGGCACCGGCCCGCGCGGACTTTGGAGCCCACAGCATGTCGCATCGCTCTGGCGGCCTCGCCGGTCTTTGGATTCTATGCGTCGCCGCCCTGGTGAGTGCCGGCCGGTTCGCGGTGGCCGCGCAGTCGCCTTACGACCCGGCCGCCGTGCTTCGGACCGCGGACGGGCTGATGGCCCACGAGCGCTACCCTGAGGCAGTCCAGGCCTACCGCGCCGCTCGGAGAGCCGATGACCCGAACGTTCGGATTCGCGCCGGCGCCGGCGCAGTGCAGGCGCTGCTGCGGGTCGGCATGTTCGGCGCGGCGCAGCTCGAAGGCGCGTCGATCGCTGCGGCCGATCCGCAGCAGGCTGGCGCGCAGGCGATCGACGGCGACGCCCTGTGGTCGTCAGGCCTCTTTCCGGAGGCCGATGCCCGCTACGCCGCCGCGCTGGCGCTCGCGCCCGAGAACGCGCGCGCGCTGCACGGCCGCGCCCGATCGCTCGCCTCGCGTCAGCATCCAGAGGAGGCCTTGACCGACCTCCAGCGCGCGATCGCGGCGGACCGGACCGATCCGATCTTTCAGTACACGCTGGGCATGGTCTACGAGCAGCTCCGGCGCTACCCGGAGGCCGCCGTCGCACTCAACGCGTACGCAGGGATGGTCGGGAAGAACGATACCAAGATGGCGGCCGCGGCGCGCTCGCGCGCCGATTTCCTGCGAAGCTTCGGTTCTCGCGTGCCGTTTCAGATCGTGGGCACCGACCAGGTCTACACGATGCCGTTCGAGGTCGTGGACGGCCACGCGACCGTCCGGGCCCGGATCAACGGCACCCCACTCGACCTCGTCGTCGACACGGGGACGGAGCACGCCGTCATTTCGCCGGAAGTGGCGCGCCTCGCAGACGTTTCATCGCAGGCGACGCTCGATACGGCTGGCGTCGGCGACTTCGGGGTCGGCATCCGCAGCATGCAGATCGGCCGCATCGACAAACTCGAGATCGGTCGCCTCCGCGTGAACAACGTCTCGTGTCTCATCGCGAGCCCGTCGCTCGCGGGCATGCCGGCCGCCGAGACCGAGGCGTTCTCGCCGCTCGCGCTCGGCCTCTCGATGGCGATCGACTACAGCACCCGTACCCTGACGCTCGCGCGCCAGCTCCCGGCTGCCACCTACGACACGGCGCTCCAGCTGCGGTTGTCGCGGCTGCCAATGGTGCGCGGCGTCATCAACGGTTCGGCTCCTGCGAGTTTCGTGCTCGACACCGGCAGCCAGGTCACATCGCTTGGACGGAGCCTCGTCGCCGAACTGCCGAACGACCCGGCCGTTCGTCGCGTGCCCGCCCGGGTCTACGGGCGCGGCGGGTGGGATTCGAGCGCGTTCCTGATGCCGTACGTCGATCTCGACTTCGCGCATGGCATCGGTTTTCATCAGGCGTCGATGCTCGTGGTTCGGCTCGACGCGCCGAGTTGGCTGCTTGGCTTCCGCGTCGGCGGCATCATCGGCGACGAGTTCCTCAGTCGGTACTCGATGGCCATCGATCTCGAGAAGGGCGAGGTCGGGCTGCAGCGCCTGAAGTAGGTCGGGCCGGTGTTCCTTGGCGCTCGCCGCTCGCTGATATCGCCACAGTCTCAAGAGATACCGGTCGAGGGGGGAATCTCACCGCTCGAGGAACCGCAGGCGCACGCCGGCCGCGATCCCGTCGCGCAAGCCGCCGACGTTCGGGCTCACGTGCAGGCTGTGCCCGGGCGAGGCTGTCACGAACAGCTGGAACCGGCCTTCGGCCTGCTGACGGCGGTAGAGTTCCAGGAAGAGCGACACTTGATTCCAAGGGCGCGGCCCGAACTCGTGCTGCGTCTCGGCAGCGAGCAACCCGCCCGAGCCGCGCCGGAGCGTCCAGCGCGTCGCCAGGTAGACCGGACGCGCCGCGGGGGCCATGCCGCCGTTGAAGCGGAAGTCGTGCGGCTCGATGGCGAGGTCGATCCTGCACGGCGGGCACAGGCACACCGAGCGCACGCTCCTCCGCCGTCTTCTCGTCGAGGTCCCGGGTGAGGTGCGAGCTTAAGTGGCTGACCCCTGCCGACACCGTCAACTCCGGCGAGTACGTCCGCCCCTAGCTTGCCTTGATAAGGTAGCCAGTGCCGCCGACGCTGACCCTGGTCCCGATGTTCTGGGTTCCCACGGTCTGGAACAACGTCGTGAAATCAACGGCGTTCGCGCCGTTCCGCGCGACCGTGAGATCGAGCCCCATCTGAGCATCCCACGAGTAGTACGGCGTGAAGGCGTTCGCCGGTGGCGTGAACTTGCGGAACACGACGTCGAACGACGCATCCGGGAAGCCGCCCTGCGCCGGGGGCTGGATTGTCTGCGCGTGAAACGCCCCAGACGCGAGCATCACGAGCGAGACCACGGCCACCTTGCGAACAAGGCCTCGGATCGGATCGGTCCGGTGGCGTTGGACGGATGGCATGCTCGCAGCCTTCCATCATGCCGCCGTTTGGAGCGCCACCCACAATCCAGTGGCGGTCGGACCTTCGGGGCGGAGTAGGCTGAAGGCGCATCGACGATGGCGAGAGGCGCGATATCGAGACCCCGGCCGGGGGTGCCGCACGCACGAGGATGGTGCGCCGCGCTCGTCGTGGCGCTCGCCGGCGCCGCCTTCGCATGCGCGACCGGCGAGCAAATTGCCGGGGTCGGGGACATCGCCTTCCGCCTTCAGTGGGAGGGGCCCGCGGATCTCGATCTCGCCGTCATCGAGCCATCGGGGGAGAAGATCTGGTTCGGGGCGAGGCGGTCCGGCACCGGCGGTCTCCTCGACGTGGACTGCAACTTTGTCACCATTTGTCCGCACCCGATTGAGAACGTCTTCTGGGCGAAGGGCACCGCACCTGCCGGTACCTATCGCTACCAGGTCGGTCTCGCCAACAGCCACGGCGCGGCGTTTCCGATACCGTTCACGGTGATGGTGCTACACGGCCGCCGCACTGTGAGCGCTGATCGCAGCGCGATGAACCGGTTCGGTGAAGTCTGGGGACCGAAGGAGGCCGTCTGGCGGTGACCGGCAGTCCGCGCCAGGACTACGCGCGCCATCTCGAGTCGCGTCGCACGGCGCTGGCCCAAGCCATCCGGCGGCACGTGGCGTTCGGGAACTGCCGGGTTGTTGTGCTCATGGCCGGTCTGGCGGGGGCGTACGCCGCCTTCGGTCGCGGACTGTTGTCCGGGTGGTGGCTGCTCGTGCCCGTGGCGGCATTCTTCTGGGCAGGTGCGAGACTCGATCGTGCCGTGAACGCGCGGGTGCGCCTTGGCCGGGCCGTGGCGTTTTACGAGCGCTCGCTCGCGCGCCTGGATGGCCTGTGGGCGGGCACGGGCGGTGAGACCGGCGACCGGTTCCTCGACGACGCGCACCTCTACGCGCGCGATCTCGATCTGTTCGGAGCCGCGTCGCTCTTCGAGCTGCTGAACGCCACGCGCACCCGAATTGGCGAGGAGACCCTGGCGGCGTGGTTGAAAGCGCCAGCCGATGCGGCGGCGGTGCGAGCGCGCCAGGAAGCGGTGAGGGAACTCACACCTCGCATCGACCTGCGTGAGGATCTCGCGGTTCTCGGAGACGACGCCCGCGCGGATGTGAGTGCGGAGGCGCTCGCGGCTTGGGGCGAACGGCCGGCCCGGCTCGATTCGGCCGCGGTCCCTGTGTGGGCCTGGCCTCTCTCCCTCGTTGGAACGCTCGCCGCGGTGGGCTTGCTCGTGTCGCTGGCGGCGCACGTCGGCCTGCTGCAGCTCGGCGCGGGCACTCTCACGGCCCTCGACGCCTACATCCTGGCGTGTTACGCCCTCTGTTGGGCCGTCGTCTGGCGCTTCCAGGCGCGGACCGCCGCCATTCTTCGCGAGGTCGCCGAGGCTGCTCACGACCTCGGGTTGCTCGCGGGCGTGCTCGGCCGGCTCGAAGCGGAGCGCTTCACAGCGGCGCGTCTGGGTGTGCTGCGGGCCGGGCTCGACGTCGAGGGCCAGCCGCCGTCGCGCCGCATCGCACGGCTCGACAGGCTGATGGACCTCGTCGATTCGCGCGACAACCTGATCGTCCGCCTGATCAGGCCGCTCCTCCTGTGGGATTTGCATCTCATCTATGCCATCGAGCGCTGGCGCCGCACATCGGGACCAGCCGTGCCGCGCTGGCTGGCCACTGTCGGGGAGATCGAGGCACTGTCGTCGCTCTCCGGCTACCGCTACGACCATCCGGACGATGTTTTTCCCGATCTCGTCGCCGGGACGCCTTGTTTCGACGCGGAAGGGTTGGGCCATCCGCTCATCGCAGAGGCCGTCACGGTCCGCAACGACGTGCGACTGGCCGGCGACCTGTGCGTGCTGGTCGTCAGCGGCTCGAACATGTCGGGCAAGAGCACGCTCCTGCGCACGGTGGGCGTCAACGCCGTGCTGGCGCAAGCGGGGGCGCCGGTGCGCGCGCGGCGCCTGCGGCTGGCGCCACTCGAGATCGGCGCGTCGATCCGCATCCAGGACTCGCTCGAGGCCGGCGTGTCACGGTTCTACGCCGAGATCACCCGTCTCGGCCGCATCATGCGCCGCGCGGGCGAGGCGCCTCCCCTCCTCTTCCTCGTCGACGAACTCCTCCACGGCACCAACTCGCACGATCGCCGCATCGGCGCTGAAGCCATCGTCCGGAGTCTGGTCGAACGCGGGGCCATCGGACTCGTCACCACCCACGACCTGGCGCTCGCGCACGTGGCCGACGCGCTCGGCGCGCGTGGCGCCAACGTGCACTTCGAAGACGTCATCGAGGACGGCCGGATCCGCTTCGACTACCGGATCCGGCCTGGCGTCGTCGAGAACAGCAACGCGCTCGCGCTGATGCGGGCGGTCGGGCTGGACGTGTGAACGTCAAAGGATAATGGCTTTCGCGGCGGCCCAACCGCTTGACCGCCATGGCCGTCGAATAGTCCTACATGGAAGGAGAAACCTCCGTAGACTGGCGTTCATCGAACGTCGCCGGGGGAAACAGCCCGATGCGCCCTTTTCCGCAGTTCTTTGCATTCATCGGCGTGATCTGTCTCGGATTGGCAGTCGGAGCACAATCGCCGGGAGCATTTCCACCGCCACCGACGTCAAAGGCTGACGTCGGACCCTGGGATGCCACGATCGTCGAGCATGCAGCGGCAATGCTCGCCTCGCCCTCGCAATGGAACAAGTCGAGCAAGGCCGATTGCCCCGTCAACGCCAGGACCACGAGTCTCCTGTGCGCACTGCAGGTGGCCGTCGACGATGCCGCCGGCGTGTCCCGGACTCCGAGTCCGCCTCCGGCGGCCCCAGCGTCCGCCTTCACCGATTGCCGGTTCCACGCCTCGCGCGACGGGCAGGAAGGCACCTGCGGCTCGCTCTTCGACGAGGTCCCGATCTTCACGATCTCGCCGGCCAAAGGCGTCACGACCGGGATCTGGCGCAAGGACATGCAGCCGCGCGAGGTCTGGGCCGGCAAGATGTCGGACGCGGAGTCTCCGGTGATGTACGAAGCCCGCCAGCTTGTCGATCTCGTCGCCACCAAGAAATATGCCGCCCGCCTCGTCGACTACAACAACGATCCGGCGACCACCTTCGAGAACGTGCAGACCTTCTTCAAGATGCTCGAGGATCGGGTCATCAAGAACGGCACCGCGGATCTCGATGACTCGACCGACGACGTGGAAGTTGAACTTTACTCCGGTGGAACGGGCGTGATCCGGACGTACAACGGCTGGTTCCCCGTCACCGGGTTCACCGTGAAGGACTCGACGCTGCAGTTCCGCTTCGATCACGATCACGAAATCCCGCCGAACGATCTGGATCGCGAGATCCTTCAGCGCGCGTCGGCGATCATCTCGAGCGACGCCGTGTGGAATCGCGCCGACAATCGCCGTTGCTCGACCGGAGCGACGACCTGGAGTATCTACTGCGCCGAGGAGCAGGCGACGATCGAGCTGACCGGCGCGTTCCATCATCGACGGCCGGCGCTCGAACTCGTGCGCCAGATCGTCGAGGATCGCTCGAAGGGCAAGTCGTACACCCATCGCCTGATGGATTACAACAACGACTCGGAGACGACGTTCGCAGATCTGAAGAGCCTCTTCGCCGAGGCCCTCGCACGGATCAAATGACACCAGAGTGTTTCACGCGAGGCGTAACCGAAGGGCGGGAGACTCCTATGAGTGTCGTTGCCCTGCTTTTCGGATTCGCGCTGTATTTCATCGTCGGCCCGCTCCTGCTGCTGATTGCGATCCGAGTCTTCCTGTGGCTCGGACGGCGCTTCGACCTGGCGGACGCCGTGGGCGTGTTCGTCGCCGAAACCCGCCGGTCGTTCCTCGCCCACGAGCGCGCGCTCGACCGCGAGCTTGGGACCAACACCGCCCGCACGGAATGACCCGATCTCGGCCGGCCGGAGTCGCGCCACGCGCGCAGTGTCTCCGGGGCTCCGTCTTTGCGCCGTCTCTGACGTGTCTCAGAACTCGACGAGGGGTGGTATTTTGAGCCGCACATGACCGGAGGCAGCACATGGCGACGAATCGACGCGACTTCCTGAAGGCAGCGGCTACCGGCGCGGTTGCGGCGGGCGGCGCCGTCGCCGCGGGCATGACGCACGGGCTGAACGCGGAATCAGCCCTGGCGTCCCTCGAACAAGCAGGCGGATCGGGGACCAATCGCGGCGGCACGCCTGGCGCGATGACGCCGGAGGAACGCCGGCACCTGATCGCGAAGGCCACGTTCGGATCGAAGGAGCCTGCCTCGGGCACGGGCGGCATGATGATTTGTGCCCACCCCCTGGCCACGCGCGCCGGCGCGGACATTCTCCGCGCGGGCGGCACGGCCGCCGATGCCGTGCTCGCCGCGGCCGTCACTCAGACGGTCGTCGAACCCCACATGACGGGCGTGACCGGCGTGTTCAGCATGCTCTACTACGACGCGAAGACCGGCAAGACGGACTACATCAACGGCGGCATGAACGCGCCGCTGGCGAAGCTCGCCGGGTGGGGCCCGAATGCGACGGCGACGGGCCTGGGTGCGGGTGTTCCCGGCTTCTGGGCAGGCTTCGAGGCAGCGCTCGCGAGACATGGGACCAAGCCGAAGAAGGACCTGTGCGCGGCCGCGATTGCCTACTCGCGCGACGGATTCGAAGTGCACCCCTTCATGTGGGGCGAACTCTACGAGCAGATGAACTTGCTCGGGAGGTCGGACCAGGGCCGCGAGATCTTTTTTCCGAACAACCGGATGGTGCATCCCGGCGAGATGCTGTTCCAGAAGCGAGCGGCGGACACCCTCGACCGCCTCGTGAGCGAAGGCAACCAGTACTTCTACCATGGCGACTTCGCGAAGGCCTACTCCGCGACGGTGCAAGCGGCTGGCGGCGTCATCACGCCGGAGGACTTCGCGCGCTATGAAGTGAGGTACGACGACCCCGCGCGGGGCACGTATCGCGGGTACCAATTGGTCGGCTCGCCCCTGCCCGACCACGGCGGCATGCACGTGATCGAGATCATGAACATGCTCGAGTTCGTCGACTTGAGGAAGCTCGGACCAGTCAACGACTCGCCGGAGACGCTTTGGCACATGGTGCGCATCTCGGCACAGGTATTCGCGGACGGCGGCAAACATCGCGATCCGAAATTCCATCCAGTGCCGGTCGCAGAGATTCTGTCGAAGGAGTACGCGAAGATGCGCTTCGATCTCCTGCAAATGGATGCGCCCCTGCCGAAAGCGGCCACCGAGGCGGTGCCGCCGGCCGGCAGCTGCCACGTCACAGCGGTCGACGCCGCCGGCAACGTGGCGACCGCGCTGCACTCGTGCATGTCGCTGCCCTGGAGCAACGGCCTGTTCGTGGACGGCGTGACGATTGTCGCGTCCGGCGCGCACTTCTTCCGCGTGATGCCCGGCCCTGGAGAGCGCGCGTCGGTCTACGTCGCGCCGTGCATGGTGATGACAGGCGGTAAACCGATGATCGCCTGCGGATCACCGAGCGGCAGCTTGCTGCAGAACATCGTGCAGAACTACACGAACATGCTGGACTTCGGCGTGCCCCTCCCGGAATCCGTGAATCGCCCGCGCTTCGGCAATGCGTACACGGCCGTCGGCGGCGCCCTGCTCGCTGTGGAGGCAGATTTCCGAAAGGATGTCGCCGATGCGGTCCGCGCGCGCGGCCTGGCGCTCGACACCGTGAACCCGCAGAACTACGGCATGGGATCCTTCGAGGGCATCCACATCGATCCGTCGACCGGCGTGCGCACGGCTCGCGGTGACACGCGGCGGTGTTCGATGGCCGAAGCGGTCTAACGCGGAAGCATGACACTCGATCGGCTGGCCTGAACGATGCATCGCCCGCGGCGCGGGCGCGTCAGGCTTTGGGCGGCTTCGTGAACGTGAACGTGCCGTCCATCGGCTGCTCGGTACAGCCGCCCTCGACGTGAATCTGGCCGGTGATGACTCCGCGATCCTCCGGCACCTTGCCGCGTCCGGACACGACGCCAGAGCAGCTCTGCTCTGCAATCGTGTAGGGCATCTTGTCGAAGGTCCAGACGCCGTCCTTGACGGTGCCGCCGAGCGACAGACGAACACCTATGGGATCGACAACCGATACGTCACCTGTCACGGCGCCCTTGGCGTCGACGGCGAACGTCGCCGTGCCCGTGTACTCCTGGTCCAGGGTGAACTTGGCCGAATAGGTCGCTGCGGGCTGGGCCACCGGGATTTGGACTGCCGCCAGAGGTGCAGCCAACAATAGTGTCATTGCCAGCCGGGCCAGCCGGGCCATCGTCTTCATCTGTCGAATTGCGGACATGTCGACTCCTCCCGGGGACCTGCGACTTGGACGAGACGCTCTCGGCCGGCGTTGCCACCGTGCGCCTGCTCGTCGGATCGGTCATACTGAAGGAACAGCGCTTCCTGACGAGCCGAGATCCGTCGTTCGTCGCTCGACCCCGCCATCGAACGCCCCGACAAAGCCGTCGTTCCGACACCGATGGCTTTCGCCTCGTGACTGCCGCACCACTCCGGCCGGTCACGACGTCCACCGAGCGTGGCAGCAGGGGTTCCTGTGTTCGTCAAACCAGCGCAGTCCGCGTGTCCGCATTGCCGCGCGCTCTCGGATCGGCTCGAGGTGTTGAGCCGGCAATTCATGCGCGTGAACTACTTCCGCTGCCCGCAATGCAGCCACGTGTGGAAGGCCGCCAAGAGTCCCGCGGAAAGGACCGACCGATGACCGTTGCCGAAGACCATGCCGCAGCACTCGAGCAAGGCATGTTGCGCGATCTCCATCGCCTCGTCGAAGCGATCGACCTCCGCGCGCCGAGGCCCGGGCGACCCGACGAAGCGCGAATCGCACGCGAGGCCGCAGAACTCCGGGCGCGCGCCGTCGTCCTCATCGACTACATGGAGGGCGCGACCGCGAAGGCGGCCCTCGGCCCAGCGTGAGCTCCGGCCGTCCTACGCTAGAAGCCCCCTGGCCTGGCGGCCGCTACGCCGAACGCGCGCTCGAGCGCAACACCAATCTGGCCCAGGAGGCCGTCGTCGAACAGCCGGCCGACGATCGTGATCCCATGGGGCACACGGCGCGGCGGAGTGAACGTCGGCAGCGGATGGGCGGGGTCGGGCGCCCAGTCGCTTCGCGCCTCGGAGATCTCGACGAAACCCGCGCGTAGCGTGAGTGACGGATGACCGGTCGCGTTGGTAATCGTGAGCTGCTCGTCGCGGAGCGAGGGCACCAGGAGGACGTCGACGTCCTGGAAGACGCGGACCATCTCCATGGCGACCTTCCGCCGGAGCCGATCCGCTTGCACGAAATCTACTGCCGAAAGGAAGCGCGCCTGCCGGAAGAGATTGGGCCAGGCGTCCTTGACCTGCGCCTTGAGCGTGCTCAGCCGGTCGTCGAGCGCCAGCTCCTCGAACGACGCCGCGCCCTCCGCAAAAAGGATCGGCATCAGCGAGTCGTACGGCCAATCGGGTAGAGTGACCTCCCTCAGCACCATGCCGAGCTTCTTCATGGTCTCCATCGCGGCGCGGTCCACATCGGTCGCCGGGCTTTCCTGCATCCAACGCGCGATGTAGCCGACTCTCGTGCCTGCAATGGGCGCCGCGGCGTCGAAGGCGAGGCGGCTCGGCACGCTCGACGGATCGCCAGGATCGGGGCCGTTGATCGCGCGGAGCACGAGCATCGCGTCTTCCACGCTGCGCGTCATCGGCCCAAGCTTGTCGAGCGACCAGCACAGGGTCATCGCGCCCGTGCGCGCCACGCGGCCGAACGTCGGCCGCAAGCCGGTCACGCCGCAGCGCATCGCGGGGCTCACGATGCTGCCGCCGGTTTCGCTCCCCACGGAGAAGGCGACGAGCGCCGCGGCGGTCGCGGCCGCGGGTCCAGCACTCGACCCGGACGCGCCCTCTTCGAGGACCCAGGGATTCATCGTCTGCCCGCCGAACCAAATGTCGTTCAGCGCGAGGGCGCCAAGCGACAGCTTTGCGACAAGGACCGCACCAGCATCGTTCAGCCTCCGTACGACCGCCGAATCCGCCGACGGGACGCGGTTCCTGAATGGCTCCGCCCCGTAGGTCGTCGGGATGTCCTTCGTGTCGAGCAAGTCCTTGACCCCGTAGGGCACGCCGTGGAGCGGCCCTCGGTACCTTCCGGCGGCGATCTCGGCATCCGCGGCCCTGGCGCCGGCGATCGCCTGGGTCTTCGTCAGCGTAATCACGGCCCGAATCTTCGGGTCGAGCCGTTCGATACGGGCGAGATAGATGTTGGTCAGGCGCTCGGAGCTCAGTTGCCGCGATTCGATCCATGGCGCCAACTGCGTGACGGGCGCAAAAGCGACCGCGTCGTCGGTGGGCGGGAGGGACATGGACTCGGATCGCGATCGCACGAAGCGATCGCGCGACGGTCGCGCCTCGATGCCAGGCAGCATGGGGCGCCAAAGGGTGGCCGGCGATTCGGTGGCCGCGATTGCGACCTTCCGCGGCCCGGTCCGACGCTCGAGGTAAGGCGCCATCGATTGCCGCCACGACTCCGCGGCTTGCTGCCGCTCACGCGCGGTCAGCGTCACCTGCATCAGCTTCTCGCCTTCGGCGAACGTCGCAGGCGTCACCAATGGACCGGAGCCAACACCCGTGCCGAATGTTGGTGGCGCACCGGGCGGAGCCGTTGTCGACTGCGCGAGGGCTGCGGGCGCCGGCCCTTCATCGCGGCAGCCGGCGGCTGCCACGAGAACGCCAAGCGGAGCACGAATCAAGAACCGGCGACGCGTATTCATGCGGCCTCGTCAGCGCTGCGGCAGGGCAGCTCGAAGGGACATCACACCAGCGCCTTTTGTAGCACAGCGGCGGTCGCTCGACCTTCAGCGCCGAGAGCGCGCCGTCGACCTGGCCTGGCCTTCCGCGGGGGACGTCTCGAAGTTGGCCTGAATCGAGGCGAAGAACACGTCGGCGAGCTTCTGGTAGCCGGCCACTGACAGGTGCAACCCGTCAGGTCCAATCCAGTCGGCCATGTCGGCCAAGAATGCCGCATTCACATCCACGACGAGGGCGCCGTTTTCGAGCGCCATTGGCGTGAGTTCCGCGTTAAACGGCGCAATCAGCGCCACCGTGCCCGGGGACAACGCCCCGGGGACGGCTGGCAGGAGCGTTCCGACCACGACCTGCGCCCCTGTTCCCTTCGCCAGTTGAATCATGGTCCGCAGGGCCGAGATCGCTGGCGGGAACCCCTCGGGACCAACCGACCCGTGAAGGTCGTTGACGCCCTCGAGCAGCAGCAACACTTGAGGGTGATGGCGATCGAGCTCTGCTTGCAGCCGCTTCGCACCGTCGACCGCAGTCTCGCCGGAGATCCCGTCGTTGACCACGACAATCGGCTGTGCCGCGTAGCGCTGCCGCAGTGAGGTTTGAAGCTTACCGGGGTAGGCTAGCGAGGGATCGACAAAGCTGAGCGTCACTCCATCTGCCCCGGCGACCGCACCAGCGGTGATGCTGTCGCCGAATGCAAGAAAGCTCGTCACGCTCAGTCGAGGCGCGGCGACGGCCGTCACGCCGGCAGGCTGGGCCGGGTTCGAGCACCCGGCGCCAACGAGCAGGAGCACCGTACTAAAAGAACGGAGTTTCATGCCCCTTGTGCTGCTCGGCCCAGGCTTCGAGCATCTCGATCGCACGGCCCAGGACGCCCGCCGACCCGCGAAACTGGCCCGACCCGCGGGGCTGGTTGTCAAGAGACCACCACTCGTAGAAGTCGCCGGCGCGCTCGACTCTCGTCACCATGGGCTTCAGTTCACGGTACGCATCGGCGACGAAGCCCTGCCGGATGAGCTGCTGGATCATCCGCCCGCCGAACCAGGGCCAATCGCCCCCATTCTGATAGGCGTACGGTTCCATACCTGGGGTCTTGAAGGCACCCTTGGGATAGGTCGGGAAGAGTGTCAGCCCGATGGAGCCCGCCCCGGCCTGGCGAACGTCCGCTCGCATGTGCTCCAGCGCCCCGGCGATTTCATCCCGCGTCAGCAAGCCGGCCTCGATCGCCACCGCAGTCCCCCCGTGGTAGTAGATCACGCTCTCGTCGACGGCCCGGCCAAATGGCGAACCCTCCAGGTAGAGATGCGGCACGAACTTCTGTCTCCCGGCATCCCAGAGATACTTTCGCACGTTGCGCTTCAGGTCATCGCGGACCGACCGCCAACGTACGGCGTCCGGTGCGTCCTCGCCAACGATTTCGATGTAGTCCTCGACGGCGATTGCGAACATCGCGTTGTCATAGATGTCGATCGCGCGGTGGGAGCTCGCATCCAGGTCGACGTTCCAGGGTCGTTCGGGTTGCACATCGCCCCAATCCGCGGTCGTCGCGCCCCAGACGAGGCCGTGCCTGGGGTCAAATCGCTCCTTCACCACATAGTCGAGCGCCTGAGCCAACCGCTCCCTCACGGGCCGGCCGGCAATCGCCTCGTCGAGCACGGTCCGATCGCCGGTGACGCTGATGTACTTGCGAACGGCCTGAACGAGCGATGACTCCTGGTCTGTCTCGGCCGTGTTCTTATGGGCCAGCACGGTCGGGGCCAGGGGCGAGGACCGGTACTGGTAGTAGTCCTTGGCGCGGTCCCTGGGCACGTACCCGTCGGCGATGTCCCCGTTGGCCCCTTGGAATTTGAAGAACGTCAGCAACGACTCGCGGAAGCGTTGCGGCTCATGGACCTCGAGCGCCTCCTCGATGAACGTGTTGAGATCGCGAATCCAGACCTCGCCATAACCGCTGCCCGCCGTGAGATCGTCTTCGAACACCTTCCGCGCCATCTCATGCACATCGTGAAGGCTTCGATCAGCGAGGATCTCCCTCGCGACGGCCGCCTGGTCAGGGCGTCGGGTCGCGCCGGCCACGGCGGCGAGGACGCTCGCCAGGAGACCGGTCGTCAGGATGCGCTGCGTCGTGCAGAGTCTCTTCATGAAACGGGTGGCCACCATCGTAATGCCTGAGCCCCCGTTGAACTTTATTTCTCCGACAACGTCTACTATATCGACATGGCGGATCCCGGCCTCGGTGAGTTCGAGCAGCTGGTGCTCCTGACCCTGGCGCGGCAGGGACCGGACGCGTACGGGGTCTCGATCGCCAGCGATATTGCCGAGCGGGCGAAGCGCGATGTGTCGCTTGGAGCCGTCTACAAGACTCTCGAGCGCCTGGAACTCAAGGGCCTGGTGACCAGCGCGCTCGGTTTGCCGACGGCCGCTCGCGGCGGCCGCCGCAAGAAGCACTACCACCTCAGCGTCACCGGCCAACGCGCGCTGAAGCGCTCGCTCGCCGCCCTGCGCCGCATGACGGCAGGGCTCACGCCGGAACTCGAGCTGTAGCGATGCGCCCACCTCGCCTCGCCCAGTTCCTGATCGGCGCGTTCGTCGCCGAGCCGGAGCGCGAACTTCTCCTGGGCGATCTCTCTGAGCAGTTCGCCGTCGTCCGGTCCGCGGGGCGACTGGCCGCCTGGCGATGGTACTGGAGTCAGGCGATCAGGAGCACCTGGCACGTGCGGCAAATTGCGTTGTGGCGGAGGGCGGCCGCCCGGGCCCGCCGGGCGACCGACGGTGGCCGCAGGAGGATCGACATGACGACGCTCGTTCGCGAATTCAGGCTCGCCGTTCGCACGTCGGTGAAGGCGCCGGGCTACAGCGCGATTGCGGTGCTGACGCTCGCCCTCGCCATCGGCGCGAACACGCTGCTCTTCAGCATCACGAGCCCACTCCTCATTCGGCCGCTGCCGATCAAGGACGCGGGGCGGCTCGGCTGGGTGTGGCAGGTCAACGGCCCAAGCGAGGTCGATCGAGGCCCGACGTCGGTGCCGGACCTGCTGGATTTGAGGGCGCGCGCGAAGAGCTTCACGATGCTGGGCGGCATGGAGCCGAATGCCGGCACGCTGACGGGCCACGGGGACGCGCAGCACCTCGCGCTCGCGCGCGTCACGGCGGATTTCTGCGACATCTGGGGCCTCCATGCGGTGACCGGCCACCTGTTCCTACCGGGCGACGATCGGGTCGGGCACGAGGCATCCGGTGTGCTCGCGTATCACCTGTGGCAGAAGAGCTTCGCCGCCGACCCGAGCGTGGTGGGCAGGACGTTCTTCCTCGACGGCCGTCCGATCACCATCGTCGGCGTGATGGAGCCGGAAATCGAGATTGGCACACTGCAGAACTACGACCTGTGGGTACCGCTGCCCCTCAATCCCGCGCTTCCCCGCGACCAGCGGACCCTGATGCTCTCTGGGCGCTTGGCGCCCGGAGTGACGCTTCTCGCCGCCGACGCGGAGATTCACGGCCTCGCCATGCAACTTGCCGCCGCGTATCCAGCGACCAACCTCAATTGGGATGCCCATGTCGTCTCGACCAGGCAGGCGCTCGTTGGCACCAACACCTGGGCCCTGGTGGCCCTCCTGACGGTCATCGTCGTCTTCGTCCTGCTCATTGCCTGCGCGAACCTGGCGAACCTCGTGCTCGCCCGAGTAGTCGCGCGGCGCCATGAGTTCGCGGTCCGCCTTTCCCTCGGCGCCTCGCGGCTGCAAGTCGTGCGGCCGCTGCTCGCCGAGAACCTGCTGCTCGGACTGGTGGGAGGGCTTGGCGGGCTGGCGATCGCACAAGGCGGCCTGCAACTCATCCACGCGACGGCAACCAACACAGATCCCTTCTTAAAGCAGGTCGAGATCGACGGATACGTCATGGCGTTCACGGTCGCCCTGTCAGTCCTCACGCCGTTCCTGTTCAGCTTGTGGCCGGCGATCGGCGCCGGACGCACTGCGACGGCCGAAACACTCCGCAGCGCGCGGTCGAGCGGCGGCCCGCGCGCCCGTTGGCAGCGGGACGTCCTCGTCGGATCGCAGGTCGCCTTGGCGTTGTCGCTTCTCGTGGTCGCCGGCCTCGTCGTGCAGACGATGCAGAGGATTCATGAGATTCACATCGGCCTCGACGTCAACAGAATCTTGAGTTTCCGGGTCGCATTGCCTCCCGACGAATACCGGGATGCGCCCGCCTGGGGGCAGTTCGCACGCGAGTCAGTCGGGGCGCTTGGCGCCCTTCCTGGTGTGGAGGCGGCCGCCGTCGCGAGCGCGATGCCGGTTTTTGACGCCGAATCGCTACGCTCTCTCTCCGGGACCCTTCACGATGGGATGAAGGACAGCGATCGGCCGTGGGCGTCGTGCTTCGAGGGATCGCCCGATCTGTTCCGCGCGGCGGGCATCGGCCTGCTGGCGGGCCGGACGTTCGAGGCCTCGGATACCGCCACCAGCCAGCCGGTAGCGGTCGTCAGCCAGATGACCGCCGAGCGCTACTTCGACAGCGTCGCCGGGGCGTTGGGCCGAACCGTGAGCATGCACGCTCGCGGCGCGGCCGACGCCAACGTCCGTATCGTGGGCGTCGTTACCGACACCAAGAACTCGCAGGCGATCAAGACGAGTCCCCAGATCTGGGTGCCGTTCGACCAACAGCCGCTGCCATCGATGACGTTCGTGATCCGGTCGGCCTCACCGGCAGCCCGCGCGTTGGATGTTCAGGCTGTCATGCGCCGGCTGAATCCGTCTGTGGCGATCTCGGAACCGGTGACCATGGCCAAGCAAGTGCACGATGTGCTGGCCTCCGATTCGATCCTGACCGGCCTGTTCTCGGGATTCGCGCTCCTGGCCCTCGCGCTCGCGGCCGCGGGGCTCTATGGCGTGATCTCGTACTCGGTCGGCCAGCGTCAGCGCGAGATCGGCGTCCGACTGGCGCTGGGCGCGGCTCCCGCCACCATCCAGCGCATGGTCATGCTCGAAGGGCTGAAGGTGACGGGCGTCGGCATCGTGGTTGGCCTCGGGTTGGCGGCGCTTCTCGCCCAGGGCACCTCGTCATTCCTCTACGGCATCACGCCCAACGACCCGAAGACGTTCGGAACCGTCGTCGCCATTCTTCTCGTCGTCGCCGTCGTCGCGACCTGGGGCCCGGCGGTGCGCGCGATGCGCGTCGATCCGGTCACGACGCTGCGGGCCGAGTAGCTCGCGGGCTCGGGGCGCGCTACGGCAACGGACGGACGCCCGTGCGGCGCCGGATGGCGCTAATCAGGTTGCCGCGCCGGCCATGGCGCAGCGCGAAATACGGCGCGAGCGGGTGGACGCCCACGCGAATCGCGGCGGCGCTCACCGGCCGGAAGAAGAGCGCGCGCAGAGCTGACGGCCAGGCGCGGCCGAAACGGTGGCGATTGGTCTCGCGCTCGCCGGCAATGGCAGCGGCCTCGAGCGCCGCTTCGCGGAACCGCGGGTTGGCCCGCATCTCGGCCACCACGGCGTCGTGCTCGGCGCTCGCCGCGATCGAATAGCTGCCGCGCCGCGCGCCGCCTGGCACGGCGAGCACGGTCACGCGAGGGCGGAATCGCAGACGGGATCCTAGCCGCCAGGCGCGAAACAGCCAGTCCTGCGACGAAGTGACGAACGTCTGGCGCGCGGGTCTCCACGGACCCACCCGCTCCGCTAGTTCGCGGGTCAGCAACCAGGCCGACGCGAACACGAACACGCGCGGGTCGAACGCCTCGCCGACTGGCACACCGCTCAGGCGAAAACGCCGGCCGGCGGCGGTGTCCTCCTCCGCCGTCGGCGGCAGGGCCACCAGCAGAGGCGACCACACCAAGTCCGCGCCGGCTTGCTCACAGAACGCCACTGACTCTGCCAAATGATCGGGAAAGTACAGATCATCGTGATTCAGAAACGCGATATACCGGCCGCGGGCGCGCCGCACGCCTTCGTTGTTCGGCCCAGATTGCTCGCCGCAGTTCTTGGCCAAGTTGACGAAGCGAATCCGGTCGTCGTTGAACGACGCGACCGTCGCGGACGTGTCGTCCGTGCAGGCGTCGCCGATCACGAGCAGTTCCCATGCCTCGAGGGTCGAGGATCGCACACTGGCGATCGCGTGCGCGAGCACCTGCGGACGGTTGTAAGTCGCGGTGATGACCGACACCTGGGGAGTCATGGATCTCGCGGCCTCCGCGCGCTCCTGCTGGGCGGTCTCCAGCATACAATCGGCCGCCATGAGCCGCCGCGCGCTGGTTCTCGGGGCCGGTTTGCAGGGCGCCAGTGTCGCCTTGGCCCTCCTCGACGAAGGTTGGTTCGTCACGATCTTCGATCAGGCCGATGACTGCCTCCGCCGCGCAAGCCTGCGCAACGAAGGCAAGGTGCACCTGGGCTTCCTCTTCGCCAACGACCACACGCTCCGCACGACGGACCTCATGCAGCAGGGCGCCCTGGCCTTTGGATCGCTCATCGAGGGCTGGTTCCACGAGCCGGTTCCTTGGCACAGGTTCACCACGGCACCGTTCTGCTACTGCCTTGGGCGAACGAGCATGCTGTCGGCTGACGATCTGCTGGCGCACTATTCGGCCGTCGAGGCGCGCTTCCTGGAACGTCTTCGCGAGCCAGGGGCGACCTATCTCGGCCGACGTCCCGCGCGCCTCTGGCATCTGATGGACCGCACGGCGGATCTGCCAAGACTGTCACGAGCGTATGCTGAGCCGCTCGTGCAATCGGCCGAGGTCGCGCTCGACCGGACCGGGTTCACGGCCTGGTTCGGCGAGCGCTTTCGCGGCCGTGTGGGTCTCACCGAACACTACGGTCACCGTGTCGAAGGGGTCACGCGCACCTCGTGCGGCTTTCGCGCGCACGGTCGCCGGCGCGATGACACGGCCTGGCACGCCGATGGCGACATCGTCGTCAACTGCCTATGGGAGGGGCGGCTGGCGGTGGACCGCACGATGGGCGTGGCACCCAAACGGGACTGGGTGTACCGACTGAAGTACCGTGTGTTCGTGCGGCTGCCACCCGACTTGCAGGGGCTGCCCCCGATGACCTTCGTCATCGGTCCGTACGGCGACATCGTGCCGTTTCCCAACGGCACGACCTATCTCTCCTACTACCCGATTTGCATTCAAGGTTGGACGTCCGCCCTCGAGCCGCCGCGCGAGTGGGAGGCGCCGTGCGACGGCAAACCAGATCCGGCATTCGCACTGGACCTGGCCAGGCGACTCGTGACGAGGCTTGACGAAGCGATTCCTGGCCTCGGGGCCAGCTCTATCGCCCACGTCGACGCGGGCGCCATCTTCACGTGGGGTCGAACGGACATCGACGATCCGTCGAGCGAGCTGCACAATCGCTTCGACGTGGGAGTCCAGGCTTACGACGGCTACTTCTCGATCGACACGGGCAAGTTCACCACGGCCCCGCTGTTCGCTGATCGGCTGGCGGGGCTCGTGTAGGTGGGCTCGGCCCAGTTGGTGTATACTCTGACCGTCGGTACGCTTTCCTGAGCATGGTCGCCGGTTTCACCGGCGTCTTTTCCCTCATTAAGGCTCGCTCACCTTCTCTGGCGCGGACGTGTGTGTTCGCCCCCGGGGAGGGACCGCCACGTGCGAGGCGCGGCACGATCGCACACAGGAGACACTCTCATGACAGCTCTCAATGGCACGGTTAAGCGTCTGGTCAGCGACAAAGGCTTCGGCTTCGTCGCGGCTGCGGACGGCAACGAATACTTCTTTCACCAGTCCGGCTGCACGGAATTCGACTCGCTCCGTGAAGGTCAGGCCGTCACCTTCCAGGCCGGCCAGGGACCCAAGGGCCCGCGCGCCGAAAACGTGCGTACGGTCTAAAGCGGCACGAGGGTCGGCTCGGGGCGAGTGCCCCGCGCCGGCCTGTCGGGCGTATCCTCGCCCCTGACTGTCGGGTTGGCACGAGGACCGGATCCGGGTATAGTCTGGACGTCGGTACGCCTTCCTGAATAATCGCCGCCGGCAATCACCGGTGTCTTTCCTTCATCAAAGCTCACTCACCCTCTGGCGCGGATGCCTATGTTCGCCGCGCAGGAGAACCACGCCTCGTGCGAGGCGCGACGAGATCGCACACAGGAGACTCTCATGGCAACTCTGAATGGCACGGTCAAGCGTTTGGTCAGCGATAAGGGCTTCGGCTTCGTCGCCGCGGCAGATGGCAGCGAATACTTCTTTCACCAGTCCGGTTGCGCCGAGTTCGCGTCCCTACGCGAAGGTCAGGCCGTCACCTTCCAGGCCGGCCAGGGACCCAAGGGTCCTCGAGCCGAGAACGTGAAGATCGCCTAAGCAGGCTGGGATCGGCCCGGGGCGGAAGGCCCCGTGCCGGCCTCCCCGCGTGACGGTCCCGCTTTCGGCGGGGCGACTGAACCTCGCGACGTTCTCACCCGACGCGCTGGCCGGTGGCACGTCCACAAGGGCCTGACGGCTGGAGCGGGTAGGTTTGACGGCTCGACGGTGTCTCGTTTCAGAGCCGTCGCCGCGTACTTTTCCCAGAAATCACGCCTCAGGGCCTGGCACGCCCTTTGTGTCTCTCCTCTCAATCGGGGGTCGCGCATACAGGTGGAGCGTCGCGGTCACGCGGCACACGGTACGTGTGCCTCGGCGCTCGCGGTCACGCCGGCGGCGCAGCACGAGCAAAAGTGAGGAGGTACACACGTATGCGCACTCCATTGGCGTCGTTCGCAGCGGCTGTTGCGCTCGTCGGGCTCGTCGCGACCTCGGCGGCCGCTCAGGAGCGCGACGGCCGCGGCCCGGTGCCGGCTCCCGGCATGCTGGCCATCGGCGGATCGATTGGCGCTGCCCCGCCGTCCGATCCGAGCTTCACGGACGGATTAGCGTTGACAGGCAACATCGAAGCTTATCTGTCGCGCCGCGTCTCGATCCGTGGACAGGTCGACGGCGCGTTCTGGGACATCACGGGCCGGGGCTTCAACGGCACCGTCCGACCGGTCGCCTTCGACGGCAACGTGGTCTATAACTTCGAGGGCGGGCGGATCCATCCGTTCCTGACCGGAGGGGTGGGCCTTTATCACTACCGCTTCGACGAGACGGCGGTGGGCGGTTCGGCCGACAAACCGGGCCTGGACGTCGGCGGCGGTATGGAATATTTCGTCCATCGCCACATGACTCTGACCGCCGAGTTCCTGTACCACGACGTCGGGCAGCCCGTCACGAGTCCGCTCACGACGTTCAACCTGGCGCACTTCTGGACGTTTACAGTCGGCGCGAAGAAATACTTCCGATAACCGTGACGCCGGTGCCATGCCACGCGGCTCGTCAGGCCGAAAGATGCGGTGCCGGAGGTCAGGTTCGGTGCGCGCCACGCCCCCTTGCGACGACGTTCACGCTTGCGCCGTCGGGAATCCGGCGCCTCAACTCCTCGACGTCAAGCGGCACGGCCCGTCCGTTGCTCGCTTCGACCACTCCGTAGCCTGCCTCCCTCAGGAGACTGACCAGATCAGCGAAGCTGCCGCCAGCCTCGGCGTGCACGTACGGCGCGAGCTCCATCACGATCACCGGCTGGCATCGACCGAGCGTTTCGAAGCCGCCCTCGAGGACGCGCGCCTCGAATCCGTCGACGTCCAGCTTGATGAGATCGAGCCGCCCGAGCCCCTCGCGTGTCATCAGGCGGTCCAGCGTGTCGACAGACGCGCCTGTCGTCGTGACCAAGCGTCCGCCGTGCTTCGGGTGCACGGGACCGGTCGGATGGAGCGGCCAACTCGCGTACAGGGCGGGGGGCGCCGGGGCCTCCGCACTCGCCGCCAGGAGCACCTGCCGCAGGCGTACGCGCCCTTCGAAATCCGGATTGATCTGCACATTGCGTGTGAGCTTGGCGAACGCCTCGTCCGACGGCTCCACGGCCACGACACAGCCGGCCGGGCCGACGCTCCGCGCCATCCCGAGCGTGTGCGCGCCGACGTTCGCGCCGATGTCGAACACCACGCTGCCCGGTTGGACCAGCCTCCGAAGCGCCGCGGCGGTCTTCCGCTCGAAGCCGCCGAGCAGATAGATCGAGAAGTCGATGCCCTCGCGAAGGTCCAATTGCCATCGGAGACCGCCGCGCCGAACCGTGACCGACGAGTCCCGCCCGAGGAAGGTCCGCCCGCTCGAAAGGAGCGAACTCGCCGCGGCGGCGAGCGCGAGTTTGGTCCTGGTTGCGAGCATCGCGTCGCACCCGATCATACTCGGCGCCGATCGGCAGGCCAGTCGGTCGATTGGCGCGGCGAACGCCATGGGATGTACTTGCAGCGCGTCGTGAACGTCCCGCTGCATTCGACCGGCGCCGAATCACGGCTGACGGCGTTGCTCCCCACTCAAATACACGCAGCATTCTCGTTCGTCGCGCCTTGTGAGCCGGCCGCATCGCCGGTCTCGGGGCCACGCGGGACGTTCTCGACGGGCTGCTAAAATACCGCGCGGATGCCCGGGACGACGGTGGCGGAGGCGAGCGTGAGGGTCGGCGTTCGCCGGGCCGCACTCGTCGGACTGCTGTACCTCGCGTTGACGGTGGCGCTCCTCGTGCCGTTCTCGCTCCATCTCGGCACGCGCGCCATGTCACCGGGATCGGATTGGGACTTCACGCTCTGGGTCTTCGCCTGGGACGTCCATTCCTTCCTTCATCAGCCCTGGCACATCTTCGACGCCAACATCATGGCGCCTCTACCCAACACGCTCGGCTACGAGGAGAACGCCATCGGCAGCGCGCTGATGGTCGCGCCCGTGATCTGGATCACGCACAACGTGCTGCTCGCGGCGAACCTGGCCGCCGTCCTGACGATTCCCTTGAGCGGACTGGGCGTGTACCTCCTCGCCCGCACGCTCCGGGTCAGCGAAGCCGGCGCCGTGCTCGCCGGCCTGGTCTTCGCGCTGGATCCTCCGCGGTTCTTTCGCCTCGAGCAATTCCATGTCACAGCCATCCAGTGGATTCCGTTCTGTCTTGCCTTTCTCCACGACTACCTCGATCACGGCCGGCGCCGCGATCTCTGGCTCGCGCTGGCCTTCTTCTCTGTCCAGGCGCTCTCGAGCGGGCACGGCACGGCCTTCCTGCTCATCACGATCGTGGCTCTGCTCGCCTATCGCCTCCTGCTCGGCGAGTCGGTGGCAGCGTGGCGCCGCGTGCGGGACTTCGGACTCGCTGGTGCGTTGCTCCTGGCGCCTGCTCTCCTGATCTATCTGCCCTACCATCGGGCGCAGGCCGACGCCGGCCTCGAGCGCACGCTCCTGGGGTGGTACACGGCGCCAGCCAGCTTCCTGGCGACACCTTCACGCATCGACTCGGCTCTCGTGACGCACTACCCGATGTGGCTACAGGACTCGCCGAATGCCTATCTCTTTCCCGGCTACCTCGTTCTTCTGTTCCTCGCGATCGCGCCGTTCTTCGGTCGCCGCGCGCCGACGACCCCGGCGCGCGAACGCTGGCTCCGCCGCGCCGCGGCGGCCCTCGACATCGTGGCCGCCGGCTACCTCGCCGCGGCGATCGGATTCGCCTGGTTTGGCATTCACCGCGTCGTGGCCGGCGACCTCGTCATCCTGAGCGTGCACCACCTCTGGCGCCTCTGGGTCATCGCGGGGGTCGCCGGCGCGCTCCGCGTGGGCCTCTCACGGTGGGTCGCCTTCGAGGCTCATCCCCGCACCTGGTGGAGCCGCTTTGGGCGGTGGCGGCAAGCGAATCGGCGGAATGCGGTCCTCTTCTACGGTCTTCTGGCGCTCGTCGGGTGTGCGCTCCTCGTCGGACCGCCCTTCGGGCTCTGGCAACTCGTCTACTGGATCCCGCCGCTCAGTTTCATCCGGGCGCCGCTTCGTTTCTCGCTGCTCGTCGTACTCGGACTGGCCGTGCTGACGGGCTTCGCGCTGGACCGCTCGACGATCCGGCTCTCGCGGCGCGGGCGGACACTGGTCGCCTCGGTGCTCGGCATCCTCTTCGTGATCGAATTCGCCGCCATCCCGATCGACGGCACCGAGACGACGATGGACGTGCCATCCATCGATCGGTGGCTGAACACCCAGCCGAAGCCATTCACGATCGCGGAAGTGCCTATCGCCACGCCGAGCGACGTCTCGCGATTCAACGCCGAGAGCGCGCGCTACATGGTGCACTCGACGGCGCACTTTCAGAAGACGGTCATGGGCTTCACCGGCGTGCTCCCGCTCGACCACGCGCTCCTCTTCGATGAGCTCTCGCGCTTTCCCGACGAGACGGGCCTGCGCCATCTCGCGGCCCTCCATGTGACCTACGTCGTCGTCCACGGCGAGGACTACGCGCCGGAGGACCTGCGTCGTCTCGACTCGCAGATTCTCCAGGTCCGCTCGTGGCTGACCCTCGTGCATGCCGAGGGCCGCGCGCGCGTCTACGCCCTTCACGGCCCGATCGCCCAGTAGGGATTTCAAGGGGTCAGGCCCGGCTCACGCCAAGCGGGGCCAGGCGCTGCCGGTTGTGCAGGGGGTCAGGCCCGGCTCACGCCAAGCGGGGCCAGACCCCATCAAACCGCCGACTTGATCAGCCCGCCATCGACGTAGAGCGATGCGCCAGTGATGTACCGGGCGGCGTCCGAAAACAGGAACACGGCCGCCTGACCGAACTCTTCGGCCGAGCCGTAGCGTCCGAGGGGGATCGTCTTCGAGTAGCTTTCGCGGATCGAATCCGCCGAGCCGCCCGCGGACTTCCCTCGCAGGGTGTCGAGCTCACGCACTCGGTCCGTGTCGATCCGGCCCGGCAGCAGATGATTCACGCGGATCCGGTCTCCCGCCAACTCGTTGGCCAGGGTCTTCGACAAGGCGGCGACGCTCGACCGCACGACGTTCGAGAGCGCGAGATTCGGAATCGGCTCCCTGACCGCCAACGAGGTCGACACGACGATGGCGCCGCCGCCGCGGGCTTTCATCGAGGGCACCGCGAGGCGAGCCATTCGCACGGCGCTCAACACCAACAGCTCAAACGCCCCGCTCCACGCCGCGTCGTCGAAGGACAGCGCCGTGCCAGCGGGGGGGCCGCCGGCGTTCACGAACAGGAGATCGACCCCGCCGAACTTCTCCATTGTCTTCGCGTGCCACACGGTCAGGGAATCCGCCGAACGAACATCAACGACCACCGGCAGCGTGTCGGAGTACGTCTCGGCGCTGATACGCCTCGCGGCGTCGGCAATCCTGCCCTCGTCCCGCGAGGCCAGCGAAACCCTCACGCCCTCCGCAGCAAGACTCCGAGCGACCCCGTAGCCCAGGCCGCGACTGGCGCCGGCGACCATGGCGACCTTCCCTTTCAGCCCAAGATCCATGACGCTCCGTCCGCAGTGGCGGTCCAGGCGAGCACGCGATCGAGCGCGGCACGCGTCAGATCGTCCAGGACGGGCCCCGGCGCCCGGGTCGCGCTCTCCGCCAATGCGCCGCGACGCCGCAGGACCTCCTTGCGAATGGCCATACCGATGCCTTCCTGGAACTCGAAACGCATCAGGGGCACGAACGGGTAGAAGGCGCGACCAGCCTCGTCGATGCGTCCCGCCTTGTAGAGGGAGACGACCTTGACGAGCACCTCCGGGTAGGCGAAGCCAGTCATCACACCGGCTGCGCCGGCCATCAGTTCCTCGATGAGGAACACGCCACCGAGACCGCCGAGGATGGCGACGCGCGTGTCGCCGGCGGCGGCCAGGATGCGAGCCGTTTTGAACGGCGTCGGGGGGTCCTCGAGCTTGATGGTCCGGGCGGCCGGGACTTCCTTCGCGATTCGGGCCAGGAGCGATGCCTCCATCGCGAAGCCCGAAATCGGCGGGTAGTCCTGGACCACGATGGGCAGATCGACGGCGTCGGCCAGCGCCTTGTAGTGATTGACGACCGCGTCGCTGTTGAGCTTCGGGGCTCTGGGCGGGCTCACCATCACGGCGGACGCGCCAAGGGCCTTCGCCTCGCGGCTGAAGGTCTGGCAGGTGCGCACACCGTCGGCCGACGCGCCGACGATGACCGTCGCGCGCCCGTTCACGTGCTTCACGACGGTCTCGACGACGCGGGCCCGTTCAGATTCCAGGAGGCGCGAGACCTCACCGGTCACCCCGAGGGCGGTGACGCCGTTCACGCCGGCGCCGACGATGAGATCCACGACTTGCTTCAGGCTCTCGAGATCGAGGTCGCCGTTTGCGCGAAACGGCGTTGGAAGAACGGAATACACCCCTTCGAAACCCACGGCACGCTCCTCGAAGGGCACAGCGTATCAGACCGGTTCTCGGTCCGTTCTCCGTGGACGGCAGGACCGGCCGTATAATTGTCATGGGTTCGCATGAGCCGCACGCCGGAACCGGCCACCAACGTCCGCACCCTCGTCGAGGCGCGTGCGCTCCTCGACACGTGGTCGGCCATGGACTGGTCCGACGGACTGCAGCTCGATACGCTGCCGCCGCTGCGCTCGCTCGTGGTGCAGACGCGGAACACGGACTATCGCGTGACGGTGATCGATGGGCGTCGCGGCGAGGTGCTCGTCACCGGCGGGCGATTCTTCCCCAACCCGACGCGGGCGCGGCTGAACGGGTCCACAATGGGCGGTTCGCTGCTCAAGTGGCGTGGCGTCTATTGCGGGTTCCGACTCGAGCTGCAGCTCGGCACTCAGACGATCATCACGACGCGCGTCCGTGCCATCGCGATGGCGACCGCCGACACGGCGCCCGGCGAGTCGGTGCACTAGCGCCTCCGCGTTCCTCCTTCGCGATCGTCAGCGTCACCTGCGCTTTGACGACTTCGCCTGTCATCTTGTCAGTCGCGCTTGCCAGCTCTGCCGTTTGCCCATCGCGCATCTGCCGAGTCGGCCAGACGCGCCTCGAACGCGCGCGACAGGTCGTCTCGAGCCTCATCGGCGCTCAAGAGCCGCTCGGCCAGCCGTTCGGCGACGTCATGCATCCGGACCTACCAGACGCCGCGAAGGGAGGTTGGTTGTCAGGAGAGGGAGGAAGGCTGGAGGCTGGAAGGCTGGGAGGCCGGCCTCCGGGCCTCCCAGCCTTCACGGCTCTAGACGCTTTCTTACCAGTTCTTCGCGGGCAGCGGCACGACCTCGAACCACTGGGTCTTGCCGATCGGCGTAAACGTCGTCCCGTCGAGCTTGCCGACGGTCGCCGTGTAGTGTCCGGCTGGAACCAGGGGCGGCGTGGCGCCGCGGCCCCCGCCGAAGCCGCCGGGACCGCTTGGATTTGGCGCAGGTGGAACGGCCGACGGATCGACGCACGGCACGACGCCGGTACTGCGGCCACGGCCGCCGCCTCCTCCACCCCCGCCGCGACCGCCACGCCCGTTCGGATCGGGCGGCAGGTCGACCCGCAAGCTCCAGGTCGCGCGGTTGACGCCAACGGTCCCCGGCACGTCCATCCTGCACACGGTCTTGCCCGTGTCGTCCGCCACGTTCAGGGCGAGCTTGCCGCTGAAGCTGGCGCCCACCGAATAGGTAAACGTCGCGCCCACCGGAGGATTCGGCGTCGTCGTGTTGCCCCACGCGGACTGTGGATATGCGAGTTCATTGAACGCATACGCGTGACGGAGCGGATACAACTCCGCCTCGCGCGACAACGACTCCCCGGTGATCTCGCGAAGGGGACTGTAGTCGTCGAGGATGTAAACGCTGCGGCCGTACGTGCCGAGCACAAGGTCGCTCTCGCGCCGCTCTACGGCGATATCACGCACCTGGATGGTGGGCAGGCCGCCCTTCATCTGGACCCAATGCGAGCCGCCGTCGACACTGACGAACAAACCGAACTCCGCGCCGGCAAACAGCAGGTTGCTGTTCACGTGGTCCTGCACGATCGAGTAGATGTCCATCCGATTCGGGAAATCGCCGGTGATATTATGGAACGTCCTGCCCCGATCGTCGCTGCGCACGAGGTACGGCTTGAAGTCGCCGCGCTGCCAGTTGTTCAGTGACACGAAGACGACGTTCGAGTCGCGCGGCGAGGCGCGGACATCCGTAAGCCACACGCCGTCGGGCACGCCCTCGAAGTGGTCCGCCTTGCGCCACGTCTTGCCGGCGTCCTCAGTCACCTGCAAAAGACCGTCATCCGTCCCGACGTAGATCAGGCCCTCCGCGAGCGACGATTCGTCCACCGAGACAATCGTGCTGCCCGGCGTCGTCGCGTTGTTCCAGGCGACAGTCTTCGTCGGGGTCGGCTCCCACACCTTGCCCATGATCGGAATCGTGTTGTAGTCGAGGTTCCGCGTCAGGTCAGGACTGATCGCCAGCCAGTGGTCGCCGCGGTCGTCGCTGCGATAGAGGCGATCGCTGGCGAAATACAGGCGCGTCGGCGAGTGGGGGCTGATGATGTACGGCGCGTCCCAATTCGTCCGGTCGCCGCCCCCTCGCCCGCCGCCTCCACCACCACCGCCGCCCCCTCGGGCGCCGCGCGCGCCCGCGCCACCACCCGCCGGTGCCGGCGGGTCGTACGGGCCAGGCAGCGTGTTGGCCGCGCTCGGCCGGACGGACTTGTTTTCGCCGGTACGGAGGTCCATCCGCGAGACGCCGCCCGACTGACACGCGCTGTAGACGATGTTCGGGTTGCCAGGCTCGATGCGCGACTGGAAGCCGTCGCAACCGCCGGTCATCCACCAATCGCTCATGCGAATGCCGACGCGATTGACCGTGCGTGACGGCCCACACTGCGATTCGTTGTCCTGCGCGCCGGCGCACACGTTATAGAACGGCAGCGCGTCGTCGACGGCGACCCGGTAGAACTGCGTTACCGGCAAGTTGTCGAAATGCCGCCATTCCTTGCCCTCGTCAAACGACTCGTAGGCGCCGCCGTCGTTGCCGACCATGATGTGGTTGCGATCCTTGGTGTCGAACCACACCGCATGGAAGTCGACGTGCACGCTGCCGAGATTCGGTACGTTCGACCAGCACCGGCCGCCATCGTGTGTCCACTCGAGGTTCGTGTTGGCCGACCAGATGGTGTCCTGCCGAACCGGGTCCACAAAGATCTCCTGGTAGTACCCCGGGTCGCCGCCGCAATAGGCGCCGGGGTCGCAGCCGCCGCGTCCGCCGCCGCGAGGGGCCGCGGCGCCCTGGGCGCCGGCACCCGCGCCGTTGGCGCCCGCCGGGGCGGCTTGTCGTCCAGCGCCTTCCTGCGGCGCCGGAGGCGCCGAACCACCCGCGGGCGTCGCGGGCGCCACGGCGGCGTTCCCGCCGCGCCGGCCCGCGGGCTGATCGCATTGCGTCTGGTCACTGATCGCTTCGGGCACGGCCGCCTTGCCGTACGGCGCACCCATGCGATGGAAACTGACGCCCGCATCGTCGGAGCGGAAGAACCCGGAGTCGCCAGGCGTTCCCTTGACCGGGTCGCCAGGCAGTCCATTGATCAGTGCGTACACGCGCGTTGGCTTCGCCTTTGGATCCACGCCGAGCGCGATGCGTCCGACGTCGCCGGCCGGCAGGCCCTTGGTGAGCTTCGTCCAGGTCTTGCCGCCGTCAATGGTCTTCACGATGCCGCCTTCCGGTCCACCGCCGACCATTTGGCCGACGCTCCGCCGGCGCTGCCACATCGACGCGTAGACGACGTCCGGATTGTTCGGATCAATCGCCAGGTCGTTTGCCCCGGTATCGGCGCTGATGGCGTAGGACGCCTTCCAGGTCTTGCCGCCGTCGGTCGTCTTATAGATGCCGCGTTCGCCGCCCGAGGACCAGAGCGGTCCCTGTGCGGCGACCCAGACGACGTCCGAGTTGCGCGGATCGATCTTGATCGCCCCGATGTGCTCGGACGTCTCGAGTCCCACGCGCGTGAAGTGGTCTCCGCCGTCGGTGGACTTATAGACGCCGTCGCCGTACGTCGAACTCCGAGGATTCGAGTTCTCGCCCGTGCCGAGCCAGACGTTGTTCGAGTCCTTCGGATCGACCACGACACAACACATGTTGAAGGAACCGCCGTCGTCGAAGACGGACCTCCAAGTGTCGCCGCGGTTGTCGCTCTTCCATAAGCCGCCGACCGCGCTCGCGACGTAGTACACGTCGGGGCGATTCGGGTCCACGGTGATGTCAGCCACGCGGCCGGTCGTGAGCGTCGGACCGATGCTTCGGAACTCCAGGCCCTGAAGGGTCTTCGACGACAGGGCACTCGCGCCCTGGCCCAAGCCGACGGTCGTGCCAAGCGCGGCCAAACAGGCGATGAAAGCGATATGGGAACGGTTCATGATTGGTTTCTCTCTTCGAGCATCCAGCTTCGAGCGAGCCAGGGGTCAGGCCCTGGACGAGGGCCAGACCCGGGCTCAATCACTATCTGTAGAGCTTGTAGTTCTGATCCGGCAGCGGCAGCACTTGGAACGACTGTGTCGGCCCCAGGGCGGTCACGACCTCATTGCCCGGCGCGCCACCGACCGACTCCAGCGTCGCCGTGAAACGCCCAACGGGCACGAACGCTCCGACGGGGTTCCCGCGACCTCCTCCACCACCACCGCGGGCACCCGCCGGAGGCGGGGGTGGGGGTTCCACGCGAAGATCCCACACGACGCGCCGCAGCCCCAGATCCTTGGTCACGTCGAGCCGGCGCACCTGCCGCCCCGTGCTGTCGGATATCGCGATGACCAGATGCGAGTCCCGCGGCAACGCCTGGCCGACGTTGTAGGTCAACACCGCGCCCAGCGGCGGATTCGGCGTCGTGTAGTTGCCGCCGATGGGACCAGCCCCGTCTTCGCCGTCCGGCCCCAGCCCCCACGGCGTGAACTGATACGCATGCCGCAGCGGGAACAAGTGCGCGGGCTCCGCCAGCGTCTGGGGACTCACGTCACGGAGCGCGCTGTAGTCGTCGAGGATCCAGAAGCCGCGACCAAACGTGGCCATGACGACATCGCTTTCGCGCTCTTGAATCTGGAGGTCGCGCACCTGCTCGCGCGGCATCCCACCCTTCAGCTGCGTCCAGTGCTGGCCGCTGTCGACCGTGAAGAACAATCCGAACTCGGTCCCGGCAAACAGCAGGTTGCCGTTAACGGTGTCCTGGGCCATTGCCCACACGTCATGCTTGGCTGGCAAGTCTCCCGTGATGTTCGTCCACGTCTTCCCGCGATCCGTGCTCTTGGCCACGTACGGCTTGTAGTCTCCCGTCTGCCAGTTGTTGAACGTGGCAAACACCGTGTCCTCGTCCTTCGGGGAGGCGTAGACGTCGCTCACATACGTCCACTTCGGCACACCTGGGAAGTCCTCGATGCGGCGCCAGTTCTTGCCGCCGTCTTCGGTGACCTGAATCAAGCCGTCGTCCGTGCCCACGTAGATCAGGCCGCCCATGATCGGCGACTCACTGATGGCCACAATCGTGCTCAGCGCGGTCGTCGACTCGTGAAACGCGATGGCACCCTCGTCCCACACCTTGCCCATGATCGGCATCACGCGATAGTCGAGGTTGCGCGTGAGATCGGGGCTCACGCGCTCCCAGGTATCGCCGCGATCATCCGAGCGATACAGGTAGTTACTGCCCCAATAGAGCCGCGTGTGCTGATGCGGGCTCACGATGTACGGCGCGTCCCAATTGACGCGATCGCCGCCGCCGCGGCCGCCAGCCCCGCCGGCCGCTCCTGCACTGCCGCGCCCGGCTCCGCCGCCGCGCGACTGCGGCGGCGCGATGCCGCGCCCGCGGCCGGCCGCGCGGTCAAAGCGGCTAATGCCGCCCTCTTGTGACGACCCGTACACGATGTTCGGGTCGGCCCAGTCATGTCGCGCGAAGAACCCGTCACCGCCGACGATGACGTACCAATCGCTCGTCCGAATGCCGAGGAAGTGCGTCGTGCGCGACGGCCCGCACTCGGAGAAGTTGTCCTGCGTGCCGCCGCACACCGTGTAAAACGGCTCCTCGTTGCCGGCCGACACCCGGTAGTACTGCGTGATCGGCAAGTTCGAGAAGAACCGCCACTCGGCGCCGTTTGGTTGTCCGGCCCCGGCACTATACAGGCGATCGGCCGTGTAGGTCTCGTAGAGCCCACCGTCGTTGCCGATCAGGATGTGGTTGTGATCATTCGGATCGAAGAAGACGACGTGGTGATCGACGTGGACGGCCATCGAACCGCCCGTCAGGCCGGTCGGACCGGGGTTCTGCTGTTCGATGCCAACCTCGGACCAGGTCTGGCCGCCGTCGCGGCTCCATTCCCAATTCGTGTTGGAACACCAGATGGTGTCCGGGTGCCACGGATCGACGAAGAGTTGCCCGTAATACGCCGGCCCACCGCCCCGATGGCGCGATACGCGCGTCCACGTCGCGCCGAGATCATCCGAGCGATAGAGCCCGATGCTGTCTTCGGCCGTTGGCGGCGGAGGGGCGACGTACGGTTCAGCTGCTGCCGCGCCCCCGGCGCCCCGACCACCAGCGCCCTGACCCGCGCCGCCGCGGCCGGCAGCCGCGCCGGTCTGGCCGCCCGCGCCGGCGGCCGCGACCCCCGCGGCACCCGCACCGGCTTGAGCCGCCGCACCGCCACGGCCTGCGTTCGGGACCGCCGCAGCCGCATTGGCCCCACCACCACCTGGTCCCCCACGACCGCCGCGCCCTTCCGACGACCGCGCGTCGATGAGCGCATAGACGCGGCCCGGCCGCTTCGGGTCTACGGCAACGTCGATGCGCCCCACTTCGCCGGGCGGCAGCCCGTTCGTCAGCTTCTTCCAGGACTTGCCGGCGTCGGTCGTCTTGAACACGCCGCCGTCAGGGCCGCCGCCGATCATCTGACCAACGTGGCGCATCCGTTGGTACGTCCCAGCAAACATGATGTCTGGATTCTTCGCGTCGAACGCGATGTCGGTAACGCCGGTCGTTTCGTTCACGAAGAGCGACCGCGTCCACGTCGCGCCGCCGTCGGTCGTCTTGTAGACGCCGCGCTCGCCTCCGCCACCCTCAGTAAAAAGCGGGCCCTGCGAGGCGACCCAGACGACGTTCGAGTTACGCGGGTCGATCACGATCCTGCCGATGTGCTCGGACGTCTCGAGGCCCATGTGCTTCCAGGTCGTGCCGCCGTCGGTCGACTTGTAGACGCCGTCCCCGAAATGCGCGCTGCGCTGGCTGTTGCGCTCGCCGGTGCCGATCCACACCACGTTCGAGTCCTTGGGATCGATCACGACGCAGCACATCGAGAACGTCCCTTCGTCCTCGTTGGGGAACACCTCGGTCCACTGAATGCCGCGGCTGCTCGTCTTCCAGAGTCCGCCAAACGCGGAAGCCACGAACCAGGTGTCCGGATTCTTGGGATCCATGACCACATCGACGACGCGGCCGGTCACCAGACCCGGCCCGATGTTGCGCAACTGCATGTTTTCGAACGCTGCCGCCGTCAGGCGATCAGACCCGCTCGCACCCTGCCGAGCCGAGGCGTACGCACTCGCAACGAGCACCACCAGGGCGACGACGAACACCGCTTTTTTCATGGGACTCTCCGAGGAGACACGTTGGCACGCGCATTCTCCCACTGGCTTCGACCGGAGGCAATACTGCGGGCGAGGCTTCAGGCCCTCAAGGCGGGAAGGCCGAAAGGCTGGAAAAGGAGAGACACCCGCCGGACAGCGCTGGCCTTCAAGGGTCGAAGTGACAGACACTGGGACTCCGGCGGTCGTGCGGCCCCTTTCCCGCTTTCGTCACGTCGTCTTCTTCGCTGTTCTGGCGGCAGCGGCGTGGTGCGCGGCGGCGACCGCCTGGCAGGCGGGACCACCCGCCGGCGTCGACTCGTCGCTCTTTCAGGAGCTCCGCTGGCGCAACATCGGCCCCTTCCGGGGGGGACGGACTCAGGCGGCGGTCGGCATTCCCTCGGAGCCAAACGTCTTCTACGTCGGCGCGGTCAACGGCGGTGTTTGGAAGACCAACGATTTCGGCCGGACGTGGAATCCGATTTTCGATGACCAGCCCACGGGGTCGATCGGCGCCATAGCCGTCGCGCCATCAGACCGGCACATTCTCTATGTCGGCAGCGGCGAGGGGCTCCAGCGTCCCGACCTCTCGACCGGCGACGGTCTCTACAAATCGACCGACGCCGGGCGCACGTGGACCCACCTCGGGCTTCGCGATGGCCAGCAGATTCCGCAAATCGTCGTCGACCCGCGCGACCCGAACCGGCTGTTCGTCGCTGTTCTTGGCCACCCATACGGACCGAACGAGGAGCGTGGCGTCTTCCGGTCGACCGACGGCGGCCAGACGCTCACCAAGGTTCTGTACGTCGACGAGGATACGGGCGCCTCCGACCTGGTCCTGGATCCCCTGGCGCCGGACACCATCTACGCCGTTCTCTGGCAGGCCCGACAGGGCCCCTGGGAAAACGGCGCGTTCACAGGTCCAGGGAGCGGCATCTTCAAGTCGACCAACGGCGGCACGACGTGGCGGCGGATTGGCACCGGTCTTCCGACATTCACCGACGACGGCCTCGGCCGGATCGGGATCGGCATCGCACCCTCGAATCCGCGCCGCCTCTTCGCGACTGTCGAGGCCAGGACGCACGCTGGTCTCTATCGATCCGATGATGCCGGCGAGACCTGGGCACTCGTCAACGCCGACCCGCGAGTCACCGAGCGTGGCGACGACTTCGCCGAGGTCAAGGTCGACCCGACGAATGCGGACGTGATCTACACCGCGAGCGTGACCGCGTGGAAGTCTACGGACGGCGGCAAGACGTTCGTCGGCTGGCGGGGCGCGCCAGGCGGCGACGACTACCACCGCCTGTGGATCAACCCAACGAATCCCAACATCATCCTGCTCGCCGGCGATCAGGGCGCGATCGTCACGGTGAACGGCGGCGAGACCTGGAGCTCCTGGTACAACCAGCCGACCGCGCAGTTCTACCACGTCGTCGCTGACAACGCGTTCCCGTATCGGGTCTGCGGCGGACAGCAGGAAAGCGGATCGGCCTGCGTCGCGAGCCGCGGCGACGACGGACGCGTCGGCGTGCGCGAGTGGCATCCTGTGGCCGCCGAGGAATACGGCTACATCGCGCCCGATCCGGCTGATCCCGACATCGTGTACGGGGGCAAACTCACGCGGTACGACCGTCGCACCGGCCAGGCCCAGGACGTGATGCCGCCCGGGGACTCGACGTTCCGCGTCCTGCGGACCGCCCCCCTACTGTTCTCGCCGCTCGACGTCCGCACGCTGTTCTTCGCGTCGAACGTGCTGTGGAAGACGCAGAACGGCGGCCGCTCCTGGACGGCGATCAGCCCCGACCTCTCACGACCAACGTGGCCCGTGCCCCCCACCCTCGGCGTCTACCGCCCGTCGCCGGCCGCGCAACCCTCGAGACGAGGCGTGATCTACGCGGTTGGCCCGTCCTACGTCGACGCCAACATCATCTGGACGGGGACCGACGACGGCGCGATCCACCTGACGCGGGACGCCGGGCGGACCTGGTCCGACGTCACGCCGAAGCAACTCGCGCCGTGGGCCAAGGTCTCGCTCATCGAGGCGTCGCACTTCGACGTGAACATGGCGTATGCCGCGATCAACACGCTGCGGCTCGATGACCTCGGCCCGCACATCCTTCGAACGAAGGACGCCGGCGTCACGTGGGTCGAGATCACGCGCGGTTTGCCGGCCGGCGGGGTCGTGAACGCCGTCCGGGAGGACCCCCAACGCCGAGGCCTGCTCTTCGCCGGGACCGAACAGGCGGTCTACCTCTCGTTCGACGACGGGGAGAGCTGGCAGCCGCTGCGACTCAACATGCCGGCCACATCCGTCCGCGATCTCGCGATCAAAGGCGACGACCTCATCGCCGGCACTCACGGCCGCGGCTTCTGGATTCTCGACGACATCATGCCGCTTCGGTGGATCACGCCGGACGTCGCGCGGGCGCCCGCGTTCCTGTTCCGGCCCGCCAGTGCCTGGCGCGTGCCGTGGAACAAGAACACCGACACGCCCTTGCCGCCCGACGAGCCCAGCGCGCCCAATCCGCCAGACGGGGTCACGCTCAGCTACCTGATCGGCAGGGGCACGGCCGGTCCGGTGACGCTCGAGATCAACGACGCGCTCTCTGGCGAAGTGATCCGGCGCTTCTCGAGCGACGACCCGCCGGACCCGGCGGTTCCGGTCCCCGACATTCCCGATTACTGGATTCGGCCGGCCCAGCGCCTCTCATCCGAACCAGGCCTGCACCGGTTCGTGTGGGATCTGCGCTATGGCCCGCCGGCCGTCCCGACGTTCGACTATTCGATCGCTGCCGCACCGCATGACACCCCCAAAAGCCCGCAGGGCATCTGGGTCATGCCGGGCACGTATCAGGTTCGCCTCACGGCGGGCGGCCGCGCGTACCGGCAAGCCGTCGTCGTGAAGATGGATCCGCGTGTGAAGAAGTCCGTGCTGGACCTCGGGCTGCAATTCAAGGCTTCCAAGACCATCGACGACGGCCTGCGGCAAGCAGCGGCCGCGCTTGTCGATCTCAGGGGCCGTGTCGCGGCCGCGTCGAGTGCGGACCGGTCGGCGGCCATCCAGGCCGTGATCGGCGAGGTCGAGCGGGCCTCGGCCCCGCTGCCCGATCTGCTGGCTCGACTGCAGGGCGCGGACATGCGGCCAACCGACACGCTGACGGCCGCGGTAACGGCCGCGGTCGCCGGCCTCACCACGGCGCTGGCGGATTACCAGGCGCTCAAATAGGGTCCGCGGGCCCGAGGAGCACAGCCAAACCTTTTCGACCCGCGGCTCGTCTCATATATCCGTAGTGGATGTATCTGCTACGGATGGAGCTGCCGTGCCGCCGACCCCGCCCGACCCGCTCGCCCTTCTGCCCCTCACACCGGCGGTCTTCTACGTGCTCCTGGCACTCGCCGATGACGACCGGCACGGGTATGGCGTCGCGAAGGACGTCGCCGAGCGCACGGCCAACGCCGTCCGGCTCGGTCCCGGGACCCTCTACGGCACGCTGACGCGGCTGACGGCCGCGGGCCTGGTCGTGGAGCGGCCGACCCGCGCTGCCGACGACCGCCGCCGGTACTACCGCCTGACGCCCTTTGGCCGGCGCGTCGCGGAGGCGGAGGCGCGGCGGTTGGCGCAAATGGTCGGCATCGCGCGTGCCAAGGCGCTGTTCGTCCCGGAGCGGACGAAGTGATCCCAGTCCCCGAGCCACGGCTTCTCCGCATCGGGCGGCGGTTGGCGCACCGCATAGCAGGCGCGTACCCCCGACCAACGCTGGCTTCGGGTGGATCCGACGACGGCGCTCTGGATCGCGACCTTGAGGCATTCGTCGAGGAGTCCGTCACGGAAGGCTGGCGCGAGGGGCAGGTCCTCGGACTTGCGCGTGTGCTCGGGACACTCGGACGCGATGTCCTCGCCACGCGCTGGCGGGGACCGGGCCTCACGATTACCGCGACCGCCATCCACGATTTACCGCCGCAATCCCCGGGCACGATGGGCGGGAGACACCCGATGCCAAACGTGTTGAACGACGTTCGTCTGGCTGTGCGCCAGCTCGCTCGAGCTCCGGGTTTCACCGCGGTTGCCGTCACGACGCTCGCGCTCGGCATCGGGCTCACAACGGCCGTGTTCACGGTCGTCGATCAGTCGATCCTGCGCCCCTTCTCCTACCCGGACATCGACCGCATGGTCGTGATGAACGAGCGCTTTGACACGGAGCAGATGTCGGTCTCGTGGCCCAACTTTCTCGACTGGAAGGCCCAGAACACGGCTCTCGAGGAACTTGGCATCTATCGCAGCGCCGCGGTCAACCTGACGGGTCGGGATCAACCCGAACGGCTCAGCGGCAGCATCGTCTCCGCTTCGGTGTTCGCATCAACCGCCATCGCGCCCCTGCTCGGTCGCGTGTTCACGGATTCGGACGATCGGCCGGACTCCGATCGGGTAGCGGTGATCAGCGAGCGCCTGTGGCGGACCCGCTTCGGGGCCAGCAGGGATGTGGCGGGCCAACGCGTCACGCTCAACGGCGAGCCGTACGCGATCGTCGGCGTGATGCCCGCGGCGATGCGCTTCCCTTCACGCCTCACGGACGTGTGGCTGTCGGTCGGGCCGGTGGCGCCCACCCTGCCCACTGCTCGCGACGTCCATCCGGGCCTGACGGTGCTCGGTCGACTGAAGCCCGGCGTCTCGCTCGACGCAGCCCGCACCGCCATGGAAGTCATCGCGCGACGGCTAGGCGTCGCCTACCCCGCCTCGAACGGCCGCACCCACGTTGTCGTCACCGCCTATCGCGAGCTCCTCGTCGAAGGTATCCGGCCCGCGTTCCGTCTGCTGCTCGGCGCGGTGGGGCTCGTCCTGCTCATCGCGTGCGCGAACCTCGCCAGCTTGATGCTGGCGCGGGCCGACACGCGCCAGCGGGAACTTGCCGTCCGCGAGGCGTTGGGCGCGAGCCGTTGGCGACTGCTGCAGCACCTGGTCGCCGAGGCGCTCGTCCTGGCTTTCGCCGGCGGCGGCGCGGGCGTGCTTCTCGCCTACTGGTCGGTCCGCCTGTTTATCGCCTCCCATCCGACGACGATTCCGCGCATTGACCTGATTGGCGTCGACTGGCGTGTGCTGGTCTTCGCGCTCGGCGTCTCGACCGTCGCTGGCCTCCTGTTCGGCAGCGCCCCCGCGCTGCGCGGCTCGGCTATCGCCCTACAAGGCGCCCTCCGGACCGGACGTGACGGATCGCTCGCCGGCGCACGACGCTTGCGACGTCTCCTCGTCGTCGCCGAGGTGGCCATGGCGTTCGTGCTGCTCGTCGGCGCCGGGCTCTTCGGGCGAAGTCTGATGGGGCTGCTCTCGGTCGACCTCGGCTTCGAGCCCTCGCGCCTCGTCACGATGCAATTGGCCCTTCCCCCGACGGCGTACCCCTCCGTCGACGCGTGGCTCGCCTTCCACGAGACGCTCCTCGAACACATGACCGGTGCGCCAGACGTCGATGCCGTGGGCCTCGCCACGAGCCTGCCCTTGTCCGGGAACGGAGCGGAATCATCGCTCATGCGCGAAGGCGATCCGCTGCCCACGCCCGATCATCCTCCGGCCGAGTGCTCGTACGTCGTGGTCAGTCCCGGCTATTTCCGGGCGATGGCCATCCACGTCGTGCGCGGACGGACCTTTACCGCCCGCGACTCGTCGAACGCGCCGCCCGTCATCGTGGTCGACGACGAGTTGACCGCGAGGCTCTTTCCGAATCAGAACCCGATCGGCCGCCGGATCTCGTTCGAAGCGAGCGGCGACTCCCCGGCGACGTTCGTACCGATCTGGCGGGAGATCATCGGCGTCGTGCATCATGTCCGGCAATACGGTCTGACGGGCGAGCCCCCCTATCTGCAAGTCTTCACGCCGGTCGCGCAACTGCCGATCTGGATGCGAGACCGGCGTCCTGCTCTGAGCCTCGTCGTGCGCACCACGGCCACGTCCGAAGCAGTTGTCGCGGACGTGCGACGCACGGTGCGGGGTATCGACCCGAACATCCCCGTCTACGGCATTGAGACAATGGGAGCCGCGATCGAAGGCGCGACCGAGCAGCCGCGGCTGAGCCTCATGCTGATCGGCGTCTTTGCCGTCCTCGCGCTGGTCCTCGCGATTGTCGGCGTCTACGGGATTCTGGCGCAGGCTGTCACCCAGCAGACTCGCGAGATCGGCGTCCGGATGGCCCTTGGCGCCCGGCGCGGTCAGGTCGGCAGCGTGATCGCGCGGCAGGCTGCGTCCCTGGTCGTCACGGGCCTCGTGCTCGGCGCCTGCGGCGCGATCGGCCTGTCGCACTTCCTCCGGTCCTTGCTCTTCGAGGTCTCGCCCACCGATCCGATGATCCTTGGCGGCATGGCGGGTCTGCTGGCGAGCACGGCGGCGATTGCCGCGGCAATTCCCGCGCGACGGGCATCGGGCGTCGACCCCGTTGTGGCGTTGCGCATGGAGTGAGTCAAGCGCTCACGCCGCAAGTCGCGATCGGTCTCGCCCTGGGTTTCGCTCCGCTGATATTCTCGGACGGTGCTCTCTGCCTCCTGGGTCTTGGCGCTTTCGCTGACCCTCCAAACCCCGGCAACGACGGTTCGTCCCAATTCCGAGTGGAGTGACGACCAACCCTTCACGCATCTCCTCCGTAATCTGGGCACGGACTTCGAGAACCTGCCGACGAGCACCAACGCCGCAATCATCGGAGTCGGCGCCCTCGGCGCGATTGCCGTCCACCGGTACGACTCGCCGCTCTCGGGATGGGCGAAGGCTCAGGGACCCTCGTCGTACACGAGGATTGGCGATGTATCAGGCAACGCCTTCACGCAGGCCGGTGTGGCGATCGGCACGTACGCGATCGGCAAGCTCGCGCACGACGACGTGGCCATCCATGTCGGAAGCGATCTGATTCGCGGCCAGTTGCTGAACGGCATCTTCACGGAGAGCCTCAAGTTCGGCGTGAATCGAGCACGGCCCACGGGATCCGCTTACTCTTTTCCGTCAGGGCACTCATCGGCGTCCTTCACGACCGCCGCCATACTCGAGACACATTTCGGCTGGGGGGTCGGCGCGGCGGCGTATGCTGCCGCCGGGTTCATCGGGTGGACGCGGCTTCGCGACGATCAGCATTGGTTCAGCGACGTCGTGTTCGGCAGCGCGATCGGGATTCTCGCCGGACACACCGTCACCTGGGGACATCATGGGCCGGTCGCGGTCGTACCCGCCCGGACGCCGCACGGCGGCCCGGCCGTCATCGTGATGTGGACACCGGGCCCGGCCGGGGCGCGCAACTGAGCGGCAAGGGGCCGTCAGGCCCGGCTTACGCCAGCGGGGCCACCACCTGTCGGTTGTCAGGGGGTCAGGCCCGGCTTACGCCAGCGGGGCCAGACCCCGTTCCGCCAAAGCCGCCGCGACTCGCCCGTGCCGGCTCGGCGATCTCTCGCCACTCGGCGCGCTCGAACGGCATGACGACGCCCTGGGCCAGTCGATCGCCGCGGGCCACGTGGACGACGCCCGGCGTGAAGTTGTACACCTCGATCCGGATCTCGTCGGTCGGGCCACAATAGTCTTCGTCGACGACGCCCACGCCGTTGGCAACCATCAGACCGCGCTTGAGCGGCGTGCTGCTGCGCGCGAACACGCCCAGGAAGTGGCCGGCCGGCACTTCGATCACGAGCCCGGTGGGCACGAGCGTCACCTCACCTGGCTGCACGTCCAGATCGACGCTCGCGGCCAAATCAAACCCTGCCGCGCCTGCCGTCTCGTACTTCGGCAACGGCACGGCGGGATCCAATCGATGAATGCGGACCGGCGTCACTGGCCTCCGCCGCCCTTGCTGATCGGCGGGGGCGCGTTCGCCGGCCTCTTGAAGAGCGAGAGCACGTCGCGCGTGCCTTTCTCGATGTAGGGCACGCCCTTGTCCATCCACTCGGGCTTGGGCTTGCCGAGCAGGTAGTGATCGAAGAACTCGTCCATGTGAACCGTCCAGTACTTCATGTCGTCGCGATCGCTCAGCCCATGCGGCTGGCCGTTGAAGCTGAACATGTAGGCTTCCTTGCCCAACCGGCGCAGGGCCGTAAAGAACTCGATGCCTTGATACCACGGCACTGCCGTGTCCGCGTCGTTCGCAATCGTCAAATACGGCGTGTGCACGTTCTTGACGGCGAAGATGGGCGAGCTCTCGATGAAGTCGAGCGGGTCGTCCCAGGGCGTCGACCCGATGCGGCTCTGGCCCTTCTCGTACTGGAACTCGCGCACCATGCCCGTGCCCCAGCGGATGCCGCCATAGGCGCTAATCATGTCGGCGACAGCGGCGCCGGCCTCGACGGCGGCGAACACATCGGTGTGCGACACCATGTAGGCGATTTGATAGCCGCCCCACGAGTGCCCCTGAATGCCGATGCGCTTCTCGTCGATGAAGCCCTGCCCGGTGACCGCGTGAATCGCAGGCAGCACGCACTTCATCGCATCCTGCCCCGGATGGCCCGTGCCGTACACGATGTCCGGCTCGAGCACGACGTAGCCGTTGCTCACGTAGCGGGTGACGTTGATGCTCGTCCCCGGCGCGGGCGCGCGATAGCCGTGGAGGCCGGCCGACAGCTCCTCGTAGATGTAGACCATCAGCGGATACTTCTTCGCGGGATCGAAGTTCTCCGGTTTGATCAGGAGCGCGTCGAGCTTCCGGCCGTCGGTGTTCGTGTACTCGATCTTCTCGGCCTTGCCCCACGTGTATTCGGCTTGTTGGGGATTGGCGCTCGACGCCTTCTGCGGCGTGTGGAACTCCGTGTCACTCACCCACAGGTCCGGGAACTCGTCGAAGCGCTGCTCGGTGAACACCACGACGTCGGCGTCCTTGGCCTTGACGGGGACACCCATCTGCTTGTCGATCATCATGATCTTCTCGGGCGCAGACGAGCCGGTGAGGGGCACCCGATAGACGCCGCTCGCGCGCGTGTCGTCGTTGGTCGCCGCCAGATAGAGCGGCTTGGCCGCCGAAATCGGCGCGATCGCCGCGCCGCCGGCGCGGCCGCCCCGGCCCGTGGCTGTGTCGTCGCTCTCGATCGGCCGGTACCGGAACACGAGGTGATGCTTCCGGCCCTCGCCGTTGGTCACCATGCGCGCACCGCTGTCATCCGGGCGCACCTCCCAGATGTCGTACTGGTCGTAGAGGAGCACGGATCGATCAGCTTCCGTCCATCCGGCGACGCCATAGGCTCCGGGCAAGTCCGGCGTGTCGTGGTTTTCGAGGAAGAACTTCACGGGCAGCCGATCGGTCAGCACCGTGCGCGTGCCATCGGCGATCCGGTAGGTCATCCACTGGCCCGCCTTTTCGTCGAAATACAGCACGTAGGATCCGCCCGGCGAGAGCGACGCGTTGCCGTGGAAATGCTCGAGGATCTTCCGACGTGTCCCCGTTCGCTCGTCGACGAGCACGACATCGTCGTACGTCGTGTCCCACGAGTTCTCCTGCTCGTAGGGCAGGTCGGACAGGCCGATGGCGCGAATTGCATCGGTCCCCGGGTTCACGGTCGGCAGATCGGGGGATGCGAGCTGAACGAAGCGGCGATCCGCCAGCTGGACGACGGCCCGGAAGTTCTGCTGGCGCGCCTGCTGCGCGCGCACCTGCTGCATCGGCTGCAGTTCGAGGTCATGGTAGTTCCACAGGTCGACCTGAATGGGCTTCGGCGCGTTCGGATCGGCGGGCGGCGCCGGAGGCGGCGCGGTCCCGAGGTACAGCCGGGCGCCGTCATCCGAGAACCGAGCGCCCCCGTACTCGCTTACGGCCATGCCCGCAGGCATGCCCTTTGTGGCGGCCGACACGAGCTCGGTTGCCGTCGGATCGCCGGCCTTCCAGTAGTAAAGCCGATAAGGTGAGACCTTCTTGTCGTATTCGGCCGCATCGCTCAAGAAGGCGAGCTGGCGGCCGGCCTCATCAAAGGCCAAATTGTTGTAGTGGCCCCGGCCCTCATGGAGGGCCACCGTAGATCCATCCGCCATCTTCCGCGCGAACGCCCCATCGCCTTCTGGTTTAGCGGACGAGACCGCGTAGGCCAGCCACGATCCGTCCTTGGTCCACTGAAAGTCCGTGACCTCCGGGATGGTCGTCTCCTCGTTCGTCGCGAGGTTACGCACGACCAGGTCCGACCCTGGATCCTTGCGCTTCTCGGGCACCGCGCCCCCGGATGCGTTCTCGGTGGCGGCCGCGCCAGCTGTAGCCGCCGGCTGCGCGCTCGCAGCGGCTCCTCGGGCGCCGCCACCCCTCCCGGCGCCTGCGGCGCCGGCCCGACCCCCACCACCGCGGCCGGTCGCGCTCGGGCGGTGATACGCCAACCAGGTCGACGACTCGTCGGGCAGACGGAACTGGGCCACGCGGTCAATCGCGGTGACCTTCCCGTCGGCCAACGTCATGATGCCCATCGACGTCCGCGCGGCGTTCGCACTACCGGCGCGCCCTGTCGGCTGAGGCGTCGCGGGCGCTTCCGAAGCGGCCGCGCCGGCCTCACGGGGCTCATCGGCCTTCGGCGGCGCAATCGTAAAGATCACGAGCCGCCCGTCCGGCGTGAACACCGGGCTCGTGCCGCGGGCTGCGTGGTAGTCCTTCCCGGTCTTCAGGTTGCGAACCACCAGGTCGCCGTCCTCGCCTTGCGAGGTGAGCGCATAGGCGAGCCACTGGCCGTCGCGCGACAACCGGGTCCCGGAGATCGACCGCCAGTAGTCGTACGTGTCATAGGACAGGGGGCGCTTGACGGGCGCCTGGGCGGACAAAAACCGGGGCGCCGCGACAAACGCGAGCAGAGCCGCGCCACCCACGACGAGTGATCGCCACCGAAGCCAGGAATGCATGGAATCCTCCTCGAGCGGCGCTTATTATGGCGCAACCCATGCGCGATCTCCTGGTGTTCCGGGGCCCGGCCCTTGGGTGTGCCGTCATCACCGTGGGACTCGCCCTGGGCGCGCCTGGCCCTGCAGCACTCGAGGGCCGACCCCGGGCGCGAGACCTCGGTATCGCCCCCGGCCTCGGCGAGCCCGGCCCCCTCAACGCCATCACGGACGTCGCGGGCGTCGCGGTCGGCCAGACCACAATTGTCCAGGGCGCCACCGTCCGAACGGGCGTCACGGCAATCCTTCCGCATCCGGGCAACGTGTTTCGCGAGAAGGTCGCGGGCGCGGTCTTCGTGGGCAATGCCTTTGGCAAGCTTGCCGGGTCCACGCAGATCGACGAACTCGGCACGATTGAAACACCGATCGTCCTCACGAACACGCTCGCGGTCGGCACCGCGGTCGATGCCGTCGTCCGGTGGACCCTCGACCAGCCGGGCAATACCGACGTGCGATCGGTCAACGCCGTCGTCGGCGAGACGAACGACGGCACGCTCAACGACATCCGCGGACAGCACGTCACGCGGGACCACGTCCTCGCGGCCATCCGCGACGCGACGACCGGGCCGGTCGAGGAAGGGTCCGTCGGCGCGGGCACCGGCACCATCGCCTTCGGCTGGAAAGGTGGGATTGGCACGTCATCCCGCCGCGTGCACGTCGGGTCGGACGACTGGACGATTGGCGTCCTCGTGCAAACGAACTTCGGCGGCCGCCTGACGATTGCCGGCGTGCCCGTGTGGCGGACTCTCACGCCGCCGCGACCGGGCCTCGACGCGAGCGCCAGCCCCGCCGACGGGTCCTGCATGATCGTCGTGGCCACCGACGCGCCGGTTGACGCGCGCGACTTGAAGCGTCTGGCAGCGCGCGCCATCTTCGCGCTCGCGCGCACCGGGTCGACCTACGCGAACGGATCGGGCGACTTCGCGATCGCCTTCTCGACGCACGCGGCGCTGCGCGTCACGAGCACGACGGGTGCCGCGCCTCGCCTGGCGCTCGGCACGGACGCCATGTCGAGCCTCTTCGAGGCGGCGCTCGACGCGACCGAAGAGGCTGTTGACAACTCCCTGCTCCGCGCGAGCGACGTCACCGCGAACGGACGAACCGCGCACGCGCTGCCCATTCCGGAACTGCGCGATGTCCTGCGCCGCTACGGCCGATAGGTCAAAGGGGCTCAGCCAAGCGGGGCCAGACGCTTCGATTGTGCAGGGGGTCAGGCCCGGCTCACGCCAAGCGGGGCCAGACGCTTCGATTGTGCAGGGGGTCAGGCCCGGCTCACGCCAAGCGGGGCCAGACGCTTCGATTGTGCAGGGGGTCAGGCCCGGCTCACGCCAAGCGGGGCCAGAC
>Ga0070732_10000152_pt1 | contig 57553 bp, 62 predicted proteins | sample Coa_R1_5_FD_66449 | JGI IMG/M metagenome (GOLD analysis project Ga0070732, IMG submission 66449) | Surface soil microbial communities from Centralia Pennsylvania, which are recovering from an underground coalmine fire - Coalmine... | ecosystem: Environmental > Terrestrial > Soil > Unclassified ... | reverse complement strand
GACCCGGAGCCGCTTCCTCGCAGTGCACCTCGAGCCCGAGCCGCCGCAACTCATCGGCGACGAGCGACGCGGCGGCGGTTTCGTTGGCGAGGGGATCCTCTGGCCGGAACACGCTCGGAGTCCTCACCAGTCGGCAGGCCAGATCGATGAGATACGGCTCGTCAACCGCCGTCACCACCGCATCGACCGCCGTATCGAACGCGCGCATCGAGGGGCTCAGTAGATATTCGACTGCCGCACCCGCCCGGTATAGTCCCAGAACACGCTCTTGATCTCAGTGAAGAATTCCAATCCTTCCTCCGCCATCTCCCGGCCGCCGACGCCGCTCCACTTGATGCCGCCGAACGGGATCTGGGCCTCACCCCCAACGGTGGGGGAGTTCACGTGGACCATGCCGACCTCGACGCCGTCGATGAAGCGCATGATCGCGTTGGCGTCGGACGCGTAGATCGAGGAAGAGAGACCGTAGCGAAGACCATTGGTGACCGCGAGGGCCTCGTCGAGGGACGCGACTTCGATCACCGACAGCACCGGGCCGAAGATTTCTTCCCGCGCGATCCGGTGGCCGGGCTGGACGTCCGCAAACACGGTGGGCTCGACGAAGTATCCCCGGGCGTACGCACCATCGGCCAAGCGCCGACCTCCGCAGAGCAGGCGCGCGCCCTCGGCCCGCCCGGCCTCGATGTAGCCGAGAACCGTGGTGAGCTGGTGCGAATCCACGAGCGGGCCCATGCCGACGCCGGCCTCCAGACCGTTGCCGACGCGGATGCTCCGGGCCCGATCGACAATCGCGTCGGCGAGCCGCGCGCGCACGTCCCGGTGCACCACACATAGGCTGGTGGCGGTACAGCGCTGGCCGGTGCTGCCAAAGGCACCCTGGACGATCCCGGCGACCGCGAGTTCCAGATCGGCATCGGGCATGACGACGACAGCGTTCTTGCCCCCCATTTCGCAGGTGACCTTCGCCAACCGGCGGGCCGCGCGCGCGTAGACCTCTCCCCCAATCTCACAGGACCCGGTGAAGGAGACGGCCCGCACCATCGGATGGGTGACCAACGCATCGCCAACTTCGGGACCCGGCCCGACGATGATGGTCAGCACGCCCCGCGGGAGCCCGGCCTCCTCGAGGATATCCCGGTACCGCTGGGCGACGAGCGGCGTCAACGATGCCGGTTTGAGGATGACGGCGTTTCCCGCCACGAGGGCCGGGGCGACCTTCCAGGCCGGCTCCGCCCAAGGGAAGTTCCAGGGAGTGATCACCGCGACGACCCCGAGCGGTTCCCGCAACGTCATCAGCACCGTCGTGGGCATCTCCGACGGCCGGGTTTTGCCGCCCATCCGAAAGCCCTCGCCGGCGTACCACTCGAGCAGAGCAATCCCCTTGAGCACCTCTCCGCGTGCCTCGCTGAGGATCTTGCCTTCTTCGCGAGTGAGCAAGCCCGCGAGTTCGTCGAGCCGGGACCGGGCAAGCTCGGCCGCCCTCGCCAGGACACGCCCCCGCTCCGGCGCCGGGGTCGCGCGCCAGATCCGATACGCCCCTTGGGCCCGCTCCACGGCCCGGATCACATCCTGCGCGGTGTGCTGCGGAATCTCCGCCAACACCTCAGCGGTATCGGCGGGGTTGGTATCGATGACCGTGCGGGGACCTCTACCCCCGGTCCCGGCACGCCGAGACTCTGGAAGATCGCGGGTCGTGCTCATCCACGCCCTCCTTCTGGTGCGCATCGGCGGGTTTCCGGGCACCGGCGGCCGTGTTCAGTTCCGCCTGAGGAAAGTCCTTCCGCGGGAAGCGTTCGCGCAGGCGCGCGCGTTACGCACGGTGTGGGCAGTTTCGCCGATTCGTAGGGAGGAGTCGGGGTGCAGGGACAACCACTCGAGCACGCACGGGCGAAGGGGTTCGCCAGCCCTCCGCCGCGGAAGATCAGGGGCCCCATTGTCGATGTGCACACACACACCACGGAGCCGGCCACGAATCACGAGCTGATCGAGGCGGCACGGCTCTACGGGATCACCACGCTTGTGGCGATCGCCCCGCTCGACGTCGGCCGCGCGATACAAAACAGATACCCAAAGGAAATTGTGCTGGCGGTCCGGCCGATTCTGAATGAACCAAACGGTCAGATCGCGCTCCTGGACCGGGCGGTGGAAACCGTGCACCAAGCCCGAGCGCTGGGCGCCCCGCTGATCAAATTTTGGTTCGCCCCCCGAATCCGCGATCGGCTGGACTTTCTCCTGGACTCGCCACGGTTGGATCCGGTGTTCCGGGCGATCGATGAAGAAGGGCTGGGAGTCCTCGTACACGTCAGCGATCCCGACCGGTGGTTCAAGCATAAGTACGACCCCGCCAAATACGGGACGAAGGCGGACCAGTACCCAATGCTTGAGACCCGGCTCCGGCAGTTCCCGCGGATTCCATTTCTCGCGGCGCATATGGGCGGGGATCCGGAACACCTCGATCACCTGGCAGACCTGCTGACCCGGTACCCGAATCTCTACCTCGATACGAGCGCCACCAAATGGATCGTCCGCGAGCTCGGCCGGCAGCGGGAGGCCGCGCGAACCTTCTTTCACCGGTGGGCGGACCGGATCTGCTTCGGGACGGATCAGGTCGTGCTCAAGGAATCCGATCCCACCCGGTACCTCGTACGGTACTGGGTGCACCAGATGTTTTGGGAAACGGATCTGCAGTGCCCGTCGCCGATCCCCGATCCTGACAGCGACGGGCCTCCCTCGCTACGCGGACTCGATCTGCCTGAGGGCGTGCTGGGTGAGATTTATTCGAAAACCGCGGAACGGGCCTTCGGAATTCAAGCCCGCCGACCTGAGGGAGCGCAGACGCACTCCACAACGAAGACCGCTAGCGAATGATCAAGTGCCCGGTGGCCCAAAGGGCAAGGCCAATCAGCGCAAGGATCCCTGCGAGAAGCACGACCTTCACCTCCTCCCGAAACTTCTCTCGCCGCCCTGTATCTTACCCCGTGGGGGTCCCGGTCAAACTTTACGGTCCATCCCCTTGGTCTCCCCACCGCGCCTGCGCCCGCTAAGGCTCGAGGGCTTTCTCCACGTCCTGCCGAGTGAGGTCTTCCCCAAGTTCGCCCGACCACCGGAGCAGAGCCTGCACCACTTCTTCCTGGGCCATCCCCAAACTCGATGTCATCTCTTGGACGCACATCTCGACCACATACTCCAGGCGCCCGCTCCACCCGGCATCCTTCGCCTCGGCGATCAGGGAGACGACGACACCAGCGAGCAGCGGTTCGGCCCAGGCGCGGCGATCACTCGCAGCGTCGGGAGCGGCCGTGGCCCCCTTCCCCTCTGCCATACGGCCGTCATCCTCCACAGTGCACCTCCCGTTTCCATCCCCCGCGGGCGCCTCGCCGATGCCCGCGGTCAGCCGGCACGCCCCCCTGCGGTGCGGAAGAACACCTCAAACCCCAAGAACAGCACCCCGGCCGCACCGCCGATGAGCCCCACATACCACAAGAACGGCCGCCGGACGATCGCCGCTACCGAGCAAACCACGATTCCGATCTGAAAGAAGGCGACGGCGAGGGACAAGCGTTGGTACCGCTCGTCAAATCGCTGCGCGACGACTTTGGCCTCATCGCGCTCGCGCTCGCGCGCTTTCGCCTCCTTCGCGATCTCGTCTTGGTCGAGCGCATACCGCTTGATCTCCTTCTCGTACGCCGTGACCTGCGCGGCCGCCCCCGGCGTCGAGTTCAAACGCAACACGTCTCTCTCGACCTCGAAGACGTGTCGTTTGATGCCTTTGGCCTGATAGAAATTCCACTGGTCTGATGCCAGATTCTGGGCGATCGCCGCCCCGTTCAACTCGGCCAGCGAGTGATGTGCGGCACGCCCGGCGAGCAGGCTGCTCAGCGCCGCACAAACCGCGAGCGCCGCAGTGGTGACGGCAATCGCGGTGATCAACCACGCCCCGTGAGCGTCGCCGGCGCCCTCCAGGCGCGCCTCGACTTCGAACCCTTCTTCGCTCATCTAACATCTGTTCGGGGTTACGTCTGCGCACTCCTGCGGCGCCGACGCGTGGGGAGCGCTACTGTTGCGGGATGAACGTCCCGGTCCAGGTTGTCTGGCGATGATGGATCAACCCGCCGACTTTGTACCGCAGCATCCCCAACAGCCGGCCGATGACGCCGGCGCGGCCAACGGCTGCCGCGGCCACAACGGGTGACGTGGCAAGGACAGACGACGGCGTCCGAACCGTCAGCGTGCCGATTTGCTGCCCCTGCTGGAAGGGCGCGATCGGGCGGACGCTGATCTCCTCTGAAACCGTGATTGGAGTGCGATCGTCCCGCGGGAGGATGACGTCGAGCGCGTGGGAGGCCGCCAGCGACAACCGCCCGGCGTTCCCGCCGTAGACCCTGATCGCGTTGGGCACGAACTGCTGCCACGGCACCGCGACTATCTCGTATCGGGCAAACCCCATGTTGAGCAAGGCTTCGACCGCAGCGGTGCGGCGTATCAGGGTATGCGCCCCCATCGTGACGGCGATGAAGCGCAGCCCCCCCTGCCGTGCGGTGGCGACGATGTGATAGCCCGCTGCTTCGGTGAACCCGGTCTTCATGCCGTCGACCCGCGCATCCCGAAAGAGGAGGTTGTTCCAATTTGCCTGACGGATCCCGCCGTACGTCTCGTAGCGAGGGCTGGTGTAGGTTAGGGCGTCGGGGTACTCCACCAAGATCTGCCGCGCCAGGTGGCCCATGTCCCACGCGCTCGTGTGCTCGCCCGGGGTCGGAAGCCCGTGCGGGGTGACAAAGTGAGTGTCGTGCATGCCCAGGCGGGCCGCGGTCGCGTTCATTTCCGCGACGAACTGCTCACCGGATCCGGCCAGGGTTTCGGCGAGCGTCTCGGCCGCGTCGTTGCCGGAGGCGATCATCAACCCGTGCAGGAGTTGGTCGACCGTGACCGTATCGCCCGCGTTCAAGAACATGCGGCTGCTGCCCGGAGTGCGCCCAATCCGCCACGCCTCGGCGCTGACGGTAACCGGTGTGGTCAAGGCGATCCGACCGGTCTTGATCGCCCCGAGGGTCAAGTAGAAAGTCATCAGCTTGTCCAGGCTCGCCGGGGGGCGCTGTCGGTGGGGATCCGTGGCCGCGAGGATCTGTCCGGTGGACACTTCAATGAGCAGGGTCGAGGGCGGGCCGGGCAGCCCCACCTGCCGGGGAAGGACAGCGGCGCCAGGGCGCGGCGCCGCCCACGCCACGACGGCGGCTCGAGGGCCCACCCCCACGAAGGCCTGCAGGATCATCGCCAGAATCACACCAGTGCCGAGCCCCCGGATGCCCATCGCTCGCCTCTCCCTCCTCACCGGTCCATCACCAGGATGCCGCGCAGGCCGTCCCCGCGGTCGAGCGCGGCCACCGCGTCGTTGACCCGATCCAGCGGGTACGTCGCCGTCACGAGCTCGTCCAACAACAACCGCTTCCCCTGGTAGAGAGCGAGGAGTCGCGGAATATCAGCCCGAAGGTGCGCGGACCCGTAGAAACAGGCGTGCAGCGTTTTCTCGTTGAGGACAAACGCCGGCCCGCCAACCGCATACTCCTCGCGGGCGGGGGGAATCCCGACCGCGACCGCAACGCCGCCCCGGGCGAGGCTATCGACCGCTTGCCGGACGACCGCGGCCCGGCCGATCACTTCAAACGCATAATCGACCCCGCCCCCGGTCAGGTGCTGGATCGCCCGCACCGGGTCTTCCTCCGATGCCAAGACGGTGTGGGTCGCGCCAAACCGCTTCGCCGACTCCAGGCGGTGTTCGAGGAGGTCGACGGCAATGATCGTCGCCGCCCCGGCGAGGCGCGCCCCCTGCACGACATTAATGCCCACCCCTCCCGCGCCGAAGACCGCCACGCTGCTCCCGGGCCGTACCCGCGCCGTGTTCACCACCGCGCCCACCCCCGTGGTCACGGCGCACCCCAACAGCGCGGCGACGGTCAGCGGGACTTCCTCGCTGATCCGCAGGACCCCCGCTTCGGGAACCACCGCCATCTCCGCCCACGACGACACGCAGGTGAAGTGGTGTACCTCCTGCCCGCGCCACCGCAGGCGGGTGGTGCCGTCCGGCATCTTCCCCCGCACCCGGTACCGCATCTCGCAGAGATGGGGCCGCCCCGTATCGCAGTACCGGCAGCGTCCGCAGGCGGGGGCAAAGAGCAGCACGACGTGATCCCCGGGACGGACCGACTCCACTCCCTCGCCCACGGCGTCCACGATCCCGGCGGCCTCGTGCCCCAGGATGACTGGCAGGGGCATGGCTAGGTCGCCTTTGATGTAGTGCAGGTCGCTGTGGCACACTCCGGTAGCCAAGATCCGAACCGCGACTTCGCGGCGACGCGGTCCCTCGATCTCCACCGTGTCGATTGCCAGCGGCTTCCCCACCTCGTAGAGCACGGCGGCGCGCATGCGCGTTCACCTCTTCGAAGATGTCGAAACACTGTTCCCCCTCCCCGCAGGGATTCCTCCGGGAGGAGGCGAACGCTACGAACGCATGGGTTCCGCCCGCTCCGCTCCTCATTGAGCCGCCTCCACTCCCACCCGGCCCTGGGGAATCTCCTCCTCTTGCTCGTTCCGGTCGTGTGGGGACTGAACTTCATCATTATTAAAGCCGCGCTCAACCAGTTCTCCTCACCCCAGAGCTTCAACGCCCTGCGCTGGATCCTCGCCTCGGGCATCCTGGGGATCGCCGTCGCGGTGCGCCGGGACTCCCTTCGGATCGCTCCCCGGGATTGGGGGAGGATCATCGCCGTCGCGATCCTCGGGAACGTCCTGCAACAGGTGACGTTCATCAACGGGATTCGGCTGACCACCGCCGGTCACTCCGCCCTGATGATGGGGCTTTCACCCCTTGTGGTGGCGCTGGTCAGCGCGGCGAGGGGTCTCGAGGACGTCCGGGCCCGGACCTGGGCGGGGATCGGCCTTTCTCTCTTCGGCCTCGTCATCTTGGTGCGGCCCGCGACCGACCAGGGAGGGTCCGGGATGTTCGTCGGCGACCTGCTGACGCTTGCCTCAGCGGCCTGTTGGGCCGTGTACTCGCTCTTGGCACGGCGGCTCACCCTCGCGTATTCCCCGACCGTGGTCACGGCCGTCGCCATGGGAACCGCCACGATCGTCCTCGTGGCCATCGGCCTGCCGGACCTCCGCACTCAATCCTGGACCTCCGTCCGTTGGACCGGGTGGGCCAGTCTGGCCTACTCCGGGGGGCTCACGATCGCGTTCGGATATCTGGCCTGGGGGTTGGCCATCCGGCGGGTGGGATCGACCCGCACTTCGATCGTCTCCAACCTGACCCCGGTAGTCGCGCTGATCGCGGCGTGGGCACTGCTCGGCGAGCGGTTGGACCCATGGCAGATGCTCGGGGCGGGCATGGTCGTGGGAGGCACCGCGCTGGCGCGGGGAGGAGATGCGGCATCATCGTAAAGCTTGCGGCAAACCTGCAGGAAATCTTCCGCAGATCTTCGAAGCGTAAGGCGGGGGGGGAAGTTCGGAGGGCAGGCTAGGTCCACACCAGGGGACGGAGGGGAGACATGGATCTGCGGGATTTCGTCCACAAGCTCACCGATTTCATTTGGGATCGGGAACACCAGAGTCAGAAATCGGTCGACGCCGCGATCCTGAGCTATGTCCAGGATGCGGTCATCGCCGAGCTCGAATACCGACGACGCATGCAGGATCTCGATCGAAGGATCGCCGAACTCGACGCCTTGGCCGTGGCCGGCGTGCATTCCTAGGGCAACACGGGTTCCCTCATCGAAGCCACGGCGCCCACCGACCACGGAGGTCGGTGGGCGCGTGATTTGGCGCGCGATCCGCGGGAGGGTCGCCCGCGGCGGCAATCCGAATCCCCTGTCGAGTGGGCCGGCTTCCTCGTCTGAAGCCCGCCGCGGCTCATTCCGAAGACTGTCCCTGTCAACGCAAGGCTGCCGTTCCATCGGGGTCGTCTAAGCCTCCCGGCCGACGACCCGGAGTCGCACGGCGCGCCAGCCAGGCGACGGGCACCCACGGGAACGGGGCCCGGATCCCTCGGGAGCCACCCGTAACGATCCTCGACCGCGCCCGCCGGCTCGCGCCAGATCACGGCATGGCCACGCCCTACCCTCCCAATTACCTCCTGTGATCCTCCTTCGGCATCGAGGACCGACGCGTCTAGGTCGGGTGCACTAAGGGCATGGAGGTAAGGAGCCTTCATATCGACCTTGTCGTACTTGGGAGGGTGACCGATGCGCTCGTTCCGCTTGCTGTCGATGATCGTCGCCGTGATCCTGGGGACCTGTGGAGTTGTAGCCGCGGGCGCCCAATCGCCGGGCATGCAGGTGGCCGCGGACCCCAGCGGACGGTTTACGATCAGCTTCCCGTCGGGCTGGAAAGTGGTCACCCGAGAAAACAGCCTCCCGGCGATCATCGGGGTGGCCCCCGACGCCCCAGGGGGGTTCCACGCCAATGTGAACGTGGTCGTCGAAACTCTCCCAACGGAACTGTCGGCCAAAGCCTACGCCGACCTCAGCGAGCCCGCTCTCCGGGCGATGTTCCACGATTTCACGATTGTCGACCAGGGCCCCGCCAGGATCGCCGGTCGAGGAGCATATTACCGGTATTTCACGTGGCAGCCGAACCGCGGGGGCGTCCTCTACCAAGTCCAAGCCTACTTTACGGTCGGCGCCAAGGGCTTCGTACTCACGGGGACCACCTTGAACGACGACACCCGCATTCGTCGCGATTTCAGCCTGATTTCCCAGATCTTCGAGACGTTTAGGCCGGCGTCGAGCCGCGCCACCGCTTCGTCCCGCCGCGTTTCGCTCTAGGGCCGCCTTCGCGCTCGGCGGCCGGGCTTTGGGTCCGTCCATCTCCCGGACCTGTGGGACCACACCGCCACCTCGATGATACGCGCTGGAGAGAGCGCGGGGGAAGCTTGAAGGCGAAGGCGTCGGGGTGAATCGCCGAGGCCAGAATCTCCAGGCCATCGACGAGTCGGGGACCGGGACGGTTGAAATACGAAGACGCGTCGGTGAGATAGACGCGGCCGTTTCGAACGGAGGGGAGATCGCACCATCCGGGGCGGGCGGCCATCGCGGGGAACTCACGGCGTGTGCGGGCGAGGTCGAACCCGCACGGCATCAGCATCAGCACCTCCGGGGTTGAGGCGGACACCACCTCCCACCCCACCACGCGGGACGGCTCGCGGCCGTGCCCGAGCACGTCCAGGCCACCCGCGGCCTCCACCATCTCGGGCAGCCAGTGCCCACCGACATAGATCGGGTCGAGCCACTCCAGACAGGCAACCCGGGGGCGCACACCGGTGGCCCGCGCCCGGGCTCGCACCGCATCGATCCGCCCTTGCAGTCGGTCGACCACCGCCCGCGCGCGGCGCGCGGTCCCGGTGAGCTCACCGATGAGCATGATGTTGTCCAGCACATCGAACAACCCGTGCGGCTCCAGCGAGACGAGCTTGGGCTCCCTCGCCAGAAGGTTTGCCGCGTGCCGCACGAGCGTGTAGGCGGGGGCACACACCGTGCAGAGTTCCTGGGTGATGATCAGGTCGGGAGCCAGCCCGGCCAGCGCCGCCTCGTCCAGATGATACACGCTCCTGCCGGTGTGGACCGCCCCACGGATCCGGGCCTCGATCATCGGGCTGGGCATCGAGGGACCGACGATCGCCTCGCTGAGTACGGGCTTCCCGCGAACCCCCGGCGGAAAGTCGCAGTCGTGCGAGATGCCGACAAGAGCGTCGGCGAGACCGAGCGCACAGACGATCTCGGTGGCGCTGGGGAGCAGCGACACGATCCGCACAGTCATATCCCCCCAACCGGGGTCCGCTCACCTGCCCGGACGGGCACGGACAAGCGGTTGAGGGGCGGTGCCAGCGGGCAGACCCATCTTGCGTCATAGGCACATGACGGATTGTACGCAAAATTGAAGTCGAGGATGAGCCGCCCGCCCTCCGCCGCGCCCAGATCGGCTCCCTTGACGGTGTCGAGGAGGTAACGGCCCGCACCGTACGTTTCGGTGCCGCTAGTGACATCGCGAAAAGGCAGAAAGAGCCCCCCACCATACCCCCCCAGCCAGTACAGCTCGAGCTCGCACCGCGATCCCCACAGGTCGAACCTCGCGATGGCCGTCCGGGTGAACGGGTACGCATCGTCTCCGCTGGTGGGGATGGTGCAGGGAACCGGGGTCGTGTCGACGATCTCCCCCAGCACCCGAGCGGAAGGATCGTACTCGAAGTAGAGGAGGCCGGCGAATCCGCCGCGCCGGGCGTCTGGAATCGGCGACATGGGGTGCCCGGCGAACAACCGATTCCGTACGGCGCGCCAGCCGTCCCAGGCCGCGGCCGGGTCGGGAGAGGCGCGGATGTGCTGGTACAGCTCGAACACCTGACGTTTCCAGTCCAGCAACTCGAGTCGTTCACCGATCATCTTACCGTCCAGTCTAGCAGATCCGAAACCTCACCACGCCGCGACTGGGGAGAGGGCTTCGCGTCCCCCACCATGAAGAACGCTACGGGGACGAGACTTGGATCATGGGGAGGATGACGTGGGTCCTGAGGAACTGTGTTGGACGCCGGCCGCCGAACTGGCGCGCCTGATTCGGGCAAAGGACATTTCGCCGGTCGAAGTGGTCGAAGCGGTCCTCGGCCGGATCGAGCGTATCAACCCCGCGATCAACGCGTACTGCACGGTGGCCGCGGACCAGGCGCGGGCCGCCGCCCGAGACGCGGAGGCGGCGGTGATCCGCGGTGGGCCCCTGGGCCCGCTGCACGGGGTGCCGTTCTCGATCAAGGACCTGACCCCGACGAAGGGCATCCGCACGACGATGGGATCCAAAATCTTCGAGGGCAACGTGCCGGAAGAGGACGCGCTGCTCGTGGAGCGGCTGCGCGCCGCGGGCGGGATCCTGATCGGGAAGACGAACACCCCCGAATTCGGCTGCAAACCATTTACCGACAACCGCCTGTTTGGCGCCACCGCCAATCCGTGGATGACGACGCATTCGGCGGGAGGGTCGAGCGGAGGAGCCGCGGCGGCCGTGGCCGCCGGTCTCGGTCCGCTCGCGGAGGGGAGCGATCTGGCAGGGTCGATCCGCCATCCCGCGGCGTGGTGCGGCGTCGTCGGCTTCAAACCTTCGCAAGGACGTATCGCGCGCTATCCGAACGCGGCGGCGTGGAACGCGATGTCGACCAACGGCCCGATCACCCGCACGGTGGGGGACGCCGCCGTGATGTTCGCCGCCATGGTCGGCCCGGACCCGCGGGACCCTCTCGCCCTCCCCCACACCGGCGAGGACTGGGCCCGGCTCCCTCAGGGAGCGAGCATCCGGGGAGCGCGGGTCGCCTGGACGCCGGATCTCGGCGGGGCGACGCCGGTGGATCCCGCCGTGGCGTCGATCTGCGAAACCGCGGCGGGGGCCTTCGCGGACCTGGGGTGCTCCCTCGAGGTGGCCTCCCCGGAGATCGGCAGCATCAAGGAGCCGTTCCTCGCACTGAACGCCGCCCTCCGCCAGGCCACGGTCGGCAAGTACCTTGAGCGATGGCGGGATCAGATGGATCCGATCCTCGTCCGCCGGATTGAGATCAGCAGGACCCTGACCACCGAGGACATCGGACGTGCGGAAGTTGAGCGGTCGGCCTACCACCAGCGCCTGCGCCGATTCTTCGAGCGCTACGACCTCCTGGTGCTCCCCACGACGACCATCGCGGCATCCCCGCTCGACGCCCTCCTTCCCAAGGAAATCGCCGGCCGCCCGATCCACGACCACCTCGACATGCTGATCCCGACCTACGCCTTCAACCTCAGCGCGCATCCGGCGCTCTCGGTTCCCTGCGGCTGGACGGAAACGGGTTTGCCGGTGGGCCTCCAAATTGTCGGTGGGTGGCGGCAGGACGCCCTCGTCCTACGGGCCGCGGTGTGCTTTGAAGCAGCCGCCCCCTGGACCAGCAAGCGGCCTCAGCTGAGGTAGCGAACCGCGAAGGAGCGCGAATCGCCATGGACTACCGAAGTCTCGGCAATACGGGATTGCGCGTGTCGGCGCTCGGGTACGGATCGGGAGCGATCGGCGGATTGTTCGTCCGGGGCGATCCCGAAGAACAGCGGCGGGCGGCGGCCCGGGCCCTCGACGCGGGGATTACCTACTTCGATACCGCGCCGAGTTACGGCGACGGACGCTCCGAGACGAATCTCGGCCGCGTGTTTCGGGACCTGGCCGCCTGGGGGCGCGTCGTCGTGGGAACGAAGGTCCGCCTCCGGCCGGCCGACCTCCGGAACCCTAAGGACGCGGTCCTCCGATCGGCCACAGAGAGCCTGAAGCGGCTGGGGCGCGATTCGATCGACCTGCTGCAACTTCACAACCCCGTGCGCGCCGACGGCGGGGCCACCGGCGGGAACGCCCTCGACCTCGGGACCGTGCTGGGGGAGGTCGCCGATGGATTGCACGAAGCGTCGCGGCAGGGGCTGGCCGCCCACGTCGGCCTCACGGGATTGGGGGAAGCCGCACCCCTCCTCGCGGTGATCGGGTCAGGCCGGTTCGCGACGATCCAGACGTACTTCAACGCGCTGAACCCGAGCGCGGGGTTCGCGGGCGCGAGCGGCGGCGGGCAGGATTTCGGTGGACTGATCGACGCCGCGGCGGCCGCGGCGATGGGCGTGATCGCCATCCGGGTGATGGCGGCGGGAGCGGTGTCCGGCGCGCCGGAGCGGCACGCCAACGCCGGGGACCCCGGAGACCCCCTGGCGCGCGGCGCCGAGTACAACCGGGATCTCGAGCGGGCGCGCGGGCTCGTCGCGCTCGCCCGGGAGGTCGGGGTGGAAGGCCCGCTGGAACTGGCCCTGCGCTTCGCGCTGGCCAAGCCGGCGGTCTCCACCGTGCTCGTGGGGTACTCGGACCTGGCTCAACTCGAGGACGCGATCCGCTGGACCGCGCGCGGACCACTGCCCCCGGATGCCGTCAACCGCACCCTCGCCGTTGCCCGGTAGCGGAATCGACCTCCCACCCCCGCTCCCCCGCGCTCAGCGGACGTCCTTCGAGGCCGTCAACGAAAACATCAGGGGAATGTCCCCGCTCCCGGGAGGCAGCTCCCAGCAGCCGTCCGATCGTGCCTCCATCCAGGGGAGCATCGCCCATCCCATGAACGGGTATTCCTCGAATGTGTCGATCCGCAGCCCGGCGCGGAGGAGCGATCCGATGATATCCGACATCGAGTGGACCCACTGATAGGTCACGCTGCGAATCGGGGCGTCGGGGGCGGCGTACGAACCATCGCGCTCCACCCGCATCGGCTCGCGGCGGTGAAAATAGGGGTAGCCGGGCCGGAGCTCCCGATCTGAGCGTGCGTCGTCGAAGGTCAGGGCGAACGGGTGGGCCTCCACGATGCAGAACCGCCCGCGGGGGCGGAGGAAGCGAGCGATGATCTCCGCCCACCGGCCCAGGTCGGGCAGCCACCCCAACACCCCGTGCGAAGTGAACACGATGTCGAATTCGCCTTGAAGCCGCCCCGGCAAATCGTACAGGTCGCTTTCGACAAACGCGGCGTCCGGCGCCACCTCCTCGGCCAGCGCGCGCGCGGCCGCAATCGCCTCGCCGGAGAAGTCAACACCCGTCACCTTCGCCCCCCGTCGCGCCCACGCGAGCGTGTCGAGGCCGAAGTGGCACTGGAGGTGGAGCAAAGACCTGCCGGTAACGTCGCCGAGCAATCGGACTTCCAGGGCATCCAGGCCGGCACGGTCGCGGCGTCGGCCGGCCTTGAACCCTTCCACATCGTAAAACGGCCCCCGCAGATGGTACCGGGCCCAGGTGTCCCAGGTGGATTGATTGACCTTAAGATGGCGGTCCATCGATGGCCCTCCGGACCGGCCGCCGTGGGAACCGGAGGCGGCGGGCTCGTTCGAGCAGGGCTTCGGGGGCGGCGAGCGACCTCCTGGAGGCGGGGCCCCCGACCGGCTTCCCGGGACCTCAGCCGGTGATCAGGAGGGGGGGTCTCGATCCATCGCGATGAACGCGTCGACGGTCCCGGGGTCGAATTCCCGCCCGACGTGGTCGCAGATGTACTCCTGCGCCTCCTCGGGGGTCCAGGGCGCGCGGTAGGGGCGCTGAGAGCAGAGTGCGTCCCAGACGTCGACGACCGAATAAATCCGCGCGGCGATGGGGATCTGTTCGCCCACCAGGCGGCGAGGGTAGCCGCTCCCGTCCCACTTCTCATGGTGGCAGTACGGGATGTCCAGTGCCGGGCGAAACTGGGTGATTGGGAAGAGAATTTCGTAGGCATAGGTGGGGTGGCGACGGATCGCCTCCCACTCCTGCGCGGTCAGCGGACCGGGCTTGAGCAGAACCGCGTCCGGAATCAACATCGTCCCGATGTCGTGCAGCAGCGCCCCGCGCCGCAGGTGCACCAGCACTTCCTCGTCCAGGCCGAGCGCCCGGCCGAGCCGGACGGTGAGGTCGGCCGCCCGGGCGCTGTGTCCCTCCGCCTGCTGCTCTCGCATGTCGAGTGCCCGGGCCCACCCGGTGATGATGTCGTCGTAGGCCGTGCGCAGCTCGGCCCGTAACTGTTCGCGCAGGCGCAGTTGCTCCCCGCTCTCGGCGGGCAGTTCATGCATCCTCGAGGTCACAAGGTGGCCTCCACGCCCCGCTACGCCGGGATCGGACCGCTCGACCCCAGGGGCGAGCCCGGCGCACTTCCGGTGGGTGTCGGGGCGCCCGGATCTCCGTCAGTACCACGCCTTCAACCAGCCGCGCAGAACCGCCGATGCACCGCCTCCGTCCTTCAGCGCTTGGAGGGCCAAGGCCCGCACCTCCGGCCGGCTCGACTTCTCCGACGCCAGGCGCGCCAGCGCGGAGGTCTGGTCCAACTGTGCCGCCAGCATGGGGAGGTACGCACGCTCCAGCGCGGACCCCCGCAGGGTCCGGAGCTTCTTGACGGATGTCGTCGCCACCCCCGCCCGTCGCTCGGCGGGGCCCGCCCCCATCGCCTGTAGCAGGGAGAGCGTCTGCCGGACCTGGCCGTTCTCTCGCTCAACGAAGTCTTGATTCCACCGAAGGAGATCGGGGTGATCGGCGTACAGGGTCGCGGTCATTGCCATCTCCACGGCCTCCTCGTCCGCGGGGACCAGCGACTGCAGGAAGGCGATGTCGAACGTCTGCCCGCTCAGACCCGAGAGGCGAGCAAGGGTCGCACTGGGAGCGGACGTGGTCGAGTTTCCCACCGCCACCGTTGTGGTCAGCATCAGAATCGCCAGAGCCAACGCCATCCGCATCATACACCTCGCAGCTGTTGAGGCTTTAGACCGACTGGGAAAGTCCGGCACAGGTATGGTGCCCAACGCCGGCGGGGGAAAGACCTGGTAAACCGCCGCCGTCGGTGCCGCACCAGGATGTCGCCCGGCGGGCGCGAACTCAGATGCCGGAGGTGAATCGGCATGTCACTGCCGCGGCTGCAACACGTCTCGTCCCCGTATCCCGCCGGGAGGCAGGGCGACGTGCGGGCATTCTACGGGGCGCTGCTCGGGCTGGCAGAGGTGCCCATCCCGCATACCCTCGAGCACCGGGGGCTGGTGTGGTTCTCGGCCGGCGCCGGCGGGGTCGAGATGCACTTCTTCCCGGGCGGCCCCGACCCCGAGCACCCGCGTCACCTCGCCTTGGAGATTGAGGATCTCGGGCAGCTGCGGAGCCGGCTTGAGACTGCGGGCTATAAGCCCTACGACACCATCGCGATCCCGAACCGACCGCGCTTCTTCTGCCGCGATCCATTTGGGAACCTCGTCGAGTTCACGACGATCCTCGGGAGTTACCTTCGGACGCCGGCGACCCCCTGAACCCGGCCGCGGCTTACTCCCCCGGCACGAGATCGAAGAAGGCCCAACAATCACGCTGCACGGTCTCGCCGGGGGTCCACGCCACCTCCCGGTGAAAGATCGGCCCGTCGAACACAAACGTGTGGAACTCCCCGTTCTCGCCGCACGGATCGACGGTCGGGGGGAGCGCAGCGAGCAACCCGCGATCGAAGCGGCGGCCGGCGAAGGAAGGGTCCAGGACCCGGGTATCGACGCAGACCACGACCGCCCGGTAGCCGCTATCGACAAACTCTCGAGCCAGCCTGTCCGTTTCGCGCTTCCAGATCGGAAAGATCGCCCGCATCCCCTCCCGGGCCAGCCACTCTTCTCGATACCGACGGATGTCCTCGAGGAAGAGATCGCCAAAGGCGACCGTGCTGAGCCCCTGCCGTCGATAGCCGTCGAATGCCTCCTCCATCCGGGACTGGTACGCTTCGTTGGTGGCGTTCGGCGGGATGGGGACGAGGTGGAGGGGAAACCCCAGGGCCGCGGCCTGGCGTTCCAGGAGGACGCGACGGACTCCGTGCATGCTGACGCGATCGTACCCCTCCGTGATCGTCGAGAGCAGTACCTCGACCCGATACACGCCGTCCCGAATGAGCTCGGCCAGGGTCAGGCAGCTGTCCTTCCCGCCGCTCCACGATTGCAGGATCCGCGTCGTCACATCCCCCTCTCCGACCGCGCGTCGTCGCCGATTCCCGGCGCCGCCGCGCTGCTCCACGACGAGAATTCGCGACCGATCTCGCGACTCATCCCGGATCGCGAGCCTTGCAGGAACGCCGCCCTGTTCGCATTGAACGTTCCCCGTGGTTGGGACCCGCATCACGGAGAGGCAGAGCGATGAGCCACACCGAGCAGACCGGGAACGCGCACCCGCCGCACCAGGAGGTCGCCACGCTCGCCGGCGGATGCTTCTGGTGCATCGAAGCCGTCTTCGACGACCTGAAGGGCGTCAAGATGGTCGAGTCGGGGTACTCCGGCGGGACGGTGACCACCCCCAGCTACCGGCAGGTATGCAGCGGGACCACCGGACATGCGGAGGTGGTCCAGATCACCTTCGACCCGACGGTGGTCTCGTTTCGGGAGATCCTCGAGGCGTTCTTCTCGGTGCACGATCCAACCACCCTCAACCGACAAGGGCCGGACACGGGAACACAGTACCGCTCCGCTATCTTCTACCACACTCCGGCGCAGAAGGCGGCCGCCGAGCAGCTGATCGGGGAGCTGACCGCGTCGCGGGTGTGGCACGCCCCCATCGTCACCGAAGTCACGCCGTTTACCACCTTTTACCGGGCGGAAGACTACCACCAGGAATACTTCAGATTGAATGGGGAACAGCCCTATTGTCGGGCCGTGGTCGCGCCCAAGGTGGCGAAGTTCCGGAAGCAGTATCGGGACCGGCTGAAATCGTCCGCGGGCGTCTGACGCCCGCCAGCGGCGACCGGCGCATGGCCGATGACGTCGGGGCGGGCCGGCGGGTCGCCGTGGACACCGCGGCCGATGCGCTCGTGGAAGCCTTGCGAGCGGCCGGGGTGGAGCTGATCTTTGCCAATCTCGGCACCGATCATCCGCCCCTGATCGAGACCTTGGCCAAGTTCCACGCCCTCGGCCGACCGGCGCCCAAGATCATCCAGTGCCCCCATGAGAGTGTCGCGCTGTCCGCGGCCCACGGATTCGCTCAGGTGACCGGACGGCCCCAGGTTGTCCTGGTCCACGTCGATGCCGGAACCGCCAACCTGGGAGGGGCCGTGCATAATGCGGCCCGCTCGCGCATTCCAGTGCTGATCCTGGCGGGGCGGACGCCGTTCACCGAGCGCGGTGAGCTGAAGGGGAGCCGCGATAGCTACGTCCAGTTCCTGCAGGACGTCTACGACCAATCCGGCATCGTCCGTCCCTACGTGAAGTGGGAGTACGAACTGCACCGCGGCGCGAACATCGGGTTGGTGGTGCAGCGGGCGCTCCGCCTGGCGGTCGCCGATCCGGGGGGCCCCGTCTACCTCACGGCCCCGCGGGAGGTCCTGGAGGAGCCCATCGACGCTGTCGACCTGCCGGACCCCGCGTCGTCCGTGCCGCCTGTGCCGACGATCCCCGACGGTGCGGCCCTCCGCCAAATCGCCCGGTGGCTCCGCGCCGCGGAGCGGCCCGTCGCCGTGACCAGCTACATCGGCCGCCGCGCGGCGGCCGTCGGCGCGCTCGTCGCGCTCGCCGATCAGTTGGCCCTTCCCGTGGCGGAGATGCTGCCCCGAGCGTACATGAACTTTCCAACCGACCACCCCCTCTACCTCGGCGCCGGGTGGCACCCGCGCCTGGGGACGGCCGACCTCGTCCTGGTCGTCGACTGCGATGTGCCTTGGATCCCGTCGGCCGCACAGCCGGCGGCGGGGGCGCGGATCATCCACCTCGACCTGGATCCCGTCAAAGAGGATCTGCCCCTCTGGATGTTTCCCGCACATCTCTCGGCTCGGGTCGATGCGGCGGCGACGCTCTCCTGCCTCGTTGAAGAGCTGCGGTGTGGCTGGACCCCCGACGTGGAAGCCCGAGTCGACGGCCGTCGCCGCGCCCTCGAGGACGAAGCCGGTGCGCGGCGCACTGCCTGGCGGGACGCGGCTCCGCCGCCGCCGCCCGGCGGCCCGATCACCGCGGCCTGGCTGACCCGGTGGCTCGGCGGCATCCTCCCCCCCGACGCGATCGCGGTCACCGAGCTCGTCACGCACGCTCCCGAAACCGCGCGGCACCTGCCGCGATCACTCCCCGGGTCGCTGCTGTCGGCCGGAGGCACCAGCCTGGGCTGGGGGTTGGGGGCATCGATTGGGGTCAAGTTGGCCCGCCCCGAGGCGGAGGTGGTCTGCCTGGTGGGCGACGGGTCGTTCCTATTCGGGGTGCCCTCGGCGGCGCTCTGGACGAGCCGGCGATACCACGCCCCGTTCCTCGCCATCATCTACAACAACAGGGGCTGGGCGGCGGCGAAGAACGCCACGCGGCGCCAGCATCCCTCGGGGTATGCCGTGCGTGGGGGGGAATTCCTCAGCAGCTTCGGCGAGGGGGTGGATTTTGCCGCAATCGCCGCGGGCGCGGGCGGATACGGGGAGCGGGTCGTACGTCCTGAAGATGTTCCGGCGGCGGTGGACCGGGCGCGCCGGGCCGTCCGTGAAGGGCAGACCGCCGTCCTCGACGTCACGATCACACCGGTGTGAGGGAGGATGAGCTTGTCCGCTCGAACGCACACGCGATCTCAGGGGTCACGCTGATGCCCCGGCGCAAGCCGACGAGAACCGATCGCCGTTCCGCCGCCTCGGGTGCGCGACCGAGGCTGAAGCCCCCGGGCCTCATCGTCAACTGGCTGAAAGGGGACCCGGTCGAGACCCGGGCAAACTCGTGGCTGGAGTGGACCGGCACGTGGGAGCTGGACGCGGTGTTCCTGGGTGCGCCGTTCGACGGCGCCGGCACGGTCCGCTCCGGGTCGCGGCACGCCCCCGATGCCGTTCGATCCGCGCTGCCCGGGTACACCACGTACAGTACGAGCGATGGCGTCGCGATGGATCATCTGCGCGCGGCGGACGTCGGGGACGTCGCGACGATCGTCACGGATATGGAGACGACTTTCCGGAACATTTCCGACGCCACCCGCTTCCTCTCCAAGCGCGGAATCCGGCCGGCCATAATCGGCGGGGACAACTCCATCTCCTATCCGGCGGTGCGCGGCCTGTGCGAGGGGCTCCGGAGGAAGACGATCGCCCTGATTCAGATCGATGCGCACCACGATCTCCGTGAATCGCACCTCGGCGCGTTGTCCAGCGGCGTGCCCTACCGCCTGCTGCTGGAGCGGCATCCCGACCAGGTCCGGGGGTCGCAGATGACCCAGATCGGCATCGCGGACTTCAACAACAATCCGACGCACCATCGCTACGCCCAAGCCCACGGGATCGCCGTCCTCTCCAACATCGAGGTGTGGCGGCGGGGAATCCGGCACGCGATCGACGTGGCGCTGGACCGAGCCGGGGAGGCGGACGCGATCTACATCAGCATCGACGTCGACGGCGTCGACCAGTCGAGCGCTCCGGGGACCGCCGCCCCCAACCCCTTCGGCCTCGACGGCCGCGACGTGATCATGGCCGTGCGCGAACTGGCCGCCCAACGAAAATGCGCGGGGCTGGAGATCGTGGAGCTCTCGCCGCCGACCGACCACTTCGGCATGACCGCGAACTGGGCCGCCGCCGTCGTCATGAACTTCTTCTACGGGCTGGCGCAGCAGAAGGCGCGCTGAAGCCCGCGCTCACCGACCCCCGCCCCCGCGACGGGCGAGGTACCGCCCGGATCCCCCCGGCAGCCGCAGCGTGTCGCCATCCAAGAGCACCCGGCCGCGAAGAAAGCTCATCACCGGCCACCCGCGCACCCGCCGGCCGTGATACAGGGTGTAGCCGGATCCACCCACCTGGCCCTCGCTGCGGATTTCCACCTCGCGCTCCGGATCGATGAGCACGAGGTCGGCATCCATGCCCGGAGCGATGACCCCCTTTCCGGCCAGGCCGAAGATGCGCGCGGGGGTCGCGGCGAGGACGCGGGCCAGTACTGTCGGCGGGATCCCGCGCCGCCGGCACGCATCCCACATGACGGGCAGCATCGTCTGCACGCCGGGAGCGCCGTACCAGCACTCGAAGATGTCGCGGAAGCCCCCGGCCTTCGTCTCGCGTGAATGGGGGGAATGGTCAGACCCGATCACCTGAATCCGCTCAGCGGAAAGATGGGGCCACAGCCCGGCGGCGGTCGCGCCGTCGCGCAACGGCGGTGAGATCTTCGCCAGCGGACCCCACCGTGCCAGTTCCTGATCGGTCAGCTCCAAGTACTGCGGGCAGGTCTCGGCCCACACCACCTGTCCTTCGCCCCGCGCCGCCGCGATGAGCTCGACGCCCCGCGGCGTGCTGACGTGCACCATATAGAGGGGGCAGCCCGTCAACCGCGCGTACTGCAGGGCCTTGTGGATCGCCAGCCATTCCGCTTCGTCCGGGTGGGTCCACAGAAAATCCGCCGGGGCGACCCGCCCGCGGGCTCGCTGGATGGCGATCCGCCGATCGATCACTTCCCCGTCCTCGGCATGCACCAGCAACAGACCGCCCGCGGAGGCGATGGCCTCCATGGCGGAAAGGAGGTGGCCGTCGCTGGCCATGCGGCCGATGGACCGATAGGCCAGGAACAGTTTGAAAGACGGAATCCCCTCGGCGATCAGTCGGGGGATCTCGTCCAGCACCCCGTCCCGTTCGGCGAGCCACGCGTGAAAGGAAAAATCAACGACGCCCTCGCGCGCGCCCAGATCGCGGAATTCGTTCAGCAGGTCAGAAGCGGAAACGCGCTCGGCCGCGCTCGGCAGGAGGTGGACGATGGCACTCGTTGCTCCGCCGCGCGCCGCCGCAGCCATCGTGATGGGGAGCGCATCGACATGGTGGCTGTGGATCTTGCAGTGGAGGTGGGCGTCGATGACGCCAGGGAACACAACTCTCCCTTCCGCATCGATGGTCCGCTCGGCCGCCTTGAGCGTCCCCGGCGCGCCGAGCGCGGCGATCCGTTCGTCGGCAATCCCGATGTCGAGCCGACGAACCGCGTCGGGGGTCACCACCTCCCCACCCCGGATCAACAGGTCAAACCGCTGCACGGGTATCTCTCAACGCGCCAACTTCCCACCTCGGACAACGGCTCCCCACGATTGTCCTACTCCCTCGATGTCGTCAGCCACATCTCAGGCCTGCCGAAGGTCGCAGCCGTCTCGTTCGCCGTCCCCCGGCGGTCTCGAGACGTGCTCACCTCCGGCTCGAGCCAGGTTCGGTCGTTGCGTGACCCGTTCCTGCCCCCAACGGCAGGGGCGGTCGATGGTGCCCATCGAATGGAATTGCGGTCTCACGTCTGACGCCGAGGGCAGAGGGCTCACCATGAACACGCGGCGAGTGGTCCTCATCGGGGCGGCCGGATACATCGCCCAGCGCATGCTTCCGGAGCTCAACACACGATGGGAGTTGGTCCCGATCGACGTTCGAACGGCCGCGCGGGACGGGAAATCGATCCCGGGGCTGGTGGTCGCGGATCTCACTCGGCCGGATCGCAACGAATACCGCCAACACTTCCGCGGCGCCGACGCCGTGATTCACTGCGGGTACGTCAGCGCCCCGGGCCTCGATGCCACCACCTGGCAGGACAACAGCGATGCCAAGTTCTGGGCGGAGTACCAAAACGTCGCGTTGGCCTACAACGTCTACAAGACGGCCCTCGAAGAAGGCGTCCGCCGTGTGGTCGTGGCCAGCTCCAACCACGCGGCGGATTACTACGAGCGCCTGATCTGGCAGGAGAAAATGGAAAGCGTCACCCCAGACATGCCGCCCCGGTCCGACAACTGGTACGGCTGGGCCAAAGGCGCCTACGAGCTCTTGGGGTTCGTCTTCGCCACGGGCCAGGTCGAGGGCCGAAAGCTGGAGATCGTCCAATGGCGGATCGGCGCTCCGAGGGATGACGACATCGATCGAGTGCAGCGGGGGAATATCAAAGCGATGCACCGCGCTCTGGGCGCATATCTCTCCCGACGCGACCAGGTGCAGCAGGCGATCCGCATGGTCGAGACCGAGGACATCACCGACCAGCACGGCGTGCCCTTCTTGATCGTCTACGGCATCAGCGGCAACACCCACCGCTTCTGGAGCATCGCCAATGCCCGCCGGACGATCGGGTATGAACCCCAGGACGACAGCCAGGTGAACTTCGCCGACCGGATTGCGGCGATTGCTCGGGCGACCGGCACCTGAAGCGGCACACCGCTGCGGCAACATCCGCGGCCGGCGGAAGATCGGGCCATCGGGGATCCAGCATTGCCGCCGCGCGCGCCACCGCATTTCGCCGGCTCGGGGGCCACGGCCGGCGTGCAAACGCCGTCAGAGGAGAGGGACCTGAGCAGGCAGAACAAGCGAAGAGAACCGGTTTTGACGTCATACGTTGCCCAGGGGGGATAGCGCGTATGGCCACAAACACCGTTCCCGGGGAACACGAAGCCATCTACTATCCAGAAGATCGCCTGCCTTGGCTCCAAACGACCTTCCTCGGCATCCAGCATGTCATGGCCATGTTCGGGGCCACGGTGCTGGTACCGCTTATCCTCGGATTCAACGTGAACACCGTGCTCTTCTTCAGTGGCGTGGCCACCCTGATCTTCCTCGCCATGACCGGGGGCAAGATCCCGAGCTACCTCGGGTCTTCCTTCTCCTTCATCGGATCGGTCCTCGCCATTCAGGGTGGTGCCGGGCACAATCAATCGCTCGCCTTCGGCGGGATTTTCATCGCGGGCGCGCTGTACTTTCTCGTCGGAGTGGTGGTCCACAAGGCCGGGGCTGAGGTCATCCGCTTTTTCATGCCTCCGGTCGTCACCGGCACGGTCGTCGCGGTGATCGGCCTTGCCCTCGCGGGCGTCGCCTGGGCAAACTACTCCAAAGGCCTCTTCACCGCATCGATCACGCTGCTCGCCGCCGTACTGGCGAGCGTCTATCTCCGCGGGTTCCTCCGGCTCCTGCCGATTCTTGTCGGGATCATTGTCGGCTATCTGGTTGCGGTGGTCGATCCGTCCTGCGCCGCGGCGTCGGCGGGCTGCCATGTCAACTTTGGCCTGGTGACCGGGGCGCAGTGGTTTGGCCACCCCCAGTTTAGTTTCCCCCCGCAGTTCAGCGTGAGGGCACTGAGCCTGTTCTGGTTCATTCCCATTGTCCTCATCGCGGAAAATGCCGGTCACATCTATGCCATCAGCGGCTTGATGAAACGGGACCTGAGCGGGTCCCTCGGTCGGGCCTTCATGGGGGACGGGGTCGGAACGATGCTCAGTGCGCTCTTCGGGGGCACCGGAGAGACCACCTACGCGGAGAACATCGGAGTCATGGGCGTCACGCGGGTGTTCTCGATTCCGGTATACATCGTCGCTGCCGTGGCGGCGCTGCTGCTCGGGTTTATCCCAAAGTTTGGCGCTTTGGTCGACAGCATTCCGGTGAGCGTGCTCGGGGGCATCGAATTATACCTGTTTGGACTCATCGCCGCGATCGGAGGCAAGATTTGGGTGGACGGTCGCGTAGACTTCTCCAACCGGGCCAACCTCGCCACCGCGGCGATTCCGCTCATCCTGGCGGCGGGCGGAGCAAGCATCAAGCACGGCGCCTTCGAGCTCAACAATCTGGGACTGGGCGCCCTCGGGGCGATTATCCTCTACCAGATCCTGAGGCCTGGCATGGCCGACCGCGGGACGTCCAGCGCCCCCCCAGGCGTCCCGGCGGCCGCGAGCAAGCGGTAGACGTTAAGAGAGGCGACCCGGGGGGGCAGCGAAGCTCTCCTGGCTGATTGCCGCCATCCTCCGGGGCAACGGGGGATCATGGGAGCACTCGCCGGGAGGGGGGGAACCTCGGCCTCCCGCTCATCGTTGCGACTCAACCTGGCGCCCACGCGACTCGCTTCCATTCCCGGACCGGTGTGGATGAACCGAGGGGTCGGCGAGGTCTTGCCTCGGACCGCGTTGTGAACCGGCCCGTGGGGGATTAGCGCAGCGATCGAAGCCTCGGATCAAAGGCATCACGGACCGCGTCCCCCAGCAAGTTGAACCCCAATACCGCCAGGAAGATCGCCACCCCAGGAAACGTCGGATACCACCACGCGTCGACCATATAGCTGCGCGCCTGAGCGATAATCGCCCCCCATTCGGGTGTCGGCGGTTGAGCGCCCAGCCCGATAAAGCTCAAGCCTGCCGTTGCGAGAATCGCATACCCGACATCGATCGAGGCCTGAATCACGACGGTCGTCCCGACGTTTGGCAGGAGATGGCGGAGGAGGATGCGGCTGCCGCCCGTCCCGACGGAGACCGCTGCGAGGACGAATTCTTGCTGCCGCAGCGAAAGGAGCTGCCCGCGAACGAGGCGTGTGTACCACGGCCACCAGGAGAGCGCGATCGCGACCATCGCGTTGTACAAGCCCGGCCCGAGCGTCGCGGCAATCGCGATCGCCAGCACAAGCCGCGGGAACGCCAGGAAGACGTCGGTGGTGCGCATGATCGCTTCGTCCGCCCAGCCCCCCGCCGACCCGGCGATCAAGCCCAACCCGACGCCCAGGGTCATTGCGATCGCCAGCACCATCGCGCTGACGCTGAGCGAAATGCGCGCACCGGTCATTACGCGGCTCAGCAGATCCCGGCCCAGGTCGTCGGTCCCAAACCAATGGCGTGGCGACGGTGGAAGGAGCTTGTCGGCGACGGAGATGCGCAGAGGATCAAACGGCGCCGCCGCCGGGCCGAACAGCGCCAACAGAATGAGAAAGATGACGATGGCGGCCCCGATCCACGCCGCGGGAATCTGGGCAAGGAGCCGAACCGACCGCGCAAGATAACTAGTACCGTATGCGCGGGTCGATGAAGGCATAGAGCAGGTCCACCGCGAGATTGATGAGCACGAACGCCACCGTGAGGAGCAGCGAGGTGCCCATGATCGCCGAATAGTCCAGTGCGGTGATCGCGTTCACACTGTACAATCCCACTCCTGGCCAGTTAAAAATCAACTCCACCAGGAACACCCCGCCGAGGAGACCGCTCGCGTACAGGCCGAGCACGGTGACGATCGGGATCAGGGCATTCCGGAGGCCGTGCCGGAGGAATATACGCGTGGGGACAAGGCCCTTCGCCCACGCCGTTCGCATGTAATCCTGGGAGAGCACTTCGAGCATCGTTGAGCGCGTCATCCGAACCGTGGGAGCGAGCGACGCGAGGGCGAGGGTCAGACTAGGGAGCGCCAGGTGCGCCAGCGCGCTGCGCAACCCGGCGAGGTTTCCCGTGGCCAGGCTGTCGATCACGTACAATCCGGTCAGGTGGGACGGCGGGAGCGCCGTGATTCCCAGCCGACCGGACAGCGGGAACCACCCCAACCACCTCGACAATCCGAGCTGCAACAGGAGCCCGAAGAAGAAGATCGGAAAAGAGAGACCACTCAGGCTGAGGACCTGGGCGATCAAATCGATCGCGCTGCCACGCCGGATCGCCGCGATGATGCCAAGAGGGACCGCGAGCAAGATCGTCAGCACCATCGCAGATACCGCAAGCTCGATCGTCGCCGGGAAGTACTGCATCAAATCGCCCGACACCGAACTGTCGGTCTGCATGGACACACCCAGGTCCCCACGCGCCAGCTTCGCGAGATACACCAGGTACTGCTCGGGCAGGGGGCGATCCAAACCAAACGCGTGGCGCACGGCCGCAATCTGCTCGGGCCCAGCGTGCTCGCCGGCGATCAACTTGGCAGGGTCGGCCGGCACGAGATGGGTGAGGGAAAAGAGAAGGAGGCTCACCCCCACCAGGAGGGGCGGGAGCAGGGCGAGCCTCCTGAGAACGTATGCGCCCAATCGGCGGAACGCTCTTAACTCTTGTGGATCGCGTACAAGTCGAACGTATTCCCCAACAACGGATTGTAGACGTAACCCTGGACGTTGGACCGGACCGCCACCTGGTTGATCAGCGTGCCGATGAAGATTGCCGGCGCCTCTTGCACGATGATCTTCTGGGACTCCTTGAAGAGCTGGGTCCGTTTTTGTTGATCGGTCATCCCATTCGCTTGCGCCATCATCTGCTCGACCTTGTCGTTGGCGTAGAAGCTGAAGTTCCACCCGGCCGATCCCCACGCGTCCTTGCCGAACGTCGCCAGGATCATCGCCGAGGGGTCCGCGTAGTCCGGATAATTGCGGACGGGCAGGAGGTCGGGCGCGGTCTCGGGCTTCGCGGCCTTGTCCAGCAGGACGGATGAGGTGAGCTCCTGGATGTTGACGCCGATGTTGAGAGTTTTGAGCTGTCCCTGGAGAATCTCTGCGGCCTTGCGAAACGTGGGGTCTCCGGCAAAGAGAAAACAGCTTAGGCTGAACCCACCGTTCGGGTGGCTCGACTCACTGAGCAGCTGCTTGGCTTTCTGCATATTGAAACTATATGGTTTGTCGGACGCTGACAGGTGCGCAGGATCATTGTTGGGCAACGGACCGTACAGCGGATCGAGGTGCCCGTTGAAGATCAGGTCTTTTGCGCTCGGGTAGTCGAAGGCGTAGGATAGGGCCTGCCGGATTTTCGGGTCTTTGAGCGGCTCACGCTGACAGTTCATCGCGATGTAGAAGATGCGCATCGTTGGGAACTCGAGAATCTTGATCCCAGGTTCTTTGACCACGGCCTGGATGACATCGGGCGCCACGACCGTGAGGACATCGGCGTCACCCCCCTCGAGCATCAGGCGCTGGGTGGATGCCTCGGGCACGATCTTGAAGATAATGCGCTTCAGGTGAGAACCCTGCCACCCGCCCCAGTACCCGGGGAACGCCGATAGCACAACCTGCCCGGCGCCCTTGTCATAGCTCTCCAACACGTAAGGCCCAGTGCCGACCTCGTGATCCTTGAGCCACCCCTGGCCAAGGTCGTCCCCCTGGGCGTGATCCGCGATCGCCTTTGGGCTGACCATCAGGGCCCCGGAGACCGCGGCCAACTTGGCGACAAACGCCGCGTCGGGGCCGGTGAGCGAAAACCTGACCGTCAACGGGTCGGGGGCGTCGACCTTCGCCACGGTCCCCTTGAAAGCATACGCCAGCCCGCGGTTAATCTTGATCAAGCGCTCGACGGCAATCTTCACGGCCTCCGACGTCAATGTCGTGCCGTCGTGAAACCGCACACCCGGGCGGAGTTTGAAAGTCCACTCCCGTGCATCCGGCGTGCCCTTCCAAGAGGTCGCAAGCCGTGGAATGATCTCGGGGGTACCGCCTTTCAGGGACACGAGGCCCTCGTAGAATCCGCGTGTAATCACCAGGGTATTGTCGTACACGATCTGAGGGTCGAACGTCTGCACCACCAGTCCCTGCGCAACGGCCAGCGTATCCGGTCCGACCGCAGCGGCAGCAGCCTTCCTGAGCTGGAACAACCCCCCGAGCCCAGCAGCGCCTGCCCCGAGCACGGCGGCGCCCAGTCCTGCCGTTTGGAGCAGGCTCCGGCGGGAAAGTCGATCACTCCCTGTCATCTTGTCCCTCCTCCGGGTCTGTGCCCCACCATGATGGGGCCGTCAGGTGCATGGCGCCGGAAATGCCGCGAATCGGGCGGACTGCTCGCGGGGGAGGCCATCCAGCCGATTGTGGGCGTGAACGACGTCGCCAAGAGACCGCCGCGATGTTCTTCCGCGGTCGACTCAAGCCGGCGGCCCCACCGGGAACGCGCCCAGGGAGGCTGATACGATGTTGCTGCAAATCTTCCACCGCAATTGGCCGAGACGTTTCGCTGACCGTTGCTTGGAGTCCTCCAACGGAATGGCAGACGTTCCGCGCCGCGCGCCCCCCGCCGTTCGAATGGAACGCGGGTCCAGTGGAGGGTAGTAGATTACGGCTTCTCAACTCACCCGCGCAAGGCAGCGCTCCACCGCAGCGCGGGCTTCGCGTAGCGCCGCGATCACGGCGTTCCGGCCCCGCACGAGGTCCACCAGCAGGAACCTGGCCGCATCACTCTCGCGTGGGAGCGAGGCCAATCTCCGGGCCGCGGCGAGCCGCGGGAGGAACTCGTTGTCGAGGGCCGGGTCATGTGAAAACCGACCGGCGGAGGTGTACGTCGCGGGAATCAACGTGCGGCAGAGTGCCAGAAGACAGGCGTTGATCTCTCGGGCGCGGACCCCGGCGGCGCTCGCCGAGACCTGTTGGAGCCGTCCGCAGGCATCTTCCAAGCCGACGGCGGCGGCGGTGGCGGCTGAGAGATCAAACGCGCTCCCCGCCTCGCGTGCGAGGCCTTCGAGGCTCGCCCGAAGGTCCGCGGCACCGGCCAACGCGTTCAACGGCAGCAGTTCGCCGCTCAGCCACCGATCCACCACCAGGGCAAAGATTTTGGCGTCCCGCACGAGGCGCACCGGGTCGATCTTGTCAACCGTGTCGTGGGGAGTGTGCCACCACCACCCCAAACTCCCGTCCGTTTGATGGGAAAGCGAACCGAGGATGGACGGGATGCCCACGCCGAGGAACGACTGGTCGGAGTCCCGTCCGACGCGTTTGCCGTTGAGTTCGGCTTGTGCGACCTGCCGGACAGCCCACGCACCCAGCTCCAGAGTCTCGGGCATGGAGTTTGTGACGAACCGGTCGGCGGCGATCCCGCCGACGGAGTCGATATTCACATGGGCTACGCAGTGCTCAGCGAGGTCGAACCAGTGATGGTCCACGTACCACGCGGACGAGGAGTACCGCCCGTGCGAGTGCCCGGACCAGAATGCCAGCCGCAGGCCGCGGCGAAAATCTGCGCGGCGGGACGCGAGCACCCGGGCAACCTCCAACATTGTGGCGTTGGCGCTGCCGTTGTCCATCGCCCCCAGGTGCCACCCGTCCAAGTGCCCGGAAAAGAGGACGAACTGCTCAGGATCGGCCTCGGAGTGCCCGGGGCGAAGGTCGGCAATCACGATCGGGGTATTGGTCCACTTGGTCTCCACGGCCGCTGTCATGTGCACGTCCACCCGGGCTTTGGCGCACAACTCCCGCAGCATCTCTCCGTCGGCACGATGGACCGAAAGCAGAGGGATGCGGGGAAGCGCCTGGATCGTGCTGGCCGCCGGATTCCCCCAGATCGGCGAGACGCACATCTCGTGGGCGTGCCTGCCGCTGATGAAGATCAGACCCCGCACCCCCGCTCGGGTTCCTTCAACCGCCTGTTCGGGAGTCGCCATGTCGTCCACCAGGGCCACCTTCCCCTTGGCCCCCGCACGGGCGTACTCGTCGGGGGTGCCCTTGCCGACGTACACCAGCTCCCCGATGACACCGGAAGGATCCGTCTTCACTCCCATCGAGTGCGTGATGCAGAAGATTTCCCGGCTCTCCGGGGCAGTCATCCGCAGCGTCGCGGGGCCGGGGAGGCTGATGTAGGCGTCGTGAACGAGAATCTGGGTGGTATATCCAAACTCCCGGAGCTGGCCTTCCACATACGCCGCGGCCGCCCGTTCCTCGGCGGTGCCGGACAAGCGCGTCCACTTTGCGATGGTTCGATGGTATTCGACGAGGTGCGATGGAGAGATGAGCTTCAGGTCGATCACAGACGTCCCTCCTCCAACCAACCCTGACATGGGGCGGATCCCTATGCGTCGTCGGGAGCGGGAGGTCCTGGATTCGATATCAAAGATGCTGCATCCCACGTCCGCTTCGGCGACCGCTCAAAGATCTTCCGCTCCGCGAACCGATCAGCGGCCGATAGCGAATGCGGTCCCCGGAACTGCCGGCCGAGACCTGCAATGAACCCGCACCCTCCGCGCCCTGCCGGTCATTGCCGAAAATACTTGCGAGGGTGAGTCCCCCCTGCGCGGACACCCCGATTGCACTTATTCGCCCCGGAACTGAGGCGCTCGCCTATCTCGGAAAGCTTGGATCCCCTCGCGGGCATCGTGGGAGGAGAGGATGCGCCGGGCCCAGTGCTCTTCCAGTTCCGCGGCCTGATCCACCCCTTCGCGATACTGACACCGTACCCCCTCCTTGATCGCTTGCAGCGCGAGGGGAGCGCCACTCGCCAGTCGCTCGGCGACCCGCCGAGCCTCGCCATCGACTTGATCATCGGGGACCACCAGGCTCACCAGGCCGAGCTCCGCGGCCCGCTCAGCGTTGATATCGTCACCCAACAACAGCACATCCAACGCCCGATTGCGCCCAATATAATGGACGAGGCGCACCATACCCAGGCTCCAGGTCGGGATAATCCCCAGATAGGCGTCCCCCGCTCGGAACTTTGCGCTCGTCCCGGCAAGGCGAATATCGCACGCCCAGGCCAGCCCCGTCCCGCCGCCGATGCACCAGCCTCGAATGGCGGCTACGATCGGCTTGGGGAATGTCTCGATCTCTTCCACCAGACGGCGACCGGCGTCGCGAAGGCCGCGGCCCCCTTCATCGCGGGGTCGCGACTCCTCGTTCAAATCCGCCCCGGCGCAAAACGCGCGAGGTCCCGATCCCGTCAGGATCACTGACCGCGTCTCCGCTCGGCTCCGCACCAGGTCGAAGGCGGCGTGAAGTTCCCCTAACATCTCCGCCGTTAACAGGTTGAGGGGGGGCCGGCTGAGCGCAATCTGAGAAACCCGCCCACTGTGGGAGAGCACGAGCGTTGTGAACATACCGTCCTCCCTTGTCATTGTGTCGTCCGCTCAAGATCGTGGGCACCACTCGGTTTGGCGCGCATGGACGGCGGGACCCGATTCGCCATGGCCGTGAACACACGGTCACCAACACGCCTTTGACGGAAGCGTCGCAGCAAAGCCTACCGGTCAGCGGCGTGATTCACCCGCATCAGGTACCGGTACGGATCGCTGGTCATCACCGCGCCGCCCGAAACGAGGAGCACCGTTCCCGACACCCAGGCCGCTTCATCGGATGCAAGGTAGACAGCGGCGGCGGCAACGTCGGCGGGCTGACCGACTCGGCGCAGCGGGTAGAATGCCGCACGATCGCGCCGATCCGCGTCCTTGGCGAGCCACGCCGCGGTAAGCGGTGTCTCGACGACCGCGGGCGCAATCGCGTTCACGCGGATCCGGTGCTGCCCGAGTTCAACGGCCATCGTCTGCGTAATGTTGTTGAGCGCCGCCTTGCAGGCGCCGTAGATGCCCTCGCCGCCCGGAGCAGCGTAGAGGCTGTCAATCGAGGAGAGAAAGAGAATGACCCCCCCTGAGGCCTGCCGCCGCATCACCCGTGCCGCAGCCTGGGCCCCAAACACCTGCGCCGTGAGGTTCAACCGAAGCATCTGCTCCCACCCCGTCTCGGTCACCTCAAGCCATTCGCTCGTGCTTCCTGGGGCCTCGGTAAAGCCCCCGGCGTTGTTGACCCAAACATCGATCTTTCCAAGGCGGGCAACCGCGGTCTCGGCCGCGGCGCCCAGCTGGTCTAAAACGGTAACATCCGTAATCTGGATTACCGCCCGCCGCCCCCGCGCTTCGATCAGGCGCCCCACCTCCTCGAGGCCATCGCGGCTCCGGGCGGACAGGACAAGATCGGCGCCCTGCTCGGCGAAGGCCAACGCGATCGCGCGGCCGATTCCCCGGCTCGCCCCCGTCACCACACAGGCCTTGCCCGTCAGCGAAAACATCTCTCCACCCTCCTCGACGTGGTCCGCCGTCCTTCTGGACGCGGCCGGCGTTCCCCTCGCTCCGGGTTGAGGTCAACGAAGCCAGACACGGCGACCCCCATGGATTGCGGGATGCCGGCATGGCGTCCTCCCCTTGGTTGTGGCGCCGGGACCGGACCGGCCCAGTCAACCGGCCGGCTCCAACAAGACCCGGCCGATCCCAGAACCCAGCGATTGGGCAGAGGTATCCGAGCGCAGACGCCCAGGTCAAAGCGAGAGCAAACAAGTGGTTTCCGTTCTTCTACCAGTCGATCTCGGGGCCCTCGGAGGGTGAAGCTATCGGTCGTCTAGCTGAATGAACGCGCCTCGTCCCCCCGGAGGCGTGCCGCTCGGTGCACGCGCACGGCTGCTCCATAGCCGACGATGAGCGGGTGTGGATGTTCGGCGGCCGAATTGGCTTGCGGCAAGAACAACGTGGCGAGAAAGAACGGATGGCTCGGGAGCTCCACGATCCGTGCCTCCCCCTCCCCCCCCACCCCGCTGACAATCATCCCGCCCGCCTCAAGCTGCCGCCGGTACTCTGGGTTCACGCCGTAGTTGCAGTAATAGGCTTCTATTGACTCCTCCGCCCCGTAGAGAGCGGCGGCGCGAGAATTCGGGAGGATGGTAACCCGCTGCTTCTGCCCCACGAGCGAACATGCCAGCGGCGTAACGACCAGGCACTTGCCCTCGGGGTCGGTCTCTGCGTGATCCGCATCCTCGAGCCCGAGGACGTTGCGCGCGAACTCAACGATCGCGTGCTGAAAACCCCCTCAGGTTCCGACCAGCGGTACGCCACGCTCGCGTGCATATCGAATCGCCCGGAGCGCCCCAACCATGCTGCGGTAGGGGCTGGCCGGAGCGATCCAGAGTCCGTCAAAGCCAGCCAAGCGTGCTGAAGGATCCCGTCCCACATCGTCGGTGCCGATCCACGCAAAGTCAAGGTCGGCGTGGGTTAGGGCGGCGTTTGTGAATTGATGCGTTTCGTTGCTCGGGCTGTAGTCACCAATGACGCAGATTTCCGGACGGACCACAATCGCCACACCAGGAGTATATCATAAGCGGATGGGTCGGCTCTTCCCCCCTCGCAGCCTACGCCAAGAGACCCGGTGGATGGATGACGGACGCGGGCGCATCGAGGATGATTCAGTGTGGGGGCGGAGAGTCACCCGCTGCGCTCAATCGAACACGACGGTCTTGTTCCCGTAGCAGAGGACTCGGCGCTCCAGCCACAGCCGGACGGCCCGCGCCAGCACGAGTCGTTCCAGGTCTCGCCCCTTGCGCTGGAGATCTTCGACCGTGTCGCGGTGGGTCACACGGACAACGTCCTGCTCGATGATCGGTCCCTCGTCGAGCGCCTCCGTCACGAAGTGGCTCGTGGCTCCGACAAGTTTGACCCCGTGCTCGACGGCCTGATGGTACGGCCGCGCCCCCGGGAACGCGGGAAGAAAACTGTGATGGATGTTGATGATTCGAAGCGGGTACGCCTGAACGACGCGCGCGCTGAGAATCTGCATGTATCGTGCCAGGACGACCAGATCGACACGCTCCGCGGCGAGCATTGTGAGAAGCTTGCCTTCCTGCTCCTCCCGCAACCCAGGGGTGACCGGCAGGCAAACAAACGGCACGCTAAAGAGCTCCGTCAGTGGCCGCACGGTTTCGTGGTTGCTTGCCACCACGACGATATGACCGCGGAGCTCCCCGGCCCGCGCGCGGAGCAGGAGGTCGATCAGGCAGTGCTCCAGTTTGGACACGAGAACAGCAAGGCGCGGCAGCGGCTCATGGCCAAACAGCTCAAAGTCCATATTGAGATCCGTCATTAGCGGCCCGAGTTGGTCGCGAAGGGCGGTAAAGGCAAGGTCCATCTCATCCATTGCAAATTCGATGCGCTGGAAGAACATACCAGCAAGGGGATCGATATGCTGGTCGGCGTGCAAGATGTTGGCCCCGTGGCCATAGAGAAACCCGGTGATCGTGGCCACCAATCCCTTACGGTCTGCGCCGCGCGCCAGCAGCACCGCAGTTCGCCGGGGGGCAGAGCGGGTTACCATGAGTCCTCTCCATCTCGTACCCGGGGGCGAAGGGACGGCCACCCCCACAGTTTCAGGATCGAGCCCGGTCGGCAGCACGCGCCCGTGCGCGAACGGCTCCGCACCACTGGGCGCCTAACCCGACCGGGCCTCGGGCCTGCGCTCGCCGGTGAGGCCGATCCTACCACCCGCCGTACGCAACCCAGCCGCCGTCTACCGTCACACATGACCCCGTGATGTAGCTGGCGTCGTCGGACCCGAGGAATGCAGCAACTCTAGCAACCTCTTCGGCGGTCCCGAAGCGTCCCGCCGGGGTTCGCCGCTCGATATCGGCGTTCGTGTAGTCCCCGGACCCCTGGTCGCGTTCATCCATCGGCGTCTTGATGTACGCTGGATCGATGCTCACCACTCGAATCCCATGACGTGCCCACTCTGCAGCAAGCACCTTAGTCAGTCCGATCAGGCCGTGTTTGCTGGCGCAGTAAGCTGCACGCTTCGGCAGGCCTACCTCTCCCAGAATCGAGGAGATGTTGAGGATGACGCCGCTTCGTTGGGGGATCATCACCCGCGCGGCAGCCTGGGCACAGAAAAACGCCCCGGTCAAGTTTGTGTCAATCGTGAGCCGCCAACCTTCCTCCGGCAGCGCCTCGGACGGACCGATCATCGACGTGCCGGCATTATTGACGAGGACGTCCAAGCGATTCCACCGCTGCTGAGCCGTCGCCATCATGCGGTCCGCGAACGATTGGTCGCGTACGTCGCCCGCGATAGCGACTGCATCGTGTCCTTCTTCCCGGAGAGCGCGGGCGACCCGTTCTCCCCGATCTTGGGAGCGAGAGTTGACGACGATGCGTGCGCCCTCGCGGGCGAACGCCCAAGCGATTGCTTCGCCGATCCCCATGCTTGACCCGGTAATAACCGCGACACGGTCGCGCAGCCGCATTCCTCTCCTCCTCATCCGCACTGACTTCCCGGTGGGCTACATGCGCACCTCGCCGCGAGCCGCCAACAACTTCGCCTTCCGCACCGCCTCAATGCGCCGTTCGGCCAACAGATCGGCCGCCCGGTACGTGGGAATCCGCTCTTGCCGGGAGACGCGGATGAGGGAGGACATCGTCTCATAGATCCTCGACACGTTTGTCATGGCGCGCTCCCGGTTGAACCCACCGGGGTTGAGCCGATCGGTGTCGAAAATCGTACCCCCCGCGTTCACGATGTAGTCGGGGGCGTACAGAATGCCTTTGGTCTCAACTTCCTGGCCGTCGCGTTCTTCTCGCAGTTGGTTATTGGCCGATCCGCAGATGATCTTGACCTTGAGCTGCGCGAGCGTCTGCGTGTTGATCACTCCGCCCAACGCACACGGGCAGAAGATGTCGGCTTCCCGGCCGATGATCTCATCTGGGTGGACGGAGGAAACCGAAAACTCGGCCGTGACCGCTTCTACCTTCTCCCGGTCGATATCGGTGACAACCACCCGCGCGCCTTCCTTGACCAGGAGGGGCACCACCTCCGACCCGACCGCGCCCAATCCCTGGATGGTTACGGTACGTCCCTCGAGGGAATCGCTCTCGTAGACGGCCTTGGCACACGCTTTCATCCCCTGCACGACCCCAAAGGCTGTGGCCCCTCCGATGGGGCCCGCACCCCCCCAGGAAGCGGGGAGGGTCACGACGTAGGGGGTTTCCATCCGCATGTACTCCATTTCACGAAGGGTGGTCCCGACATCCTCACCCGTGATGTAGATCCCACCGAGCCGATTGATGAAACGCCCCAACGAGCGAAATAACATCTCGCTCTTCTCTCGCCGTGGGTCTCCGATGACGACGCACTTTCCCCCCCCCAGATTCACTCCCGCCGCCGCGTATTTGTAAGTCATCCCGCGCGCCAAGCGGAGGGCGTCCTCAATGGCCTCCATTTCCGATGGAAACGTCCACATGCGCGTTCCACCGGTGGCCGGGCCGAGGGTCGTGTCGTGGATGGCGATGACGGCCCGCAAACCGACGGCCTTGTCCTGACAGATGAATACGTTCTCGTAATCGTATCGCTCCATGTATGCCAGGATGGAGTCCATTCAACCCCTCCCAACCCCGGGGGACGCACCATTCCCCGCCAGAGGCACAGATCACCGGCGGCGCAGAGGGTCGTCCCCGACTGCAGGAAATCTTCGTCAATGATTCCGGGTCCAAAAAGCCCAATCCTCTCCGTCCGCCGGCGGGCGAAGGAGGAACACTGCCAGCACGGCACCGGGTCGCCGGCGCCTCACCTCACGGCAATCGTTTGAGCACCCGCCCTCCGTCACATGCGGCCACTCCGGCAAACCGAATTGCCGGGCACCACGACTTCCCGGCCGATTCGGCTCCCGTTTCGAGCAACGATCTCCCGGGCCGAGCGGAGTTAGGAAGAGGGGAATTTGAGGCCGTGGACCCCGCGATAATCCGCGGGGGGCAGGGGTGTCCAACCTGACAGCAGTTCAGCCGCCGGGCGATATACCTCCACCGCCAGAGGCCGGCAGGTCGAGAGAGGATCACGCCGTTCCGGCCCCCACATCGGTACGGACAAATCTCCGTGCGGGCATGTGGAAATCGCACAGAGTAAATCCATCTCCGCGAAAAACTCAAAGAAATCCCCGGTCTTTGCCGGGCTCCCCTTGGCAAAGTACCGCCCGTCGCGCCTCAATCCGGTGACCATGAAGATGTTCAGCACATCATGCACATCAAATTCGGTGAGGCGATACGGGGCTACGGCGCGCACCAAATTCGAGTGGCAGGAATAGTCAAATTCTTCCCCGTTCAGCATTTTGTGAACGTAGGGGTCACACCGCGTCCCAAGCAGGTCATGGCATCCCGCCCCGTCCGCGTCGATCCCATAGCCGACAGTATCGTTTGTGATTGTCAGCATCGGTCGGAGGTACGGGAGACACGACCACAGCCGATCAAATGTCGTGACGTGCGTGCCGTGCAGCTGCCGAGTCCTGGCCGCCCAGAAGCGCTCGCGCGGATTGTGGCGATTCCAGGCATTAAAATCGGCCACCTGCGGGCCCTCGATCACGACAATGCGGCATAGGTGGCCGCCGGGAACGGTCCAGGCCTGTCCGGACCGGCGCGGGACAACCATTCGCTCAACGAGGGTGCGTTTGCCGATATCGTGGGCGAGCCTGTTGTAGAACGTTTGGTCGACGTCAAGCGGTGTTCCCGGGTTGCGATCATAGAGAGCCCTCGGTTCGACCACGATGCGCCTCCTCGGAGCGGACCTGGCGGGCTTGCGTACCCGTTGGCATGACGGGGGTCGACCCTTTTCCACCTGGACGGAAGGCGATCAGATCCGCGGCCCACCCCCCACCCTCCTTTTACCGCCATGAGCCTCGGTCCCTCTCATGCGGCACAATTGCGCGTTCGTCATGCGGTGATCGGAGCGGCACCAACAACATGCCTCACGATGCCGACCGCCTATGGGAGCGTGGGGTTTTGATGTTACGCATTTCACGTACCGCATTCCCATGGGTGACAAATGGAACGAGCGACAACCAGAACAACAGGCGCAGATCCCCTCGAGATCTTTCCGTCGATACGATACACCCACCTCACCGCCTTCTGTTCCCTATCGCGCCCGCAGGCGGCTTCTTTGCCGAGAAGTTGGCTGTTTGCCGTTCTCCTTCAGATTAGCGCCCGTATTCATCGTGACGACGCACCCAGTACGGGCCCCGGCCGCCTTCGTCTCGACCCTTTGGCACTAGGTCAAGGTAGTGATAGTCTACATTGAGCATGTCGATGCCCCGGGCGTAAGCCGAATACGTGTGGAATACTCCGCCCGTTGCGTCCTTGAAGAACACGCTGACCCCCTCTCGCTCCGATACCCCCGGATCTTGTATCGTGAAGTTGTAAAAAGCCGCTGCCCTCGCCAACTCCTGCGGCGTGAACGATACGTGGTAGTCGGAATTGAAATCGGTCTCCGCCGACGAGACCCACTTGAAACCCCAGCTCATCCGCTTCCGGTACGCCGCCAACGTGCCGTACGATACCCGAGACACCGCAACCATAGTGACATCGCGTTGGTTCAGATGCACAATGACTCCATTGAAGTTGTCGGCCCAACGCGAACAGTGCGGACATCCTTCCTTCCAATCCGGGGCAAACATGAAGTGGTAGATAACCAGCTGGCTCCTCCCGGCGAAGAGCTCCGACAACGTCTCCTTGCCGTTCGGCCCCTCGAAGGAGTACGGTTTGTCGACGCGCTCCCAGGGCAGGTCGCGCCGATCCTGACTCAACTGGTCGCGCAACCGTGTGAACTCCTTCTCTTTGACCAGAAGCCGCTTACGCGCCTCGATCCACTCGTCCTTGGACACCACAGCATGATGACCTGTCATGTCGACCATAAGTACCTCCCCCTAGGTACCAACCATGTCTCTTTGTTGGAGTGCAAATCAAGCGGAAATCCACTCATCGTCCTTGCAGTGACTGGATCACCATCTTACCGAAGGAGCTGAATCATACCGAGTTCCATCCAGCGCGCGGCGTTTTCCCACAAACAACGGGATCGCGGCCTTGCGGTTATGCGCGCCCACGTGACCCGGCTCAGTCCTCGGCTTTTTCCCGGCCAGCGTCGTCAATCGCCTCGAATCGGTGAGCGTCGGGCGAGATAGCGGGCGAGTTTATCCACGATCTGCCCCCATCCTCCCTGGTGACGCTTTACCTCATCGGCGTTGGCGAAGCGCTCGTGCGTGAGGACGAGTTCGCACGCACTGCCGCGCTCGAAAAGCTCGACAGTGACGAGCGTCGGTTGGTTGCCGGTGGTTTTGGAGATCCACGTAAAAGCGAGTTTCGACGGCGGCTCGACCACCAGATATTCCCCCGTATGGTCGATCGCGCGGGTGCCCTTCATGACGATCCGATACGTACCCCCGCCACGGGGGTCAAGCTGCGCTTCGGCCGTGACGATTTCTCCGGGGCACATCCACTCGCCAATGCTCTTCGGGTCGATCCAGGCCGCGAAGACCTCTTCGCAAGACGCCTGAATGACTTTGCGTATTACAAGCCGATCTCGTCGCTCCTCCTCAGCCACCACACGGACCCCCGACGCGAGTGTGTCCCACCCCTCATCCGGTCTGCGCGCCGCGTCGATCACGTTTTCGCTTGGCAACGACATGTCGTTCGAGCGCCTCCAGCCTCGCCTCCCAGAACGCGCGGTGGTGCTCGAGCCAATCCGTCGCTGGGCGCAGTGCCCTCGGCTCAAGGTGGCAGTAGTGTTCACGGCCCACCACTACCCGGCGGATCAGTCCGGCGCGTTCAAGTGTCTTGATGTGCTTCGAGATCGCGTTGAGGGAGACCGGAAATGGTCGAGCGATCTCTGTTACCTTTGCGGGCCTCCGGGCAAGCGCAGCGAGAATGGCGCGCCGCGTCGGATCGGCCACCGCTGTGAACACCTGATCGAGCAGGCCCGGATTATATTCAACCATATGGTTGAAGTATATCCTGGCCCCCGCCGTCCCGTCAAGCTTGTGCGTAAGAATCCCTAGTGGCTCAGCGGCCCCCGGAGGGTACGCCTCGAGGGGATTCACCCTCGAGATGTCGAACACGACCAAACGGTCGCGGAACTGCAGAAAGGTCTGCGGCGATCGGGAGTATCCGGGGAGAAGGCGCAGCCATGCGCACGACCGGCGTTGAACCCATCCAGGATGTCGCTCATCTCGCCCATGTCGAAATACAGACTCCCCGGATGAGTGAGACGCTTGCGTTCTTCACGACGGTCATTGGCCTTCAGGAGAGTCGCCGCGAAGGCGCCTCCGTGTTTCTGCGGGCGTGGGGAGATTACTACCATCATACCTTGAAGATCACGGAAGCCGACCAGGCGGGATTGGGACACGTTGCGTGGCGGGCGGTCAGCCCTCAGGCCTTGGAGCGTCGAGTGAAAGCCCTGCACGACGGTGGATGGGGGCGGGGGTGGATCAAGGGGGACATCGGTCACGGTCCGGCGTACAGGTTCGTCGATCCAGCCGGGCACCCCATGGAGATCTTCTACGAGGTCGAGTGGCACGAGTCACCCGCAGCGTCGCATACCAGGTTAAAGAACCAACCGGACCGGCGTCCCATCACCGGCATCGGGGCCCGGAGGATTGATCACGTCAACCTGTCAGCCAAGGATGTCCGGGCAAACAGCCAGTTCATGCAGGAATGCATGGGGTTCAGGCTGCGTGAGCACATCGTGCATGATGGGCTTGAAATAGGCGCGTGGCTGAGTGTCACGCCGCTGGTACACGACATCGCCTATATGCGTGACGTTTCAGGGGCCGATGGTCGTTTCCACCACGTCGCCTTTTGGCTGGATGACTACGGCGACCTCATCCGGGCGGCCGACATCCTCAGAGAATCTGCCGGGCACATCGAGGCCGGTCCCGCAAAACATGCCATCACGAACGCTTTGTTCCTGTACCTCTACGAGCCGGGCGGAAACCGCCTGGAGCTGTACACAGGCGGATACCTGATCTTTCCCCCTGATTGGCGCCCCGTGACCTGGACGAAGGAAGATCAAGATCTACGCGTCTGGTGGGGTGGCGATCTGCCTGAAAGCTTCTTTACTTACGCAACGCCGGTGGCACCGGCGAAGGCCAACCTTCCCGCTTAGCCTGTATCCATTGGGACGCCGGAACCCGTCGTAACCAAGGGGATATCTGCCACCCCCAGTTCTCCTGGGGGCTTGCGGGAGATGATCCGACCCGCGACGATGCAGGTTCCCTCATCGTCCATCAGCCCCAACCCCCGCCGGAATGCACCCACACCTGTATCCTCCGCTGCCCCGGAGTGGGTACAATTGAAACCGTTGAATGCTTCGCTCGTCGTGGCCGCACGGCCAACGGATCGAAGTCGGGGGCGCATCATGAAGATCAACGGGGAAACAATCTGCTGTGAAGTTGAAGGGCAGGGTCCACCCGTCGTGCTCATCCATGGGTGGACCTTGAACCTCCGAATGTGGGATAGGCAGATGAAGGCATTGAGCCGACGGTTTCGGGTTATTCGCTATGACCGTCGAGGCTTCGGCAAATCCAGTGGGCGTGAGGACCTCCAGTGGGATGGGGCGGATCTCGAAGAACTGCTTGATCATCTCGACATTGACAACGCGCATATCCTCGGCATGTCTCAGGGCGGCAGCGTTGCGCTCCGGTTCGTCCGAACTTTTCCCGCCCGGGCGCGCTCTCTCATCTTACACGGCAGCATCCCGCCGGAGGGCTATCCGCTACCGTGGACGGGGCCCGATCGCATCCCCATGAGCGAGTGGCGGTCTCTTGTGAAGAAATCGGGACTCGACGCTTTCCGCCGAGACTGGAGCACTCATCCGATCATGCGAGTCCCGGACGACCGTCACGACGTCCAGGTGGCTCTTGCAGACATGATACAAGCGTATCGCGGTGAGCGCTTTCTGAACCCTGCAAAACCCTCCGGTCCGATCGGGCCCGCCACCATGGATGACCTTCCGCGTCTCACCCTTCCCACACTGGTGGTTATCGGCGAGACCGACGTCCCGTATCTCCAGATTGCCGCGCGCATGTTTGCGTACTATTTGCCAAACGCGCAGATGGCTGTGATTCCAGGTGGTGGACACATGATCAACTTGCTAGAACCTGAGCGGTACAATACCACGATCCTTCGCTTCCTTGAGAACACTCAGATCACCGGGGGCGAGGCCGGAACCTTCAAGTGATGATAATGAATCACCCGCATTCTCTCCCAGGCAAGGCCCGACCGAGAGAGCGTCCCCTTGCGCACCCAGCGCAACGCCCCCCGACTCGGAATAAACTGTGCATGTAGCTGGCGCCTCACTGCCTCAAGACAGGTCAGCAAAGAGACGTTCAGTGGGGCGACGGTGCGTATCCGGCTTCCCCTATTCTCTTCATGAATTCCGCATGAGTTCTTGGCGGAGTTTTCACACTAGCCCGCTATGATCAGAGTCGGGATATCCTTAGAGCGCATTACCGGATGTGGGAGGGCACCAACGACGTTAACCCATATTCCTTGCGCGGGGAGGTTTCGTCATGCGCTTTCGTTGCCCAGAGTGCGGGGCTGAAACCGAGGTCATCCTGAAAGAGGGAGAAGAGGTTGTCTCTGTGTACTGCCTCAAACACAAGGGCGGGGCGGACGCCCACATACGCCCCGTTTACATGAGCAGTGTCCCATCGGCGGCCACCAAAGCCGTGCCGGAGGTGGCCTTTGCCTAAGACGCCGTGCCATTAATCATGCGCCGACAGGAGGGCCTTCGTCCTACCTACCTGCGGTCGCTAACGGAGCATACCTGTTATGCTTTCGGCAGATGAAAAGCTACGCGGCGTTCCTCCGGGGCGTGAGCCCGATGAACACGAAGATGCCGGAACTCAGGCGGGCATTTGAGGCCGCAGGCTTCACGGACGTAAGGACGGTTCTCTCGAGCGGGAATGTGGTCTTCAGTGCGCCGCCGGCGTGGGAAGCAGCGCTCGAGCGCAAGACCGAAGCGGCGATTAAGAAGCACCTCGGTCACGCACACCTCACCATCGTGCGCCCGATCGATGCGCTCCGCAGGATGCTTGCGACGAACCCCTACAAGTTTTTCCGACTGAAGCCCGGCTCGAAACGAGTCGTCACGTTCCTGCGCGGGAATCCGCATGCCCGGTTCGCACTACCGATCGAACTTGATGACTCGCGCATTCTTCACAGGAAAGGCGGGGAGGTCTTCAGTGCCTACGTCCCAGGTCCCGACGGACCCGTGTTCATGAGACTCATCGAGAAAACCCTCGGCAAGGATCTCACAACGCGCACGTGGGAAACGGTTATGAAGGTCGCAAAGTGAAAAGAAGTGAGTCGACCTTCGCGCCGCGTACCGCCGCTAGGGAGGGAGCGTCACGACCAGCGCATCCATTTAGCGCGCAGGTTCCAGAACGTGTTCGGACGAAGACTGTCTCGGACGGATGTTTACGGTTGAGGAGCGCGATCGGGTCCGACACGCCATCCTGAAGATGGCCCACGCGGATCCGCGAGTGGTCGCGGGTGCGATGATCGGCTCGCTCGCGCTGGGCGCCGGCGATTCCTGGTCGGATCTTGACCTCGGCTTCGGCCTAGTGGATGGGTCTTCACCCAGCGACGTACTTGCGCAGTGGACGTCGAGACTCGAGCGAGAGTTTGGCGCGGTTCATCTTTTCGACTTGCCGTCACTGTCCACCATTTACCGCGTCTTCCTATTCCCCGGGTGTCTGGAGGTCGACGTGTCAATGACTCCCGCCTCAGAGTTCGGAGCCCACGGACCCAAGTTCAAAGTGCTCTTCGGCCGCGCCGTTGAGCGGCCTCAAACCGTGCGGCCGCCGGCGGAGCATCTGTTCGGGTTGGGCGTTCACCACGCAGTACGCGCGCGTTTCTGCGTGGCCCGAGGCCGGTTCTGGCAGGCCCAGTACTGGATCGGCGAAGTCCGCAACCTGGCGCTGTCGCTGGCTTGCCGTCGGCGCGGGCTCGAGGTGCGCCAGGGTAGAGGCTACGATGAGCTTCCGGCGGAGATTTTGGCCACCTTCGAGGAAACGCTGGTACGGTCCATGAATCCGGGAGAGCTCTTGCGTGCCTTGGGCCACGTTGTCGGGGGACTCCTGCGCGAAGCGACCGAGGCGGCGGAGTTGGCGTCAAAGGTTGAAGGCCACCTAAGTCAGTTAGCGTCTCCGCGTTTCGTGGGACGGCTGAGTGACTAAGCCTGCCTTAGTCACGGCCGCGACCCCCGCAGCATGCCGCCCTCCTTCAGCAGACAAACGTGGCCGCAGAGTGGGCGGAGGGCGCTGAAACAAGATGGGCCTTCGCTTGCCCTTTTCACCGCTCTAATAGAGTCCCGGAATCAGCCGTGATGTCCGGGCACGGTAGGCATCGTACTCGTCGCCGAACTGCGTGCGTAGCAGTCTCTCTTCCGCATGGATGCGCGCGAGTATCGGCGGGATAGTCAGCGCTGTTAGTAGCACACCAATCCCCGAACGGAAGGCCAGACCCCATCCTAGCGAGTTGACGAGCAAACCCAGGTAGCTAGGGTGGCGGATGACGCCATAGACACCGACGGTGATCAAGGTGTGCCCGGGTTGGATCGCGACCAGCCCGCTGAACTGTCGGCCCAGCACGAAAACCGGCCAGAGCCGCAGCGCGCCCCCGACGGCGAAGAGAAGAACCCCAAGCCAGCGAATGCTGTCGCCGTCAAGGACCCAGAACTCCATGCGGTCCGTCCAGGCCGGCACATAGCCACCCAGTAGCCCGATCAGCGCAAACGCAGCAAGGACCCAGCGGTTGGAACGATCTTCGCGCTCGCCGGGGCTCAAGTTCCCGCCAGCAAATGATGCCACGCCAGATAGAATTAGGAGTGCAATGGCGAGCGCGATCAGCGCCCGGTGAGAAAAGAACGCCATAAACCCGCCCCAACCAAGCACGGCCAGGCCCAGAAAGGCAGCGGTGCCCACAATGATCAGCGTAAAGCGCACGGTCGGTCTCAATCGTCAAGCTATAGGCTATCACAAGGGGGCACGGGTGTCAGTCCACCGAGTGGCTAGCCCGGTCAACACGGCGCCTCGGCCGATTGTTAAGCTTATAGGGGGAACGGGACTTCCTTCGGTGAATCGCGATACACGCGACGACCTGGCTAGGGATCGAGCGCGGGCCTGCTCACGCTCACCGGCCGGCGGCGCCTGTCGATGTTGAGGCCCATGATCGACCCAGCGGGTGTGCCGGTTGTTGAGCGAGCCTTCTCAATGGGGGCCGCAGGATCCCCGGTGACGTTCCCGATCGCCGGATGATAACATTCATTGAGGCGCGCTGCTGCCATGCCATTCCTACACCGCGCTAGGCGGACGGAACCGGAGGGAGCCGAGATGATCACGCGGACAATGCTGACCGACCAACTCGACTTGTATCACGCGCGTCTGGAGATGGCTTTAGAGGGCATCACGGGCGAGGATGCACGCAGGGTCGTGGCCAAACCTCTTGCGCCGATCGTCTGGCAGATCGGACATCTGGCGGTCGTTGACGCCATCTATGTCCAGCGAGGCGGTGGATCCTACACGGTGCAGCCAAGCTACGACACCCTGTTCAAGCCGGGGACAGGTGGGGAGGCGGAGTATCCGCTGCTGGGTGAAGTGTGGGCGGCATTTTCCGACGCCCACCAGGCCCTGCGGGCTCTCGTCAAAGAAGCGGATCTAGCCAGGCCGCTCCAGCACCCCGCCGGCGCCTACACCAGCGTGGGCGGGATGCTCCTCTATGCCTGCTACCATCGGGGCTACCACGCCGGCAAGATTGGCACGCTGCGCGCGCTACTCGGCAAGCCACTCCCCATGGTGCCGCCGGCAAGACGGTGATGTTTAGGCCTAAATCCGCCACCCTCAAAAACCGTCCTCGGGGTCACTCCCGCTGCGATGAGCTGGCCACTCAACTTCTGGCTCACTGACTTCGAAGTGCAGGTCCGCGTGGGCCGTTGGGTCGTGCGCCGCGTCGCCTTCTCTGATATTCGGGAGGCGAGCGTGGCGACCGGGCTGCGCGTCCCGCTCTGGAACGAGCACTGGTGCAATTTCTGGCCACTCCGCTATGTTGTCCTCCAACGGCGGAGCGGGTGGATCGCGACCTTCATCATCAATCCGCCCGACCCTGAGGAGTTCCTGGCTGACCTGGCCCGCCGCGCTTCGCTGCCGCGGGACGGTTGATGGACGCTCCCGCCGAACGAGGGCTGGACCAAAATCGGGCCCCACGCGCATACCCCTCGCTCGCGTCCGCCACGCCGCAACGAAGACGGGGCCAGGTCGGTCAGAAGCTCCCGTAGCTTAGAACATCGCCACTGCGCCCTCAAATTTTGCGCCGTGGCTACGTGACTACTTATCGCGTGTTCTAAGGATTCGGCTTGTCTATTGCGGTTTTGATTCGTCGTATGAGAGGGAAGCTGGGTCGGGCTCGTTCACTGACAATTTCGGAGATATGAGCAGCACTAATTCCTACCCTCGCGGCTAGTGCAGATAGGCTCATCCTTCGCACCCTGCACCACAGCTGAATGTCCATTCTCAGCTGGTGGAGAGATTCTTCTTCTGCTTGAGGGATGTCGACTTTCAACTTCACCGTGGCCGATGGTGCAGCGTCGGCTAGGTCCTAGCCTACCCGAATAACATCAACTCAAGGTGAAGGCCGCGTGAAGGAAAGTTCAGATCATCAGGGTCAAGAATCATCCGGAATGTAGATGCCACCTGGGCTCGGGTCCCGCATCCACGTTGATCCAGTCCCCTATACGCCGGTTGGCTCAAAAGTTGAATGCACAGCGGAGGTCGCCGACGTTGGCATCCCGGCTGTGAGCGGCAGGCGGTTCCAGCGCCGTTCGATCAGCCTCAGAATCGCGATTGTGTCATACTTGGAGTGTGATCGATGAAGTGCCGTTTCGCGTGAGGCGAAATGATAACCGTCACCCGGGCGCCCGGAATCCTATGCAACGAACCAGTTCCAGTCTGTCATGGGAAACCCGCCGATCCCCGAATCCACTGGTCGCATTGGTTCGACTCCCGCAACTTCTATCCATACTTCAGTGCAAGCCGAGCATCGGTCACGGATAGAAGCGTTATGCCCTCGATGAGCGCGAGGATCAATGGAATGAATGTTCAGAAAAACACAATGTAACCCGCCCCCCTTGGGTCGGTTCACCAAGGTAGACTCCGCATGCGACCCCGCTACGCTGCGACGCATGGCCCTGGTGTAGGCCGGGGGGCCGGAAACATGCGCCGGAGACGGCAAGACCCAAGGTCTGCGCTGATAAGGCCCCATGCTGACTTCGCTTCTCTGGTTGAATAAGCGTAGAATGAACTTGTTTCCCCCTTACTCGACGATAATTTCCTCGGCAATCAGTCAGCCGCCCGAATCTTCACTACCCCGTCGATTGTGGTCTGGACGAAGTAGCGGCGGGTTCGGAACCAATTGGGGCAAGCGGTGATCACTGATCGCGGTCGCGACTACTTGGTGAGACGGGGCCTGGAGGCATCATACGTACCATCACCGCACTAGGAAATCGGCACCGACAGACAGACTCCCTGTAGGGAGATGGAGGTAGGAACCATATGCATCTGAGCGCACGGCGGTACGAGAATGTGACCAATCCTCGCGAACTGGGGCGGCACGTCAGCGAGACCTTTATCCCGTTGATCAGCGCGGTACCCGGGTTCATCGCGTATTATTTCACCGATGCTGGGAACGGTACGATGGTCTCCACCAGCATCTTTACGGACAAAACGGGCGCTGAGGAATCCAATAGGGTAGCAGCGGAATGGGTCAAGAAGAATCCGAATGTGCTTCCGACTGCCACGCGGGTGACAACCGGGGAAGTGCTCGGGCAAAAGGTCAAATAGGCCAGGAAATCGGTTGCGAGATGACGAGGGCCGGGAACACTCCGGCCCTTCTCTCTTCGCCGACTTGAAACAAGCTCTGTGGTGGCCCTCGCTGGACTTGGAGGAAAGTTTCGGAAACGCTGGTGCCGGGAAGGGGGATTTTTGCGTTTCCGAAAGCCCGATTGCGATTGGATGGTAGCCTGATGTCCGGTACCAGGAGGGCTACCACCGCTGCCTCAACCGTCAGGACCAAAAGCCTCATGCCTGTACTCGCTTTCGAGCATGAGATCGTACTCGCATCGCTTTGAAAGCGGATCGGGGCCTCCGCCACCTAAGCGTTCGGGATCCCACCCCCGAAAGGCGGGCTACATACGGTGGTCCTGAGCTGATGGGGCCTTCAGGATTGTCCCACTCTGACCTTACCCGATCCGCTCCTCGAGCCTTACGGTCACACTATCACCCGCCTCTTTCCCAATGGCCTCTCGTACATCCGCCTTTACGGGCAGCATGTGTCTGCCATCCCCCATGGCCATAAACGCACTGTGGAATGGATAGCCATTGATCGTGCCCCGCACCTTCACGAGACCCCGCGTCCCGAAAAATTTGACCGATTCAGGCCACACTACGTATGTCCACGCTCCCCTACTGCGGCCTTTTTCTAGGGTAGCTGTGAATCGTTTGATTAACCTCATAACCCCCTCCCACCCCACTCTCCGCCGACAAGGCCGCTGGTTCGTTTCAAAACGGGCTTGTCCCTGTTCGTTCGGCAGTGGCGGCTCGAAGGGAACGGAAAGCCTCCGGTCATTGTTTCAAAATACCCAACGGGAGTGACTCGGGATGAGTAAAGTCTTGTGATTCCGAACAGAATCATCGAGTCCGGAAAGTATTGGCGTTACCCTTTTTCCTAGTCGCCCGCCCGCACATCCTGGATAACGGAGCCCTCGGGAGAATCCATCATCACGTGCACAGTCCGTCGATTCTCCCTCGCCTCGTGCAATTGTCTCAAAATCTCATCAAACTTTCGATTTTCCCGCAGCAACGCGTAAAACCGCGCCGACTCCGAAAAGGCCACTTCCACCGAATCCTTGTCCTTTCGATCGCGTATCAGGACAACCGTCATCTGCCGGTACTCCCGCTTGTCCCGCCGCTTCGCCCCCCCCAGTTCGTTGTCTCCGGCTAGCACGTGACCGACTTCTGATACGCAAGTAGTGTCGCATCTGTCGCGGTGTAGTTCGGATCCGTTGTGAACGCGGTCCAGCCGCCCGCCGGAGTGTAGGCCGATCCGGGCTGGATCGAATACAGCGACACATGGGCGTACGGGCTGCAATTCTTATTCTCCTGCGCTGCCAGCCACGTGCTAAGCAACACCGGCTTGTCGAACATCCCTGGATCGATCACCAACAGCAGCACTGCCCATCTTCCCAATCGCACTCGTACCAGTGGCGCCACGTGATACCACCACGTCACGCAACATCCGCCCCACTTGTTCGCCTGCACCGCCAGCGCATCATTTCCATACACTGCAAAGCTGAAAATCTTTTCGCAACAGTAGCGGTATTTCGTCGTGATGATCCAGCGCATCTTGTGCGCGCGTGCATAGCAGCCATCAATCACGTACTGAAACGGGATGCACGGCGACACTTGGAACGGTCCTCCCAGGCTGCACGTCTGCTTCGCGCAATAATCAAAAATCCTTTTCGCCTTCTGGTAGTTTGGGATGATCCGCCTGCACTGCCGGAAACAGCGCACTCTCCGATGATGATCAACCACATTGAAAACCGTCGGGTCAACCGATGCCACATTCAGCCGTTGAGTTTTCTCCGGCCTCTCCAACAAGGTGCGGTTCCGGTGAAATTCTTCTAACTCCCTGCGCGAGGGCTCCGCGGTCCTGTGAATCACTCCATCCCGCGTGCCAATTTGTGCCTTTACCGGCAACTTCTTCAGCAGCCCATCCTTGAGCAGCGCGGCCGACGCCCGTCTGGCTTTCCCACTCACGGCCAGTGTGAAAATCGCCTGCTTCTCGCTAAAAAGGTACTGCGTCTCTCCCTTGACCTTCCGTATCATAGCAAGCGTCAGGATCCCAGTCTCTTTCGTGGATGGCATCGCCCTACCCCCTACTCTTCACTATTGGATGCCCGTTCTATCCAGGATTTCCGCCTGTAAAGTATCCGGATAGCGGAGAGACGCGCCCCAGCGTCGTACATCGCTCAGGACCGCGAGATGCTGCACCGATGGTCTATGCGTCGGTACTGGCACGATCCGGTCTCAGTCGCTCCTCGGGTGTGCCCATGTCTCAGCCTCTGCCTCATCCTCCAGCCTCTCGTCAAGACTTTTCGAGTTGAGGGGGGTGGGGCCCTTTGGTGTATCCGGGACAGTCAGATCTTTCTGATAGAAGGTTGGAAGATAGTGTTGACGAGTTGCGATTAAGCCCCCGCGAGGGTGTCCTGCATCGCCCTCTCGATGTCCCCCCATAATATGGGAGTGCTCATATCTGCTCTAATTCAGATGAACAGTAGAGGTTGCGTTCTGTTGGACAAAGCTCGCGCAGCACATCATATTGCGTCGAGAGGGTTGGCGTCTGGTTGCCGAACTCCAAGGGGATCTCCCCGGCCTGTTAGAGTGGACACGGAATTGTATAACCAATGGTCCCGGGAGGAGTCTCATATCGCACCGTACCATACCGCCGAGGTCGAGAAAGAGGGGTTGATTTTCCCACAGGAGGCCCGCGTCCTGCTTGCACCCAAGTAGCAAAGGAGCCACCGCGTCGTCACGGTCACACGGCGGTTGTACGTTGGTGCAGCGCGCGCGGGGGAAGCAGGCAAATACCGCGTTGCTTGAGAGCCGCGGCTCGAGTTGGTGCCGGCGCAATAGGGTGCAATATGCTCTGGTCTGGAAAAATCAGGGAGGGTCGGGCGAGCGCGGCGGACGAATAATACTCTCGAACCCTGGCGTTATCCACAGCTCTGGAGGATATTGTGCCCCCCACCATCGCCTTCAAGCTGCACACGGAAGACCGACTGGCCCACATCGAGACTGCGCTCCGAGAGGCGTTGGTGAGCCTACCTGGGCTGCAGATCAACGCGCATGAAGTGGGCTTCGTTCCGGTCCTGAAACCCGACGTTTTCCACGGGATGATCACGCGAATCAACATCGATTTCTGGGAGCGCCGCGAGCGAACGAAAGAAGGTCCTCAGGAACTCACGGCGCGCTTCGCCAAAGCATTTCAGCGCGCCGCTGGAACGGACAGACAAGGGAAACGCGATGAGACCGCCGTACGACGTCGGGAAAATGCGCTGGGTTTCGGTCTGATCGCGCGTCCCCCCCCTCTGTGCCCGCCGGGTTTGGTCTGCCCAAATCGGACCCGAGGGAGTTGCGATTCGGGGTCGTTCACTTCGTCCCCTTGGAAGACGCTGACAAGTTAGTACCAGCGTCCTCGCTTCACCTCGTCGACCAAGAGGCGTTCCGTGCCCTGCAAAACGGAACGCCCGAGGAGATCAACGGACTCTTCAACGGGAGATCGCCTACTCTGGTCACATGTATGCGTGAGGCACGCAGATGACAAGAGGAGGGGCCATGTACCAGACTGACATGTATGAAGGGATGTTTGCAGAGACCGTCACGATGCACGGCGCTGGCGGGGACGTTATCAACGCCTACTTTGCCCGCCCCCTGGGCCCTGGCCGCTTTCCTGGCGTGGTGTTGATCCACCACCTGCCCGGCTGGGACGAGTGGTACCGCGAGGCCACGCGCAGGTTTGCACATCACGGGTATTCCGCGCTCTCTCCCAATCTTTACTTCCGCGACGGCCACGGCTCCCCTGAGGACGTCGCCGCGAAAGTGCGCGCAGCAGGCGGCGTGCCCGACGACCAGGTCGTGGGCGACGTTGGAGGAGCAATACGATTCCTGCGCTCGCTCCCCTACATCAACGGCAAAGTGGGTGTCTTCGGCACCTGTTCGGGTGGCCGACACGCGTTTCTCACGGCGTGTCGGGCGAAAGGCGTTGACGCGGTCGTGGACTGCTGGGGCGGTCGCGTAGTAATGTCTCATGAGGAACTCACGCCCAAACAGCCCGTGGCCCCAATCGACTACACCAGGGACCTCTCCTGCCCGCTCCTGGGCCTCTTTGGTGAGGAGGACAAGGGCCCCACGCCCGAACAGGTGATCCGCCATGAAGAGGAACTCAAGAAGTACGGCAAGACCTATGAGTTTCACATGTATCCCAATGCGGGCCATGGTTTCTTCTACTATGATCGGCCGGCCTATCGGCAGCAGCAGGCGGTGGACGGCTGGGGAAAGGTTTTCGCCTTCCTTCAGAAGCACCTCGGTTGACAGCGGAGAGGAGACCGACAATGTGCACCATGATCGTCAGGCAGGTGGACGTCGAGGGCAGAGGCAAGGGTGGGAGCGGGTGGTTCATCGTGCGCCAAGCCAACGTGTCCTATGACCACCCTTTCAGCCTCCCGCTGGAGCACGCTTTGAATATCGACTTTGTGAATGAGGCGCAGGGGCCGGGCGTGCGGGTCGCTGTAGAACTCACGGTGGAGTCGGCTCGCACCCTGGTTGAGACGATCCAGGCGGTGCTTAGGCGGGCCGAGGCGGGCGGATACTTGGAGGAGGGCCAGACTCATGCCTGACTTCAAGTTCCCCCCGGGCGACGGGCGAACCCGCATCCGCGGCGTCCCGCGCCCGTGCGGCTCGGACGTAACAAAACTGGGCAAGACTGAAGGGAGGTCTGAAGCGGAAATCTACACCCCGAACTCCAACGCGATCTCCCGCACGTCTTTGGGCACCCTGGCCATGCCAGACACTTGGTCCGCGACATAGTGTAGAGCGCCTGCGCGCTTCACCGGAACGTAGTTGGCCACCGGCTTCCGGGGGGGTGGAACCGTCTCTCGAGCTCGCAGCGGATCCACCATAACAAGCGGGACCAATGTCCCAGGACGAGCTGAAATTTTACCTGGGTAAGATCTGGCGCTCGCTCTTTCCCAATGGGAGGATCCCCAAAATGGCATGCATCATCTCATGCCAGTACTTGCCGTTCCGCACCGCGTCGGAGCCTATCTGTTTCATCGTTCGTCCTCCTGACTCGATTCACCAGGTACGAGCGCTCCACGGCGCCGCTTGCCGAGACCGTCTTGGGGGGCCTTCGACGGCAATGCGCCCGTTGACAAGGACGTACGCGTAGTCGGCGATACGGAGGGCCATGTTGCCGTTCTGCTCGACGAGCACGACCGTTGTCCCTTCATCACAGATGGCCCGGATCCGAGCGAAGATCTGCCGCTTCACGATCGGCGCCAGGCCCAGGCTCGGCTCGTCCGGCCATAAAAGAACTGCGGAATGGATAGCCATTGATCGTGCCTCGCACCTTCACGAGGCCCAGAGTCCCAAAGAACCCGACCGATTCTGGCCACACTATGTATGTCCACGCTCCTTTACTGCGGTCCTTTTCTAGGGCAGCGGTGAATCACGCGCTTAATTTCATAACCCCCCCTACTCCACTCTTTGCCGACAAGGCTGCCGGTTCGTTCCAAATCAGGGGTGATGTGTTAGAGTTCCTGTAAAAGTTGACGGCCTGGGCTACCCTACTGGTGTCGGCAAACACCAGCTCCCCGAGGGGAGCAGAAGAGGAGCCCAGACCATGCCTAGGATAGCACCGAGCCAGCAGATCCGGGAAGAGATCCACCGCCTGCTCCAGAACGGCGTGCCGGAGGGCCAGGACGTGACGGGAGTGCTGCTGCGGTTGGGGGCCCAGCGGTTGGCGCAGGAACTGCTCGAGGAAGAAGCCACGGACTTCCTCGGGCGGGACCGCTACGTCCGCCACCGCAGCCCCGACCCCCATCGCGGCTACCGGAACGGCTACGAGCCGGGGCGGGTGCGGACGGCCGAAGGGGAAATTCCGCTGCAGGTTCCCCAGGTGCGGCAGACGCCGGCCCCCTACCAGTCCCGCCTCCTCAGCTTCCTCCGCGGCCATACGGACGTCCTGGAACGGTTGGTGGCCGAGATGTACGCCCGCGGCTTGTCGACCCGGGATATCGCGGACACCTTCCGAGACGTCACCGGGGCGTGCCTGGTGAGTGCCAGCGGGGTGAGTACGCTCACCGATCGGCTCTGGGAAGACTACGAGGCGTTCACCCAGCGCGACTTGTCCGGCTTTGCGGTGGAGTACCTATTCTTGGATGCGATCTACGAGTCGCTCCGGCCTCAGGGCGGCGGCCAGGAGGGCCTCGTGTGCGCCTGGGGTATCCTCGCGGACGGCCAGAAAGTGTTGCTGCACCTGACGCTGGGCAATAAGGAAAGCCACGACTGCTGGCTCGGGAGGCTCCGGGACATGGTCCGCCGCGGCCTGCGCTCGCCGGTGAGCATCACCAGCGATGGAGCGCCAGGCTTGCTGCGGGCTATTCGGGAGACCTGGCCCCACAGTCTGCGGATCCGCTGCTGGGTCCATCGGATGCGAAATGTCTTGGATAAAGTGCCTGATGCGGCGCGAGCTGAGGTGAAGGCCCACTTGGTGGCACTCCGCGATGCGCCGACCCTCGAGGTGGGGCGGCAGACCGCGACGGCGGTCCTGGCGCGCTTCGAGCGGGCCTTTCCGACGGCCATGGCCTCGCTGCGCGACGATCTCGAGGCAAGCTTGGCGCACCTGCGGCTCCCGATCGCGCATCGGAAGTGTGTGCGGAGTACGAACCTCATCGAGCGGAGCTTCGAGGAAGAACGCCGGCGCACCAAGGTCATCCCGCGCTTCTTCGATGAACGGAGCTGTCTGAAGCTGGTGTACGCGACCCTGGTGCGCGCGAGCCGCCGGTGGCAGCGGATTCGGATCACGGATGCCGAGCGGGCACACTTGAGGCGCCTCCGGCAGCAACTCGCGATCCCCGTTCAGCAGACCACACCCGCACGACGAAAGGAGGGCAAGCGTTCAAAGGAGGCCATTGCAGCATGACCCAGGTCGGCACATTTTTACAGGAGATCTGACACTTGACCCAAATCAGGTTTGCGTAACTAATCGGTTTTAGTAGAGCACAGTAGGCAATCGTCGCGCTACAAGGGTGGCATCAGCCCAGACGTCCCATGAATGTATCTCAACTGAACTAGTCCGACCCACTGCTGGGTACATAGATAGTAGTGCCCAGCGGGGAGTTGTGGGTACGCTGAAGACGATAGGAGGTACATATGCGCATACCAATGATCCTTGTACTTGCCGTCATTCTGATCCCGGCCCTTGGGCTCGCCGGGGTCGGTCAATCCCAGGCTCAAACTCTGCAAGTTTCGCCGGTCCCGATCTGGGGGCTTGTTTTGGGGACGATCATCGTCGCCGGGCTCCTCTACCTAGTAGTGCACAGCCCGGATGGTGGCTACTATCGGTATCCTTACTATGGCGAATACTACCACCATTACTACCGCCCGCAATACCGACCGTACACAGGCTTCTATCCCGCGTCCGCACCGGTCATCATAGTCGCACCGACGATTGTCGGGGTCGTGCTTGGGGTCGTCGTCGTCAACCATCTCGAATACGTTCTGACACGTGACGCATACGGACATCTATATCGCTATCCTTACTACGGCCCCTACCGCCAGGTCTACTATCGGCCGACGTATCGACCGTACACGCGAACCTTCCAGGATGCACCGGTGCGGGAGGGTGATCGCCACTGGGACACTGACAAGAGAAATCTTGCACCGGTCTACCAGCGGCCGCAGCGGCAGCCAACCCCAGCCTACCAGCAGCCCCAGGGGCACCCCAATCCAGGCCAAAATGGTGATCGGGGCAACTCGGGAGGATCCCGCCACCCCCAGGAGAAGTGCGGACACCCCCAGGAACAGCCCTGCTCCAACAACACACAGCATCAGTAAGATTCAGCATTCTGGAGGTCAATCGTGATGCTAGTAACCAAGCGGCGTGGTTCTAGACTCCTCTGCCTATCACAAGGTGCATCGCTTCCTGATTTGAAACGAGCCTTGCGGTCGCTCCGGGCTTAGGATCAGAATCGTGCTGAGGAAGCGGCCGTGGGGCGAGGCCGCGCGACCGAGCGCATCAGGAAATCAAAGATGAAGAAGACCTCTCACTAGGAACCAGACCGAGATTCCGCGTGCGCGCCACAGGCGGTAGGATCGGCTCCCCGCATGTGCCCCCCTACGCTACGACGCGTGGCTCTGGTGTGGCCGTGGGACCGGAAAACATGCGCCAGAGACGGTAAGGCCCATGATCCGGCTGATGAGGCCCCATGCTGGCTTCGCATGAAGGAGAGTTTCGGAAACGCTGATGCCGGGGGGGATTTCGTCATTGGCGCACTGGCCCATGGTGGCCGGGGTGGTCACGCAGGGGGAGCCGACGAGTCGGGGGCCCCCGTCTTCGCTTCCCCCGCAGGACGCGCCCACCGTTCCGCCGAACCGTCGGCCATGGCCCGGTTCTTCAACGCCATCGTTAGCGACGGGCGGCTCAACGTTGCCGGCCCTGCGGGACCCCACGACGGGTCAGGTTCTTCCACGAACCTGATGTCGATGGCGCCGTTTCCGGTTCAGTTCGCAAGATCGCGACCAAGGGTGAACCTTAACCGCGCGATTCAGGATTCGCACAACAGCCCGACCTCGCTCCCGCGCCTGGTCGACGAGACCCTGATGGACGCGGTGCGCGCACACTGGGAGCAAGGTCGCACCGTGACAGCGATGCTGTCCGGAGATAACGGAAAGCAGATCTGGAAAGAGATACTCAAGGTTAGAAGGCAGGATCTGCAACGTCGGGGGCGGGAGATGGAACGAGACTGAAATGGGCAGACAGGTAGCGGTCGTGCTTTACGTGGTGGCGATGGCAGCCGTCATAGTCGGTGTAGATTTCGTGTTCTTCAGGAATCGACTCTGGGAACGGCTGACGGTGAATATTGGCATTGTCTTGGTGTTCGCAGCTTTCTACTTGAGATTCCTTAGGCGTCCATGAACAAGGCGCGATAGCGCCCTTTCGCTGCGATTGTGCAGACGCACTTCGCACTCGCTAACAGACGAGCGATCTACGCTAACGTCCTCTGCCCGGCATGGGGTCCTGGATGCCTCGCAAATACATCGATCGTAGCGAGAAGAATGGCTGCGACGAACAGATGACGAGATTTCAGTTGCAAGGCTCCGGTTTTGGCTGCTGTTTAGCGCTCCCACCCTCACGCCGCCACATGGAAGCGCGGCCGTCGTTGCGGAGGCGCAGCCCCAACATGCGCGCCAGCGCCGCCTCGCACCCTCATGCGCCTCGCATGGCACGCAATTCCTCATTGCTGGGGCGCATAGACGACGCGGCGGCGAACCGCCATCATGACCAGGGATGGATTATGGGAGTCGCGCATACGAACCGTCTCGTTCGTACGCCTGAGGCACACTAAGGCCGCCACTGTCCCGAATCCAGGAGCTTCAGGACGCCACACGGGCCCTGACCCGGGCGCTCAGTCAGCAAATCGAACAGGATGCCAAAAAGGTCGCCACCCAACCTGAAAGCGACGGATGAGGACCAGCGCCCTATGGTGGGTGGCGGAGGCCACGCGACCATCTCCCACACCGTCGAGGCGCAGCTGCTGGCGATGCACGTCGGGAACTGTACCAGAGGACTCGAAAGGAAGAAGCGCGTGGGGCGACGGAGAACTAACGTTGCGGTGCAAATGATACCGGCTATAGCGGCTGCGGTGGAGGCGTTAGAGATGAGTTCGCGGCAGGCGCAGAGTAAAATGCCCATCGCGGAAGTCGTCAGCATGATCGACCTTGTCAAATACCAGGAAGGAGCCGTTGTCAGCCGGACGCTTGTGAACTGCTCGACGGGAACGGTCACGCTGTTCGCTTTCGATGAGGACCAAGGCCTAAGTGAGCATACAGTTCCGTTCGACGCACTTGTACATCTACTCGAGGGCGAAGCGGAGATTACGGTCTCTGGCACTCCGCTCCGGGCGACGGCAGGCGACGCGGTTCTCATGCCAGCACATCAACCTCACTCGTTGAAGGCCCTCAGCGCATTCAAGATGTTGCTGACGATGATCCGGTCATGAGCAATGCGGACCGAGCTTTTGTCAAATGGTGTGGAAATTCTCAAGCGGCGGCCCCTCGCTTCGATGCCTTCGTGACTTCAATCCCGTTCACGAACTGAATTCCATCCAGCACCTTGGCCACCAAATGCGACGCATCGAGTCGCCGCCAGCGGTGGCCCGCACGCTGGACTAATTGGAACACCAAGTACAGCCCCGCCCGCGCTGTCTGCATGCGGCGGGTG
>Ga0070732_10000148_pt1 | contig 58364 bp, 51 predicted proteins | sample Coa_R1_5_FD_66449 | JGI IMG/M metagenome (GOLD analysis project Ga0070732, IMG submission 66449) | Surface soil microbial communities from Centralia Pennsylvania, which are recovering from an underground coalmine fire - Coalmine... | ecosystem: Environmental > Terrestrial > Soil > Unclassified ... | reverse complement strand
TTCCGGATGGTTCTTCGGGTCGGACATCAATGTGGGCTCGGTATCGATCTGCCATCCATCGACGCCGTTGCGAGAGCGCGCAGCGCAAAGATGCGACAAGCCGCGGCGATCTTCCACGCGGCAAAGCAGTAGAGTCATGCCATCCGCGAGTAGGGTTGCGCCAGCATTGAAGACGCTATTGATCGGATATGGCCAATCCTTGCTCGTCAGGATCGGGTTTGCAGGATGTCGAAGAAGCAGCGGCTCGAAGCGAGTGCTCAGAAGGCTCACTTGCTTTTCTACGGGTACGGTCATGAAAAGATTTCCTCTTGTTTAGGCTCTTGCAGACATCGCATTTCGAGGAGCGCCATCAAGAACGATAGCGTTGACTCTGCTCCCTGGTTTTCATTCGCGCGGTCGGGATGCAGGCCGTCCCGGCAGCCGCCGGTGGCGGAATCATAAAGAGGAAGTTGCAGATCGTTGTCGCCGAGGAACCAGTTGAAAGCGGACCAGGCTTCGTTGCGCCAGCGACTGTCACCAGTTACGCGGTACGCTTGCAAACAAGCAGAGACAGCGCCCGCGGCCTCAAGCGGCTGCTGGTCGAAACGTGCCTTTTCACACTCCTGGCGATAGAAGCCTTGCGAACCAATCGGCACAAAGTGACGGTTGATTTCGCAGTGTTGAGTTTGTGACAGCCAATCCAGAGATTCGAGGCCAGCGGAAACCATTCGGTCGTCAGAGCATCCTGCACCGACTAGAAGCAGAGCTTGGGGCAATCTTGCGTTTCCGTAGGCTAGAACGTTCTCGAACCATTTCCAATCCGGCCGTCGGATCGACTCATACATTTCAAGCAGTCGCCGACTGAGGGCTGATCTTACCTTCTGCGCATCGCGATCTCCGGGAAACGAAGTGAGGTATTCCTGAATTCCCAGCAGCGTGTACGCCCATGCTCGCGGACTGCTGAATTCGACCGCCGCAGGGAGGGAGAACTCGAACAAACGGCCGGCAGCACCCCTTAGACCATGATCTTGGGCTCGGCCCAGAGTTGTTCCCAGCGCCCATAATGCCCGCCCATGACAATCTTCGGAACCCACGGGCTCGTTCCACCGCCGATCATAGTGGAGAAAGTTCTTGAATCTGCCCTTCGTGGAATTAAACGCATGCTCTAGAAAAGACAAATACAAGGAAGCGGAATCTACAGTGGCTGGATCAACTTGCAACTGCTGATTCTTTTCTGGTTGCCTCAGGTCCAGTCCTTCGAGCAGTACGGCGAGTATGAGAGCTCGGGCATTGTCGTCGGTGGTATATCCCTCAGTGCGGTTCGGAATTGTAAAGATCGCGTGCTGTAGTATCCCGGTGTCGTCGGTCATCCGATTCAGGTGATTCAGCTTCAATCCCGGCAACTGATCTAAACGCTTAGGAATCACTCGGGACGCGAACTGCACTTTTGGAAGGTCCGTGCGATCGCTGCGAACCCGCGCAAAACTATCCATGTAACCTTGCGCCACTCGCTTCCATACCATTTCCCTCGCGAACAGGTAAGCACGTTTGCGCATAGCGTGACGAATCGCGGGAGTGTCGAGGAGTTCAATCGTCTTCTGCGCAATCGCATCAGGATTCTGAAATGGGACAAGCGCGCCCCTGCGGTCGTCCAACAACTCGATCGCATGCCAATAGGGAGTGGAAATGATCGCTTTCCCCGCACCTAACGCATAGGCAAGCGTTCCCGATACCACCTGCGCTTCGTGCTGATAAGGCGTAATGTAAATGTCCGCGGCGCCGATGAATTCGACCATCTCGTCCGGACTGACAAAACGGTTGTGGAAGATGACTTGCGCTTCTACTCCTACTTCCTTCGCCAAGGCATGCAAGCCGGTTCGGTACTTGTCCCCCTCGCGACGCAAGACGTGCGGATGAGTGGCACCTGCGACGATGTAGGCAACGTTCTTGTGTTTGGACAGAATCTGCGGCAACGCCTTGATAACGTTTTCGATTCCTTTATTCGGTGAGAGCAGGCCGAACGTCAGCAGTACCGCCTTGCCTTCTACACCAAAACGGTCCTTGTAAAAATTCGGATCCAGGAAAGGCAGGTCTGGAACTCCATGTGGCACCATGTCGATCTTGCTGCCCGGCACTTTGAAGATTTCCTGGAGGAACTGGGACGACAGCTGGCTCATGACAATGAGTCGGTCAGAGAGTTCCGCGATCTCCTGCATGACCAGCATTTGGTCAGGATTTGGCTCGCGCAAAACGGTGTGCAACGTGGTAACCACCGGCATCTTCAGACCGCGTAGCAGATGCAAGATATGGCTTCCGGCCGGGCCGCCGAAAATTCCATACTCGTGCTGCAGGCATACCATGTCGATGTTGTTGAAGTTCAGGAATTCGGCGGCTTCCTGATACGACTTCACATCGTCCTGGGCGAGCGACCATCTCACTCGATCGGGATAGTCGTATCCTTCGTCAGTGTCGTTGACCGGGAGCGCCAACAATCGAGCTGATCCGCACTCTGTCGATATAGCCGCGCACAGATCCGTGGTAAAGGTAGCGATCCCACAATGTCGCGGAAGATAATTGCCGATCACTGCGATTCGACTGGGCTGGGAGGCCTTCGACTGCAATCGTGCGCGTGCGGACGCGGGCCCGTCACGTAATGCAGGGCGGGGGGCGACCAATTCCAAAGTCCTTTCGGAAAACGCGGTGTTTGGCAGCGACATCAGTTCCTAAACCTAGTGAGAACAGGTGCCCAGAAGGGCCCGTTCTCCCGATATTTCGTGCGAATGCTGGCGCTTTTGAGGCGACCAGACTGTTTAGACACTCTCGCCTTTGGTTTGGCGTTGGCGTCCACACGTGGATTTATCTCTTGTAAGTATTCAATGCGAGTGGACTTGCAGACTGTTCAAAATTGATCAGTCGCACATCGAGGTTCAGTGCTACATCTCCTCTGGCGTGAAGCCTCGAGTCGACAGAACCACACCTTTGTGACTCTCTGTCGCCGGCAGGTCGAAAGCTCACCCTGCAATCTTGATCTGGATCTTGTTTGCCTAGCGGACCACTCTCGGGAGGAGCGCAATGGGTCATGTCATCCAAGTCGAACTGAGAACTGACACAACGCATACACTGACATGGCTCGACGCTGCCCTGAAGCCGAAGCCCGGTATGGTTCTGCACTGCGACGGCGATCCACGTTCGTGGACCGTTGTGCATACCTACAACATCACGGCTCAGGAAATGAGAAGCGATCACACCAATTGGAGGTTGGCGGTCTCCGTAAAGCGCGGATCTACATAGCCTAATGTGTAGGGCTAGAAAATGCATGTCCGCTTCCCACTGCAGGGATGACGATTGTTCTAAGTTAAAGTAAATCGTTGTTGTGCTGCGGTGTTGGGCGATGTTCTGGCAGTCGAGTTCCATCTCGAATTCCGCCACTCGCGCCTGCTTCATTCCCCGAACGGTCTTTGCTGCTTCTGCCACTGAATTGTCCGCAGCCTTGGCGAAGCTCTCTTTGGAAGTTCCGGCCACATCAATGACTTTTTGCGCCATTTGCTGTTCTGCTTGATTCTGATTTCGCAATGTGGTTTGCACTGCTGGCTCAAGCCTCAGCTGCGCGGCGCCTCCCGCCTCATGGATGTCGCCCTCTGCGAGGCGGAGAATCTTTCCTTGAGCTTCCACCGTAGGAAGTCCCAAATCCCCGCCACCGGCGATCTCTGCAAAAGCCTTGTATCCGTTTTGGTGGAGCAAGATCAGTGGAGAGAGTATGTCCATGGCGGAGTACGGTTGCTGCTGATACCGATCGGGTATATTGCGCAAGGCCAATGCTCCCGCGACAGAAGCCTACGAGCCGGCCCTTGGCGAATGTGATCTCCGCCAGGACATTTCGACCGATTCACATCTGTACCATTCGTTCCAGTGCAGGCCTGTTAAGGATTACCAAACGGGCACCCTTCGACTGGATGAATTGCTTCGTCTTGAAGTTGGAAAACAAACGGCTGACGGTCTCGCGGGTGGTGCCGATCATCTCCCCGATTTCCTCGTGGGTCAGGACTAAATGCAGCTGAAGAGAATGGCCCGAGTCTTCCCGCTCAGCGGACCAGCCCAGCAGGAGTTTGGCAAGCTTTTGCCCCGGGGAGTTGGCTAATCCCAGAGTGCAAATTTCTTCGTGGGCCGAATAGTAGCTGCGGCTGAGTTGCTGTGCCACCCGCAACGCTACTTCCTCATAGTCGTGCAGAAATTGCAGCAGGGCATCGGAGGGGATGAAATTAGCCTGACCCGGCTCGACCATTTCGGCCGTCACCTCATAGGGGCGGTTGGAGATCGTCGCGTTGAGCCCCAGCACGTCTCCATGCTCTGAAATCTTAGTGATGATGGTCCTGCCTTCACGCGAAGTGGTAGACAGCTTTGCCTTCCCAGTGCAAAGCACGAACACCCCACGTCCCTGCTGCCCCTCAATGAACAGCATTGCAGCGCGCGGATAAACCGCGGCGGATGTGATGTCATTGAGTCGCTGCACCGCGGACGGAGAAAGATTGCAGAAAAGGTGCTGCTCCCGCACGGGGCACGTCGTGCAGTCGTCGAGGATATTGAGACCGTAGGGAGATTTCATGGCCATTCGTCATCTTGCCCCGAGAGGCCATGCGGATCCTTGGATCTGCTTGGGAACGACCTCCGGGAAACACCAATACTAGGAGAGCCCCAAACCACAGTTGGGTGATGCGGCCCGCGGAGAAACCGTTTGTGAGTCAGATCTTCAGCTTTCGCCGCGCTGGGCAGAATACCAGAGTGCTAGGCAGTGACCTCCACAGGCACCAACTCCGGGATGCACTGGGAAGTTTGGAGGGATTTAACCGCATCCTCGGCCGTGAATTTCCCCATAACGAGTGCCAGCTTACGGTTGGTCGTCATGTGGATTGGTGTCGGATCAACGCGCTGCACATATTCAGGGGCACGAGTACCACTCCGGTTCACTTTTACAACGAATTTGATGTTCTTCATGTTTTCTCCTTCTCTCAGCCGGTTGTCCAGATGATGCGCGGCTCTACTCGACGGGTATCAGCCCCACAACTAGATGCCTTTGTAAGGCTCGTACGGAAGTTCATCCAGAGCAGGCTTTTCGCCGTAAGGCTCATATGGAGGCTCGGACAGCGCTGGCTTTTCGGAGTAAGGCTTATAAGGGGTCCCAGGTGCCGGTGGCTGTTCGGCCCGCGCCGAATCGGACGGCGCTCGTGCATGAGGCGGCGATGATTCAGGGACTTTGTTTGCTTGCATAGTCAACCGATTGAACATGGGATCGCTCCTAGAAATAAGGATGGAGCCACGACGCTGTATTCGTATGAATCATGCGCCTCGAGTAAGACCGCGCGATGGTCAAAATTGACCATCTTATTGGCAAGTTACCGCGCATTGTGTAGGCATGAAAGTCACGGAAAAGGAAGCGCTGGCGATTCGTTGTCCGACCTGTGGCGCGAAGCCAGGCGAAAAGTGCGAACTCAGCACGGGTCTGCCCCGGACAGAAGCGCATCGAGACCGCCGTCTAGCGGCCGCGGAAAAGTGAGTGGATGCGGAAGCCTTCAGGCGACCGCGGGCTGCGCTAGTGGTGATGCGAGGCGGTCGAAGACTTCGCTGATCAGTGTCGCGGACGCTGCGGTTTCTTCGGCAGTCGGCGTTGAGATCTGCAGCAGTCCCTGCCGGCCGAGGTTTGGGGGCAGTACGAAAGAGCTCTGATGTTGCATCGCGGCTTCCAGAATGTTTGCCAGACCTTCGGATTGATATCCATTCTCAAAGCCAATACCAGCGGCATGAAACATGTTCGCTGACATCCAATACTCACATGCCAGAAGCCAATGACCTCGACTGAGGGATGACCAGATCTTGAGATAATCCAGAGTTCCTCCGTCAGCAAAGCCGTATTCAATGTGAATCAAGCCGGCGGGAGTGCCGCGCGTCAAATCAGCCCAATGGTTGACGACCGCTGATTCAAGAATTCGCTCGAGATTTCCGTCAGGGTTCATAGTGCCTTGCTTTCTGCGGATGGCCGGGTCCGGTTCGCGCTCCACCCTCGCCGGCGTCTGCGCTGTTGGAATTGTTGACGTACACTTACGACAACGAGGAAACATCCGACCAGGAAAATCAAGGTCACAGCTACGCCGATGTACAGATCCATCTGTTCAGTCAAACGAAGGCTCCTGCTTATCGGTCTGGCGAATGATTGGAAAGCAACTCAACCTCTGGCCCATTCGGCGTTGTCTTGGGACGTCTGCCGTTCTTCCGCGCTGTCCAGATCGCAGCCATGTTGCAAATGGCGAGAATGCGCGGACATGGTTACATAGGGCACTCCGAGGAAATGCCGGGCGACAATTTTAGTGACCTCAAGACCGTTGAAGTGCTGAGGCTTCACTTTGGTCAAAATCCGGCTCAACGCGCTCTGGATCTTCGTTGCACTGAGAGATCCGAAGAACATCGCCTTGACTTCTGCAGCCATAAAAAAGAAGTTCCATCCTGCAGCGTGGACCTGGCGATCGAGAGCGAATCCATCCATCACTTTGACCACGCTCCAATCCCCGAAGCTGGGCTCAGTTTCAAGCCCAAGAATCTGCGGCATTCCGGGCCACTCTCTCATCAGAATTGTGCCGACTTCAACGGTGGATGGCATTCGTGGTCTCCCTAAAGATCCGGCGGCAGTGTTCGCCGCGCGGACTTGATCAAAGCTCGAGAATTGCAGGATGCCCTAATTGCGCAACGTCTGCAATTTGCGTCGCACGACCCCGCCAACAGCAATCAAGCCTGTGCCCAAAAGGCTAAGACTGCCCGGCTCTGGGACAGTCGTGAAGTTGGTGTCGCCGCTCGAAACGGTGCTCTGCCCGTTGAAAAGACCATGACCTGTGTTGATGGTCAACTGGACGGTCGCGCCATCGACGGTGCCTCCGGCGTACCAGGTTCCGGTCAGAGAACCAGTCAGTGTGTAGTTGTGGGTCCCGTCCCCCAGAGTTATTAGAGTCCAGGTTACTGGTCCCGTGAACGAGCCGTTGAAGATGACGCCGTTAGGAATACCGCCGGTACCATTTCCCGCGATGCTAAACGCACCACCCGAGGCAAACGTGCCGTCCGACTGCAAGGTGCCACCGCTAAGCGCGCCTGTGCTAAAACTGACCGTTCCGAGACTTCCAGTGATAAGGCCGCCGCCTAGACCATTCGCGGCGATCAGCGTAGATCCTGTCAGGGTTAAACCGCTATTCGTGCCTGAGAGAGTACCGCCGCTATTAGTAAAGTCGACGCTGCTGCCGGCAAAGGCGGCGAACGGAAGAACGAGCACGAGAGCAGTGAGCAACAACCCTTTGTTCATCATTCGTAGATTCTCCTGAGGAATCACGAGAACTGGGAGATCGGTTTCGTGACACGCAACGAATCAGTTCGTCGGTCTCTGTCCGTTTGCAGTACCCATACTGGACTGGTCGCCGGAAGATGGCTGTGCAATTCTGACCACTATTGCTGGGAATCTGCCGCGACGTCATGCGAAGAATTACTGGGACACTTGGGAGCAACTGAAAATCGCTAGGACAACCAAAATAAATGATCACTGTCACCCAGGGCCTCTTGAAATACTGTTCAGAATTGCTCACTGCGCATAAATATTGGCGCGCTTTATTTTTGCGGCATTGCTGTTATGTCCGATTACAATTGTCGCAGATGAGATCTACAGTGGTTTCAAAGAGGAACGGCGGATTCAACCCTGACACTTTTCTCGTGACTATCGGCGAGGGGAGGAAGATCCTGACAGTTCCGAAAAAGCAATCGATATTTGCACAGGGGGATGACGCGGATGCTGTTTTCTATGTGCAAAGCGGCAAAGTGAGGCTTACAGTTGTATCCAAGATCGGCAAAGAGGCAACGATTGCGATCGTCAGCCAGGGAAATTTCTTCGGGGAAGGGTCGCTAGCAGGCCAACTGTTACGAATGGGCTCTGCGGTTGCGATGACCGATTGCGAGATTCTGCGTGTGGAGAAGAAGACGATGATGGATGCTCTTCATCGTGAACCCGCGCTTTCTGAAATGTTCGTGGCGTATTTGCTGGCGCGGAATATTCGCTACGAAGAGGATTTGGTCGACCAACTGTTTAACTCCAGTGAGAAGCGGTTGGCGCGGGTCCTGCTGTTGCTCGCCCACTTCGGCAAGGATGGCATTCCCGAAACGGTTGTCCCGAAGATCAGCCAGGAGACTCTGGCCGAAATGGTTGGGACCACACGATCGCGTGTCAGCTTCTTCATGAATCGATTCCGGAAGCTGGGCTTCATTCACTATGCCGGCGGCTCGGAAGGCGCTCTGCAGGTCCATAGTTCGCTGCTCAACGTCGTTCTGCACGACTAGAGCTGCTCTCATAGCAAAAATGGCACCCTCTAAAATCTGAGGGTGCCCAGAATAAGCTCCAAACCTGAAACGATTTCGTTACTGCGGCTTCTCGCTCTGCTGCACAAACTGTTTAATGCAGGTCGGGGCGATTGAGTGCTTCTACGAAAGCGGTGGTCAGGGAAGAAACCTTGATCGTATCCGTAGCAGCCCACTCCATAGGCAACAAATGACGAGCGCGCGCCGGTGCGGTCGCCGCATACTGCCGGTGGCCGCATGATAGGCAGATTGCTCCTACCTGTCGGATATCGGTTTCTTTCGATATCTCATTCTAGCGAACCGCCAGCGACCCAGCGACGACGGGTCCGTCGCACGCGTCGCAATGGTAAGTGGAGAGATGAAGATACTGTCTTCTCATAGGGATTCATTCAAAACAAAACCTACGACACGATGCTAAGCTCGCAATTCCCCGATGTCTGATCACAATTGCTCTGGTCTCTGTGATCTGCGATGTGAGCAATTCTGGGCAGACTCTCAGGACTGCCGCAGCTATACTTGAATGGAATGGCTGCCAACAGCACTCTCCTCTGCATCCACCGAGACCCGGCCCAATTTGCCCTCCTGCGAGAAAACGGATACGAGCTGATTACAGCGACCAGCGGGTCGGAGGGCCTACGGCTTTTGAAGTCGCAGCCCATCGATGCCATTGTGCTCGAATACCATCTGGGTCTGATGGATGGTGCAGTCGTTGCGGCAGACATCAAAAAGGTCAAGCCACAGCTCCCAATCGTAATGCTTGCCGATCATCTGGATCTGCCGGACGGAGCGCTTAAGTCCGTTGATGCCCTCGTCATCAAGTCCGACGGGGCCCATTTTCTATGGGCCACCGTCCACTTTGTCTTGAATGTAAAGCCGACGCAACGTAGGGACGGAACGCTGAAGGCGCAAAGGGCAGCTCAACTCCGGCGTACGGGCAGGTCCAGGGAAGACGGAAAAGAGCAGGAAGCCGACGCCTCCCATCAACCGTCTGATTAAAGGGTGTTCGTTTTCCACCGCGACTTTGCAGAGGCCTCAGGAACGGCGGGAGCAGTTTCTGATTCTGGACTGGGATTCGGATTCGTCCCAGAGCAAATCGATTTCCGCTGTCTATCCTTGCTGTGCTTCTTTCCTCTCAAGGGAAACGGCGCTGATCGACTTTCCGCACTCCAGACAAACTCGCTTGGCTCGCGGCGTGATCAGCCCGCAAAATGGGCACATCCTTTGCAATCGAACTTCGCGGATCTGCGGTCTAAGCCTCGAAAGCAACTCTCGTAGGGATTCCCGTACCGAGGCCAGCCGCCGACGGAGAGAAGGACGATACTGTTCCATCAATTTCACCTTTGCCGGGTTCCGCTGATTGGTCAATCTCCGACAATGCAACGATGACAGGGCAAGACCCGCGATTCTGTACAGGATTGCTCACATCGCAACTCATTCTTTAGTCAGCCATTGCCGAGGCGTCTATCTGCGATGTTTAAGAACTGAGCAATTCAGATCATCTATTCGTTCAGGTTGCGCCCATCATAATTCATGAGACGAGCTCTTCCTCTCTCTCTTTCAGGTCCTCTGAGCTAAGTCAGCTATCTGAAGGTGTCTCCTCTTAGTTCCGTAGGACCTAAAGGAAAAGTTCATGAAAAAAACAATATCAATGCTGTTGATGAGCGTGGCAGGGATGGTTGGAACGTACGCGTGGGCAGGTTCGGCGCAGCAAGACTCCGTCGCACGGCTGGACTCAGCCGTCGAAGTTGTGCACGCGATAATGGCGACCCCAGACAAAGGGATCCCCGAAGAGGTTTTGAGCAAAGCAAAGTGCATTCTGGTGGTGCCGAACATGATCAAAGGCGGCTTCATCTTTGGTGGTAAGCACGGACGGGGTGTGGCGACGTGTCGTACAGCTGAAGGTTGGAGCGCCCCCGCGTTTGTCTCGGTTGGCGGTGGGAGCGCCGGATTGCAGATCGGCCTCGAAGGCGTAGACCTGGTCATGCTGGTCATGAACGATCAGGGTTTCCAGCACCTGCTCTCCAGCAAATTTGAACTCACCGGGGAAGGATCAGTCGCAGCAGGCCCCGTTGGCCGGCATGCTTCCGCCGGGACAGACTGGAAGATGAACACTGAAGTGCTGACTTATTCGCGCTCGAAGGGTGTCTTCGCCGGCCTGACGTTGGAAGGTGCTGTTGTGGAGCAGGACAATGACTCCACTCGCGCCATCTATGGCACGCACATGATGTTCCGCAACATTCTTTCGGGAAAAGCGACCACTCCACGAAGCGCAGATGCGTTTCTGAAAGCTGTGTCCGAGGCAGGCCAACAGGCCAAGATTGCCGAAGCCAAAGAAGATAGGAAGTAGTTTCTGGGCTGGCTGGAACCGGACTATCGGTTCCGGCCGCTTGGGTTGTTTTGATGATCAGACTGTTGTTCCTGATGTGACTGTTTACGAGAGGGCGCAGAATGTGCAGCTTTTGGAAACAAACGGGCGTCCTGGGCCCCATCTATCGATTTCTGGGTGAAGGCTTGAATGACGACGATATCGCAGTGAAACTGAATCTAACCGTAGTGAAAGTGCAAGGCTGCATAGCTTGGATCGTACATTTCCTGGAGTTGAAGAACCGTGAAGAGTTGGTGCAGTACGCTTCGATGGAAGCTTGATCTTTCTATCGCTCGAAAGGCGGCAAGAACGTGAAATTCAACTTAAAGAAATGTTTTGGCGCGCTCGCAGCTTGTCTCAGCCTGTTGCCGATTTTGGCATTTGCCCAGACCTCCGAACTTGCTGAAAACCTGGACGCGTGCAAGGCTGGTCGCGATACTTGTGATCGCTCTAGATTGACCCCTTCGGAAGCGACGGACGTCGCTCTCGCTGCGCACGTGCGAAACGTTGTCAACTGCCGGAACGGCTACGACCCCTGCGACCGTTCAAAACTCACGGAACCGGAAGCGATTGCGTTGGCCGTGGCCGATCACCGGCGGAATGTCTCCGACTGCACCGACGGGATGCAGTCGTGCAACCCCTCGAAACTGACCTCATCGGAAGCCAAGGCTATGGCTGCGGCGGAGCTACAGCGCAATCTCACCGCTTGTAAGGAAGGATGGGGTGCCTGCGATCGATCCAAACTGACTCCGGTGGAGACCGAGCAAGTGAATGTAGCCAGGCGCCAACTCAATGCATCGGACTGTGAGAATGGTGCTGGACTATGTGACCATGCCCAGTTGACTCCTTCGCAAACCAGGGACACGACCGCTGCGGAACTCCAGCGCAACGCGCAAAATTGTGCGAATGGCTGGGATCAGTGCGACCGCTCCAAACTAACTCAGCAGCAGGCGAAACAGACAGCCTACTCAGAACACCAGCGCAACCTCTCGGCTTGCAAGGACGGGCAGGAGACTTGTGACTATGCCAAACTGACTGCTACGGAAGCCCAGACGTTGTCTGACGCCGAGCACAAGCGGAATTACGCGGCTTGCCTGAAAGGGTACGGCTATTGCGATCCTTCCCGGCTCACCGTTGAGGAGGCTCGCACCATCCACCCTGGCAACTAGTTCTCCAGCGCGTGAGGCAACGTTTCTGGTGCAGGAGTTTATGATTCAACGACAGTGTCCACACTGCAATAGCGAATTGGTGAGAGCCCGGCGCGCTGATCAGCAGCCAATCCCGCTCATCCCGCAAACCGCATCTCCTAGTTGGCGTTGCAGCGTTTGTGGAGGCGAGTTCACCACTGAGCAAATCCGCGACAGCAAGCGTACGAAATCTGCTGTACTTAAGCACGCATAGGCAGAAAACGTGGTGCGTCCATGGGCCAATGCTTTTTCAGAGCCTCCCTGTTGTTCCTGGCCATTGCCCGTGCTGTGAAGTGATCACACCATCGGGACCTCGAGCAGTTCGCTTATGTGGCATCGCACGATCTGCAGGAACCCTTGCGCATGGTCGCCACCTATACCCAACTTCTGCTCTACGACAAACTCGAACGGCTGATCATTCCGATGTTCCAACGTGATCACGATCGTTTTGTGGAGGTCATGCGGCATGCCATCGCCGTGAACGGCTCCTTCTTCAATACCCAGAGAATGCTGCAACAGTATGTGTTGAGTGCGTACTTCCGCTGAAGACAAAACAGCGAATTCTCATCCACGCGAAGCGTTGCACCCTTTTTTAGACGGCGACTGGCTTCTGCTCGCCTATTGCCAGTTTGACAATTGTCTGCACTGGCGCGGCTCGTAGAAAAACCTAGAGATTGGGTGCATTTTCATAGACCTCGAACCAGTCGTCGCTGATGGAAAGTCTTCACAATGGGGCATGCTAAGTCTTAAAGCGCACTTTAAGTCAAGGTGGAAAATGAGAATCGGAGAAATAGCCCGGCGTGCAGGTGTCCGTCCATCCGCCATCCGTTTCTACGAAAAGGCCGGAATCCTCCCACCGGCCTTCCGCGAGAACGGCCAGCGCAGTTTTTCTGCGGACACGGTGCTCTATCTGGGAATTATCGCGGTCGCCCGAGAGGCGGGATTGTCTGTCGCAGAAATCAGGACTCTTTTTCACGGTTTCGATGCCGAGGCAAGCGCTTCGAAGCGATGGCAACGACTTGCTCGGAAAAGACTCAAAGACCTCGATCTGCTTGTGGTTAAGATCAGACACATGCAGAGTTTGTTGCGCAAGGCTATGCGTTGCCAATGTCTGGACCTGAAGGACTGCGGTCGCATCATTCTTCGTGGCACGCCAGGGGTGTGAATGCCCTTGCAAAGAAGTGAAGGGCTCAACGAAGTGTGAATCATCCAGTCTACTGCAGAAGTTCTAGCGGGCCAGGTAGGATTCGTCTAATCGATTGATAGTATTTTCGATATTCGATCATGAATTTGGCTTCGATCGCAACGAGTAGATTCAAATCGAATCGCAGTGATTCCGCTGGAGTGGCGAGCCAATCCCGAAGCCTATCGAATCGTCAAGATCACTTGAGCGGAATGCACAAGACTTCCGCTCTTTCCTCGAATCGTCAGCTTGTAGGTCCCAGTCGGTGCCGACTGCCCGATTTGCAGGGTCAGGACAGAGGTTCCGGCACCCGTAATGGAAGCCGGGCTAAAAGCCCACGACGTTTGTGTGGGCAAGCCGCTCACACTCAGATTTACTGTTCCTGTGAAGCCCTGCAATGCGGTGACCGTGACCGTCATCTTTTGACTTGTACCGCGGTGAATAGCCACGCTCGAAGGAGCCACCGAGATGGAAAAATCGCCTCTCGCGGCCGACAGTGCACGTACCAAATCCAACCGGCCACTACCCATGTCGGGGCCGACATACACCGCATGAGCCACATCAGCGGCGGCATGTGGTTCGTTGGTGCCGGGTTTCAAATTCAGCAAAAGTGCAGCCCCTCCGGAAACGAACGGTGCGCTGAATGAGGTTCCCCAACCGGCGGCGTAGGTGCTGAACGGGTAGGTTGTGACAATCGCTTCTCCGGGCGCAGCGACCCAGACGACTTTGTCCCCATAGTTGGAGAAGGAAGAACGTGTGTCCAGATCGCTGGTTGAGGCGACACCCATGACATCGGTTTGGAGTGCGGCAGGATAGACAACCTCCTCCTTGCCGTCATTCCCCGCGGATGCTGCGCAAATGATGCCGGATTTGTTGGCCTGATCGAGCGCCGAGGACAACTCCTTGGAACTCGTCATGAGATCGAAACTCATGTTGATGATGTTCGCGCCGTTCTGATTTGCGTAATAGATCGCGCGCAAGATGTCAGAGAGATAACCCGTGCCGGCGGAACTAAAGGCTTTGAGTGGCAGCAAGCGTGCTTTTGGAGCCACCAAGTGGATGACGCCCATCACCATCGTGCCGTGGCCAAATGCGGCATAATTTGGATTGGTGTCGAGGATAGTGGCGGCCCAACCTTCAAGGATGGCCGCGCTTTCTTGATTGACGTTGGCAGGCGGACAGTTTGCAGGCGCGCAAGGGGGTGGTAGATAAGGAAAATCGGTTGGAGACAAGTCGTTAAGCTCAGAGGCACCCGACTGATTGCGAGTGAAGTCATAGCCTTGCAGTAGCACACCCGCGAATGCTGGATGATTGGGATCAACGCCAGTATCGATGTCGGCGACGATGCCGCTGCCGGCAAGGTTAAACTGGTGTTGAGCGGCCGCAACGCGAACTATTTGTGCGGCCGGTTGAGTTACATATCCATTCCAAACTTTTGAATTGTAGTAACTGAGAAGAGTCGACTGAGAAAGGGCGGCTGGTGGCGTGGTCACGCTATTCAGTCCGCCAACGAGACTGAGGAGCTGGTCTACTTCCGCATCTATGATCCCTGGAAGCGAGCGCAAGATATCGAGGATGATATTTGCGTCCAGCGGTGAGTTGAGGAGGAAGAGTTGGTTCAGCGGATCTCCCAAGCTGCCGACTACCGAACAGATCGGAAGCGGGATAGTATTGCAGAGCTGCTGAAGCCCCTGGAGACCGAGAGTCGTCCGAACAATGATTCGACTGTCAGCCTTGGCTGGTGTGGTGGTCCACAGCATGACCAGTAGCACAGCAACAAGCCACGCCCGGTTCTTCAACGCGTCTTTGCATCTTGTGCAGTAATTCCGCATCTTGAATGTGCTCCTGTCGCACGCAGCTTCTCGCAAAACCCCACCCTTCATTTGAGCAGCCTGTTCCGGCAGGAAATCGAGACTCTGCCGAGATCATGTTTTCTCTCCATGCCTATGGAGTTCGCGGGCTCAATTGCGGGAAGCGTTACTTCCCGTGCCCCGGGATTTCCCTTTGTTATTGAGAAATGCCAGTCCCTCCTCCAAGTCCAGGGCTGTCGCCACGCCTTCGAGATTCAACCCCAACTGGACCATGGCGAAAGCTACTTCAGGTTGAATACCGACAATCACGGTCTCGGCTCCGCGCAACCGGATCATGTACGCAAGATCTCGAAGCGTCCGGGATGCGAAGGAATCCATCACATCCAAGGCGGTCACATCTACGATGACTGCATGAGAACGAAACTTCCCCACCCGTTCGACCAATGCATCCCGCAGGTGTGTTAAATCGGCATCCGTCAGCGCGGCTTGAACCGTGGCGATCAGGTAATGCTGCTGTTTGAGGATAGGAACTTCCATGGCTCGTTTTTCCTATGCCTGCGGCGCGTCTTCCACAATTGAAATAACCTTGTAACCCAAAAGCCGCTCTGCTTCTTCGATGCCACCTTGCAGGTCGCCTACCGTGTGCATCTTCCCCAAGTCCACTCCGATGGTGACCAGGGTTTGCGCAATTTCCGGCGACAGACCCGTGACGATGACCATCGCCCCGAGAAGCCTCGAGGCTTCCACGGTCTGGACGAGATGGCTGGCCACGACGGAGTTCAATGCGGCGACGCCGGTGATGTCAATCACCACAACCTTGGCACGATTGGTGCGGATAGCGCGCAGAAGTTGCTCCGTCAATTGGCGAGCGCGCTGGGGATCAATCGCTCCAATGATAGGAAGAATGAGCAGGCGTTCGCGCACCTGCAAAACAGGAGTTGAGAGTTCACGAATAGCCTCCTGCTGCTCGCGAATGATGCGTTCACGTTCCTGCACAAAGCCCACCGCGACTGTGTTCGCGATACGGTTGGCGGCGGGTTCGTAAGCGTCCAAAATGCTGTTCAGCTTATCGAAGTCATCCTGATATTTGGCAAACAAGGAGCGTGCGAGAACATCGCGCAGCAGCAAAACGATGCCGACAACTTCGTCGGTTTCTACACCTCGCGGAATCACGCGCTCCGATAGATTGCGAGCGTAAGCTTGCAAAGCCTCGAACGTTCCAGTCTCCACCGCTTCGACGTAATTGTCATAGACGGAGGTGGCCTCGGCGAAGATCTCGTCCTCGCTCATCGCTGTCAGCAATTGCGCTTCCTGGATGCGGCGAGCCCATTCCTGACGAAGTTGGGTGCGGTTTTGCCGAAGGTGGGCGACCAATTCACGCAACAACGCCGCCGTGAACTCAGTGGCTTGCTGGCTCTTGAACCGGGGAGAAACGTTGGTCTTCACAACGACCACCATGACAAAGACCTCCTGGCTAAATCGATCAATCGAGTCAAGTCGGAGACGCTGGACGTCAGGAATCAAAAGCAGCGTGCTTACGAAGTTGCCTTGCAAAAATTCCACTCCACGCACCCGCGTGCGGTGAGAGGAGTTGAGGCTGTGCGAGAAATTACCGTGGTTATCGAACGAGATCAATGGGGTAGACACATGTAGGCATAAGGGAAAAACTACCGAGTTGTGCGTAGGGAAGAAACCCTAACTGAGTACCAGACCCATACGGTAAAAACTGTATTGTGCCGACAATGGGCAAATGGCATCAATGCTTAACGAGCATCGCTTTGTTAAGCGAAGTGAAGCCTGCTACACGCTTCGTGGTTTCGCGCAGAGTAAGTGGATACCCTCGCCTCTCCTTTTTCTTAGGTCATTTGCCGGTGCGAATATTGATTGCAGACGATGTCTCTACGGCACGTGTATCGCTGCGAAAGCTTCTGGAGAGTCACTCAGGATGGCGAGTATGCGGTGAGGCAGTAAACGGCTGTGAGGCTATCGAGCAGACGGAACGGCTTGCGCCTGATCTTGTAATTTTGGACCTGCGCATGCCGCTTATGAACGGCTTCCAGGCGGCGCGCGAGATTTCCAGAAGCAATCCGCACCCTCCTATGCTCCTGATTACTTTTCAGGCATTGTCCGAGAGCCATCTTGAAGCAGCTCGCAGCGCTGGCTTCAGTGGAGCAGTTACCAAAGACTGCGGTCGCGAGATTTTGGCAGCCGTGGAAGCGGTCCTTAACAACCAGGAGTTCTTTCACGGGCAACGATCCGTTCGCATTGCATGAGATTGGGGCGTGTGCTCGTTTCTGGTGTCCGGGACATGACGCGCATTCTGAAAGTTCGGAATCTTTCTGTTGGGTACGTCTCGCAGGCGTACGAGATGTGCCCCGCTATTGTGAATGTTGGTTTCGACATTGGGCCCGGGGAAATTCTGGGCGTGCTCGGAGAGTCGGGATCGGGGAAGAGCACTCTCGCCGCATCGATTCTGCGTCTGCTCCCGGCAAATGGAAGAGTTCAACAGGGGACTATTCGATTCGAGGGGCGCGATGTCCTGCAGTTGGACCGCCGAGAGCTTGAGAGCATTCGTGGTAGGCGCATCGCCATGATCGATCAGGAGCCATCGATTGTGCTTCACCCGACCATGCGGATCCGCGATCAGGTAGGCGAGATTCTGCGCCGGCACGAACGTTTGCCGAGACGATTCCAACGCGAAAAGACGGAGCAGATCCTTGCGGAGCTGTTTCCCACAGAAAGCGAAAGGGTCGCAGAATCGTATCCCCATGAATTAAGCGGCGGACAGCGGCAACGTGTGCTGATCGCACAAGCGATTGCTTGCCGGCCATCACTGATTGTTGCCGATGAGCCCACGGCATCTCTCGACGCCACGACACAGCATGAAATTCTTGCTGTCCTTTTGAGCCTGAGGCAGAAGTTCGGGCTAGCGATCATTCTGATCACCCACAGCCCGTTGTTGCTTGCAGGCGTGGCGGATCGCGTGCTCGTCCTTTATGCGGGGCGGGTCGTAGAAATCGGTCCCACGGCTACCGTACTCATGTCGCCGCTGCATCCATACACTAGCGCCCTGCTGCAGTGTTTACCGCGGCCCTTCGGAGGTACCGACGGAGGCAAGCGAAAGACCAAGCTGCCCGTGATCCCAGGAGATTCACCCGGCCTGATCTCTCTATCTCATGGATGCCAATTCGAGCCACGGTGCCCGGATCGATTTGAAACTTGCCGGCAACGCGAACCGCCCGCCGTGTCCGTCGGCAATGGACAGACAGTTTCTTGTTTTTGCTTTGGCGGCTGATACATGGACGGGCGCACACCTACGAAGCCACTTATACAGGTGGAAAGTCTCGTGAAGTGTTACCGGAGCGCAATAGGACTGGGCTCGGGAGCCTTGGTGTCGGCACTCAACGGCGCCTCGTTTTCGATCGCTTCGGGCACCACGCTCGCGCTGGTCGGCGATTCGGGCTCAGGCAAGAGTACCCTGGCGCTGTGTCTTGCATGTCTTGAACGACCCACATCAGGAAGAATCTGGTTTGAAGGACGCAATCTTGCAGCGCTCGGCGAGAAGAAACTGCGCATGGTGCGTCCGCAAATTCAGCTTATTTTTCAAGACCCCGCGCGCTCCCTCAATCCACGGTTTACGGCCCTGGAGATTTTGACGGAACCACTAATCTTGCAGGGGAAATGGGGACAACATGAAGTCCGCGAGCGGGCCGTCCAGTCTTTGGAACGAGTAGGTCTCCATGGTGAGATGGCCACCCGGCAGGCTCGCGAATTCAGCGGTGGGCAGAGACAAAGGTTGGCGATCGCTCGGGCCTTGATGCTTGAACCGAGACTCTTGATTCTCGATGAGGCCTTGTCTGCATTGGACTGTTCCGTGCAGGCGCAGATCGTCAATCTGTTATTGGATCTCCAATCCTCGCTCGGTTTGACGTACCTGTTCATCACACATGATCCCGCAATGGCTGCGCACCTGAGCGATGAAGTGGCGCTGATGGACCGCGGCCGGATTGTGACACAAGATGTTCCCCAGAAGGTTTCGTGCGGGGTCCGATCAGGAAACCAAACGGAGATTCCTCAGGCCGGCAGTGAAATCAAGGACCGACCCTCGCATAGTTTCACGCTTGCAATGCACTTTTCGTTTCGCCGGCTGGCACACGCCGTCGTTCTTCTGTGTGGAGTATCGATCCTGTCCTTTCTTTTCACTTCGCTCGCACCGGGCAGTTATTTCGACGAGATGCGTTTGGATCCCCAGGTCAGTCTCGAAACGGTTGCAGCTATGCGCGCGCAATATCAAATCGATCGACCTCTGCCAGTGCGCTATGCGCGTTGGGTGAGATCTGTCCTGCACGGGAACCTTGGCTATTCCTTTTCCTATAACAGTCCCGTCGGACCGCTCGTGTGGATTCGGGCCAGAAACACGCTCCTCCTCACGCTAACTGCCACGCTTTTCGCCTGGGCCCTTGCCTTGCCTCTCGGAGTCTGGAGTGCACAGCACGTTCGACGTCTCCCGGACTTCTTGATCTCCTCCGCAACGGCAGGGCTGCTCGTAATTCCCGATCTTGCCCTCGCGCTAGGCTTGCTCTTATTCGCTGTGCGCAGCGGATGGTTTCCGACCGGTGGCCTGGTCGCGATCGACTTTGAGGGCCTGTCGCCGACAAATCAGTTGCACGATCTCGCCCGGCACATGTTCTTGCCGGTTCTCGTTTTGGTTCTGTCATTTTTGCCACTGCTGGTTAGGCATGTGCGAGCCGCCATGGTTGGGGTGCTGGGTGCGCCGTTTCTGCGCGCGGCCCGGGGTCACGGCATTTCTCGTCGTCGGCTTTTGTATCGATATGCTCTTCCCGCGGCGGCCAATCCCCTGATCAGCTTGTTTGGGTTTAGCATCGGCGTGCTCTTAAGCGGCTCATTGCTGGTGGAAGTCGTCATGAGCTGGCCCGGCCTCGGTCCATTTCTCGTAGAAGCAATTCTCTCCCGTGATCTGTATGTAGTGTTCGGTGCCATTCTTCTTTCAGCGCTTTTCCTCGTGGTGGGGAATTTCATTGCAGACCTCTTTCTCTACCGAGCCGATCCGAGGATCCGTAGGGAGGCCGTCGCCCTATGAGCCGCTATCGCAAGCTTGACAAATGGCTCGTCGTGCTCGTCGCACTGCACGTTGTTATTGCCTGCGGCGGTTTTCTCGCACCCTACGATCCGGTGGAACAGGATCGCGAACACGCCTACGCTCGCCCGATGAGATTCCACTTTGTGGACCGTCAAGGCAATATTCACGTGCGTCCATTCTTTTACCCACTCCGCCCAAGCGAAGGCTGGGTCAATCAATATGACGAAGACACGGGACGTCCGATCTCGCTGAAGTTCTTCGCTTCTGGCGCCAGCTACAAATTATTGGGCTTTGTGCCTGTCCGCCTACATCTGTTTCAGGACGACGGAGCGCGTATTTACTTGCTGGGTAGCGACGGCTATGGCCGCGATCAACTTTCCCGAATTCTCTACGGTGGGCAAGTCTCGCTGCTCGCCGGTTTGCTGGGGGCTGCCGTCACACTTTCCATGGGCCTCGGGATTGGTGCGGTAGCGGGCTATTACGGTGGCTGGAGAGATGACGTACTGATGCGCCTTGCCGAGTTGTTCCTCGCGTTGCCATGGCTCTACCTGCTATTTGCCCTGCGCGCGTTCCTCCCTCTCGCAGTCAGCCCGCTTGAAGCTTTTCTTCTGATCGTCGTCGTCATCGCGACGGTCGGCTGGGCGCGTCCGGCACGACTTGTTAGAGGCGTGGTGTTGTCCGCGAAGGAGCGGGACTTCGTGCGCGCAGCGCGCGGCTTCGGAGCCTCAGATAGCTACCTGTTTCGCCGGCACGTTTTGCCGGAGACTTCAAGCGTGTTGCTGACGCAAGCGGCAATTCTCATCCCGCAATACGTGCTGGCTGAGATGACCTTGTCATTCCTGGGGCTTGGCGTGCCGGAGCCCGTGGCGAGCTGGGGAAACCTGTTGGCCAATCTGCAGCAGTACAGCGTGCTGATGTCGTATTGGTGGATGTACTTGCCCGCTTTGGCGGTGGCGCCATTCTTTATGGGATACCTCGGCCTTGCCGCTGCCCTACAGGAGCGGGCGGATTCGCGCCAGATGGGTAGTTGGAGTCAAGAGGGAATAGGGTGAGAGATCACAGAACAAATTCACGTCGGGGTCTAAGGTTGCTACGCCTCGTTCTCGCACTTGCGGGGACTGTCAGCGTAATTGCGGCTGCGCACTCCCAACAAGGGGCTCCACGAGAAGACTTGCTCGCCCTATCCGGCGAGCCTGGGCGCGCTGGGGGGCGTCTTGTGGTTTCATTGCGCGCGGAACCGAAAACGCTGAACCCAGTACTCGCTCTGGACGCGCCTTCGCGGGAAGTCATCAGCGCCATGCAGGCGGACCTCGTTCATATCAACCGCTCGACGCAACTTACGGAGCCGGCGCTTGCAAAGTCCTGGGATGTCTCTTCCGACGGCCTTGAGTATACGTTGAGACTGCGGCAGGGGTTGCGTTTCTCTGACGGTGAACCTGTGGACGCCGACGACGTAGTGTTCACTTTTCGCGTTTATCTAGATGAAAGCCTGCACTCTCCCCAACGAGATCTTTTGATCGTTAGCGGCAAACCCATCGCGGTTCGTAAGGTAGATGCCTACACGCTGGTATTTCGGCTCGCACAACCCTACAGCGTGGGCGAGAGAGTCTTTGATTCATTGGCGATCTTGCCGCGCCACTTGCTGGAAAAACCATACCAGGAGGGGAAACTCGGGCAAATGGGATCGCTGTCTGCGCCGGCCAGCCAGTGGGCAGGGCTCGGCCCGTTTCGCGTGAAGGAATACGTCGCGGGACAGCGATTGATTCTCGAACGCAATCCCTTCTATTGGAAGAGGGATGCGAATGGGTACCGCCTGCCGTATCTGGACGAGCTTGTCTTTCTATTTGTGCCGAGCGCGGATGCCCAGGTGCTGCGCTTTGAGTCTGGCGAGACGGACATGATTAGCCGGCTCAGTGCTGAGAATTTCTCGGTACTGGCTCGCCAGCAGCAGTCTTACACGATGCTCGATGCCGGCCCCGGCCTCGAATACAACTTTCTATTTTTCAATTTGAACGACCTGGGCGAGAAGAGCGGACCTGAAATGGCAACGAAACAGAAATGGTTCCGCGAAGTGAAGTTTCGACAGGCCGTATCCGCCGCGGTCGACCGCGAGGCGATCGTACGATTGGTGTACCAAAAGCGCGGCACAGCCCTTTGGGGGCCCGTGACTCCCGGGAATCTCCGCTGGGCAGACACAACAATTGCGCATCCCGAGCGTTCGCTCGAACAAGCGCGGCGACTCCTGCAGGAAGTTGGCTTCAGATGGACCAACCAGGCGGGCGGTGAGCCGCTCCTCGTGGACCCCGACGGAAAGACGGTGGAATTTTCGATCTTGACGAGTTCCTCCAATGCGGAGCGCACGAAGATGGCAACGTTGATTCAGGACGACTTGAAACAGCTCGGCATGCGTGTGCAGGTCGTGCCCCTCGAATTCAGGTCGTTGATTGATCGGATCATGCAGACGAAACAGTACGACGCTTGTGTGCTGGGGTTGGTAAGTTTCGATGCAGATCCGAACAGCGACCTCAACGTCTGGCTATCCAGGGGCGCTACCCACCTTTGGAATCCCCAACAAGCACATCCGGCCACGCCATGGGAGGCCGAGATCGACCGCTTACTCGAGACGCAACTAACGGCAACTAGCTTCCAGAAACGCAAGATGCTTTACGACCGGGTGCAGGAGATTCTGGCGGAAAATCAGCCCATGATTTTCCTGGCCAGTCCTGACATTCTGGTGGGAGCAAAGAAAGTCATTGGGAATTTTCATCCTGCCGTGCTGGAGCCCTACGTCCTCTGGAACGTTGAGCAACTCTACCGGAGAACTGGGGAGGAAAACGCACGAAAATGACTCCGCTAGTGGAAGGAATGATGAAAAGCACGGCGGCCATGGAGGACGATCGTCTCGTCCGGGATTGTCTTTCGGGAAGCGAGGAGGCTTGGTCATTGCTGATCGAGAAGTACAAGGCACTCATCTACTCGATCCCAGTAAAGTGTGGGCTGCCGGCCCATGAGGCCGCCGACGTGTTTCAAGTAACGTGCATGGAACTGCTGGTACGTCTCCCGGAATTACGCGAGCCACAAGCATTACCGAAATGGCTGATTCAGGTGGCGTATCACCAGTGCTGCGTCTGGCAACGTCGGAGCCAGCGATTGGTAAGCAGTGATTCTCAGGACGGTGTGCCGGAACCGGAGGTTCCCGCGATCGCGGAAACCCTGATGCAGCAGGTCCATGAGGAGCAAATACTGCGCGACGCGATTGCGACATTGACTCCACAATGCCGACGACTGGTTGACCTTCTCTTTTTCGAAACACCCCCGCGTCCATACCGTCAGGTTGCGGGCGAATTGGGCCTCGCTGCTGGGTCGATCGGCTTTATCCGCCAGAAATGCATCGAACGGCTGCGTCGGAAACTCGACGAACTGGGGTTCGACTGATGTCTATCGCCCAAGCCGAGATCTTGCTCACTGAACTCCTGCCGGAATTGACGCAGCTGGAAAATGATGCGGATCGGCAAGAGTTCCTGTCGCGCAATCGCAAGCTCGTCCGCGCAGAAGTGGTGCAGGAGCTAGCCCCGTTAGTCGTCAAGAAGATCCGTTTGGACGCTCGTGAAGCGTTGCGCCTTGCAGAAGGGGCAGTGCTCATCGCGCAAACACTTGGCGAGCAAGAAAGTGTTGCATTGGCCCTACGCGCAAAAGCGAATGCGCTCTTCGCTTGTCGCGAGAATCGTGCCGCAGTCGGACTCCACGACGAGGCTTACCAGATCTACGCTTCCCGGGAACGCTGGAAAGAAGCTGCAATCACTCTGAATAGCTCCATTCAACCGTTGATTCTTTTAGGCGAATATGAGCGAGCGTTCGCGGCCTCGACGCGAGCACGGGAAATTTTCACCCGCATGGGTGAGGGCAAACGGCTAGCGAATCTCGAAAACAACGTCGGTAACATCTTTCATCGGCAGGATCAGCTCGACGAGGCTTTGGCACACTATGAACGCGCCTACAAGACACTGGCTGAGTATGGGGAGTGGGAAGATTCGGCGGTAGCGTTGCACAACATGGCGATGTGCCTCGTCGGGTTAAACGATTTTTCGCGGTCTTTGGACTGTTATCAAAAAGCTCGCGAATTGTGCGTGAAGTACAACATGCCGCGCCTTCGTGACCAGGCGGACTACAACATTGCTTATCTGTATTACTTCCGCGGCGAATACAGTCGTGCGATCGAAATGCTCCTTGCGACCAAACGGGCCTGTGAGGAGTCGGGCGACGAATACCGTCTCGCCCTGTGTGATCTGGACCTGTCGGAGATTTATCTGGAACTGAACCTCAGTGAGGAGGCGAGGGAGATTGCCCGCGAGGGCTTCCTCCGTTTCGAAAAGCTCGGGATCGCGTATGATGCCGCAAGAGCTTTGGCGAACGAGGCAATCGCCTGTGGCCAGCAGGGAAGAGCGCCAGAGGCAATCGAACGCTTCGAGAAAGCCAGAGGGATGTTTGCCTGCGAACAAAACGCTGTATGGTCTTCGCTGCTCGATTTGTATCAAGGCGTCTTGCTGTTTCACCAAGGGCAGTACTCCGAAGCGCAGCGACTCGGCGCAGCTGCGGCCCAATTCTTTGACCAGTCTGTCCTTCCCGGCAAGGCCGTGCTCGCGCGTCTTCTGCTGACTCGCATCGCACTGCAAATCAGGGATCTCGACCAGGCGGAACGCGAAGCAAAGGCGGCTAGCGAGAAAATGTCGGTCGTACAGACGCCGGAACTCATCTACCAGACCCACTTCTTCCTCGGAGAGATTGCTTCAGGTCGGGGCGATCGGTCGGCCGCCCGTGCCGAATACCAAGAGGCGCGCAAAGCACTCGAGACACTGCGTACCCACTTGCATCGCGAGGAACTTAAGATCTCGTTCGTCAAGAACCGGCTGCAGGTCTATGAAGCGCTCGTTGACTTACACGTCGACAGCAAAGGCACGGAAGTTTCAGCAAACGAGGCCCTGGCATGCATGGAAGCTGCGAAATCTCGCAGCATGACCGGAATGATCTTCCATGCCGGCCGCAGTCTGCCCTTCGGCGACGCGAGACAGACGAAGGAAGTGCTAAAGATTCGCGACTTACGCGAAGAGCTCAACTGGTGTTACCACCGAATTGAGCTGGAACAACTGCGCCCCGAAGAGATGTCCCGCCAGCGCATCGACGAACTACAGCGGAAGGCTCGAGAGCGCGAGAACGAGTTGCTGCGAACGTTGCGCGAACTGCCTGCACAAGAACGGGAGAACGTCAATCTGGAAGAACCATCACAATTTTCGGTGGCGAACCTGCAGGCCGCTCTTCCCATAGACACAGCGCTGATCGAATACTACTCGGCCGGAGATCGGCTCGTAGTGGCGGTTGTCACGCGCGAAACCATCGAAATCACGACCGTCGCAGCCGTTTCCCAGGTTACCCGGTTACTGCAGTTGCTCAGGTTTCAAATTTCTAAATTCAGTATGGGTGCAGCCCACACGCGACAGTTTGAACAACCCTTGCTGCGCGCGACGCTTGGTCATCTGGAGGCTCTTTACGCCGAACTGATGAGGCCACTGCGTCCCCGGCTTCGTGCGCAACGCCTGGTGGTAGTGCCGCACGGGGCGCTGCACTTTCTTCCGTTCCATGCTCTGCGAAATGGCGACGAATACATCGGGGATAGTTATGCAGTTTCCTACGCGCCAAGCGCGGCGGTCTTTGCTCTCTGCCAGCAAAAGGCCACGGCCGAAAAGAAGGGTTCCCTGGTTCTTGGGATCCCTGACGATCGGGCGCCTCAGATTGTCACCGAGGCACAATCAGTTGCGGCTTTGCTGCCAGAGGCCAAACTCTACCTCGGCGAGCAGGCCACCGCCAAAATTCTGCTTGAGAGAGGGCCGGAGAACGCCTTGCTGCACATCGCTACCCATGGTATCTACCGTAGAGACAACCCCATGTTCTCGGGCATCCGGCTCGGAGACGGATACGTAAACCTGTACGACCTCTATCAATTGCGACTGAATGCAAAACTCGTGACCCTCAGCGGTTGCGCTACCGGGATGAATTTTGTGGCTGCCGGCGATGAGTTGCTTGGCTTGCAGAGGGGGCTGTTCTACGCTGGTGCGACGACTTTGCTTTTGTCTCTCTGGGATGTTCACGACCGCAGCACAGCGGAACTCATGCAAGAGTTTTACAGGAGTTACACGCAAAACGGTGATGCGGCACTCTCTCTGCGAGGCGCGATGCGCATCCTAAGGCAGGAAAATCCTCATCCTTACTTCTGGGCCCCGTTCGTGCTTGTAGGAAAAATCACTACAAAATCAATCGATTAACCAACCCTGCGTGCCTCCGTTTCCACATGATGTGGAATTCTGCAAATTTATTCTTGCCACCCTATATCTTTTGGAGCCCAGATATCCCTTATGCAATAGACGGGACTTAGCTCCGCCAGTCGCCGGGGCGGCATAGCTTCCGGACCATTCACTGGAGAGTGATTAATGAGACACCTTACGACTGAGGAGGGGATCGATCTCGTAAATCAGGTTCTGTCGCCAAGCCAGAGATCAGCACTGGAAAGGCATCTGGAGTGTGGCTGCGAGCGCTGCCTGAAAACGATTTCCCGATGGCGCCGAGTCCGGCGGATGGCAGCGGCAGAAGCGAGCCACCAGCCACCGAACGAAGCTGTTCGAATCGCCAAGGTGGCGTTCGCCGGATCTCCATGGGCACGGGTGCGCAAGCTAAGCGGTGTGATTGAAGTCCTCTTTGACAGTTTCTTGCAGCCAGCTTTGGAGGGAGTTCGATCTGCCGGCGCCGGGACCAGACGAATGCTCTACCGTGCGGACCCCTTTCAAGTTGATCTGCAGATCGAAGCCCAGGTTGGTGGGAGTGTCGTCGTTACCGGACAATTGCTGGACTTGCGCGATCCTGAGGTCGTCGGAAGTCATGTACCGTTGATGCTTTCCAACCTGCGCGGTCGTGTTATCCGAGCGACGACCAATGAATACGGGGAATTCCGCGAGGAGATAGAAGGTACCGGTGACCTTGAGTTGGTGTTCCATGGGGCAAAGGATATGCCCGTCACGATTTCGCTACACGACGTTCTTGGTTCAGAGTCAGGCGGGAAGCAATGAAAACCCGGTGAGGTGAGTCCTGCGGTTATGCCATGCCCGCGATTGCATGCGTGCAGAAAGAGTGTGAAATGGAGATCCAGATTACGGAAAGTCAGAGCATGGGAAACCCTGTTATGGAACCCCTTGAAGGACCGGAGTGGCAGCGGCTTTATCGAGAGGCGCTGGTTGAACTCGACATGAGCATCTTGCAGGAGCGCTTAGCGGCTGCTGAGGCTGCGATTTTGCTGCGCCGCCAGGCTCTGTCACCAACCCCCGACTGCCTTTCTGAACGGTACGCTATCGAAGATGCTCTCGCGAATCTTCGTATCCTCAAGCGGGAGAGTTTAGGACTCGATGACACAACGGATCAATCGCTGGACCGAACCACCGAAAAAGGCTAAGTGCGATGTCTTTGATGGCATCTTAAAGTGCGGCTGGCCGTGACGTCGCGGTCGGCAGTTGGGATGGTGGACTTTGACAAACCTGATGTCCTGCAAAGGGGGACGGAGATTTTCCCTAATGCGCAAGAACTCTCAATCAGCGAAGCTTGCGCCAGTTTCGGCAGTGTCAGCCCCTCCAGCGGACATGGTGCGAATCCCGATCAGCTGCGACGTCGATATAGTCAAGGCCCGCCAAGAGGGGCGGAGACTAGCCGAGGATGTCGGATTTGTGTTTACCGAACTCGCCCTCATCGCCACTGCAATCTCGGAACTGGCCCGGAACATCGTCCGCTATGCGAAGAGCGGTGAAATTGTGATTCGACCCATTACGAACTCGGCGCGGCGGGGTATCCAGATCGTTGCTCAGGACCGCGGTCCGGGAATCCGAGATGTGGAACAGGCATTGCAAATTGGCTTTTCTACTGCCGGGGGGCTCGGACTGGGCCTGCCGGGAGTGCGACGTTTGATGGACGAGTTCGATATTCAGTCCAAGCTCGGGCAGGGCACAACGGTTCGCATCACGAAATGGAAGGATTGAGAGAGAACGTTTTGGATTGTGGTGTCGCTGCTCGCCCTCTTCGAGGGCAACGCACATCAGGTGACCAGCATCTGATTCAGCCGTTTCGGGAAGGTATATTGATTGCCGTTGTCGATGGGCTGGGACACGGATTGGAGGCTGCGGAGGCGGCCAAGACTGTGGTGACGACTCTTAAAGATCACGCTGGCGAGTCAGTGCTCTCTTTGGTGAATCGTTGCCAATCCAGGTTGGCTGGTACCCGCGGCGTGGCCGCGAGCATCGCGTCTTTCAATATCACCGACTCCACCATGACCTGGCTTGGAATAGGCAATGTCGAGGGCGTGTTGGTACGTTCGCAAAACGAAACTGCGCCGGTAAAGGAGTTTCTCCTCCTCGCAAGAGGCTTCATCGGGGGGCAGGTATCTGACCTGCACGCCTTCGTAGTGCCTGTGGAGGCCGGAGATACTCTGACGTTCGCGACGGACGGTCTGGCCAGCGATTTCCATGAAGAAGTGAATGTCGTCCAGTCGCCACAGAGGATTGCAGATCGCGTGCTATCCGAACATGGAAAAGATTCGGATGATGCTCTGGTGGTGGTTGCGAGATTTTTAGGAAGCTCCAAATGAGGATGGTATCGGCTACCAAACCGCGTTCCCGATCCCTGCTGCGCGCTTATCAGGCAGCTATGTGCGAGTACGTTAAGAAGCCTCGCGAGGCGGGTCTGGAACTCGCCTACGAACTTGGCCGCCGGGCGCTAGAGCAGGGGGCCGCGATGGTTGACGTGGCAGGTATCTACCATCAAGCTTTGGTGGCGGTCCTGCGGAGTGCAAAAACCCCCCTTGAGTGTGTGCGTAAGACGCGCGTGGCCGGCAATTTCTTCGTCGAAAGCCTGTCGCCGTTTGAGATGACTTACCGAGGGCACCACGAAGCCCAGGCTGCGATGCGGCAATTGAATGAGGGGATGGAAGCCGAGGCCAAGCGCATCGCTCACGCTCTTCATGATGAGGCGGGGCAGCTCTTGACGAATGTACACTTTGCCCTGGAACGACTGTCTGACGTCCTGCCACCCAGTTCGCAACCTCTGATCGAGGACGTTAGATTCCGGCTTGCGGAAATGGAAGGGCAGTTGCGCCGTCTTTCTCACGAACTGAGACCGCCGATGCTCGACCTTCTTGGACTAGTACCCGCTCTCCAGTTTCTGGCGCAGGGAGTTACGCAAAGATCTGGGATAGACGTCGTCGTACAAGGCTCGACTCCCGAACGACTCTCGCCTCTGGTGGAGACTGCTCTTTATCGCAGTGTCCAGGAGGCGCTGACCAACGTTACCAAACACGCGAGAGCGTCGAGCGTGACCGTTCAAGTTCAGCATCAGAAATCCGAGAAAAACGCCATGGTCGTCTGTTCCGTAAAAGATGATGGTGCAGGTTTTGAGATTCAACCCCTTTCCGGGGAAGAGCCACGATATGGGTTGGGTCTGCTCGGAATACGGGAGCGTATCAAGGCTGTCGCGGGATCGCTGGAGCTTAAGTCAGCTCCCGGCCTTGGAACCGAGTTATGCATACAGGTGCCCCTCAATACGTAGATATGCCAGTAGAAATCATACTTGCGGATGATCATGAGATAGTCAGAGAAGGATTTCGCGCCCTTCTGGAACGCCACGGATTCCGTGTTGTGGGAGAGGCTTCTGATGGGCTGGAGGCGGTCCGCCTCGCCCAAAAACTGCAGCCACAAATCGCTGTTCTGGATCTCTCGATGCCGCTGCTTAGTGGAATTGAGGCCAGTCGACAAATCACCTCAAGTTCGCGCGGGACGAAGACAATCCTGCTCACGATGTACATGGAAGATCAATACATACTGGAGGCCCTGAAAGCGGGTGCTTCCGGGTACATCCTGAAGACCAAAGGCACCAAAGAATTGGTCGATGCCATCTCCCAAGTTCTCCGCGGAACAACTTATCTCAGTCCGGAGGTTTCCCGGACGGTGATCGAGGCTTATCGAGGCGGTGCTCAGCCTGAAGCCGTGCCCATCAGCCCACGCGAACGCCAGGTGCTTCAATTGGTCGCGGAGGGCAAGTCAACCAAGGAAGCCGCATCTGTGTTGGGAATAAGCGTGAAAACAGCCTCTGCTCACCGCGCAAATCTAATGAGCAAGCTGGATATTCATGAAACTGCCGGATTGGTGCGTTTTGCTATTCGCCTTGGCCTGGTCCGTCCGTAAGTCAAACCTGGGCCAGTCTCGTTCGCCTTCTTCCAGATGAGGATGTTTGGTCAAGACAAGCCTCATGGAGTGGTTGGTTCGTCGCATGCAACGTAAGGAGCAGCGACTCTTATTCAACTGGAACGATCGATGACGGTACCACGCACAAAACCGAGCTTAGAGTAGGGTGTTTACCGCAACGCGCAATCGGGAACCGTTATTCAACGAATCAAGGACAATCCCAATTGTGGCACCCACGAACACCTTCTAACGTGGGTGCGTCGGGGAAACCTTGATCGGACACCAAGCGGAGTCTTTGTGCTGTGCGAGTTTTGCCCGTTTACGTCGGCGCCAGCTGGCAGTTAGAGGTCGAAGGGTCACGACGGAGGAAAGATTATGACGCACTCTGCGATACAAGAATCGATCGAATTTGCAAGCCGGATGGGCGCGGTGAAGCGATTGGACATCGAAAAGCACTTGGATACAGATTGCAAGAGCCTCGCAAGAATCGGGCTGCTCAAGGGAATCGTTTTGCCTGTGAAGAGAGTTCACTTGCCTAGGCAAAACGCTCCCTCCGTACTTCTACTGCTAGTCGGGTTGGCGATCACTCTGTTCGTCGCAGGGATCGTCGTTCCGAGCTTCCTCCGATCCGGTGTGGACGCGAAGGAGGCGTTGGTTAGGGGTTCTCTCCATTCCATCAGTATTGCCGGATTTGTGTTTTCGTACACTTACAAGAATCTGGTTTGCGCGATGCTGGGTATGTTAACCGGCGCGGTAGCCGCATTTCTCGTCGCTTATCCGGTAAGCGGAGAAAACTCCAAAGAACATCGAACTTCTGCACGTTGCTTCTTCAGAAAAAATCCTGATAGCGTTGTGCTATTGACCAGTCAAGGACGCGCTAATGTGGGAGATTCACGGCCTTGACTCCCCGCAACCTCTCTAGGGCAAGAGGTTGATTTGATTTGCTAACAATTCGATTTTTGTAGGGCCAGTTGGCCGCTACGAGAAATCCTGCAGGAGAAAGTATCTAGCCGGTGTTTCCTAGCGGTCGTGCGATGACGAAGAACCCGATAGATACGCTTCGGAAAATCGCCGGACACGCCAAAGCCGTCCTGGAACCCTCGGTTTTCATCCCCCAACACGTTAAGCCCTTAGGTAGAACCCTGTATATCGTGACTGCCCAAGGTCGGGCATCCTACAGATACGCCTCTTTTAGTAAACAACCCCTACAGATCCGTCTCTGTAAAAATGAGTACCCCTGCCTCCCGCCGACTTGAGGACAAAATTAGGCATCTGTGCGCGCTCGCCAAGGACGCCAAAGACGATGACGCGTGGCTGATCCTGTCTGAGTTGAGAACCCTTCTCAGGCAGCACATCGAGCACATGAGAATGATTGCCGCTTCTCAAGTTCAAGGCGCTAGGGAGTTTCCAGAGCGTCGTTCTCAAGAAAAATCGACCCAATAGCTTAGAAGCTATCTCACAAATAGCCCAGGCGGTTTGTCGATCTTTCGATCATCCCCCGGCGGTCGCGCGCACGAGGCTGCCCGGAGGGTTGCTATTACGTGGTCGAGATCCCGCGTTCTGATTCTTATATAATCACGCGCGTCTTCTAAGCTCGCGAGCACATGGAACAGAGTCGGTCGGGTGGCAACCGTTGCGTTGAGCGCCCCGTCAAGTTCAACCGTAAACGCCAGCCGTGGAACGCCCGGAAGCTTTGAGCGGAAACGCAGGTACAGCCCATGGATTTCACATTCAGCAAGAAGGTCGAAGACCTGCAACGCCGTTTGAGAGCCTTCATGGACGAATACGTCTATCCTAACGAACAGCGCTTCCAGGTAGAGATTGAGCGCAACCGATGGTCGCCGACGGCTGTGATGGAAGAACTCAAGCCCAAAGCTCGCGCGGCGGGTCTCTGGAACCTGTTCCTGCCCGATGATCAGCACGGTGCAGGACTCACAAATCTCGAATATGCGCCCTTATGCGAGATTATGGGCCGTAGCATGATGGCTCCCGAAGTATTCAACTGCTCGGCGCCCGACACCGGGAACATGGAGGTTCTCGCGCGCTATGGTACACCAGAGCAGAAAGATCGTTGGTTGAAGCCGCTGCTCGCTGGAGAGATCCGCTCGTGCTTTGCTATGACCGAACCTGCGGTAGCTTCGTCGGACGCGACCAACATTGAGGCGAGCATCGTTCGGGATGGTGACGAGTATGTCCTGAATGGCCGTAAGTGGTGGGCTTCGGGAGCGGGTGATCCGCGCTGCAAGGTCGGGATCTTCATGGGCCAGACGGATCCTGCGGCGCAGCGTTATCAACAGCAGTCGATGGTCTTGGTGCCGATGTCGGCCCCGGGAGTGAAGGTCGAACGCTTGCTGACCGTGTTTGGGTACGACCATGCGCCCCATGGCCATGGTGAAGTCACATTTCGGAATGTCCGCGTGCCGGTCTCGAACATGTTGCTGGGTGAAGGGCGAGGTTTTGAGATCGCGCAGGGTCGGCTGGGACCTGGCCGCATTCATCACTGTATGCGGTGTATCGGAGTGGCCGAGCGCGCCCTCGAAATCATGTGCGAACGCGTGCAATCGCGCGTGGCTTTCGGCAAACCCCTGGCCGAACAGGGGACCCTGCGCGCCCACATCGCTACTTCACGCATGGAGATCGAGCAGGCTCGTCTCTTGACTTTGAAGGCTGCCTATATGATGGACACGGCCGGCAACAAAGCAGCGCGATCTGAGATCGCCATGATCAAAGTTGTTGCGCCCAATATCGCATTACGAGTTTTGGACAGGAGTATTCAGGCGCATGGGGGCGCCGGAGTTTCACAAGATACATTTCTCGCCAGCGCGTGGGCAAACGTTCGCACCCTGCGACTGGCCGATGGCCCGGATGAAGTCCACACGGAAGCGGTTGCCAAGCTGGAACTGGGAAAGTGGAGCAAGCCGCAGGCGCAATCTCGACCACACTGAACCGCCTAGCATCGAGGAGAACTCCATGCCGCCACTGGTCGTGGAAGACCCGCATTCCCTGAGACATTTCGTTGGCCGCGAAATCGCAACAACGGAATGGTTCTCAGTTACCCCGGACCGAATTCAGCAGTTTGCCGAAATCACGGAGGACCGGCAGTGGATTCATGTCGATCGCGAACGGGCGCAGCGGGATTCCCCGTACGGGACCACAATTGCGCACGGGTTTTTGACGCTTTCCCTCTTAAGTCACTTCCTGCAGCAAGCGATTCAGATCGGGAGCGGCGTGAGGATGAGCGTCAACTACGGCCTGAATCGAGTCCGCTTTCCCTCTCCGGTTCTCGCGGGCTCCAGGATTCGAGCTCGTTTCACCCTACAGGCGATCAAGGACATTGCCGATGGGGTGCAAGCCACGTTTTCGGGAGTCATCGAAAGTCAGGATTCGGATAAGCCTTGCTGCGTAGCGGAGTGGGTAATCCGCTACTACCTTTAGTCTGTTGACCGTGGTCATTTCTTAACCGCACGTTGCCTAAAGCGAACTGTCCTCCGCAGACCGCAGGGCGGCGCGCAAGAGAACCTTGATTGCCTCCGGCATCGAAGCAAAGCGAGTGTCTTTGGTAAGACCTTGATGATAGCGGTAATAGATTTGCTGGATAATCACCGCCACCTTGAAGAGAGCGAGGACGCGGTAAAAAATCATCCTGCTGACGTCACGTCCGGTAGTTTGAGCGTAGCGGCACACAAGTTCTGACCGCGTCATCGTGCCAGCCAATGTTGTAGGGCCCCAGCGGATTTGCTTCATTTCTTCTGGGTCTTGCGGATCGACCCAGTACGCCAAAGCCGTGCCGAGGTCGGTGAGCGGATCGCCGATGGTGCACATCTCCCAATCGAGCACGCCCACAATCTTGGTGATATCGGCGGGATCAAGCACGATATTGTCATACTTGTAGTCGTTATGTATCAGTGCGTAGGTTGCGTCTTCGGGCTTGCGTTCATTCAGCCAGACAGAGATGCTCTCGACTTCCGGCAACTCGTGAGTCTGGGAACCACGGTAGCGGTCGATCCAGCCCTTCACTTGACGATCCAAGTAGCCTTGGGGCTTCCCTAGATCGGCCAAGCCGATGGCCGTGTAGTCCAGGCCATGAAGTTGTGCGAGATTGTCGACGAACGCTTCGCTCAGCTGGCGGGCCGTCTCGGCATTAGCAGCTAGCCCTTCAAGAGGATTTCTGCGCAGGATGATTCCTAGTATCCGTTCCATCAGATAGAAAGGGCAACCGATCACCGATGCGTCTTCGCAGTAGAGAAGTGCTTTCGGAGCTTGTGAGTAAACCAGGTGCAGCTTCGAGAGTACGCGGTACTCCCGACTCATATCATGTGCGGTTTTGACTTTACTGCCGAACGGAGGACGGCGCAGCACCATCTGACGGTCGCCCAGACGCACCAGATAAGTCAGGTTGGAATGGCCGCTGGGAAATTGTGCGACGCTAAGAGCACCGTTTTCGTCAGGAAAATGGCCGCGCAGGAACGGTTCGAGCCGGGACAGATCGAGTTCTTCTCCCGCTCGTACCGAAGTTGGATGGTCGCGCAGGTCCGCCATGTCAGACTCTTGAACTCCCAGAACTGCACCTTACTTGCCCGTGGGCACGAACGCTATCTATAAGTCAACAACGAGATGTCGTCCAGATGTGGAAAGGCGTTGAAGGAGCTCAAAGTGAAGTGAGCGTTCGAGAACAAGAACTCACTGTAAGAACAATTCCGGACCATCCAAGTTGCTCGGAGCGCATCTTGCAATGAGAGGTGGAAAGCGCGCCGCATGGCTACTCCAAGTAGGCCACCCGAACAAAAGATCGCCAGTTGTTGTCCTCGCCCATTCGTGGACATGCATTGGGTTAGACCGCGGTCCACGCGCGCACAGAATTCTGTCCATGATTCAACCGTGGGGAGCACGACTTCGCCCTCGACCCACTTGGTTATCAGCATCTGGAACATCTTCTCGAAATTCGCCAATCGTTGACCGGGATTGATCGATTCCTGAAACGCCCGGTGAAATTCTCGAATCTCGTCATTGCTTTCGAGCAGGAGTGGGAGACCCTGCTCCAATACCGCGTCGCCCTGATATTCGTCGAACTCCTGCATCTCCGCCGGCTCCGGAAAGAAGAGGCCCGCATCGCTATAGACCTTGGCCACAATCCTCGCGGTGTCCCTTTGCCGGACACGTGGCCCCGAGCAGACTCGGTCAAACACCATCTTTTGTCGCACCCAATATTGCCCCAAGCGGAGAGCCTGTGCTTCACCCGTGGCGGACAGCTTGTCGTAATTCTCATCGAGAAAAGAAGCTTGCCCATGTCGAATCAGGAGAAGTCGACCCATGCGTCACCGAACGCTTTCGCGACATCCGGTCATGGCCCTCATTTTCATGCAGCCGTCATATCTTGGCCCTGCTCGTAGTCGGCGAAGGTCTTGGTTTCTTGAGCTAGTCGCTGCAGCAGGGGGGCGGGTTCCCAGAGTTGGCCATGCTGTTCATGGAATTCTGCAATGCGGTCGCGGACCCTGTTCAAGCCCACGGTGTCGGCATGCCACATCGGTCCGCCACGATAAGCCGGAAATCCGTATCCGTTGAGATAGATGATGTCGATGTCACCGGCACGCAGGGCGATGCCCTCCTCAAGGATGCGCGCGCCCTCATTCACAAGGGCCAGGACGCAGCGATCGACGATTTCTTCCGGTGAGATCTGGCGCTGCGGAATGCCGGATTCGGCAGACCATTGGCGAATCGAGTCGGCGACCTCGGGATCGGGAATCGCGCGACGGTTCTCGTCGTACTTGTACCAGCCGGCGCCAGTCTTCTGACCATAACGTCCCAGTTCGCACAGACGATCTTCGGCAAACGGCTGCCGGGCTCCTGGCTTTTCCAGATGCCGAAATTCTTTGCGGATCCGCCACCCTACATCCAAGCCAGCGAGATCACCGGTAGCCAGCGGACCCATCGCCATACCGAAGTCATAGAGCGCCCGATCCACCGCTTCAATGCTTGCGCCTTCCTCGACCAGAAACTGGGCCTCGCGGCGGTAGGGGCCGAACATGCGATTTCCAACAAACCCTCGGCAGTTGCCCACGAGCACGCCGACTTTGCCGAGCTTCCTGGAAAGTTGTATGCAGGTTGCGATAACCTCTCTGCTGCTGTTCTTGCCGCGAACAATTTCGAGCAGGCGCATCACGTTCGCGGGACTGAAGAAATGCGTACCGATTACGGCTTCAGGCCGAGCTGTAGCTGAGGCTATTTCGTCAATGCTCAGGGTCGACGTATTAGTCGCCAGAATTGCGCCAGGTCGACACACGCGATCCAGTTCGCCGAATACCTCTCTCTTAAGTTGCATGCCCTCGAACACGGCCTCGACCACCATGTCCACTTTGTCAAAATCATCGTAGCGAAGTACAGGCGTGATCAGTCGCAGGCGCTCATCCACGAATTGCTCCGTGAACCGGCCGCGCTTGACGGAATTCGCGTAATTCTTCCGAATAACCCCCGTCCCACGATCGAGCGCTGGCGGGTCGGCGTCCTTGAGCAAAACCGGGATGCCGGCGTTGGCGAACACCATGGCGATTCCGCCGCCCATCGTTCCCGCGCCCACAACCGCGACGGAGTTCACCGGGATAATCGGCGTTTCCTTTGGTACGTTTGGGATCTTGGCCACTTCGCGCTCACCAAAGAAGACGTGAATGAGCGCCTTGGACTGTTCCGAGAAGAGACAATCGTTGAACAGTTTCTTCTCTACTTCGCAACCTTCATCAAAGGGCAGCCGGGTGGCGGCTTCCACCGCGTCGATGGCCGCCAGTGGGGCGATCATGCCACGCTGCTTTTGGCGCGCAACCTCACGCGCAGCGGCAAAAATGGGCGCATTCTGTTCCGGCGTGCCGAGCTTCTGGTTGCGCTCACGAGTTTTAGGTGCTGGCTTTTCCAGAACTGCGCGCGCGAAGGTGACAGCCCCGCTCAACAAGTCGCCTTCGATGAACTGATCGAGGATGCCATAGTCCCACGCTTCCCTTGCAGGAACTGGATTGCCTTGGGCACACATTTCGACCGCCTTGGCCACGCCCGCTAACCGCGGCAACCGTTGCGTCCCGCCAGCGCCCGGAATGATGCCCAGTTTCACCTCTGGCTGGCCGACCTGCGCACCCGGAGCGCCTACCCGGTAGTGGCCAGACATGGCCAACTCGAGACCACCACCGAACGCCGTACCGTGAATGGCCATCACCACCGGCTTAGAACAATCTTCGATCTGCCGGAGCAGGGGCAGGAGCCCAGCTCCACGAGCCGTCTTCCCGGAGGTTATCTTCCCGAACTCCTTGATATCAGCCCCGGCGACGAAGGTGCGCCCAGCGCCAATGAGTACCGCAGCTTTGACACTCTCGTCTCGAGCGATTTCTTTGATCGCTTGCGAAATACCTTCCGACACTGCAGGGCCGATAGCGTTCACCGGGGGATTGTTGACCGTGATGATCGCGATGTCTTTATCTTTCGTGAGTTGAACCAGATCGCTCATAGCGGGGCCACTCTGGCTTGGAGTGTGCAGTCCTAGAACTGACCGAGGATGAACCGGAATTTCCATTCAAAGGTCACTTGCGCTGTGCGAATCCGGGCGAAACACTAGTCTGCGTGTCCCAGTACTTCTTGCGCAGATTCTTCTTCAGGATTTTCCCGGTTGCGGTCTTAGGCAGAGCGTCCACGAACTCGATGGAACGTGGGCACTTGAAATGCGCGAGACGCGAGCGGCAGAACTCGATCAACTCCGATTCGCTCAATTGCGATCCCGGCTTTAGGACCACCAACCCTTTGGGCGCCTCGCCCCACTTTTCGTCGGGGACCGGAATCACAGCAGCCTCATAGATGTTGGGATGCGCGGCAAGGGCTTTCTCCACTTCGAGCGACGAAATGTTTTCTCCACCGCTTACGATGATGTCTTTCCTGCGATCAACAATAAGGATGTATCCGTCCTCGTTGATCGTAGCCATGTCTCCAGTGTGAAACCATCCTCCGCGCAGGACTTCGGCGCTGGCCTCTGGCTGTTGCCAGTAGCCCGCCATGACGCCGTCGCTGCGAGCGATGATTTCGCCCATGGTCTTGCCATCGCGCGGCACCTCGTTGTCGTCGAAATCCACGACACGAAGCTCAACCCCGGGAATGGCGCATCCGGTCATGGCCTGCGTCACAAAGCGTTGGTCCTCCTCCGGTTGCAATCCCGGCTTGATCTGGGAAGTGGACAGCACCGGAGCAGTTTCTGTCAGGCCATAACCCGAGAAGCAAATGCAGCCTAATTTCTCTTCGACCTCGCGTACCAGCGTTGGAGACGACGCGGCCCCCCCAATCGAAATCCACTGCAGGCTGCTTAAGTCGTATTTTGGCCGCTCGGAACAGTTAACCAAGGCAAGCGCCATGATGGGCACAAGGCTCAGGGAGTGCACTCTCTCCTGCTCGATCAGACGAAAGACCTCAGTGGGAACGAAGCGAGAAATCATGACATGACGGCCTCCCGCAAAGGTGACGGAATGGGCTGCGCCCCAACCATTGGCATGAAATAAGGGAATGGTGTGCAGTTCCACGCTATCGGCATTCGTGTTGAATCGGAGAGACACCGACAGGGCATGGAGATAAATATTCCGGTGGGTCAGCATGACTCCCTTGGGATTGGCGCTGGTGCCGCTGGTATAGAAGAGTTCGGCCAGGGAATCTTCGTCGATTCCCATGATGTCTGCGGCGTGGGATGCGGCACCCGCCAGGCTATCTTCATAATTCTTCGGCGAAAGCCAGGGCGCCTGGGGCGGCGCATCCAGCAATATGAACGTCTGGATATTGAGAGCGCTTTCACGAAAGGAATTCACGATCTCCAGGAACTCTTTCTCCAGAAAAAGTACCTTTGCTTCGGAATCGTTCAGAATGTAAGCCAGTTCATGGGGAGCAAGCCGGAAATTCAGTGGAAGCAGCACTGCACCAGCTTCTAAGACGCCGTAATACGCCTCGAGGAGTCGATGGCAGTTGAGGCTAAGAAATGCCACCCGGTCGCCGGGTTGTACGCCTGCTTCCAGTAGAACACCAGACAGGCGGCGCGCCCGTTCTGCAAATTGCGCGTAAGTGAACGTCTGCTCTCGACAGACAATGGCCGTCGTGCCCGGGAATTGCTGCTCGGCATAACGCAGGAAGCGAATAGGAGTGAGCGGGATATTCATGACGTGGTCGCGCTACCAGGCGGACTGACCTCCATCCACCACCAAAACGTGGCCAGTGACGTAATCAGAGGCGTCAGAAGCGAGAAACACGGCAGCTCCTTTTAGGTCATGTTCATTGCCAAAACGGCGCAGCGGAATCTGGGAGAGGAAAAAATCACGGTTGTGCTCCAGCACCCGGCTGGACATGTGTGTGGGAAACCAGCCGGGTGCAATCGCATTCACCTGGATGTTGTGGTTTGCCCATTTGCAAGCCAGGTCTTTGGTGAAGCTGATGACCCCGCCCTTGCTGGCATGATACCCAATGGCTGGGAGTGCGGGCGGAGCACCACCCAAGCCAGCCACCGAGGCAATATTGATGATCTTGCCGCGACCTTGCTTGATCATGACCCTGCCCACGGCTTGTGCGCATAGAAAGGTCCCGGTCAAGTTCGTCTCGATTACTTTGTTCCAATCTTCCAGGCGCATTTCTTCCACGGGGGCGGCCCAGGAAATTCCCGCATTATTCACCAGAACATCGACTCGCCCAAATTGTGAAAAGGCGGCATCGACCACTGCCTGTATGTCGGTCGGATTCTTGACGTCACAGCCGAGCGCCAGGGTTCGTACTCCAAGTTGCTGAAATTCTTCCGCAGCTTGCTGGCAACGCTCTTGCTTACGCGCACAAAGCACCAGGTTAGCTCCCATTTCGGCTAGCCCCTCCGCGATCTGACGTCCGAGCCCGATGGAGCCTCCAGTGACAATTGCCACGCGGCCAGAGAGATTGAAGAGATTCTTCACGTTCCTGGACGTGTTTTGCGTCGTATCCGCGACCTCTTTCAACATGAAGCTTTCTCCTGCCCGCCGAAGTTCTGAGACAAGGAATCGCCGTGAGGTTGTCTCTCGGCGCGCTCTCGATCCTGACCGGACGTCGTCGCTGCGCTCTGAGCCGCCAGAAAATCAAGAATTGCGCGCTGAACAGCTTGTGGTTGATCCGTAAAGAACAGATGACTGGCGCGCGGAATCATGACCAGTTTCGCGCTTGGGATTCTTTTTGCAATCAAGTTGGCATTTCCCGGCGGGACCAGCCGGTCAGACTCGCCGTGGATCACCATCGTCGGAGCAACCATCTGGCCGAGGCGGCTGTATGCCTCCCAGGCAAGGATGCCCTGCAACTGCCCCAAGTATCCCTCTGTTCTCGGAAACCATGGTCTGCGAATCGCGATATCTTCATCAATCCATTCACGCGGAGTCGCCTGATCGTAGATAAACGGCACAGCGGCTTCCGCAGCTTGTTCAGAGCTCATCTTGTTACGGGTCATCAGCATCTGGATGGCTTCCGGTTCGGCGCGCACCGCCGTGGGTCCGCCCGCCGCGGCGCAGCCCAGAATCAGCGACAAGACTCGCCGTGGGTATTGCAGTGCAAACTCCAGCCCGATCATTCCGCCCATGGAAACGCCGAACACATGCGCGCTTCCGATGCCGGCGGCATCCAGGACCGCCGCCGCATCGGATGCCATCTGCGGGATCGAATAGGGACCTGGAGGTACATCGCTTCGTCCGGCGCCACGGTTGTCCAAGGCAATCGTCCGATACAGGGCGGACAATGCGGGCCGGATTCGATACCACATTGCGGTCGGATACCCCAGTCCCATGATGAGCAAAACTGGCTCACCTTGGCCTTGTTCATCCCAGTAAATCCTGGCTCCCTGATTGTCAACGAACGCCATCGATGCTCCCACTCAGAACGAGAGTCGCACGCCGAGTTGGATCTGCCGTTTGGGCAGTGCGGACGTGAAAGCCAGCGGCGTGCTGGGCGTAGCCGTCCCGCCGCCCACGATCGCAGTGCCCGGCCGAATCCCCTTCACGTTGAACGTGGTGAACCCCGGGGTAAAGGGTACTGAGCAGCCGTTGGGCGGACCCGGAACAAGACAAATACCAAATAGTGGACCCACCTCGTTGTTCACGCTGGCAAAATTTGTCCGGTTCGCGAGATTAAATCCCTCAGCCGTAAGCTGCAGGCTAGCTTTCTCGCCCAGCTTATGCCGCCAACTCAAGCGCATGTCGAAGGCGACAAAGTTGGGGCCGAGACCCGTGTCGCGCGGGGCTCCGATGGGACGTTCATTGGTGGTGTGATTGTTACCGTTCACCTCTCCTCCGGCCAGCAGGTTGAAAGGATGTCCGCTGTGGTAAGAGAAAATTGGAGCTAGCTCAAAACCCGAGAGGATTCTCTGTTTCCAGGGACTGTCGAACACTCCCGCGATTATTACTTTGTGCCGCTCATCAAACTCGGAGAGACTACGATCCAGATTGAGGTTTGTTGGATCCTGCGGACCGTAGTCGGTGTTGTAATCCGTCGATGTGTCAAACCCTTTACTGAAGGTGTAGTTCCCAAACACTGAGAAGTGATTGCTGAATCGTTTCGTAATCTCCACGATCCCAGCTTCGTAGACAGCATACGACTGAGAGCTGTATTGGTTATTCTGCACAATCAGCGGATTCACGAAGCATTGTGTGGTGTCGCAGGGCAGAGTGCCAGGTGCGAATGGCAGCGGGCTGGCACCCGCAGCCGTAGTATTCCAGTTGCGATACGAAGCCTGCGCCCCATTGGCGAGGGTTACCGTACTGAACGGCGCCGGCAGCAGATTTGTGTCGATGGCAATCGGAAGTCTCTGGGTGTGCGAATAGATGCCGCTCAGAGAAATCGACAGGCCTGGTACAACCTCGCGCTCAATAGCGAACGACGCCTGCTGTGCGATGGGGGGGCGATAACCCGGCTGGTTCACGAACAGAACCTGCAACGGAGAAAGGGGGCCGCTATTAGTAACGTTGATGCCCACTGGTTGGGTGCCCGGAAACGGACCAGCTACGGCACTCGGGGTGATGCAGGCGTAGTTGCCCGCGGCCGGTGTTGTGCAGCCAATCGCGTTGCCCGGCGCCCCGTTGGCAAACAGTGTCTGGAAGATAGTCGCCGCCCCTGCTATACCCAAGGGTGGAACCCCACCGATCGGATCGGCATAGATCGAAATCTCTCGGGTGCAAGGGCTGCCGCCGCTAGCGGGGATTATTGTTGTCCCAAACTGCGAGACTCCGCAGATCGCGGTGACGTTTGCGGCCTGGTTGCCTGCGACACTGTTCCCGACCGCAGAGTTGTTGGCATTCCGCACCCCCAAGCTGTAATCGACGTCCGGAATCTGGACGTCCACTGGTCCGAAAAAGATTCCATATCCACCCCGAATTACCGTCTTGTGATTCTTGAACGGATCCCAGGCAAATGAAACCCTGGGACCGAAGTCCTTCTTATACGTGGTCAACGGGGCGAACTGCGTGTCCAGGTCGTAGCGCAGTCCGTAGTTCAGGGTCAAGCTTGGTGTTACTTTCCAAGAGTCTTGCGCGTAAAACGCCGTCAGCGGTCGAGTGTAATACGGGTACGTCGGATTTCCGAAACCCTGCTGGTAAACCTGGGGCAGCCCCAACGTTGCCGATTGAAGCGGGTTGATGGTGGTGCTGGCAAGCTGTGGACTTACCAGAAATCCGGGCAGCGACCCGAACACAAATCGACCGGGGAAGAAGGTGTGCGACTCCGTGTGATTGCCGCGGAGCAACTCGTAAGCGCCGAATTTTAGAGTGTGATTGCCATGGATCGTAGTGAGATTGTCAGCGAATTCATAACGCCGCAAGATTGTGAGGTTGGGCAGAAAAATGTTCGATCCAATATTGTTGATAAAACTGGGAATCTGCAGCCCCACCTGTGCCGGCGCGTTGGGGATCACGTCGAAGTGGTAGTAGTCCCACTGTACGCGGGCCTCGTTCTGCGTACCCGGGGTGATCTGGCGGTACCAGGTGGCTTGCAAGTTATTGTCGTAGGTGTGGATCGAACTTCCCGCCGAAAAAGCGGTCAGTGAATTTACGTCCGGCGACTCCTCCAAATCATGCCCATATCTGTAGGTCAGAGAAAGCGCGTTGTCGACAGTAAAGTGATGATCCATGCGGCCCGATGCTTGGTATTGGCGGCTATTAAAAGGAAACAGACCACCCTCAGTTTCAAACTGGTTCAGCAGGAAGCCATTCAGCGCCGCTTGGGTGGGCGACACAAACGGGTTCGGACCGGGATTTGGGTTCAGCGTCAGAATGCTCTGGAGAGCGAAAGCGCAAATAGCTGGCGGGAGGGGTACGCCCGTGAAACAAATCACACTCGGCTGCGATGAACCCGCCAGCGCGGCAATAATGGCATCCTGGTCGGCCGTCGGGCGAAAAATATTGGTATTCGTCAGCAGAGGAACCGCGTTCTGCGCATTCTGTCGCAAACCTTCGAAAGCCGCAAACAGAAATGTCTTATCCTTCCTGATGGGGAAACCCAGCGTTCCACCGAACTGCTGACGACTCAAACTATCCTTGACCGGTGAACCCAGGAGGTCAGGATTGGCCGGATTGAAGGTCTGGCCGGCATGCAATGCCTGGCTGAACGAAAACGGATTTTGCGCGTCCATTGCATCGTTGCGGAAAAATCCATACAGGCTGCCATGAACATTGTTGGCTCCGGACTTGGTCACAATATTGATGGAAGCGCCGGTGGCTGATCCCAAATCCGCGGCGTAGTTGCTGCGGTTGATCTGGAACTCCTGCACTGCATCCTGGCTTAACGTAAGGCGCTGGCCCCCGCTATCGCCTGACGTCTCACCCCCGTCCACGGTGATGCTGTTTCCTCTGCCATTGCTACCGTAGAACGACAGCCCACTTTGCGGTGTCTGCTTGACTCTGAAATCCTGATCCCCCGCCAGCCTGGTGGAATCCGACACACCCGGCGCGAGCAACGTGAACGTGAGGTAATCGCGCCGGTCAATCGGCAGGTCCGTGATGTACTCCTGTGTGATTCGATCCGCTTGGCTTCCTCTTTCCGTTTCCACCAGGGGCGGCTGGTCCGTTACCTCTACAACGGTCGCGACCTGCGACGGCTTCATGTTGAAATCAGAGATGACAGTCTGCCCGATGGCGACAGTGACTCCTCTACGAATTTCCGTCGCAAAGCCGGGCAGCTCCGCGCTGACGTCATAAGTTGCCGGCGAAAGCCCTGATGCCCGAAATTGACCTGTGCTGTTCGTCACTACTGTTCGCTTCAGGCCGGTCTGTGTATCGACCACGTTGACGATTGCCTTCTGCAAAACCGCCCCGGAAGGGTCTGTCACCGTTCCAGCGATTTCTCCCGACGTACCGACGCCCTGCGCATCAGCCATCAAGGTTGCGAACAGGAAGCACACAAGACCGCATGCCAGTGACCTCATAGGATTCTCCTTTTGGATACGTGGGACATCGCCGGAGTAATTCCGAGTAAGTCCATCTGCTGGTTAGTTCCTCGGGCACTCCTGCTACCCTGACGACCTCGGATCGCCACTGAATGCTTGAGAGGCCTATCTCTCTTGCGGCAAGGAGGCGATGGAAAATCTAAAAAACTCCACGACCTCCAAGATTGTGAGAGTGAGTATCACATAATAGTTACTAACGTCAAGATGGAAAGTCAGCGATGGGGAAAGACGTGGCATCGCGGGATCAGGCGGCACGACTGGTTCGCTCATAGAGGGCCTGCATAGGCTACTCCGGGCCGTCGAACTAACACCCTCCGGTGAGAGTCAGAACAAGACGGCCGGAAACCAGTCCGTGACGGAGTTCATTCAAGGCCTCGTTCGCGTCGGCAAGCGGACGCGCTGCTACCTGGCAACGGACTTTACCGGCAGCAGCCATTGCCAGAACCTCCCGCAAGTCCTCTCGGGTTCCGACGGTGGAAGCCTGTATGCGGATTTCTCCGGCGGCCATCAAGATAGGGGGGAAACATATCGGATCAGCCGGCAGCCCCACAACCAGGAGAGTACCCGTGGGCCGGATGCAATAGAACGCCGTGTCATAGGATGCTCGCGCCGCTGATGTCACCAGCGCCACGTGAACTCCGCCTCGATTCCGGAGTTCCTTGATCGCATCCTTGTCCCCAGCATTGATTGTTGTAGAAGCACCCAGCGATCGGGCAAGCGTTAGCTTCTCTTCGGAGATGTCGACTGCCACCACTTCTGCTCCCAGCGCCCGCCCGAACTGCAGAGCGAGGTGTCCCAGGCCGCCGATACCGAAGACTGCCAAGCGCTGTCCGGGCAAAATGTTGGCCCGTTTGAGGGCACGGTAAACAGTAACGCCTGCACAGAAAAAAGGGGCAGCTTGGACTGAAGAAAGACTGTCGGGAATCGTGAGCACGTGGCTTGCCGGCGCCTTGACGAACTCGGCATAGCCACCATCGACGTTGACTCCGGTAATCTTTTGCCGCCGGCAGAGGTTTTCATTTCCTTCGCGGCAGAACTCGCATTCGCCGCAGGTCCAGTGAATCCAAGCTATTCCGACGCGGTCGCCGATTTGAAGATCCTGCACCGCCGCGCCCTTTTCGACTACAACCCCAGCGATCTCGTGGCCGGGGATCAATGGCGTCTTAACGATTTTAGCGAACTGCGCCCAGTCTCCATCGGCGACGTGCACATCGGAATGGCAAACACCGCAGGCTTCTACGCGTACCAGGACTTCGCCAGTTCCGGGCTGCGGTTGGGCGACTTCTTCTATCGCGAGCGGCTTTTTGAATTCATGCAGGACAGCAGCCTTCATGCATTTCGCCTCACGTTTTCGGGAGACAACAGAGTGAGCGGATTATGAAATTGTTAGGGCAGGACGCCGCGCAAGAAAAACTCGACAGCACTATCGACGCGTTCCCCAAGTTTGTGAGGACCGGTGAGATCCACCGCCCATTGCCGAACTACGGTCTGGTAGAGTCCCTCCATGAATTCGGCGAGATGCAGGACCGGAAAGACGCGCGTGATCTCCCCGCGTCGTTGGCCCTGGGCGAGAATCTCCCGCAGTAAGCCGACCGCGATTCCTTCGGGTCCGCGCATTTCCGGAGAACGTACGGGATCCATTGCTCCCGACAGAACCACCGCCTCCCAGAGCCGACGGTCCGCTTCCACCTCGCGTGCCATGGCGCGATATAAGTGGCGCAAACGCGCTGCCGTGTCCGCTTCACTGGAGAGTTCCGACTTGAGATGTTCTACGATACACGCGAAACCGCGCTTGCCGACGTCACGCAGAACCGCATCTTTACTGGGAAAATAGCGGAAAAAGGTAGGCTGGCTGATCTCGAGAATGTTAACGATATCGTCGATCCTCGTGTTCGCGTACCCATGCTTGCGGAACAGTCTAAGGGCGGTCTCGACGATCTGCTCCCGTAGTCGTGCCTTCTTACGTTCGCGAAGTCCCAATATCTGTTGCGCGGGCGCTGCCTTCTTCTGTCTCGTTAAGCTGGGTCGAGTTTGCGTCCTTAGGCGTGATCTGGCAGCGGTGGCAGGGGCCATAGTCTCATTTATCTCCTGAACTTGTTCGGGGGCCGATGTCGCGCACCGCAGCATGATCCGTTACTCTAACATTCCGCCGGCGGTTACAGACAGAACACCAAGCCGCTACAGGAACTGAGGAAGCCAAGTTAGCGGGGCTTGACTCCCGCTCTTTCGACTTGACGTTATCTACTAACAGATGATATAGACTAACACAATTTTGAGGATGGCGAATGTGCGGTCCCATCGCTTCCACGATGGCCCCGCAAGTCATACCGCAACTGCCTTCATAAGGATGCAACCGAGTTGGCACTGGGGTGGAGCGATGACAACAGCGGCAGCAACGTCTTCCAAGATAAGCGGTGGGGCATTTCTTATCGAAGACTTCTCGCCCGAAGAAGTGTTCACCGCGGAGGATCTGAGTCAAGAGCACCATGCCATCGCTCGGACGGTCGATGAATTCTGGGCCAACGATGTCGAACCCCATCTCGAGGCCATCCGCCAGCAACAACCCGGCGTCGCGCTCAATGTGTTACGCAAGTCGGCTGACCTCGGACTCACCGCCGTGACGATTCCTGAACGATTCGGCGGAATGGAAATGGATTTGGCTTCCGTCATGATCGTGGGTGAGCATCTGGGAAGAGATGGTTCGTATGGGTCCTGGCACTCGGCGCACACTGGCATCGGCACGCTGCCGATTCTCTTCTTTGGAAACGAGGAACAGAAACAGAGGTATCTGCCACGGCTGGCGAAGGCCGAGATCCTGGCGGCCTATGCATTGACCGAACCGCTGGCGGGATCGGATGCGCTCGCCATCCGTACCCGAGCTGATCTAAGTCCAGACGGCAAGCACTACGTGCTGAACGGACAGAAGATGTGGATCACGAACGGCGGTGCGGCCGATCTGTTTACCGTATTCGCCAAGGTGGGAGGAGAACTCTTCACGGCATTCCTGGTGGAGCGCAGTTTCCCGGGTGTGAGTAGTGGAGCGGAAGAACACAAGATGGGGATGAAAGGAAGCTCCACCACGGCCGTGTATTTCGATAACGTTCAGGTGCCGGCCGAAAACGTGTTGGGTGAGATTGGCCGGGGACACGTCATCGCCTTCAACATCCTGAACCTGGGGCGGCTGAAGCTCGGCCCGGGTTCACTCGGTGCTGCCAAGAATGTGCTTGCGGTCAGCCTGAAATATGCCAAAGAGCGCAAGGCATTCGGTTCGGCCATCGCGGAATTCGGCGCCATCCAGCACAAGCTGGCGGAGATGGCCATTCAAATTTACGTCGTGGAATCGATCGTGTGGCGTGTCGTGGGACTAATCGAAAGTCAGCTCAGAGCGGCTCCCCAGGACAAGTCCGATGCCTCACGAACGGAACTCAAAGCGGTTGAGGAGTACGCCGCCGAGTGCTCCATGATTAAAGTCTATGCCTCTGAAATGCTGGACTACGTCGTTGATGAAGGAGTGCAGATCCACGGGGGCTATGGTTACCATCAAGACTATCTGGTCGAGCGCGCCTATCGCGACTCTCGCGTCAATCGTCTCTTCGAGGGCACGAACGAAATCAACCGCCTGCTCATACCGGGGATGCTGCTGAAACGTGCTGCCCGGGGTCAACTGGCGCTGCTCCCCGCCATTCAGGCGGTCCTCAACGGAAAATTCACGAAACCAATGGAACATGCGGACAGAAATGAAGAGATGCGGCTGGTGCAGAACGTGAAACAAATTGCACTGCTATGCATCGGGATTGCAAATCAAAAATACCGGACGGAGTTGCAACAGCAGCAAGAGGTCCTGATGAGCATTTCCGACATCATCATGGAAGTGCTGGCGATGGAATCGACCCTGCTTCGAAGTCGCAAATTTGGGGATTCTGTTAGAGGCGAGAATGCCGCCGATGTTTGCGCCGTTTTTTTGCGTGATGCGATGGCTCGAGCCGAAATCTCCTGCAGGAATGTCTTCGGTGCCTGCCTCGACGGCGATGATTTGCGGAGGAACATGTCAGTTTTGCGTAGCCTTGCCAATCACGATCCTATAGATGCGGTCGCAAGGCGGCGGAATATTGCGAGCCGCCTGCTCGCCAACGAGCGCTATGTTTGTGACTGAGTTTCAATGGGGGCTCTTTTTATGTCGCGCCTTACAAAGTATGCATTCTCCACGTATGCCGTAATCCTTCTGCTGCTTTCCTTCCCCGCGAGCGTAGTTGCAGCCGTTACCACTTACACGGGGACTCTGCTGGATGGAGCAACCTTTCTTATCGAGGTGCCTTCCCCGTGGAATGGGACCCTCCTGTTATACAGTCACGGCTACGTAGTTCCAGGTTCGGCGAATCCCGCACAGGACGTGGGGGATCCGGCTACGGGCGCATTCTTGCTTAGCAACGGATTTGCCTTGGCCGGTTCTTCCTATGCCCACACAGGTTGGGCAATTGAGGAGGCGCTGCCCGACCAGATTGCGGTTCTGGACACTTTTGCGGCGCTGGTTGGCACGCCGAGCCGTACGATCGCGTGGGGTCACTCGCTTGGCGGAATCATCACTGCCGGCCTCATCCAGCGATTCCCTGACCGCTTTGACGCTGCGCTGCCCATGTGCGGCGTGCTTTCGGGCGGTGTAGGTACCTGGAATCAGGCGCTCGATTCCGAGTTTGCCTTCAAGACGTTGTTGGCTTCCGGCACCTCGTTGCAACTCGTCAACATCACCGACCCGAACACCAATCTCGCATTAGCGGAGAGTCTTTTGGCGTCGGCCCAATCCACGCCCCAGGGCAGAGCGCGGTTCGCACTTTCAGCTGCGCTCGGAGATACTCCGGGATGGTTCGATCCGGCTTCGCCCGAACCGGCTGCGAAGGATATCGCGACTCGAGAGTTTAACCAGTTTCTTTGGGCCTCCAACGTGGATTTTCCTTTCGTCTTTGCGCTTCGTGCCGAACTCGAATTCCGCGCCGGCGGCAATCCCTCATGGAACACAGGGGTTGACTACGCAAAACAATTAAATCGCTCCGTAGATCGTGAAGAGGTGCGTTCGCTGTACAAGGAGGCAGGCCTGAGCCTCGATGCCGACCTCGATGAACTGAACGAGGCTGCCCGAATCACAGCCAATCCAGATTCAGTGGAATACCTGGAGCAGAACATTATCTTTAATGGCCACATCGACTTTCCGGTGTTGACATTGCACACCACTGGGGACGGCTTGGTATCGAACCAGAACGAAAGCGCCTACAAAGATGTCGTCGACGAGGCTGGCAATCAGAGATTGTTGCGCCGCACTTTTGTTCATCGGGCGGGACACTGCACCTTCACTCCCGCAGAAACGATCACGGCGCTTCAGAACCTGATTGAACGATTGAACAACGGAAGATGGCCTGATCTTGATCCAAGCGCCCTCGATGCTGAAGCCGCGACCCTCGGACCATTGAACGTAGCCCCGCCCTCATTTCTCCGTTTCGAGCCCGCGCCCTTCCTGCGGCCATTTGATACGTCCGATGAACACCACGGCGGCCGCGAGGACGGCGAAGCAGGCCTGCACTTTTGGGTTTTTCGATAGAGATTCCGTCGATCAGCGAGAGCGACTTCGTGTGCTTCGCGAGCACCAGGGTAGACACGCCTGACACAAACGTTTCCTAAAACCTTGACTGGAAGTTGCTCTTGCTCTCCATTCGCTACAATATCCAGACGCCAACATGAAGCCGCACCAAGTTCGCAAACTCACATCATTTCTTCTGAGTTTTCTTTGCTTCGCTCTTACGCCGCTGCGCGCGCAATCCGTCTCGCCCGATCTTTTCAGCGGCCTCAAGTGGCGCCTCATCGGTCCCTTCCGCGGAGGCCGCGCCGTGGCCACAGCCGGAGTCCCCGGCGATCCCAACACGTTTTACTTCGGCACAGTCGATGGCGGCATCTGGAAGACCACGAACGCCGGCGTAACCTGGACGCCCGTCTTCGACCATCAACCCGTTGCTTCGATCGGAGCTATAGCCGTTGCTCCCTCCGATGCAAAAATCATTTACGTCGGCACCGGAGAATCCGACATTCGCTCCGACCTCGCCTCCGGCGACGGAGTGTACCGCTCCACCGACGGCGGCGAGAGCTGGCAGAATGTCGGCCTGAGCGACACGCGTCAGATCAGCCGTATCGTCATCGATCCGCAGAATGCAAATATCGTCTACGTCGGCGCGCTTGGGCACGCGTACGGTCCCAACAACGAGCGCGGCGTCTATGAGTCTACCGATGGCGGCCAGCATTGGACCAGAATCCTCGACCAAGGCCCCGAAACTGGCATCGCCGATCTCACTATTGCAACACATCATCCCGACATTCTGTTCGCCTCGACTTGGCCCACGCATCGTCCGCCTTGGAGCACCTACGCGCCCATAGACGCTGCAGGTGCCGGAATCTTCCGCTCCCAAGATGGCGGCAATTCCTGGACGCGCCTCACCGGTTCCGGCCTTCCCGAGGGCGATTGCGGACGCACCGCCGTCGCTGTCTCGCCAGACGGCAAGCGCATTTACGCGCTGATCGATGACGGTAAGAAATCCGGCCTCTACCGCTCCGACGATGGTGGCGACAGCTGGGCTCTCAAGAACTCCGACGTCCGGCTCACCAGCCGCGCCTGGTACTTCGGCAACATAACTATCGATCCGCAAAATCCCGATGTCTTGTACGTCCCGAACGTCGCGCTCTATCGCTCGGAAGATGGCGGCCAAACGATCTCGATCGTTCGTGGCGCGCCCGGGGGCGACGACTATCACCAGCTCTGGCTCGACCCGAAAGATTCCTCGCGCATGATCCTTGCGACCGATCAAGGCACGACCATCAGCGTCGATCGCGGCCAGACGTGGAGCACGTGGTACAACCAGCCCACGGCGCAGCTCTATCACGTCATCACCGACAATCGCTTTCCCTATACGGTGTACGGCGCGCAGCAGGATAGCGGTGGCGCCGCCGTCCTTAGCCGCACCGATCACGGTCAGATCACTCCGCGCGACTGGTCTCCCATCGACGGTAGCGAAAGCGGATACATCGCCCCCGATCCCAAAGACGCGAATATTCTTTATTTCAGCGGAACCTATGGCATCTTGTCGCGCTTCGATCTGCGCACTTCTCTCAGCCAGGACATCACGCCTTGGCCGCTCACCACGTTCGGCGTCGAAATCGCGCAACGCAAATACCGCGATCCCTGGACGCCCGTTCTCGTCTTCTCTCCCGTCGATAAAACCAGCCTCTACCTCGGCACGCAATTCGTGATGAAAACGGCGGACGGCGGCCTGCACTGGCACACGATCAGTCCCGATCTCACCGGCGCGGAACCAAGCGCCAAGAACATCTCAGGTCCTCCGACAGTTCAAGACGCGAAGCAGCGCGGATATGGCGTCGTCTACACCATCGCGCCCTCGCCGCTAGACGCCAACCTAATCTGGGCCGGCAGCGACACCGGGCTGATTCACGTCACGCGCGACGGCGGCAAGACCTGGAAAAAGGTAATGCCGAAAGATCTCGCGGACTGGTCGAAAATTTCCCTGATCGAAGCCTCGCACTTCAATCCCGGCGAAGCGTACGCTGCCGTTGACCGCCATTACCTCGATGATCAGGCTCCCTACCTCTATCGCACGCGCGACTACGGTCAAACCTGGCAGCCCATTACCGAAGGCATTCATGCTCCGGCCTTCTTGCGTGCCGTTCGCGAAGACCCGACTCACAAGGGCCTGCTATTCGCCGGCACGGAGTTCGGCATTTATCTTTCTTTCGACGATGGGGACCACTGGGAATCGCTGCAACTCAATCTGCCGGTCACCTCTGTGCGCGATCTCGTCATCCACGGCGACGATCTCGTCATCGCCACGCACGGACGCTCCTTCTGGATCCTTGACAACATCACGCCTCTGCGCCAAGCCACGGACGTTCGCGAAGCCGGCGCATGGCTCTATCGTCCAGCGACAGCTGTGCGGATCGATAATGCCGGTTTCATTGGCACTCCGCTGCCACCTGAAGAACCGACCGCCGAAAATCCACCGAACGGCGCCATGATCGACTTCTTTCTTCGTAATCCCGCCGAACACGTGAAGCTCGAAATCTTCGATGCGCAGCACCATCTCGTGCGCAGCTTTTCGTCCGATACCGCGCGCCAAGCACAGCGTCCGCCAGTTCCGATTGCCGAGCGCTGGTTCGCCAAGCCCCAAATTCCCGACAAGGCCGCCGGGATGCATCGTTTCGTTTGGAATCTCGCCTGGGGCATCGAACTTCCCGACTCGGGTGAGGAAGAGGAATACGCCGCACCGCGTGGTCCGCGCGCAGCGCCTGGAGATTACGAAGTTCGCCTCACAATCGACCGCAAGAATTTAACCCAGCCACTGCACATCACCATGGATCCGCGCTCAACTGCCACGCCGCAAGATCTCGCCCAGCAAGTCAAACTCGGTCGCGAGATTTTCACTAATGCACTCGATGTCCAGAGAGCGCTCTCGGCGATCCGAAAGGTGCAGACGCAGCTTTCCGACTTAGAGCCGAAGCTGCTGCAGAACGCTGATCTGAAGGCAAGCGCCGCGGTTGCTTCCGATGAACTGAAAGCCATCATTAGCGGTGCTTCATCCCGCGATATGGGCTTGGACAAAGCCAACACAGGCCTCTCTGCCGCGCTCCGAGTAGTTGAGAGCAGTGACCGTCCCGTGCCCGCCCAAGCGCTTGAGGTCTATCGCGAGTCGAGCACCGCGGCAAAGCTGGCGCTCGCAAAATGGAACGACTTCAAATTGAAGCGCTTGCCCGAACTGAATCACCAACTCGAAGCCGCAAGCCTGCCTCCGCTAGCGATAGCGCAAATCGAGAGAGAAATCGAAGAAAGCGAAGCGCAGTAGAGTCGAAAAAGAGGGTGCCATGAAAAGCGACTTCCGAGTCTCACATTCCAAAATAAAAGTCATGGGACCCGGACAAAAGAAAGTTCTAAACAATCTCCTGCTCGGCAGATTTGTTACGGTTCAGAAGACGTGTCGAAGGTCTGTTCGGAAGCATCGGCTATCTTGCCCTGTTCGACACGAAGAAGGCAGGGTGGGCACAAAATTAGGCACAATACAAAAAGGGCCGTTTCACATTCGACCCTAACTCGTTGGTGAGAAAGGGGGGACTCGAACCCCCACGGTTTTACCCGCCAGATCCTAAGTCCGAAACGCAGCGTTGACAGCAAAGAAGATCAACAACTTGACTCGGCAGAATCGAGCAATTCAGAGAATAATCAGCAACCCAGCCGCAACCAAATTGCGGAAGTAATTCCTTTTCCGAAGACAGGCACTAAATGACGACCCCGCCGCCCTGAATCGAGCCGGGGTTTTGAGTGAAATCGCCTGTTGCTGTTGAAAAGGGGGCTATGCTAGCTGGCAGAACGAGCGTTGCCCCAAAGCCTTTGCATTACCGCTGTGTCATCATTGTCCTTGAATGACCATGTCTCCCAGCCACCGCTTTACCTTTAACTGCTCTACAATCTTGGCTCTTTGGTCAGGTGTGAAAGTCTTTTTGCCGGCCCACGTTTGCCTTTGGGACTGGAGATTTCTCTGGTCCTTGGGAATCCCCCCGGTAAACATGTAATTGCTCGGCGTGTCGGTATGGTCAAGGTCGGCGGTAAAGTGGCCCAGTTCGTGAAGAGCAGTATTGGCGAGCGCACGTCCCAAAAGCCAATCGTTGGTTAGGAATCGGCGCACATCTCGCTTATCCGTCTTCGGGTTCGGCAAACCACAGACTCGTAGGTTTTGGTGAGCACGAACCCAAACCGAGTGGCCTGCATCTTCGCCGAGGAAGGTGAGGGTGCACGGCGGGTCAGGAGGGGTTGTCGTGTCGAAATCCATATTCAGGTCACCGAGACCGCGACCAGTGGTCAGGACCAAGGTCATGCCGGCCTCGTTCACCAACGGTTCGAACTCGTGACGTATATTCACAACCACCTCAGACCGCAGGCGGTCACCGAGTTCCTCCAGGCCATGCAACGCCAGGTGAATTGTCCCATGTTTGCTCATGTTGCACCTCGTATCGACCGAAATTTTCTTCTTTGGCCCAGAAAACGTCAGCCATTGTACTCTCATTTCGCCCGCCTGCGACGTGGGTTCATCCGGAGCGGCGGCGACATGCTGTGCTTCGTGGTATGGATCGAAAAAACCATAAAGAGGGGTAATTTCGATTGGCTCCTAAGTATCTTGTGCCCATTGGCGTAGTGCTTGCGTCGATAGTTGTTGATAAATCTCGATCACTCAAAATGCCCGGAACAGGGATTTGCGTACTAAGGACCCTGTCTTGACGCAAAGCGAGCGTGAGCCAGTTTTTAGTTGACGGATAAATAAAGCACTTAACTCCAAAACTGTTCCCGCGAATCTGAAGGCAGAATTATTCGGGGGGGTCTTAGCCGCGATTTGCCGGCTGATCTACTGAGGCGCAACGGGTCAAGAATCCCTTGGCCGTGAAATCCAACCACGAGCACGAAGGACAGAGGGTAGGGACCCGATCTGCACCATCCACAAGCGATACTCTCGAGAATAAAAGATTCTTCAAAGGAAGTGCGTCCTGTCACTGACAAACCCCCACTGAGAGCACTACAAGGGGTCATTTCTCCCGGAGGTAATGGCCTCATGAAATCCCAAACACTGGAAGAGTGGATCGCTGAGCACGGAGGACAATCAAAGTTCTTCCCCAGCAAGCAACTAGTCACTGTTTTACATGGATCCCAGATTGACGGACCGCGGATCGTGCGTTCCAAGGACGGAAAGGTTATCGTCGTGGAACTATACCTTCCATCTGGAGCACCATGTTGCTTTGTGTCAGAAGCCTAGGTCCGTTACAGGATGTAACAGTGATCTACGAATAGCTTCGTACATCTAAGGACCAGAAAAGGGTTCCCACGTAAGCCTCTCTGTCTTATTCTCAGAATGAGCGGAGGGGTGGGGCAGGGAAGTCACTCGAGTAGTTCACAGCAAAGCGCAGCATTCACGCCCAGGTCGGATGCGAATCGCACGAAGGGGTCCTGGTCACGGCGAGTGTCTACGCTCACGCTTTACGGAAGAATACGGGACTGGTAAACAGGCTCGATACTGAACTGGCGCCGCAACAATCCGCAACCCAGCCGCAACCAGAGCCCAATCAAGAAATCCTGCCACCCGTAAGTCATTGGTGCGAAAGGGGGGACTCGAACCCCCACGGTTTTACCCGCCAGATCCTAAGTCTGGTGCGTCTGCCAATTCCGCCACTTTCGCACGCTTCGCAATCAATAGATTATACAAGCGGTTGCTCCATGTTTATCACGCGGTTTTCGTGGCTTTCTGCGTCACTATGCCCGAAACTATGCCCAACTTCAGTTTCGCGGCCCGCTTCGATCTTTCGTGCGGCTTCTACTAGATCGGACTCGCTCACGATGTTGTAGCGATCAAATACGGCCCGAGTCTTGTGCCCTGAGATGGTCATGGATACACGTTCCGGGACGCCTCTCCGGACCATGTTTCTCACTGCTGAGCGCCTCAGGTCGTGGAAGATCAGTCCCTCCCATTTCTCGCGGCCGTCTTCGGTTTTCGTCAGTTTGCCGAGGCCGGACCTTTGGCAGAGCGAATACCACGCTCCACGGAAATCCAATACTGGTTTACCGTTCCTGCGTGTAAACAGGAGATCGTCTGGAGCCTTTCCGCGAACACATTCCATCAATAGCGCGTAGACCTCCTGAGTCATTTTGATCGTTCTGCCTTCGCCGTTCTTGGTCGTACCCGGGTCAAGCGTAATGGTGCGATTGAGCAAATTCGTCTCCGCTTGGTGACGCGCCAACACGGATCCGTCTGAAAGACCAGATCGTGCGTAACACGCTTACAGACCTGACAACCCACACCACGACAGCCGCAAGCAGGTACAGGATTAGGAGCCTAGACGCGAAAGGTATCTGGTAATTGATCGACATCGGGTCCACTTGCATTGATTCATGCATCTTTGCCTCCGGCCTAACGCTCTTAGTCCCCCCCGGCTGGGGTCGGTGAGCGTAACGGCGATTTTTCACCATCAACACATATCGAGACGTATAATTCCTGCCGTCGAAAGAGCTTGCCTCAGGAGTCCCCTGTGGGTCATTCTGACTCCAGCCTGCATGTATCTGCCTTTGCGTTCATAGCGGCAGTGCTTGTCGCGACGTTGCTTCAGGCATCTAGTTTTTCTGATCGCGCCGAAGATCAACACAACGTAGCTGCGCGGATGGATCAGTTTGTCAGGTCAAAGGACTTCAGCGGAACGGTGCTTGTGGCGCGCGACGGGCATGTTCTCTTCCAGAAGCCCTACGGTTTGGCTAACCGTGAAAACGACGTGCCGAACAAACTGGAGACGAAGTTCCGCCTCGGGTCAATCACCAAGCAATTCACGGCAATGGGGGTGATGATTCTCGTCGAACGCGGGAAGATTCGCATAAGTGATCTGGTCTGCGATTACATCGACAACTGTCCCGAAGCATGGAATGGCATCACGCTTCGACATTTGCTCAATCACGCGTCGGGGATTCCCAACTTCACGGCTCTTCCCGACGCCGATCAGTTCGCGTGCCTCCAAATGACACCTTTGGCAGCGATTGCGCGGTTCCGGGACAAGCCTTTGGATTTTCCTCCGAGCCAGAACTTCAGGTATTCCAATTCTGGGTATCTTCTGCTCGGATACGTCATCGAACGGGTATCCGGCGAAAAATATGAAGACTTTCTTCGCAAGAACATTTACGAGCCGCTCGGCATGTTGAAATCTGGTTATGACCATCCTTGGATCATTCTGAAGGATCGCGCGAGTGGTTACGCTAGAAAGGACGGACAGATCGTCAACGCGATGTATGCGGAGATGAGCGGGGCGCTCGGCGCCGGTTCGATGTACTCGACTGTAGAGGACCTTCTCCGTTGGGACCAGGCTTTGTATACGGAGAAGTTGGTCTCTCGGAAATCGCTGGAGCAAATGTTCACGCCTTTTGAAGGTCCCTACACAGCGGTTCGCCCTGAGTTCCAAGGACTATATACGCGCCACCGATATGGCTTTGGGTGGTTTATCACAAAATGGTTCGGGCGCGACCTCGTCTGGCACCCTGGCGGGATTAACGGCTTCTGCGCAGCGATATTGCGCTATCCTCAGGACCGCACGCTTGTCATTGTCTTGGAAAACATGGAGCCAGACTTTGGAGGAGCCGACCCTGACTTAAAGGCGGAACCGATGACCGTAGCCAATGGACTATCAGCCATCGCTTTCGGCCTGCCGCCTGACTCCAGCCCCCTCTCACCGACGACTTCAGAGGTGATACCTAAGAAATAAGTGTCGCTCGATTCTGAACGAAATTTCAGCGGATTACGCAGACGCCCAAGGGGACAACTGTTGAGAACAGGCGTGGCTGTTGAAAAACTCCTGCATGCGAAATTAGCAAAAACAAAATTGCGCCAGGATGCCCTACAAAGCGACTTTCTCGATTTTCTAGACGTTTCGTATCCCCCAAATTTCAGCTGTTTGGAAGGAAACTGGAGTTTTTCAACAGCAAGGGACCCGGCCGGTGGTCGGGGCAAAGCGGAAAGGAACTTGTCTTGGCCGCGCCATTTCTGCATCCTGACATGGAGCGACAGGCAACGGAAGTAGG